>Ga0102929_1002893_pt1 | contig 10218 bp, 9 predicted proteins | sample SalPonR1_B_D2_MG_FD_78510 | JGI IMG/M metagenome (GOLD analysis project Ga0102929, IMG submission 78510) | Salt pond soil microbial communities from South San Francisco under conditions of wetland restoration - Salt Pond MetaG R1_B_D2_MG | ecosystem: Environmental > Aquatic > Marine > Intertidal... | reverse complement strand
CGAACAGGCCGGCACTGCCCAGACCGATCAGGATGACGAACAGGTCGGTGCCGACCAGCAGCAGGCGGGTTACCTCCTGCAAAGAGTGCTTGAAGGCCATGGCCGAGCCGATCCAGCCGACGACCAGGCCGATGGCGCCGTAGGTGGTGATTCTGCCGAGGTTGTAGAGCAGATGGAACAGCGGGCCGCTGTTGCGGCCATCCGCCGACAGGGAGAGGGCGCAGACCAGGCCGCCGCACATGCCGATGCAGTGCGCGGACCCGGCGAAACCGGTCAGAAAAGCCATGGTCAGCAAAGGATCCATGGGCCCTCCTTGCCGGCGGCCGCCGCCAGGCGGGCGTCAGTCATCGTCGTCATCATCGAGCATGCGGTATTTCGGACCTTCCACGTCATCGAACTCCCCTTTTTTCACGGCATACAGAAAAAACAGCCAGACCCCGGTGCCGATGCAGAATGACAGGAAGATCAGGAGCAGAATCGATTTCAGCATTCCTGGTTCTCCCGGATGTTTCGCAACCGCAGCGAGTTGCTCACCACGCAGATGGAGCTGATCGCCATGGCCGCTGCGCCGTAGACCGGCAGCAGCTTGCCGCTGGCGGCCAGCGGGATGGCCACCAGGTTGTAGCTGAAGGCCCAGAATAAATTCTGCCGGATGACGCGCATGCTGCTTCGGGCCAGATCGAGGGCGAAGCAGAGCTTGCCGAGATCGGCGCCGACCAGAACCAGGTCGGCGCTTTCCACGGCAATATCGGTGCCCCCCGCCAGGGCGCAGCCGACGGTCGCCGTGCTGAGGGCCGGGGCATCGTTGATGCCGTCGCCGACCATCATGACTTTTTCCCCCCGGGCCAGCGCCTGGTCGATGACCAGCGCCTTCTGTCCTGGCGTCAGTTCCGCCTGCCACTCGTCGATCTGCAGCTGACCGGCAACCGTGGCCGCCGTCGCCGGCTGGTCGCCGGTCAGCAGCAGCGTCGCATAGGCCTGCCGCTGGAGCGTGGCGATCACGGCCGCTGCATTGTCCCGCAGGCGGTCGTCCAACCGGAGGACGCCATAATAAACCTTTTTGCGGGCAATATAAACCTCACTTTTGGTCACATTCTCATTTTTTTCCGGGGAAATGCCGTGCTCGCTCATAAACCGGTGGCTGCCGGCCAGCAGCATGCCTGCCGCGGAGGGCTGCTCCACGCCTCGTCCCGGCACGGTTCGGCCGCCGGGGAGGGCAGGATGTTCGATGCCCCTGCGTCGGGCTTCTGCCTTGATGCCGCGAGCCAGTGGGTGGCTGCTGCCCGCAGTCGCGGTTGCCGCCAGCGCGAGCAGCTCTTCCGAAGTTCCGATGTGGGGGGCGATTTCAACGACTTGCGGGGTGCCGCCGGTCAGGGTCCCGGTCTTGTCGAAAGCGATTTTGCCGATGCCGGCGCTGGCTTCCAGGATGTCGCCGCCGCGGAACAGGACGCCGGCTTCGGCAGCCCGACCGGTGGCAACCATGACCGCCGTCGGCGTGGCCAGGCCGAGAGCGCAGGGACAGGCCACCACCAGGACGGTGACGGCGTGCATCAGGGCGTCGGATTGTCCGGACCAGTAGATGAAGGTGCCGAGCGCGATCAGAATCACGCAGGGAATGAACAGGGTGGCAATGCGGTCCGCCAGACCCTGGACCGGCGCATGGCGGGACTGTGCCTGCTCGACCATGGCGGCGACCCGGGCGACGAAGGATTCCGCGGCGGGGGCCGTGACCCGTACATCGATGCTGCCGGTCAGGTTCAGGGTTCCGGACGTGATCTGGCTGCCGGGTTCACGCAGAACCGGCAGCGGCTCGCCGGAGACTGCGGCTTCGTCAACCTCGGTGGCGCCGGCGGCGACGCAGCCGTCGGTGGGGAAGCGTTCGCCCGGCTGGACGCGGACCAGGTCGCCGACTTTCAACTGACTGCTGTCCACGATTGCGGTGGTACCGTCGGCGGCAACCTGGGTGGCGCGCGCCGGGGCCAGCTGCAGCAGCCGGTCGACACCCGCTGCGGCTTTGCGTCTGGCGCCGCTCTCGAACAGGCGGCCGGCCAGGATCAGAGTAATGATCATGGCCGCCGTGTCGAAATAGATTTCCTGGCCGGTCGTCAGGGCATAGAGGCTGTAGAAATAGGCCGACAGGACCCCAAGGGCGATCAGCAGGTCCATGTTCGGCAGCCGGTTGCGCAGGCTGTACCAGGCTCCGCGCAGAAAGGGCCAGCCGGAGTAGAAAACCACCGGGGTGGCGACCGCCGCGGCAAAAAACTGCAGAAGGCTCCGGGCGGTGGCATCCATGCCCTGAAAATAACCGGCGTAGAGAGCCAGGGAAAAACCCATCAGCTGCAGGGAGAAGAAGACGGCCGTGCCGAACCGCAGCAGCAGGCTTGAGCGCTCCAGGTCCGCGGAACGCTGCAGCTCATCCAGGCTGAAAGGACGCGGCAGGTAGCCGACGGCCGTCAGGCGCGCGCAGATTTCGGCAGGGGTCGTCTGTTGCGGATCGAAGCGGACCAGGGCCCGGTGCGTGGCGAAATTGATCCGCGCCGACTGCACACCGGCGGTTTGGCCGAGAAGATGTTCGATCAGCCAGACGCAGCTGGCACAGCGGATGCCGTCCATAATCAGGTTCAGCTCGGCGCCATCGGCACCGTTCTGGACGAAGCGCTGCAGGTACTCGTCGTCGAAGCGGCTGGTGTGGGCGGCTTCGACCCTTTCGGTCCGACGTTCCCGCCGTTGGTAATAGCGGTCCAGGCCGGCGCCCTTGATAATCCGGTAAGCCATGCGGCAGCCTTGACAGCAGAAAGCATAGCGCCGGCCGTCGATCTCGTCGGCGACCAGTTCGCCGGGTGGAATGGTCAGACCGCAGTGTTCGCAGGTCGCCGCGGATCGGCTGCTGGCAACCGCCGGGTCGGATGCAGGATTTGACAGGTTCATGGCTGGCCCTTAAGGCAGCAACAGCAGCAGACGCTTGCTGAGCCGCGCACCCGCCCGTTCGAAAAGGATTTCGGCCGGCCGCTCACCCTGCAGGCCGCCTGGCAGCTGGCCGCGATAGACCCCCGGCGAGGTCTCCTGCAGAACCACAACCAGCTCGGCCCTGCCTTCGGTGCCCGGCAAAGTCAGGCGGCCGCCGGCGCCGCTGACCGGCTGGTGGTCCCGGTCCCGCAGGCGGACCAGCAGCGCGTCGTCCTGAAGCTCGGCGGAGGCCATCCAGCCCAGGGATTCGGCGGCCTTGCGCTCGAGTTGCGTCTGGCTGTAGCGCAGCCCATGGCTGTAGTAGTCGCGGTCGGTCACGCCGCTGGTGCGCCAGGCGGCAGAAATCAGTGCCCAGGCCGTCAGCAGCAGGAAACAGCCGCCGATTACCAGCAGCAGCCAGGGGGTATGTTTCGTTTTATTCATGATCCTCGTGCGGTCGGGTCAGAAAGAGGGTGCTGCGGGCCAGTTGGCGGCCATCTGCCGCCGTGGCCAGAATATCGACCGACCGCGGTTCTGTCAGGCTTTGCCGGTCGGCCTGGATAGCGAAATCGAGCCGGCGGCGTTCGCCCGGTGCGAACACCTGCAGGCCGGTCGGTCCGCTCAGCGCCAGGTCGTCAGTCGGCCCGGCCAGCGTCAGCCGCATGGCGAGAGCGTCCGCGGTGCGGTTGGTCAGATAGGCGGAATAAAAGTTGGCGACACGCTGGCTATTGCCCAGGCTGCGCGGCAGCAGTTCGCTGCTGCGGGCTATTTTCAGGGAAACCGGCTCGCGCTGTCCGGCGGCCAACAGCAGCCCGGCGGTGACCCCGATCAGAGCCAGGCCGACCAGGGCCATGCGCAGGTTGAGCAAAGCGCGCAGGCCCAGCCCCTCCAGGCCGAACGTGTAGCGGATGATGCCGGCCTGCTGGCGCCGGGCCATGACCTCCCGGCAGGCGTCGAGGCAGCGGCCGCAGTTGATGCACTCGATCTGGTAGCCGTTTCGGATGTCGATGCCGGTCGGGCAGGCGCGTGCGCAGGCGCCGCAGCGGATGCAGCGCGGCGCCTCGTCCGGATGGTAATGGAGGACCAGGGTGCCAGGGTCGACCAGCACGGTCTGGAAACGGCCGTAGGGGCAGAACTCCTTGCAGAACAGGCGGCGCAGAAAGACCAGGTCGAGCCAGATCGCGGCTGCCACCGACGCCCAGGTCACCAGCGCCGCCCAATGCAGCCCGCCGCTCAGCAGGCGCGGGAAAAATTCATAGGGAGAAACAAAGTACCAGACCAGGTTGGCGCCGACCAGCAGCGCCAGCAGCAGGTAGACGCCCTGCATGATCAGTTTTTGAGCGAGCCCAGCCGGCATGGTCCCGGCCCGCACACGGATGCCGATTTTGCGGGCGATCCATTCGACCAGGTCGACCAGGGTGGTCTGGGGGCAGGCCCAGCCGCACCAGGCCCGGCCGAAGGCCAGGGTGACCAGCAGAAACATCAGGGTCAGGACGATGCCCAGCAGCAGAAACAGCGACAGGTCGGTGATCGGGAACTGGCGGCCGAAGGCGTGCAGGGTCAGGCTGCCGAAATCGAGGCGCAGCAGGCTTTGGCCGTCGATGCGAAGGAACGGAATGCCGAGCACCGCCAGGCTGGTCAGCCACTGGAAGGCGGCGCGTTTCCTGCCCAGCAGCCGCGGTGAAGGTCCGGTTTGCGCTGCTCGGCCTGTGGTCACAGCTCCCGCACGTACTCGGCCAGGGCACTGATTTCCGACTCAGCCAGCTGATTGTCGAAACCGGGCATGCCGTTGGGGCGGCCGTCGCGGATGCTCTTGACCACCTCGTCCTGGCTCTTGCCGTAGATATAGTCGGGGTCGGTCAGGTCCGGCCCGATGCCGCTGCCGGCGCCGTCGGCGCCATGACACACGGCGCAGCGCTGGGCAAAGATCTCCGCGGCTGCGATGGCCGGACCGGACGTTGCGGGTTCCTCCGCGGACGTCTCTTCCGTGGCTGTCGCCTTGGCAGGTTCGGTCGTTTGCTCCTGCTCCGCTGTTTCTGTTTGGTCTTTGCTTGCCGGCCGTTGTTCCGCTCCGGCCGAGGCCGCATCCGCTTCGGCTTCCGCCCCGGAGGCTGCTTGTATCCAGTCACCCAGGTAAGCGGCGAGAGCCTCGATCTCGGCGTCGCTCAACTTTTTCTCGAAGCCCGGCATGCCGTTGGGCCGACCGCCGCTGATGCTGGCGACGATGTCGGTCTGGCTGCTGCCGTAGATATAATTCGGAGCGGTCAGGGCCGGACCGATGCCGCCTTCGCCCTCCGCTCCATGGCACATGGCGCAATGCGTGGCGTAAAGACCGGCCGCATCGATTTCCGCCGCTTCCTTGCCGCCGCCGGCCGCCCCGGCCTGTGCCGGTTCCTTGCCGGCCTCAGCCGTCTGTGCGGTCTGCTCCCCGGCGGTGGTCTGCTGCTGCTGGTAGGCCGACATTTCGGCGTTGAATTCCTTCTCGGAACTCCAGCCGGAGAACAGGTAGTAGGCAGAGAAAACCACCCCCCAGATGATCAAGCCGTAGAACAGGACGGTAAAATAGACGGGGGGCGTGGTTACCCGGTTCTCGATGATGCCGTCGAATTCGTGGACTGCATGTTTATGGTCATGTTCTTCAAGCATGATTTCCTCCCGAAGGCTCAGTCCTCGTCAAGCATGCGATGCTTGGGTTCTTCCAGTCGCTGTTTGTTCCGCCGTCGATAGGTCCGCCAGACGATCAGGGCGAAAACCACGAACAAACCGAAGGTGATGGCCAGGTAGACAATCGAAGCCCAGTCCATGGTCAGTGCTCACCGTAGCGGATGAAGTTGACGATCTGCCAGACCTTCTCGCTGCCGAGCGCGGCGAACGCCGGCATGCCGTTGTCCGGTATGCCGGAATAGATCAGCTCGAACAAGCCCGCATCGTCGTAGTTGTCCGGGGCAAGCTCGGGGCCGATGCCGCCTTCCAGGTTGCTGCCGTGGCAGGCCGCGCAGTTGCCGGCGTAGAGCGCTTTGCCGGCCTCGATCGCCGCGCCGGATTCCGGGAAGGGGTTGTTCAACTCGCCGACCACTTCGACGACTTTCGCTTCGCGCCAGGGGATGCCGGTTCCCAACTTCTGCAGGTAGGCGACCATGGCGTCCATCTCGGTCTTACCGTCCAGAGCCTCGATCTCGGCCTGCTGGTACGGAAATCCGAGCACCTGCATGGCCTTTTCGGCCGCAGCCGGATCGACCGGCCGGTCGTTGAGGAAGGCGTAGGACGGCATGTTCGACTTGGGAATCATGGCGGTCGGCGCCTCCATATGCTGGTAATGCCAGGCGTCCGGGTACTTGCCGCCCAGGCGCGCCAGATCGGGGCCGGTGCGGCGCGAGCCCCAGAGATGCGGGCGGTCGTAGACGAATTCGCCGGATTTGGAATAATCACCGTAGCGCAGCACCTCGGCGACCAGCGGACGGACCGTCTGCGTATGGCAGTTGTTGCAGCCCTCGCGGATATAGATGTCGCGGCCGGCCTGTTCCAGGACCGTGTAGGGCGTCACCGATTCAATCCGGTCTGCTTCGGTGTTGACCCAGGCGAAGGGCAGAATCATGGTGACGATGGTGCCGGCCAGGATGGTCAGGACGGCCAGCAGCAGGAAGACGAACGGTTTTTTTTCCCAATTGGGTGTACGCATGTCGTCGGCCCCCTTTCTAAGCCGCGGCGGCGGCCTGGTCGACAGGCCTGCCGCTCTTCGCCGTCTTGACCAGGTTGTAGATGAAGACCACGATGCCCAGCAGGTAGATGACGCCGCCGACGGCGCGCATCCACCAGTAGGGATACATCTCCACCAGGGTTTCCATGAAGGTATAGGTCAGGCTGCCGTCCGGGTTGAGGCTGTGCCACATGCCCGCCTGCTGGACGCCGGCCACCCACAGGCTGATCGAGTAGATCAGCTGACCGATCAGCACCAGCCAGAAGTGCAGGTTGGCGAGCGGGATGCTGTAAAGATGCCGGCCGTAGATGCGCGGCGCCAGGTAGTAGATGGCGGCGAACAGCACCAGCGAGACCCAGCCCAGCGCGCCCATGTGCACATGCCCGGGGACCCAGTCGGTGTAATGGATGAAACCGGAGAAGGTGCGGATCGCCTGCGAGGGACCCTGCAGGGTCTGCAGGCCGTAGAAGGTGATGCCGAGAATCAGGAACTTGACCAGGTAGTTCTCCCGCATCTGATGCCACTGGCCGTTCATCGACAGGTAGCCGTTGATCACCGAGCCCCAGGACGGCGCGATCAGCATGATCGAAAAAGCCATGGCCAGCGTCTGCACCCAGTCCGGAACCGGTGTCCAGAGCAGGTGGTGGGCGCCGGTCCACAGGTACATGAAGACCAGCGACCAGAAGGCGATGATCGACAGCCGGTGGCTGTAGATCGGCACCCCGGTCGATTTCGGCAGAAAATAGTAGAAGACCGCCAGCGGCGGCAGGGTCAGCACCATGGCGACCGCGTTGTGGCCGTACCACCATTGGACATTGGCGTCGTTGGTGCCGGCGTAGATCGAGTAGGACTTGAACAGCGACGCCGGGACCGCGCCGGCGTTGACCAGGTAGAGGATCGCCACGCCGACCAGCGAGCCGAGCATGAACCAGAGCGAGATGTACATCTGCTGCTCCCGGCGCCGGACGATGGTCATAATGATGTTGATCGAGAAGATCACCCAGAGGACCACCACCATGATGTCCACCGGCCACTCCAGCTCATGATATTCCTTGGACGTGTTGAAGCCGAGCAGCAGCGTCACCGCGGCGGCGATGATGGTGGCATTGAAGAGCCACAGCTGGAAGCGCGCCAGGCCGACGCTCCACAACGAAGCGCGGCAGAGGCGCTGGACCATGTACAGGTAGAGCGCGAAGAAGCTGCCGATCGCCCAGCCGAAGATGCCGGCGTTGGTATGCACCGGCCGCAGGCGGCCGTAGGTCAGGTAGGGCGAGAAGTTCAGCTCCGGAGTGGTCATCTGGAAGGAAATCAGCACGCCGACCACCACGGCCACCAGCCCCCAGACGATGCTCCAGGTCACGAAGCTCCGGACGATATCGGTGTTGTAAGACGGACTTTCCATGGGATCTCCTTCGGCACAGTTCGCACAATCCGGCGGAACGGCGGGGTCAGGACAGAGCGGTTTGCTTAATTAAGACAAAATCAGATGTAATCCTAGGGCGCGTTACCGGGGAAGTCAATACAGTTTTCCCGGGTCGATCTCTAATCAACCGATATTTTTTGATTATTGAATTGGTGAATTATACAGGCTGCTCCGGGCGATGCATGTAGTCTCTCCCCAGGGATGAGTGAGCGGAGCGAACGGGCGTGAGGGAAGACTTTGAAAATCGTATTTCACGCGGTGTTCGCGGAGTTCGCAGTTAAAAGCAAAAACTCTTCAGGGTTAAAATCCAAGGCATTGGTTTAAAACCGCGTACTTTGCAGACATGAGTGAGTGCAGCGAACGGGCGTGAGGAAAGCCTTTGAAAGGGGGATATTTCCCAGAGAGAATTCCCCAGGGCACTTGATAATTGAGTGGCCCCGACCAAGGTTCCCTTTCGTCGCGAGGAGCGGCCGGGTATAATGGTCGCAAACCATGCCGGAGGTATCCCTCCAGGAGGCTCGTGATGCCAGGATTGATTCGCTTTGCCATTGCGCTCGTCATGTTTTCGGCCATATCCGGCTGCGCCGGGCTGGATGGTGACTTCGAAACACCGACGGTCGGCGTCAGCTCTTTCCGCATCCTGCCGTCCGAAGGGGTGGTGCCGCGCTTCGAGATCGGCCTGCATATCGTCAACCCGAACCGGACGCCGCTGCGGCTGGACGGGATCGTCTACTCGGTGATTCTCGAGGGTCATAAGATCCTGACCGGCGTCTCGGGCGATCTGCCGGTGATCGCAGGCTACGGGGAGGGCGACATCACCCTGACCGCAACGCCGGATCTGCTCAGCAGCGCAAGCCTGCTGTCTTCCCTTATGAACCGGCCGCGGCAGACTTTCGCCTACGAACTCCACGCCCGCCTCGATATCGGCCAGCTGCGTCCCCGCATCAATGTGCGCGAGCAGGGTGAGGTTTCCCTGGCGGGAACGGGCCGGTAAACTTCAGGTGTCCTTGCTGCGTGTATCTCCATTCCTCAAACTCGGTTACGGGACTTCGATGAAATCGTGCGGCTTGATTTGAGTAATGCCGACAACCGGAGCCTTTATTTCCACGGATAGATTTTAAGGAAAGCCGTGCAGGCTATTCTTTTCCGGCAAGGCAGTTACTGATATCCTGAACACCCAACCCGGCGTAAAGACCAGTTCTGGGCAGCAGGTTTTCACAACACCCAAACCTGGACACCGAGAATGATGAATCTGCACAAAGTTTTTTCTGTTTGGCCATTTTGGTTGAAAATTCTTTTAATCGTATCCCTCGGCATTTTCCGTGGGCCGGAATTGCTGTCTGCTGCCATTCCCAATCCTTTGTCCTCCATACCACGACAAGCAAGCACCGATTTTTCCGAGGATGGCAAAATCCCGGTCATCGTGCGTCTGCGCGGTTCCGTCGAGCCCCAGGCCCTGGCCGTACCCACGCGGGCGAAAGGGCCGGCTCGGGCCCAGGCCAGAACTCGCCTGATCGAAACCATGCAGGCCCGGGCCGAGCGTAACCGGCAACCATTGATGGTCCGGCTCCACCGCCATGAAATCCAGAAAATCCAAAACCTCTGGTTGATTAATGGCCTGGCCTTCGAGGCCACGCCCGCCCAGGTTGAGGAGCTTGCCGCCATGCCGGAGGTCGCTTCAATCACCTTCGACCAGAGGATCAGGTTGCCGGCGACGCGGCAGGATCAACCGGATTCCCCCGCCGAGTTCAACATCGACCTGGTCCATGCTCCGCCGGTCTGGGCGGAAGGCTATATGGGGCAGGGGGTGACGGTGGCCATTATGGACGGCGGGGTGGATCTCGATCATCCCGATCTCGGTCCGCGTTGGCGAGGCGGCGGCAACAGCTGGTTCGATCCCAATGGCGAGCATCCTGACATGCCCCATGACACCAGCGGCCATGGAACCCAGGTCACCGGCGTAATACTCGGCGGCGATGCCGCCGGCACCGTGATCGGGGCGGCGCCGGATGCCCGCTGGATCGGTGTTAAAATTTTCAATGACGCAGGTTTCGCTGCGGAAAGTGTGATTCAACAAGGATTCCAGTGGCTGCTCGACCCCGACGGCGATCCGGAAACCGATGATGCGCCGGACATCATCAACAATTCCTGG
>Ga0102929_1002892_pt1 | contig 10218 bp, 7 predicted proteins | sample SalPonR1_B_D2_MG_FD_78510 | JGI IMG/M metagenome (GOLD analysis project Ga0102929, IMG submission 78510) | Salt pond soil microbial communities from South San Francisco under conditions of wetland restoration - Salt Pond MetaG R1_B_D2_MG | ecosystem: Environmental > Aquatic > Marine > Intertidal... | reverse complement strand
GAAAATATGGCTATTACAAAACAAGCGCACCAACCACTGGCCTACCACCAAGGCAACTACTGAAGCAACTTATGCTTTATTAATGCAAGGCGAAGATTGGTTGCAAAGCGATGATAATACAGAACTGAGCTTAGGCGGTGAAGCAATTTCATCTGAAAAATTAAAAGAAACAAAAACAGAAGCCGGCAGCGGTTACAGGAAAATAAACTGGGCTGCCGAAGAAATCAATACTTCCTTTAATCAAATTACTGTCGAAAACAATAATAGTACAGCCGGTTATGGTGGTATTTACTGGCAATATTTTGAAGATCTCGATAAAATAAAAAACGATAATAATTCGCCGTTAAGCGTAGAAAAGGAATTGTATTTAAATGTTGGGGGAAATTCGAGTTTAAAGAAAATAAATTCGCAAACTTCTTTAAAGACAGGAGATTTAGTGACTGTTCGCCTGGTTGTTAGATCAACTGCCGATATGGATTATATTCATTTAAAAGATATGCGAGCCAGTGGTTTTGAGCCTGGCAAGGTGCTTAGTGAATATAAATACCAGGATGGAACGGCATATTACGAGAGCACCAGGGATGCTGCCACACACTTCTTCTTTGATAGTCTCAAAAAAGGAACTTATGTGCTGGAATATAATATACGTGCAAATAATGCAGGTAAATTCTCTAACGGGATCACTACCATAGAAAGCATGTATGCTCCTGAATTTTCATCACATACAAAAGGAATTAGGGTTGAGATTAAGGAGTGATGCCATTAATATTTTAAAAGGAAGAATTTGAAGAATTTCGCGGATGGAAATAAAGTAATCCTCATAAAATAATTTTAACTTTGCACTTGAAATGGGGTGCTTGCCATTAGGCAGGCTGAGATGATACCCGGGAGTTTTTACTCGATAATCAAGATTCATTTTCTAAAAATGTTTTTCGCCTCGACGTAATTTACTCTGAACCTGATCCGGATAATGCCGGCGTAGGGATTTTCTAAGTTGAAGTTGTATTTCTACAACTTTTAACTACTTCATCACCTCATTTCATTGTATAATTTGAACGCAATGATAGAGGATTTCTTTACGCAACTTACCTGGTTACAAGCTATCGGGACTACTTTTGGAGTGGTTCAGGTTTTACTGGCAAGAAAAAATAATATCGATAATTATCTATTTGGAATCGTTGCCATTCTTATAAGCCTCTGGGTACTTTACCAGTCTAAACTATATGCCGATATCATTTTAAACCTGTATTACCTGGTGATGAGTATCTACGGATGGTTTTTTTGGAAATTCGGTAAGGAGAAAGAAGAAACCCCAATTTCATATTCCAGTAAATTAGAGCATTTAAAAGCCCTGGGCATTGTTTTGGTTTGTTTTACAGGAATGAGTTACTGGCTTCGATTCCATACTAATTCAGATGTTCCTCTTTGGGATGCCGGGGTGAGCGCTTTCGCCTGGGCCGGGATGTGGCTTATGGCCAAAAGAAAAATGGAGAACTGGATCTTTCTAAATATCAGCAATACTATTTCCATTCCTTTACTTATTTACAAAGAATTATACATATATGCCGGTTTGACGATCTTCCTGTTTATAGTAGGCACTTCGGGATATTTTAAATGGCGAAAAATTGTTAAAAATCATAATAGGGAACTGGCTCCTGCCCAATAAATTTTATCTGGGAGTATAAAACCAGATAATTCAATATCTAAATTTTATGTAATGATAGAAGCGCAGATGCAACAAGAGCTGAAAAAACTATATTTCGGGAAAAACCTTTTTCCTGAAAATGTTTTAAGCTGGATACAGAGAGAAAACCTTTGGAATATATGGGTGCCCAAAAATTATGGCGGACTGGAATTATCATTTTCTGAAGGACTTTCCAAACTGCAAGAACTGGCCAGGATTGATGGCAGTCTTGGTTGGACGGTAACTTTATGCAGTGGCGCCAACTATTTTATAGGAAACCTGGAACCAGCAGCCGCAAAGGAGATTTTCCAAAATTCAAATACTACGATTTTGGGAGGAAGCGGTGGTGTTTTTGGCAAGGCCGAAAAACTGAATGACTCTTATAGAATTTCCGGAACCTGGCGCTATGCCACCGGCGCAAATTATTTAACGCATTTTACACTGAATGCTGAAATTCATGAAAATGGCCAGGCTCTTTTGAATAAAGATGGTGCCCCAAAAGTACGCTCGTTCATAATACCCAAAGACGAAGTTAAGATCATTAAAGACTGGGATACTATGGGCTTAAAAGCTTCTGTTACCCATTCTTTTAAAGTGGAAAATGTTTTAGTTCCTCAGCGCTTCAGTTTTATTTATAATGAATTTCATCAGCCTCAGGATATCTTTAAAATTCCGTTTTCGGTATTTGCCGATCTTACGCTTTGGGTGAATTATATTGGTATGGCAGAACATTTTCTGGACGAAGCTCGTGAACTTAAGCGCGATAAAAATCTGGGAACTTTTGAGAGAACTCTCTCTAATTCAAATCTAAAAGTTACTGATTACGCCAAAGAAATTGAGAGCAAGATCCTTTCAAACAAAGGGATTAATTCAAAATATAGTACAGAAGTTCATTCATCGGCTTCAAATTCAGTAAAAAGTATTTCAAAGAATATGATTGAAATATTCCCTCATCTCGGAATAAAAGCAAGCAGAAACGATCAGCCTTTAAATCAGATTTTCTGTGATTACTTTACAGCAACACAGCATCATATTTTTACGAGATAAATTAATTAAAAATCTGGATTTTCATCTATTAAGTTGTAGAAAATGATTATCATGATAAATACGGTATAATATTGTTTGACAACTGAATAAAACTGAAAAAATGAAATATAAAGTAAACATAGAGAAAGTCCAGAATGTAGATGAAATTAGGGAATATTGGAGTAAGGAGGACTATATTCAATTGCTTGAAAAATTTGATTATCCTGATGCAGAAGATTCTGATCTCGAAAATTTTAGAGAGCTTTTATTTATGGCTATATCAGATTTTGAGCCTTCTGAAGCCGCAAAATTAGTTTTAGAGTACAAGCTTGGGGAACAATTATCTGATGGACAAATTGACCAGATATCAAACGATATGTTGATAGATACGGTTTGTGAAGAATACCCGGAAATGGAATTACAATCTACTTTATTCCACGTAAATCAATTACTTTTTAAAGCTTTTAATGGTAAGTTTCCGAGTTCCAGCGCTACAATTATCCATTGTTCTATCTCCCCGGAAAATAAAGATGCCGATCAAAATCTGAGCAAAAAATCGGTGCTGAGGTTATTGAACGATGGCCTATCAGACAGGAATATCATTAAAAGACTGTTTGAAGACCAAATGAATGCTGATGCAGAATTTCCGGAAGCTGAAAATATCATCTGGAATTTAGAAACTTCAGAAAGTAATCATTTTAAAATAACAACTTCCGGGAACCTCATTAAAAAAGAAGAGGTGATAGCCTCAGAATGGGAAAAGGAAATTGAAGATGAGGATGATTCCGGAAATTAAAAGAATTAAATATAAAAAGATCAAAAAATGCTGCTTACTAATAGGCAGCATTTTTTTTGAATTTGATCAATTGGAATGTCCATTCTAAAATTATAAATGATTGAATTTTTAATTATTTAACAACTCACTATAATCTTGTGTTAATCAATTGATGATAAGCTCATTATTTTTTAAATTGAAGCTAATCATTAACCAAAAAGTAAAATTATGAGTATTGTAAAAGTAATTGAGGTGATTGCCTCTTCAGAAAAAAGTTTTGATGATGCAGTTAAGAATGCACTTAGCGAAGCAAGTAAATCTGTAAACAACATAAAATCTATTTATGTTAAAGAAATGCATGCGAACGTTAGTAACAATCAAGTTACTACTTACGCGATTAATGCAAAAGTTTCATTTGATGTTTCAAAGTAATTTTCTGTAAATAGAAATTAAAAAAAGGAAGGTGAATATACTGTATTTATCTTCCTTTTTTTGAATGCTGCTACAAAGGCAAATACTTCAAGTTTCGAAAATTTATAATTACAAATTATGGCCAGTAAGAAAAAAGACAGTTCCCAACAGGAAAATCAGGAATGGATAGATTCCCTTACCTGGATCATTGAAAATAAATCTACCAAACGGGCAGAAGAGTTGCTGAATATCCTGGAGGAAGAAGCGAAAAAACACAATGTTCAACTTCCCAATACCCTCAAAACTCCTTACCTAAACACCATTTCCAAAAACGAAGAGAAAGAATATCCAGGCGACTTAGAGCTTGAAGAAAAAATTCTGGCATATATCAGGTGGAACGCCATGGCTATGGTGGTAAAAGCCAATAAAGCCGATAGCGGAATTGGAGGGCATATTTCTACTTATGCATCTATAGCCCAACTTTGGGAAGTAGGTTTTCATCATTTCTTTAAAATTGAAAATGATATAGCAGACCAGGTATATTTCCAGGGCCACGCATCCCCGGGTATTTACGCAAGGGCTTATATGGAAGGTCGCTTAACTAAAAAAAACCTGGAGAATTTTCGGCACGAAGTACAATCTGAAAAAGGCCTTACTTCTTATCCGCACCCACACTTGATGCCGAATTTTTGGAGCAATCCAACCGTTTCTATGGGCTTAGGTCCCATCCAGGCGATTTACCGTGCCCGATTTAATAAATACCTATATAACCGCGGACTTATAGAAGAAGATAAGAGTAAAGTCTGGGCATTTATTGGCGATGGTGAGATGGATGAAGTTGAAGCCCGGGGAGCTATTAATATTGCTTCCAGGGATGAATTAGATAATCTCATTTTCGTAGTAGATTGTAATTTGCAACGCTTAGACGGTCCTGTTCGTGGTAATGCCAAGGTTATCCAGGAATTGGAGGGACTATTTAAAGGCGCCGGTTGGAATGTGATCAAATTGCTTTGGGGGAAAGAGTGGGATAATCTTATTGAAAAGGATAAAACCGGGAAACTCCAAAAGAAACTAGACGAACTTACCGACGGACAACTTCAAAAATACGCTTATAGCGACGGGGAATTTCTGCGGAAGGATTTATTTGAAAGTGATAAAGATCTAAAGAAATTGGTTGAAGACTATTCTGATGAAGAATTAGGGAACTTTAAACGCGGCGGTCACGATCCAGAGAAAATATACAATGCTTATAAAGTTGCGTTAGATACAAAATCAAAACCCCGTAGCGTGTTGGCTCAAACCATTAAGGGCTATGGACAAGGCAGTGCCCGTGAGGCAAGTAATGTATCACATAAAACTAAAAAATTCAACAAAGAACAACTCGAGCAATTTAGAGATTTCTTCAAGGTTCAGGTTTCAGACAAAGACCTGGAAAAAATACCGTTTATCAAACCAAAGAAAGATAGTAAAGAGTTGAAATACCTTGAGGAAAAGAGAAAAGATCTCGGGGGTTATATACCGCAGCGAAAAGACACAAGCTCAAAATTAAAGGCTCCCGATGTAAAAATCTTTGAAAGTTTTCTAAACGGATCGGGTGAAGATGAGGTAGCTACTACAATGGCCATGGTTCAAATTTTAGGCAAACTGATGAAGGATGAAAATTTAGGAAAATTGATAGTACCGATTATTCCCGATGAATCCCGAACCTTTGGAATGGAATCCCTATTTAGACAAGCCGGAATATATGCTCCGCACGGCCAAAAATATGATCCGGTAGATGAAGAAAGTTTGCTCTATTATAAAGAAGCCAAAAATGGCGCTATAATGGAAGAAGGGATTACCGAATCTGGCTGTATGGCCGAATTTATTGCGGCAGGAACTACTTACTTAACTCATGGTATCAATACCATTCCGTTTTATTTTTACTATTCCATGTTTGGTTTTCAAAGAACCGGCGATTTAATGTGGGCTGCAGCAGATGCAGGTGCAAAAGGCTTCCTTATGGGCGGTATTTCAGGGAGAACCAGTATTCCGGGAGAAGGTTTACAACACCAGGATGGCCAAAGTCATTTATACGCGCTGGCATTTCCTAATTTAAAAGCCTACGATCCGGCTTTTGCTTACGAACTGGCCGTTATTGTAGAAGAAGGAATTAAGGCAATGTATATAGAGAACAAAGACCTGTTTTATTATATCACCATAGGTAATGATACTTATCCTATGCCCGAAATGCCTGAAAATGTGGATCGGGAAGCTATCTTGAACGGACTTTATAAATTTAGGAAGTCCAAAACGCGTAAAAAGAAAAAGAAGGCGCATTTATTTGGTAGTGGTGCGATTATGAAAGAGGTGCTGGAAGCTGCAGAAATCCTGGAAGAAAAATTTGATGTTGGTGCAGATATCTGGAGTATTACGAGTTATAAAAATCTGTACGATAATGCTATTGATACCGAACGTAGCAACCGTCTAAAAGGACAGGTGAATAAGGAACAAAATTATATAGAACAACAACTTCAGGATGAAAAAGGAACCTTTGTAGCTGCTTCAGATTATGTAAAAGCTCTTCCGGAAAGCCTTGCATCTTATTTCCCCGACGAACTTATTAGTCTGGGAGCCGATGGTTTTGGTAGAAGTGATAATAGGGAAGCATTGCGTGGTTTCTTTGAGATCGATGCTCCGCATATTGCTTATGCTGCCTTATATGGCCTGGCTAAACAGGAGCAAATTAGTATGGAAGAATTGAAAAAAGCAGCTAAAAAACTGAAAATAGATCCACAAAAGACTAATCCACGAACGGCTTAAAAAAATAATTATGGCAAAAGAAATAAAAGTTCCGCAAATATCAGAAGGCGTAGATACCGCTGTGATTTCTGAGATCCTGGTTTCTAAGGGAGATAAAATTGAAGAAGATCAGTCGGTGATTTCAGTAGAAACAGATAAAGCTACGGCCGAAATTCCAGCTACTGCAGGAGGAACAATTAAGGAGATAAAGGTTAGTGAAGGTGATGAGGTTAGCGTTGGCGATGTGATTATTATCCTGGAAGATAATGGTGACGATTCAGAAGAAAAAGAGGAGGACGAATCAGATAAAGAAGAAGAGACTTCAGAAGACAATAAAGAAGAAGCTGAAAAAGAGCAAGAAGAACCGGATTCTGACGAAAAAGAAAAAGACGAATCCAAATCTGCTAAGAAAGAAGAAGAGCAGAAAGAGGATAAGGAGGAGGATGAAGATGAAGATGACGAAGAAGATGCTGCCGAAGAAGATGATGAGAAAAAGAAAAGCAAAGGAAGCGAGGCTAAAAAAGATAAAGATACCGATGAAGACTCTTCTAAAGAAGTCTATGCTTCTCCGGGAGTAAGAAGATTGGCTCGTGAACTTGGAGTGAACTTAGAGGAAATTAGTGGCAGTGGTGAAAGTGGAAGGATCACTGAAAAAGACGTTAAAGAATATAAGGAAGGCGGTAGTAAAAAGAGCAGTTCTGGTCAGGCTAAATTACCCGATTTTAGTAAATGGGGCGCAGTAGAAAATAAACCACTCAATAATATTAAAAAAACCACGGCCAAAAACGTGCTGGCCTCATGGCAATCTATCCCGCATGTATTTCAGTTTGGAGAAGCCGATATTTCTGGAGTTGAAACCTATATAGAAGATCATAAAGAGAAGGTTGAAGAGGCTGGTGGTAAACTCACGCTTACGGCCATACTTACCAAGATCGTTGCCACAGCTTTGCATAAATTTCCAACATTTAATGCAAGTATAGATATGGATAAGGAAGAAATGATCCTTAAAAAATATGTAAATATCAATATTGCGGTTGCTACAGAAGACGGCCTTTTAGTTCCTGTGATAAAGAATGCAGATCAAAAAAGTATCAAGGATCTATCGGTAGAAATTTCGGAAATAGCAGAGAAAGCACGGGAACAAAAATTATCTAAAGAAGATATGGAAGGAGGCAATTTTTCTATCTCAAACCTTGGCGGTATTGGTGGTACTAATTTTACGCCAATAGTCTATCATCCACAGGTGGCGATCCTGGGTATTTCGCGGGCAACTACCAAACCGGTTTATATAGACGGTAAGTTTGAACCTCGCAGTATACTTCCGCTCAGCTTATCTTATGATCATCGCTTAATAGATGGCGCCGATGGAGCTGGTTTTATGAACTGGTTAGTAAAAGCACTGGAAGATCCATATGAAGCGCTATTGGGCTAATCTTAAATCTTAGAAACAATGGCAAAAGAAGATAGAAAAGAACTTGTGATTATTGGTGCCGGTCCCGGAGGTTATGCGGCAGCTTTTCACGCAGCAGATCTTGGAATAAAAGTTACGCTAATTGATCCGGAAGTTAATCCCGGAGGAGTTTGTCTTTACCAAGGTTGTATTCCTTCCAAAGCGCTTTTGCACCTGGCAAAAACTAAAGAAGAGGCCATGCACGCCTCAAAATGGGGGATAAAATTTGAAGAGCCTAAAATAGACATCAAAAAGGTGGCAGGCTGGAAAGAAAAGGTTGTAAAAAAACTTACAGAAGGCCTTGGGCAATTAAGTGAAGCCAGAGATATCGAATACATCCAGGGAAAGGCCAAATTTACCGGTGAGCATAAGCTGGAAGTGACCAATAATAAAGGAAAAACATCGGATTTAAGTTTTGAAAAAGTGATAATTGCCACCGGTTCCTCTGCGGTAGGCCTACCCGATCTCGAGATAGATCACGATAAAATTTGGGACGCTACCGATGCCCTGGAACTTAAGGAAATACCCAAGAAATTGTTAGTCGTTGGTGGCGGTTACATAGGCCTGGAGCTTGGAAGCGTTTATGCCGCTTTAGGAACAAAAGTTTCTATAGCCGAAATGACACCAGGATTTTTACCCGGAACAGATCGGGACCTGGTTAAGGTTTTTGAGAAAAATGAGCCCTTTAAAGATGTTTTTTTCGAAACTAAAGTAGAAGAAGTGAAGATTACCAAAAAAGGGGTGAAGGTTTCCTTAAAAGGAAAGAAAGAGGAACAGAACAAAAAGTTTGATCGTGTTCTGGTAGCTGTTGGGAGAAAACCAAACACACAAAATCTGGGACTGAAAAAACTCGGAATTTCGGCCAACGAAAAAGGCTTCCTGGAAGTAGATAATAAGCGCCGAACCAAATTGGAGCATGTTTTTGCGATAGGAGATATTACCGGGGAACCTATGTTGGCCCACAAAGCAAGTCATGAAGGCAGAATCACTGCAGAAGTTATCGCAGGGAAAAAAGGAGCCGCTTACGATCCTAAGGTTATTCCCGCCATTGTGTTTACTAATCCTGAGTTGGCCTGGTGTGGTCTCACTGAAGAAGAGGCAAAAGAAAAAGATAAAAACGTGAAAGTTGTAAAATTCCCCTGGTCAGCTTCGGGAAGAGCTATTTCCATAGGGGAAAATACAGGCCTGACAAAACTTTTAATAGATAAAGAGACCGAAGTAATTCTGGGAGGTGCAGTAGCCGGAAAAAATGCCGGGAGTTTGATTCCGGAGATTGCTTTGGCTATCGAAATGGGCAGTACAGCCAGTGATTTATCGCTAACTATTCATCCGCATCCTACTCTTTCTGAAACTATAATGGAAAGCGCCGAGCTTTTTTACGGTGGGGCCACGCATTATAAAAAAGCTTAATTATTTGAATGATAAAAATTTTAAAGCAACTATTACTTCGGGAGTGAACTGGATCTAAAAGGAATTACTACCGATTAAAGATTAAACTTATCGGCATTAGCCTTTTCTGTTTTCTTGTAAGAAAAGATCAAATTATAAGAAACGGTACTCACCCAAATCACAATTAAAGTCGTAACCAGGCGCTCGTAGGCACCGTCTATATAATCTGGTATTAAAGGTAAAAGAGGGGCGAGAACAATCCACAATCCTGCAACCCAAAAAGAGAACTTTTTCAGGTAGGGTTTTAGCATTTTTAAACTGAAACTTGTTAAGAGAACAACTGCAGGGAAAAGAAGTGCCAGGGCATAAACGAGTTTGCGATGTATTTTATGGCCAGGTCTTCCGGCATATTGGTTATGCTCGGCAATCATTATGAAGTCTACGCCTATAAGAATAAGTATAATAAGACCTATAATCCATTTTGTTCCAGAACTTTTCCAGGTATAAAGTCCTACGGCGAGAGCAAAAAAACCAACTGCCAATATATCGATACCCAGGTCCTGAATCCACCCATATTTCCCTATAGCCAACATGCTAATAGTATCACTTATGGGGTCATGAGCTTCGTGTAATGCAATTCCGATGAGGTCAGCCGCCAGAACCGCAATGCAACTTAAAATACCAATAATTCCGGTTGCTTTG
>Ga0102929_1002888_pt1 | contig 10224 bp, 11 predicted proteins | sample SalPonR1_B_D2_MG_FD_78510 | JGI IMG/M metagenome (GOLD analysis project Ga0102929, IMG submission 78510) | Salt pond soil microbial communities from South San Francisco under conditions of wetland restoration - Salt Pond MetaG R1_B_D2_MG | ecosystem: Environmental > Aquatic > Marine > Intertidal... | reverse complement strand
TCACCCCAGCAGCCAGGGCGACAACTACATCGACTTTGGCTCGCTTCCTTTCCAGATTCCTTTAGGCGCCTTGCTGCCACAACGAATGAACAACCTGCTGCCGGCCAACAAAAATATTGGAACCACCCACATTACCAACGGATGTTACCGGTTACATCCCGTAGAATGGAGCATTGGTGAAGCTGTGGGTTCACTCATTGCCTTCGCACAAAAGAAAAAAACATGGCCCAGGGCCGTGCGCGAAGACAAAAATTTACTTGAGGAATTTCAAAAATGGATTCGCAGCCAGGGCCTCGAAACGCACTGGCCGGAACACACTTTGAAATAAAGCATTTATAAAAATGCCTGAGCTAACCTTATTTAATTACAAATCGTTGTGAGTACCGTCGCAATAAGGTTTGTTTTTTGAATGCTTGCACTGGCAAAGCCATACATCTTTTTGTTCATCAATTTTAAACTGCACAGGAGTAAACGGTGTGTCTTTGTGCGATCCGTCGCAAAACGGCTGGTTACTGCTTTTCCCACATGCACACCAGAAATATGTTCCGGGTTTTAGCGACTGCATCGAAGGTTGTTTTGCTGCAATTTTTGGTTCTTCCATTATAATATCTGTTTTGATTTTACAATAAAAATATTCAAATCAATTCAAATTAAAAATTTTACTGCTCAATAATTTTATAGGCCACAACCCGATTATCAAAAAAAGTAGGTACCAACACCCAGTTATATTTCAGTGCAAAATCAATATCGGCAGTATTAATTTCCTGAGCTGTAGAATCATGAAGTTTAATATTTTCTCCGTTTTTATGGACAAAAATACGCCCAGCCCAGTTGGAAAATACAAATTCGCCTTCGTTATTTTTTTCAAGCCCGTCAACACCACCGGCATCGGCAATAATTTGTTTTACCTTTTTGGTTTTTACATCTACCTCGTAAACGTTGTTATCTCCAACATACAATTTTCCTCCTTCGGTAAAAAGTCCGTTGGGCGATTCAAAAGGTTCACCTTCGAGCCAAACACTGAAACTACCGTTATGCAAAACATGGATTTTAGCCGTGCGGGTGTCGGTAACGAAAATCATCCCGTTCATACACGCTGCCACATCATTTAAGAAAACCGCATTAGGCGCATCGTACTTTTTTAAGATCACCCCCTGTTCAATATCAATTTCAACCAGTTGATCAATGTCGGCAACATACAATTTCCCGTCATAAACAGCCATTCCTTTGGGAGCACTCAGGTTTTCAACCCATTTATATTCCTTCACGCTCCCGTCCGGATTCAAAATAGTGATAAATCCGTTTCCGTCTTTTTCTGAAGGATTATCATTAATGTTAGCCACATAAATTACATCTTTATCTTCATGATAAAGAACCGATTCGGGTGTTTTCATTTCTTCAGAAGTTTCCCAAACTTTTTCGAGTTTCTGGGCATTGGCCTGTCCGGCAAAAAGAAATAACACCATTATAAATCCCAATAAATTTGTTTTCATAATTTTACGTTTTATTTTTAATGAAAAAGTTACTATTAAAAAGTGTTTATTGCAACTAATTGTTCATTTTGAATAGTATGAAAGCATTTATTTATTTTCTTTTGCTCCTTTCCCTTCTTGGATTGCAAAGCAATGGCCAGGAAATAAAAAAGTTTTATGTGGGCACATTTACTTCTGAGGGGGCCGAAGGAATTTACCTGTGTGGTTTTGACACCAAAACCGGAGAACTTTCACTGGAAAATACATTTAAGGCGGTGGACAACCCATCTTTTCTGAAAGTTTCGCCCGACAATAAAAAATTGTATGTAGTAACCCGGCCCGCAGTAGAAATTGAAGAATCGGGAGGTTATGTTTCTGCTTATCAGATACAAAATGACGGCAGCTTGCAATTTCTGAACAAACAGGTTTCTCATGGCGCAGATCCATGCCACGTTGATGTTTCGCCCGATGGCCAATTTGTTGCCATTGCCAATTATGGCGGCGGAACAACATCGTTGTATCCGGTAAATAAAGATGGAAGTTTGCAACCGGCAAGCACTACCATTGAGCACAAAGGTTCGGGTGCCGACAAATCAAGACAATCGGCGCCACATGCTCATTCTGTAAAGTTCTCGCCTTTCAGTTCAGCGGTTTTTAGTGCCGACCTGGGAACCGACCAGCTTAATATTTTCGAGTTGAAAAATAATGAGTTGAAACATGCAAAGCAGCAATTTGCAAAAATGAAACCGGGAGCAGGTCCCAGGCATTTCGATTTTCACCCAAACGGGAATTTCATCTATGTGATTAATGAATTAAACTCAACAGTTACCGCACTGAAAAAACAAAATCAGAAATGGGAATCATTTCAAACGATTTCTACTTTACCCGATGATTACAACGAAAAAAGCTACTGTGCCGATATTCATATTTCAAACGACGGGCGATTTCTTTATGGTTCGAACAGGGGCCACAATTCCATATCGGTTTTTAAAATTGATAAAACTTCAGGAAAGCTAAACTTAATTTCAACGGTTTCAACCGAGGGTGAATGGCCCCGGAATTTTGCACTCAGCCCTTGCGGCAGGTTTTTGCTTGCAGCCAATCAACACAGCCACAATATCAGTGTGTTTAAAATTCATCCGGGAAAAGGGACGCTTGAATTCACGGGTAATGAATTGCAGATTCCGGCACCGGTTTGCATCGAATTTATCGATTAACTAAATTTTGTGCTAATCAGTTTAATAAACTCGTCGCGGGTGGCATTTTTCTGAAAAGCTCCGGTAAAATCGGATGTGGTGGTAATTGAATGTTGCTTTTGGATTCCACGCATTTGCATGCACAAATGCTGGGCCTCGATAACCACTGCCACGCCGAGTGGTTTTAGCGTATCCTGAATACACTCCTTAATTTGAGTTGTCAATCGTTCCTGCACCTGCAGACGACGTGCAAAAACATCTACCACACGGGCGATTTTACTCAGTCCGGTAATGGTGCCATTGGGAATATAGGCAACATGAGCCTTCCCGAAAAACGGCAACAGGTGATGTTCGCACATGGAGTAAATTTCAATATCTTTTACAATTACCATTTGCCGGTAATCTTCTTTAAACATGGCCGAACGTAAAATCTCAACCGGATCGGTTTTATACCCCTGCAACAAAAACTGCATCGACTTGGCCACACGCTCGGGAGTCTTGTCGAGCCCTTCGCGGTTAACATCTTCTCCTATTATTTGCAGGATATTCTTATAATTGCTGGCCAGTTCGTCAATTACTGCTTCATCAAAAACATCAATTCTTTCATACCCGTTAGAATCAACTATTTTAGATTCTCTCATATCATTTGTTGTTAAATTAAACACAAAGATTAACTTTTTTTTCAGAATAAAATATGAATGTTAACGGGTTTTGAGAAATATTAATTTTCAACCAATTTAATACCGTACAAACATTAACAACAACTCTTATTCAAGTAAAAAAACTTACTGCCCTTCAAACGTAATTCACTGCTGCTCAACACACAAGATTTCAAAAAAAACACTTCCCACTGGTTCGAAATGCACCATCCAATAAAAAACCAAAGAACTCAAAATCAAATCCTTAAATCTAAGTGACAATAACAGCGATTCAGTTTATTGAATTTGTTAATTTTGCACATTTTTTAATAAGTGTTAAAATTTACTTTGTAGGTAATACAATAATATGAACATACAGCAGTTATAGTTTAAAACTATGCAATCCGAAGGATTGAATGCTGTACCAAATTAAACCGCTTTAAAGCAATGATAGTAATTACAGGCGCCGCTGGATTTATTGGCAGTTATTTAACCGGAAAGCTCAACCAGGAGGGGTACACTGACCTTGTGTTAGTTGACCGCTTCGACGATCCGGCCAAAGATTTTAATCTTCTCAAAAAAAAGTACCACAAATTTATTGACAGGGATAAATTCTTTAAGTGGCTGATAAAAAATGCCTCCGATGTGGATTTTATTTTTCACATGGGTGCCCGTACCGATACTGTTGGTCAGGAACCGGAACTTTACCAGCAACTCAATTTAATTTATTCGCAGCGGTTGTGGAATATCTGCTCCGAAATTCAGGTGCCGCTATTGTACGCTTCATCTGCTGCAACATACGGAAACGGCGAGGTGGGTTTTTCCGATTCGCACAACAATGTGTCTAACCTCAGGCCGCTAAATCTTTATGGTTGGTCGAAACACGATTTTGATGTTTGGGCGCTGAAACAAACGCGCACTCCCCCGTTTTGGACCGGGCTGAAATTTTTTAATGTTTACGGCCCCAACGAATACCACAAAGGAAGAATGGCCTCAGTGGTGCTGCACGCTTTCAAAAAAATTAAAGAAACCGGGAAAATGAAACTTTTCCGCTCACATCACCAGGATTATAAAGATGGCGAGCAAAGCCGCGATTTTATTTTTGTTGACGATATTGCCGACGTGATGCTTCATTTTATGCACAACCAGCAACACCCGGGAATTTACAATGTTGGCACCGGAAAAGCGCGCTCATTTCTGGATTTAACCAACGCTGTGTTCACCAGCCTCGAAATGAACCCTGACATTACTTTTATAGATACTCCGGTTGATTTGCGCGGCAGGTACCAGTATTTTACAGAGGCCGAAATTCAGAAACTCAGGGAAATTGGATATACCAAAGCGTTTACCCCACTTGAAGAAGGCATTGACACATACGTGGGAAAATACTTAAAACCAGAACTTTGCTATTAACAGTTTCACTTCTGCAAAAACACAATTGTCTTTTTAAAAAATTCCTGTTACATTTAAAATATCATTCAATAGATAATTTTACTGTAAATCAATAATGAAAAAAATACTTTTTCATTTGCCTTTCATTGTAATAGCTGCCGGAACCATTCTTTCCGATTATTTTCAGGAAGGTTTTTCATACTTATTCAAGCCTTTGATAATGGTTTGGATTGGCGCTTATTTTCTTTTCTATTCCCGAAGTATTCACAAAAAAATTGTGCAGCTTACAATGGGTGCCTTCCTGTTTTCGTGGTTTGGCGATATTGCCCTGATGTTTTCAGACAAAGGGATGGCATTTTTTGCAACAGGAATTTTCTTTTTCCTAATCGCACAACTGTTTTATATTGTTCTTTTTCTGAAAACAATTTCAATTTCGGGGAATAAATCGTTTCTAAAAAAACAACCCTACTGGCTGATTGCTTTCATTGCCTATGGTTTGGTTTTTTCCATTCTCCTTTACAACCAACTAGACAATCTGCTGAGGATTTCCATTTTTATTTACATTTCAGCCATCCTGGCCATGTCGGCAATGGCGCTTAACCGGCTGGGGAACGGGCATCCCGCAAGTTTCAGCCTGGTATTTGCAGGTTCGTTATTTTTTATTGCTTCCGATTCATTTATTGCAATCGACCGTTTTCTTTACAGTTTTCAATATGCCGGGGCATTAATTCTTTCCAGCTATATTATTGCACAATATTTTATAATGAAGGGAATTTTAAAACAATACGAATAAAAAATCCCGGTTTTACAACCAGGATTTTTCAGAAAAATTTTCAATTGTTTTTTCAGGAAAGCACATAACTCCGGTTGCTTAGATATTTTTCAAGAAAAAGTAATACTGAAGTTCCCAGTAAAATTCCGGCAACACTGAGCGGAACAGCGCCCAGTTTTTCGAAAAAATTCTGGTATCCAGTTGTCACAGCGCTTGTATTCACTTCTTTCAGAAAGCTAAAGGTTTGGCCCCCTGAAATTCCACTCCCCTGCATAACGAAAACGACAGCCATTAAGCCAGCAAAAAGGGACAGAATAATCCAGAAACCTTTGCCTAACAGTGGTTCACTTTTCACCTGCTCAAGTGCGGCTTTTTCCTCAAAAACCCGATTCATTACCCGGTTAGAAAAATCAGGCCCGGGCGATTCAAGCTGACCGCTTTTAAGGAACGCCTTCAGTTTTTTATCTTCAATTTCACGTTTCATATTCATAGTATTGTATGCAACTCGTCTTTCAACATTTCGTTCAAAATCGTGTACAGTTTTTTGCGGGCCCTAAACAGTTTCACTTTGGCATTGCTGGCCGAAAGTCCGGTAACTGTGCAAATTTCGTCAACTGACTTTTCCTCAAAATAGTAAAGCAGCACCAGTGTATATTCATCCTCAGGCAATTTTTCCAGGGCCTCTTTAATATACCTGGCCCGGTTTTCTTCCGGAATACCGTCGAGGTTCATTTCCTCAGCCTCATCGCTAATCTGAACATCATCGGTTGAAGTAAAATGCTGCTTCTTTTTTCTCGTTTCAGAAATACATGTGTTGTATGTAATCCGGTACAGCCAGGTAGAGAATTTGGCACTCCCCCTGAACGATCCAAGCGATTTATAGGCTTTTATAAAACTTTCCTGGGCCATTTCTTCCGCATCCTCACGATTTCTAAGAACTTTTAAAGCGATGGAAAAAACGATATCCTGATACTTTTCAACGACATAGGAAAAATAGTTGGTTTCTCCACCCAATACCTTTTCTATATAATAGTTGTCGTCTTTTTGCTCCATCATTTCTGGTACTTTGACGAATAAAATTTTGTCTGGTTACAAATTTATTCAAAAGAAAGTATAAATAAAAGTGTAACCGGCCAGATAAAGCTGCGTCATAAAGTCAGAAATAAAAAATTGAAAACTTTTAAAGTTAAATATCATGGAAGGAATTTTTGTACCATTATCGTTTTTTCTCGCCCTTTTTGCCATTTTATATGTGTATTGGACAACGCGGACAAAAGAACGTCTTGCCTTAATTGAAAAAGGAGCCGATGCCAGCATTTTTAAAAAACCTGCATCAAAATATGCACTTTTGAAATGGGGGATATTTTTAATTGCCCTTGCAGTTGGTGTTATTACAGGTTTTGCGCTTTCAACTGTTATTAATGAAGTAGCTGCATTTTTCACCATGATCCTCTTTTTTGGGGGGCTGGGGTTAATTGTTGCCCACTTTATTACCAATGCCCTGGCCAAAAAAGATTAGTCCAAAATTATGGGAGTTCTTAAAGAAAGCGGATCGAAACGGGTCCGCTTTTTTTATTCGCAGTGAAATTTTATCACCTCCCGGATAGCCGACTGGCACACGGGGCAAAATTCTTTGGCAGCATTACTTTTCATACGGCAATCCATTACCGGGCTGTAAATTCCCTCGTCCATGTAACCGCCTCCTTCAAAAACACCAACTGTTTTACTGAATTTTGCTTTTCGGGGAGTGGGAACCGGAATGTCATCCGGCACTATATCTTTCCACTTCTTATCAAACTGAACCAATGTGGTAATATTCTTCTCCCAGGGTTCAATGTCGAGATTGTAAAAATCTTCGTAGGCCACTTCCGAGGAATAATATTCATCAGCCAGCCCGGCAAAACCGTGCCCGAATTCATGAACAAAAACCTGCCTGGTTAACTGATTATCGGAAGAGCACACGTTGAGGAAATTATAGAATCCGCCGCCGCCGTACCGCTCGGTATTTACAAGAATATAAATATGATCGTAAGGGACATTCGCCGCGGCATCGTAAATGGTTTTCATGTCGCTGGTTGTGAGGTAGCGCGGCACATCAAATGTATAAAAGGTTGAATTGTAAAACGTATTGCGGTAAATATTTTCACCCGGAATATCAGTGCCTGATTCTTCTGAAGGCGTTAAAACTGCGCGGACATTAAAACTTTCTTTTTCCGATTTAAACGGCTCTTCTTCAAATAAATAACCTGTTACCCGCCGGGCATCGTCCAAAAACTTTTCCATTTCCGAACGGGTGTACCCTTCGGGCAGAATCACTACGTCAACTTTATTTTCAGGCTGGCCGTTTTCAATAATATCAACTGTTTGAAACGGTGCCGGGTTCTCTTTCAATATAAAATAATCTTCAGGATCAATTTCAGTTTGGTAAATTGGTTTAAAATCGCCTTCCCACTGGCGGGCATCAATTTCGAGCCTGACCTTATTTTTTGGAAAAGGGAAAATTGCTGCCTGGTAAAAAGTCCGGTCTTTTTCTTTGGCTTCGGCTGTGGTTTGCCATTCCTGAAAGAGGGTACTGAACCCTTTGGAATAAATCAGTTTCCCGGTTTTCACATCGAAAACCCTGAACCGGTAAGTGCCAAAATTAAAGGGTTCAGTTAAATTTGTTTTTGATCCGGCCCAGTGAGGTTCCTGTTTCATCAGCTGCGGATATACATTTACATTTTGGGCATTTCCACCCAGCAAAAAATCGAAACGAAATGCATTATCCGTAAAAAATTCATCAAACTCAACTTGCCCTGTTAAAAGAAATGGAAAAAAAAGAATTAATAAAATTAAGTTCAGTTTCATATTCGCAGCATTTATTATTTTTGGCTAAAATTAATAATAACATCAAAAACGGATTATGACATCTGTCTATAAATTTCTCCTCGAAACTATTCGCGATATCAACGGGCTTGAATCCTTTGCCAAACCGGGCGCGGCATTTGCAACACTCGTGTTAATAATTATTGTAGCCTGGCTGGCCCATTTTATCACCCGACAGGTATTAATCAGGATAATGTCGCGCATTGCCAAACGTACCAAAACCACCTGGGATGATATTTTAATTAAAAGAAAAGTTTTCAGTGGTTTGGCCCATTTGGTGCCTGCCATAATCCTTTACTCCACGTCAGGCTTTTCGTACCCAAATATTACCCAGGAACTTAGTGAACTAAGCGATTCGGCATTAAATACACTTTCGCAGGATTACTATTTTTCACTGGCGGGTTTCCTGGTGAAACTGGCACAAATGTATTTTATATTTATTGTGATATTTGTATCGAACTCGGTTTTAAATGCCGGCCTCGATATTTACAATACCACGCCCTATTCTAAAAACAGGCCCATAAAAGGTTACATTCAGCTTGTTAAAATATTTATATTCTTCCTGTCGGGGATAATGATTTTAGCCATTTTGCTGGAACGCGATCCTACCGGGTTAATTGCCGGATTGGGGGCAATGGCAGCTGTATTATTATTGGTTTTCAAAGACACCATTTTGGGCTTTGTAGCTTCCATTCAGCTTTCGGCCAACAACATGGTAAAAATTGGCGACTGGGTTGAAATGCGAAGCAGAGGTGCCGACGGACCTGTTATTGACATTACCCTGAACACCATAAAAGTGCGCAACTGGGATCAAACCATCTCCACCATTCCAACTTATGCCATGGTTTCCGAATCGTTTATCAACTGGAAAGGAATGGAAGAATCGGGAGGAAGGCGTATTATGCGATCTGTTACAATTGATATGACGACCATAAAATTTTGCACGTCGGAGATGCTCAACCGGTTTCAAAAATTCTACCTGATTCGTGATTATGTGACTGAAAAAGAAAATGAAATTGAGGAATACAATAAAAAACACAATATTTCCAATGATGATGTTATCAGCGGACGCCGGCAAACCAACGTGGGAGTATTCAGGAAATACCTCGAAAAGTACCTGGAGCAAAACCAAAAAGTGAACCACGACATGATTTTTATGGTACGCCAGCTCCACCCTTCGGGAAAAGGGTTGCCTATTGAAATTTACGCGTTTTCAAAAGAACAGGCATGGCCAATATACGAAGGTGTCCAGGCTGATATTTTCGATCATGTTTTAGCTGTTATACCCGAATTTGAATTGCGCGTATTCCAGGAACCTACCGGAAATGATATTACCAGGGCAATTTCAAAAAACTGAGCATCAACTGCTTTACAAGTTATTGGTACATTAAAACCTATTCCTGACGATTTGCTATAATTACCATGTTATTTAACATGATTATTTAGCAATCATAAAAATTTGATACATTTGCTTAATAAATTGAAACTATAAAAGAACAATATAAAAAATGAATACACCAGATTACCTCGATCAGGCTGTCAATATCGACAAGCTTGACGAAAAAATTCTGAAACTTATAACCAAAAACGCACGAATACCTTTCCTGGAGGTAGCCAGGGAATGCGGTGTTTCAGGAGCAGCAATACACCAACGGGTACAAAGGCTGCAAAATATAGGAGTTGTTTCAGGAAGCGAATTTATTGTCACCCCGCAAAAATTAGGGTACAACACCTGTGCATATATGGGCATACATCTTGAAAAAGCTAAATTTCACATACAGGTTGTGGAAGCTTTAAGAGCAATCCCCGAAGTTGTTGAATGTCATTTCACCACCGGACAGTATGCCATTTTTATAAAAATTCAAACCAAAACAAACAAACACTTAAAG
>Ga0102929_1002885_pt1 | contig 10234 bp, 7 predicted proteins | sample SalPonR1_B_D2_MG_FD_78510 | JGI IMG/M metagenome (GOLD analysis project Ga0102929, IMG submission 78510) | Salt pond soil microbial communities from South San Francisco under conditions of wetland restoration - Salt Pond MetaG R1_B_D2_MG | ecosystem: Environmental > Aquatic > Marine > Intertidal... | reverse complement strand
GGGCCAGGTCGCCGTAGACCGTCATCGACAGGGTGCGCGGAATTGGCGTGGCCGTCATGACCAGGATGTGCGGGTTGACCCCCTTCTCCCGGAGGACTGCACGCTGCTTGACACCGAAGCGATGCTGCTCGTCGACGATGCCCAGCCCGAGGCGATGGAACGCGACCTGCTCCTGCAGAACGGCATGCGTGCCGACCACCAGGTGTGCTTCCCCTGCCCTGACGGCTTCAAGGATCCGGTTTTTTTCCGCGGCGGGCATTTTACCCCGGAGCAGTACGGCCTGCAGGCCGAGGCGGTCCAGCCAGTGCCTGAATTCCAGGTAATGCTGTTCGGCGAGGATTTCGGTCGGGGCGACCACGGCGACCTGGGTTTGGTTTTCAATGGCGACCAGGGCTGCCATCAGGGCCACGAGGGTCTTGCCGCAGCCGACGTCGCCCTGCAGCAGGCGGTTCATGGGATGGGGCGCCATCAGATCCTGCTTGATCTGGCCGAGGACCCGTCGCTGCGCTCCGGTGAGCCGGTAGGGCAGCATGCGGGCGAGAGGCTTGGTGTATTTGTGGGTGACTTCGAAAGGGATCCCCGGCTCGAAAGCGACCCCGTGCCGCTTCACGGCGAGGCCCAGTTCCAGGAAAAAGAATTCATCATAGACAATGGAACGCCTGGCCCGGTCCCGACCGGCAGCAAGAGCCTGCATGTCGGCCTCTGCAGGCGGCCAGTGAGCTGCCGCCAGGGCTGCGCCAAGGGGTGTCAGGTCATGTTCGGCGACCAGCGCTGCGGGCAGTTGGCTGGGCACCAGGGCTGCGAAATGATCGACGGCCTGCTTCCAGATTTTCCGGGCCGTGTACTGGGTGAGGCCTTCGGTGAGGGGGTAAACCGGCAGGATGCGGCCGAAAGACAGGGGATGATCAGCCTTGTAGGCGTCCAGCGACTGGCCTGCGGCCAGCATTTCGACCTCCGGATGATGCACCTCCCGGGTCGGGCCGAAGCGCTTGACCTCGCCGGAAAACACCGCCTGGCGACCGGGAGCGAACTTCTGGTCCATCCAGCGCTTGCGGTAATGAAACCACTTCAGGCTGATCTGGCCGGTCCCGTCGCCGACGACGACCTCGTAAATCCGCCGCCGGGACCGGCTGGTCAGCACTTCGCCGCTGGCCAGGATTTCGCCGAAAAAAACTTCATGTCGATTCTCCGCAAGAGAACCGATCTTTATGAAATTTCTACGATCTTCATATCGGTTTGGGAGCGTATAAAGGAGGTCAAGGAGGGTTTCGATACCCATCCGGGCCAGCTTTTCGGCGAGCTGTGGGCCAACCCCCTTGAGCGACTGGACCGGGGTCGCCAGGAGTTCATGACAGCGGTCTGGGGTGGGTTTGGCCATCGCCCTGGCACCGGTTCGGGGTGGGCGGGTCGAAGTTCAGACTTCTTCTTCGAACAGCTGGTTCAAGGCTTCGAGCAGGACCTCCGGGTCCAGCCCATGTGCGATTGCACCCTGCTCGAGAGTTTCGTGCTGGGCACCCATGCAGCCGATGCAGCCGAGGTTGAAACCGGCCAGAACCTTGGGTGCGTCAGGGTGGCTGCGCAAAATTTCGCTGAACGTCATGTCGCTGGTGATTCCGGCCACGGCATGCTCCACAGAAAAAGATTATTCGTAAATGATATCGATGATTTCGTAAACCCGAACCCCGGAAGGGACCTTGATCCGCACTTCGTCGTCGATGGTATGGCCGATCAGGGCTTTGGCCACGGGACTGTTCACGGAAAGTTTGCCCAGCTTGATGTCGGCTTCATCTTCGCCGACGATCTGGTAGCTGACCTCGTTTTCGGCTTCGGTGTCGAACAGCTTGACTTTGGCGCCGAAGACCACTTTTTCGGAATCGATTTCAGCAGGATCGATGACATGAGCCAGAGAGATTTTGCTGTTCAACTCGGCAATCCGGCCCTCGATGAAGCCCTGCCGGTCTTTGGCCGCGTCGTATTCGGCGTTCTCCGAAAGGTCTCCATGGTCGCGCGCTTCGGCGATGGCCTGGACGACCTGGGGGCGGTCCACCCGTTTCAAGCGTTTCAACTCTTCCTGAAGCTTCTGAAAGCCCTGGGGCGTCATGGGTACTCTTTGCGACATAACGTTAAACCTCTTGCTCCTCCACTCCACATGGATTCCGGAGGAAATGTTCAGAACTGCACGTTAATGTTCAGAACTGTAAATAAAAGTGTTCGGGCAGGAAGCCCTGCCCGAACCTGTTTTGCGCACCGGATTTTTTTTGCAATTCAATAAAAAACGACGGGTAGTTCCCTACCCGCTCTTGCCATGATACTCCTGTAGGGGCTTTACGTCAAGCGTTTCCCGCTGCATGGCGAGGATTCCTTCGGCGGCCGCCGACATGCCCGCCACGGTCGTGAAGTAGGCGACATTGTAAACCAGGGCCGTCCGGCGGATGGAAAAGGAGTCGATGATGGATTGAGCACCGAAGGTCGTGTTGAAAACCAGGGCGATCTGCTGGCTCTTGAGAGCGTCCACGCAGTGGGGACGGCCCTCTTTGACTTTATTGATGCGGGTGGCCGCGACGCCGTGGTCGTTCAGGAAGGTTGCCGTGCCACCGGTCGCCAGGATGTTGAATCCCGCCTCCTGAATTTTGCGGGCGACATCCAGGGTCGCATGTTTGTCGGCATCCTTGACGCTGATGAAGACGGTTCCCGAATCCGGCATTCGGACATTGGCCCCCAGCTGCGCCTTGGCGAAAGCCCGGCTGAACAGCCGGTCGATGCCCATAACCTCCCCGGTTGATTTCATTTCGGGTCCGAGCAGGGTATCGACGCCGGGAAACTTGGCAAAAGGAAACACGGATTCCTTGACCGACACGTGTTTCGGGACGATCTCTTCGGTGGCCTGCAGTTCCTGCAGGGTTTTGCCGGCCATGACCCGGGCGGCGATTTTGGCCAGTGAACGGCCGGTCGCCTTGGACACAAAAGGCACGGTGCGGCTGGCCCGGGGATTGACCTCCAGCAGATAGACCACCCGGTCCTTGACGGCATACTGGATATTCATCAACCCTGAAACGCCGAGCTCCAGGGCCAGGGCGACCGTCTGCCTGCGGATTTCATCGAGCAAATCCGGCTCAAGTGAGATCGGCGGCAGGACGCAGGCAGAGTCTCCGGAGTGGATGCCCGCCTCCTCGATATGCTGCATGATGCCGCCGATCACCACCTGTCGGCCGTCGCTGAGGGCGTCGACATCCACTTCAATGGCGTTCTCCAGGAATTTGTCGATCAGAATCGGATGCTCAGGCGAAGCCTTGACGGCATGCTGCATGTAGCTGCGCAGCTGCTCGACATCATAGACAATCTCCATGGCCCGGCCGCCGAGGACGTAGGAGGGACGGACAACCACCGGGTAAGAGACCCGGTCGGCGACCTTTTCCGCTTCTGCAAAGGACCGGGCCACGCCGTTCTCCGGCTGCAGCAGATCGAGCTTGTGCAGCAAGGTTTGAAAGCGTTCCCGATCCTCCGCCCGGTCGATCGCGTCCGGGCTGGTGCCGATGATCGGCACACCGGCTTGTTCCAGGGCGACGGCCAGTTTGAGCGGCGTCTGTCCGCCGAACTGCACGATAACCCCTTCCGGCTGCTCCAACTCGACGATTTCAAGCACGTCTTCGAGGGTCAGAGGTTCGAAATACAACCGATCCGAAGTATCATAATCGGTGGACACGGTCTCCGGATTGCAGTTGACCATGATGGTCTCATAGCCGTCCTCGGCCAGAGCGAAGACCCCGTGCACGCAGCAGTAGTCGAACTCGATGCCCTGCCCGATCCGGTTGGGACCGCCGCCGAGAATGATGATTTTCCGGCGGTCGCTGGGTTCGGCCTCGCACTCTTCCTCGTAGGTGGAATAGAGATAGGGTGTGAAGGCTTCGAATTCGGCGCCGCAGGTATCCACCCGTTTGTAGACCGGCCGGATGCCCGCCTGGTGGCGCAGGCTGCGGATTTCCGCCTCCTTGCGACCCCACAGCACGCCCAACCGCCGGTCCGAGAAGCCGAACTGCTTGGCTTCGCGCAGAAGGTCCCGGAAATCCTGACCGGCTGGCTGTGCAGCCAGGTCGGCGGATTCGATCAGGCGGTTCTCCAGGTCGATGATCTGCCGGATATTATTCAGGAACCACGGGTCGATAAAGGTGAGTTCATGGATCTGTTCGACGCTCATGCCGGACCGGAAGCCATCAGCAAGATACCAGAGACGGTCAGAGTTGGGTGTGCGCAGCCTGCTCTGCAGCAGCGTCAATTCCTCATCGGTCAGGCTGCGCCGGTAGTCGCCCGGCTCCTGGAACAGGCGGCTTTCGAAACCATAGGAATCGATTTCCAGGGAGCGTAATGCCTTCTGCAGACTCTCCTTGAAGGTCCGGCCGATCGACATGACCTCACCGACGGATTTCATCTGCGTGGTCAGAATCGGATCCGCTTTGGGAAATTTCTCGAAGGTAAAGCGCGGGATTTTGGTGACCACATAGTCGATGGTCGGTTCGAAGGAGGCATAGGTCTCCCGGGTGATGTCGTTCGGAATCTCGTCCAGGGTGTAGCCGACCGAGAGCTTGGCGGCGATTTTCGCGATGGGAAAACCGGTGGCCTTGGATGCCAGCGCCGAGGAACGGGAGACCCGGGGGTTCATCTCGATGACGATCATGCGGCCGTTTTCGGGGTTGACCGCAAACTGGATGTTGGAGCCGCCGGTTTCGACCCCGATTTCGCGGATGATCCGGATCGAAGCGTTGCGCAGGAGCTGGTATTCCTTGTCGGTCAGCGTCTGGGCCGGAGCGACCGTGATGGAATCGCCGGTATGGACCCCCATGGGATCGAAGTTTTCGATGGAGCAGATAATGACGACATTGTCGGCCAGGTCGCGCATGACTTCGAGCTCGAATTCCTTCCAGCCGATGACCGACTCTTCCACCAGGATTTCATCGGATGGCGAGGCGTCGATGCCGGCCATGGCCATTCGTTTGTACTCCTCCAGATTGTAGGCGATGCCGCCGCCGGTGCCGCCCAAAGTGTAGGAAGGCCGGATGATGGCCGGAAAACCGATGTCCCGGATGACTTCCATGGCCTCCTGGTAACTGTGGGCCAGACCGGACCGCGGCACACCGAGGCCGATCTTTTCCATGGCCTGCTTGAAAAGAGTGCGGTCCTCGGCCATTTCGATCGCCGGCAGCTTGGCGCCGATCAACTCAACACCGTATTTCTCGAGAGTTCCGTTGCGGGCGACGGCAACGGCGCAATTGAGGGCCGTCTGTCCACCCAATGTGGGAAGCAGTGCGTCAGGCCGCTCTTTTTCGATGATGCGGGCCAGGGTATCAGGCAGCACCGGCTCGACATAGGTGCGGTCGGCAAAATCGGGGTCGGTCATGATGGTGGCCGGGTTGGAGTTCAGCAGGACCACTTCGTAGCCCTCCTCCTTGAGGGCCTTGCAGGCCTGGGCGCCGGAGTAGTCGAACTCACAGGCCTGGCCGATGACGATGGGGCCAGCCCCGATGATGAGGATTTTTTTCAGGTCGGTTCTTTTCGGCATGCGTCAACCTTTGTCGCGCCGCAGCGCGTCGAATTATAAGATTCTTAAATGTACTGGAAAGACAAGGCTATGCATCGCGCTTCTTCCAGTTTTCCATTAACTTGATGAACTCTTCGAACAGATAACGGGCATCATGTGGTCCGGGAGAAGCCTCCGGGTGATACTGGACGGAAAACACCGGCCATCGGCCATGGCGGAGCCCTTCGACAGTCCTGTCGTTGAGATTGGTATGGGTGATGGCCGTCTGGTCGGGAATGCTGTCGGCAGCCACGGCGAAGCCATGATTCTGCGCGGTGATTTCCACGCTGTGCCCCTCGCCGCGATTGACCGGCTGATTGCCGCCGCGATGACCGAACTTGAGCTTGAAGGTTTTGCCGCCAAGGGCAAGAGCCAGGAGTTGGTGGCCCAGGCAGATACCGAACAAAGGCACCTTGCCCAGCAACTGGCGAATGTTTTCCTGGGCATAGACCAGGGGCTCCGGATCGCCCGGACCATTGCTGAGGAAGACTCCGTCCGGATGCATGGCCAGGATCTCTGCGGCCGGCATATCGGCGGGCACGATCGTGACGTCGCAGCCGCTGGCCACCAGGTTGCGCAGAATGTTGCGCTTGATGCCGAAGTCATAAGCCACTACCATGTAGCGAGGTTCGGCATCCACCGCCATATAGCCGCTTGCCAGCCCCCAGGGTCCCTCCGTCCAGTGATAAGGCTCCCGGCAGGTGACTTCCCTGACCAGGTCGCGACCGACGATCGAGGGAGCCAGGCGGGCCTTGGCAACCAGGCTGTCGGCATTGAGGTCCTGGGTTGAAAGGATGCCGGTCTGAGCGCCCTTGTCGCGGATATGGCGAACCAGGGCGCGGGTGTCGATCCCCTGCAGGCCGACGATGCCCTGTTCCTTGAGGTAGGCATCCAGTGACATCTTCGATCGCCAGTTGCTCGGGAATTCGCTGGCTTCCTTGACCACGAAGCCCGCCAGGTGCGGACGATCGGATTCGACATCCTCGAAATTGACCCCGTAGTTGCCGATCAGGGGATAAGTCATGGTGACGATTTCGCCGTGATAGGACGGATCGGTCAGGATTTCCTGGTACCCGGACATGCTGGTATTGAAAACCACCTCGCCGGTCACTTCGCCGGTCGCACCGAGCGCCCGGCCATAAAAGACCCGGCCGTCGGCCAGAGCCAGAGCTGCTTTCATCAATCGCTTCCTTTTCATGGTTGGTAGCGGGTCCGTCCGCTGGAATTCCTGGATACCAACGACGGCAGAGGACCCGGTTTTTTTTCCGATTGCCTGCCGATCAGGTTCTGCGGTAGACGACTTTGCCGCCGACAACGGTACAACTGGCGGCACCCTGCACTTCCCAGCCGGCAAAGGGGGTGTTCTTGCTTTTGCTGGCCAGCTTGTCCACTTCGACCGTCCAGGCCAGGTCGGCGTCGATAAGGGTGACATCGCCGAGACTGCCGACTTCGAGAGTTCCGATCGGCAGATTGAAGGCCCGGGCCGGGCCGCAGGTCAGCAGTTCAACCATGCGGTGCAGATCGATGACGCCGTCGCGAACCAGCTGCAGGGAGAGCGGCAGGGCTGTTTCCAGACCGACCACGCCGTTCAGGGCAATATTGAATTCGACATTTTTCTCATCAAGATGGTGCGGTGCATGGTCGGTAGCGATGGCGTCGACGGTCCCGTCGGCCATCCCTTCGAGAACCGCCTGCCGGTCCGCTTCGCTGCGCAATGGCGGATTCATCTTGGCGTTGGTGCGATAGCCGCGCACGGCTTCGTCGGTCAGCGAAAAATGATGCGGAGTACATTCACACGTGACCGGCACGCCTCTTTTTTTGGCCTGACGGACGATCTCGACCGAGCCTCTGGTCGAAACGTGACAGACATGCAGACGGCAGCCGGTCAGTTCGGCCAGCATCACGTCACGGGCGGTCGCTGCGTCTTCGGCGACCCAGGGGATGCCCTTCAGTCCGAGTTCCGTGGCGACGGGTCCATCGTTCATGACCCCGCCGCCGACCAGGGAAAGGTCTTCGGCATGGGTCGCGACGACCAGCTCGAACGGCCTGGCGTACTCCATGGCCCGTCGCATCATTTCACTGCTGGCAACGGGAACCCCGTCGTCGGATACGGCATAACAGCCCAGATCCTTGAGCTCCCCCATTTCGGTCAGGCTTTCGCCGGCCATGCCTTTGGTGATGCTGGCAACCGGAAACACCCGGCAACTGCCTTCCTGTTCGGCTTTCTGCAGAATATAGCGGGTGACGGTCTGGTTGTCGTTGACCGGCTTGGTGTTGGGCATGCAGGCCACCGCGGTGAAACCGCCGCGCACCGCCGCGGCCGTGCCGGAAACGATGTCTTCCTTGTATTCCAGGCCGGGATCGCGCAAATGGACATGGATATCGATCAGGCCGGGGGTGACCAGTCTGCCGGATGCATCGATGACCTCGGCGCCGGCCTCGGCGATCTCAGCCTCGACGGCAATGATGACCCCGTTTTCGATCAGGATGTCCAGGTTTGCATCCAGCTTCTGGGCCGGATCGATCACCCGCCCGCCTTTGATCAAGAGCTTGTTCATGGTTGTCGCCTTTCTCTCTGCAAAGCGTCGAAAGCTTTCTTAGTCCTGTATGGAGTCAACACCGCTGACCAGGTAGAGCAGCGCCATGCGGACGGCGACTCCGTTTTCGACCTGGTCGAGAATGACATTCTGGACGCCGTCGGCGACGTAGGAAGAGAGCTCGACGCCGCGGTTGATCGGACCGGGGTGCATGACGATGGCATCCCGCTTCGCCAGCAGCAGGTTCTCCGGGTTCAGTCCATAAAAACGGGCATATTCGCGCAGACTCGGCAAGAGCGTCTTGCTCTGCCGCTCAAGCTGGATGCGCAGCATCATGACCACGTCCGCCTCTCGAATGGCATCGCGCAGGTCACTGTAAACCTTGACGTTGCCCATGCGTTCGATGCCGGGGGGCAGCATGGTCCCGGGCCCGGCCAGACGCACGCAGGCTCCCATCCGGGACAGGGCGTAGATATTGGAACGGGCGACGCGGCTGTGGGTGATATCACCGACAATGGCGACATCGAGTCCGCGGATTCTGCCTTTGTGCTCGCGCATGGTCATCAGGTCGAGCAAAGCCTGGCTCGGGTGCTCGTGGGCGCCGTCGCCGGCATTGACGATGGAACAATTGACCCGCTCCGCCAGATAATGGGGAGCTCCGGAATGGCCGTGCCGGATCACGATGATATCGGGCGCCATGGCCTCGATGTTTTTGGCGGTATCCTCCAGCGTCTCGCCCTTGACGACCGAGGAGGTCGACCCGGAGATGTTGACGGTGTCGGCAGAAAGCCGCTTGCCGGCGATTTCGAAGGATAGCCGGGTCCGGGTGCTGGCTTCGAAAAAGGCGTTGATAATGGTCTTGCCGCGCAGAGTCGGCACCTTCTTGATGTCGCGCGAATTGATTTCCTTGAAACTGTCAGCCGTATCGAGGATTCGTGTAATGTCTTCCGCGGACAGCTGTTCGATGCCCAGTATGTGTTTGTGACGAAATTCCATGCCGCTTCTCCTTCAACAGTCAACCCGGGGTCTTGCCCGGTTCAAGGTTTGATCAGACGGACTTCCTCGGGAAACTGCTTGTCATCGAACAGTACATCCACTTTCTCATGGGTGGCGGTGGGAACATTGCGGCCGACGTAGTCGGCCCGAATCGGCAGTTCCCGATGCCCCCGGTCGATCAGCACCGACAACTGGATGCAGGACGGCCGTCCGAAGTCCATGAGGGCATCCATGGCGGCGCGAATGGTCCGGCCGGTATAGAGTACGTCGTCGACCAGCACGACCTTCTTGTCATCCAGGGCGAAGGGAATTTCGGTTTTGCCGACCGGCAGACTGCCGCGAGCCGCGAGATCATCCCGGTACATGGTGATATCGACAGCGCCAAGGGGGATCTCGGTCCCCTCGATCTCGGCAATCTGCCGGGCGATCTGCTTGGCCAGAAGAGCCCCGCCGGTGCGGATTCCCACCAGGACAACGTCCTGACTGCCCTTGTTGTTTTCCAGAATTTCGTGGGCAATCCGGGTCAAGGCGCGCGTGACGCCGGCCCGGTCCAGGATAACGGTTTCCACCATGGCCATTGGCTCATTCCTTCCTGCGTCTGCGTTTCGAGGCAGCACGACCGCGCAAATGGCGCGAACCCGAAACAGGCATAAAAAAATACCTCTCCGCCGGAGCCGGAAAGGTATCGTTCGTTTTTTGGTGCACGTCGTGTGCGCTTGGAGATGCCACCCTTGCTAACCTCTCTGGATTAACTTAAAAGGAGACTGTTCGAGATTTCGAGAGACTATAGCAGGCGGTTCCGTGCCGAGTCAACCGGAAACCGGGCCCTGCCCTGGTCCGGTGCGTTTCGAAACAGATCGATGCTTAATCGATGGGCCGGCCGATGCGTTCCCAACGCGGCCAGAATTCTTCCCTGTCCCAGGACCAGTACTTGATGAAAGCCAGCCCCTTGATGGTCTCTTCATCGACCAGTCCCCAGAACCGGCTGTCGAAGGAACGATCTCGATTGTCGCCCATAACGAAATACTTGTCGGGCGGCACCAGGATTTTTTTCATGTTGTCACGGGGGCCGGGCGTGACGTTCGGCTCCTTGTGAACCTCCTGGGGTATCGAAAAGGGTTCGCCGTTG
>Ga0102929_1002883_pt1 | contig 10239 bp, 11 predicted proteins | sample SalPonR1_B_D2_MG_FD_78510 | JGI IMG/M metagenome (GOLD analysis project Ga0102929, IMG submission 78510) | Salt pond soil microbial communities from South San Francisco under conditions of wetland restoration - Salt Pond MetaG R1_B_D2_MG | ecosystem: Environmental > Aquatic > Marine > Intertidal... | reverse complement strand
TGATGGAGTTCGGCATCATGGAAGCCGAGGATGAAAGCATCGTCGGCCTTGCCGAAAATGCCTAGAGGGAAAACTTGTTTAACGCAGAGGCGCAAAGACGCCAAGAATGAAGGTCCAATCAAATGCTTTAAAGGATGTTTTTTCTTTGCGCCTTGGTGTCTCGCCTACAGGCGCCTACTTTTGGTGAGTGAGCGCAGCGAACGGGCGTTAAACCGTTATTAAGGAGCAAATTCATGGTTGAGAGAAAGCCCATCAAGGGTGTGACCAAAGATAAAACTGAGAAACTGATCGCTGAAACCCTTGCGGAGATGCCGGAGAAGGCGCAGAAGAAGCGGGCGCCGCATCTCGGCGCCAACGAGCCGGCCGCGGCCAAGTGTGCGGTCAAATCCAACAAGAAAGTGGTGCCGGGCGTGATGAGCCAGCGCGGCTGCGCCTACGCCGGCGCCAAAGGGGTGGTCTGGGGGCCGATCCGGGACATGGTGCACGTCTCCCACGGCCCGATCGGCTGCGGCGTCTACAGCTGGGGCACCCGGCGCAACCTGATGCAGGGCGTGCCCGGCGTGACCTCCTTCCCGATGGACTTCACCAGCGACTTCCAGGAGCGCGACATCGTCTACGGCGGCGACCAGAAACTGGAGAAGCTGCTGCGCGAAGCCGACGAGCTGTTCCCGCTCAACAAGGGCATGTCGATTCTGTCGGAATGCCCGGTCGGCCTGATCGGCGACGACATCAACGCCGTCGCCAGAAAGCTGGAACTGGAGCTGGAAAAGCTGGTGGTGCCCTGCAACTGCGAGGGCTTCCGCGGTGTCTCCCAGTCGCTCGGCCACCACATCTCCAACGACTCGATCCGCGACCATATCATCGGCAAGTTCAAGTTCGAAGAGGAACCCGGCCCCTACGACGTCGCCCTGATCGGCGACTACAACATCGGCGGCGACGTCTGGGCAGCCAAACCGATCCTCGAGGAGATCGGCCTGAACGTCAAGTCGGTCTGGACCGGCGATGGCGAAGTGGAGAAGATCGCAGCAACCCATTCGGTCAAGCTCAACCTGATCCACTGCTACCGTTCCATGAATTACATGTGCAAGGTCATGGAGGAACGCTGGGGCATTCCCTGGCTGGAATACAACTTCTTCGGTCCGACCAAGATCGAAGAGAGCCTGCGGGCGATCGGCGAATGCTTCGACGACACCATCAAGGCAAACGTCGAGAAGGTGATCAAAAAATACCAGCCGCAGATGCAGGCGGTGATCGAGGAATACAAGCCCCGCCTCGACGGCAAGACCGCCATGCTGTTCGTCGGCGGCCTGCGCCCGCGGCATACCATCGGCGCCTATGAAGATTTGGGTATCCAGATCACCGGCGCCGGCTACGAATTCGCCCATCAGGATGATTACGACCGCACTTCGCCGGAGATGGCCAAGGGCACCCTGATTTACGATGATGTTTCCGAGTTCGAACTGGAGAAGTTTGTCGAGGAGCTCAAGCCCGATCTGGTGGGCAGCGGCATCAAGGAGAAGTACGTGTTCCAGAAGGCCGGCATCCCGTTCCGGCAGATGCACAGCTGGGACTACTCCGGGCCGTACCACGGCTACGAGGGCTTCAGGATCTTCGCCCGCGACATCGACATGGCAATCAATTCGCCAACCTGGGATCTGGTAAAGAGTCCGTTTTAAAACCCGTAAGCCGTTATCCGTGATCCGTAAGCCGTGATCCGTGGTTGAGTCCCGGAAAGTTTTTACGGATCACCGATCACCGATCACCGATCACGGATCACCGATCACGATTTTAGGAGATAAACCATGAGTGCAGAAACTGCTGTGAAATTCGTGACCCCGACGCCTCCCGAGGAGGTGGAACGGGTCAAGGAATGGATCAATTCCGAAGAGTATAAAGAGAAAAACTTCGCCCGCACCGCCCTGGTGGTCAATCCCGCCCACGCCTGCCAGCCGCTTGGTGCGCAGATGGTGGCCCACGGCTTCGAAGGCTCATTGCCTTTCGTGCACGGGTCCCAGGGCTGCGCCTCCTATTTCCGCAGCACTTTCTCCCGGCACTATCGGGAGCCCTCGGCGGCGACCTGCGACGCCATGACCGAGGACGGGGCTGTGTTTGGCGGCCAGAACAACCTGTTCGAGGGCCTGGAGAACGCCTATGCCCTGTACAAGCCGAAGATGATGCCGGTCTACACCACCTGCATGCCGGAGGTAATCGGCGACGACCTGACCGCGTTCATCCGGAATGCCAAACAGAACAACCTGATTCCGGAGGACTTGCCGACGCCCTACGCCAACACGCCGAGCTTCAACGGCACCCATATCCACGGTTACGACGCCATGCTGAAGAGTGTCCTGGCGGACCTGACCGCCGGGCAGAGCATCGAGGGCAAGTGCACCGGCAAGCTGAACATCATTCCCGGCTTCGACGGCAACGTCGGCAACCTGCGCGAATACAAGCGGATCTGCGAGCTGATGGGGATTCCCTACACCATGCTGGCCGACGTCTCCGACGTGTTCGACTCCGGGTGCGACGGCGAATACAAACTCTATCCGGGAGGCACGAAACTGGAGGATGCCGCGGAATCGGTCAACGGCAAAGCGACTCTCGCCCTGCAGAGCTACGCCACCAAGACCACCATGAAGTGGATCGATGCCGAGTTTACGGGCGAAAAGGCGGTGCTGCCGATGCCGTTCGGCATCAAAAAGACCGACGAACTGCTGCTGAAACTGGCCGAACTGTTCGACAAGCCGGTCCCCGCCCAGCTCAAGGCGGAACGGGCCCGCGCGGTCGATGCCATGACCGACGCTCACCAGTACATTCACGGTTTGAAATTCGCCGTCGCCGGCGACCCGGACTACCTGCTCGGCATCATCTCCTTCCTGCTCGAAATGGGCGCCCGGCCCTGGCACATCATCTGCTCGCGGGCGACCAAGAAGTTCAAGAAGGAGATGGACGCCCTGCTCGAGACCTCGCCCTTCGGCGCCGGCTGCACCACCTACATCAACAAGGACCTCTGGCACCTGCGCAGTCTGCTGATGACCGACCCGGTGGACGGCCTGATCGGCGACACCCACGCCAAGTGGGCAGCGCGCGATGCCAAGATCCCGCTGTTCCGGGTCGGTTTCCCGATCATGGACCGGGTCAACCTGCACCGCTCGCCGGTGGTCGGCTACCAGGGCACCATCAACCTGCTGACCATGATCGTCAACAAGTTCCTGGATATCAAGGATGAGACGTGTGAGGACCAGTGGTTCGAAATGATGAGGTAAGTCACGGTGACCATTGTTCAAAGGCATTCTCACGCCCGTTCGTTTCACTCACTCAAGTTCGCGGAGTGCGCAGTTAAAGTCCGTTTTTGATTCGCTTGGTAAAAGGAATTGTCAAACAAATATGGTTAACCGCGAACTTTGCGAACACTGCGTGAAAAATTGGTTTTCGATAGTCGATTGCAGATGAAATCGATGATCAGAATACGCAGGTTTGAAATCGTCAGCACCCGCGAGAAAGGGTTGAGCATGAAAGTCGCATTCGCCAGCACCGACAAGGTGCACATCAACGAGCACTTCGGCCAGGCCGAACAGTTCGCTATCTGGGAGGTCGGGCCGGACCAGGCTGCCTTCAGTGGTGTGGTGCAGGTCCAGGCTGATGCCGAGGTTGCCGGTCACAGTGACGAAAAGATCGAGGCGCGCAGCGCCGCGCTGAAGGACTGCGCCCTGGTCTACGTTGGTGAGATCGGCGGGCCGGCGGCGGCCAGGCTGGTCGCCAAGAAGATCCACCCGGTGAAGAGCAAGGGCCAGGAGCCGATCGAGGAGGTGGTGGCCAGGCTGCAGGAGGTGCTGAAGGGCAATCCGCCGCCGTGGCTGCGCAAGGCGATGCTGAAAGGCGAGAGGCCGGGGTAAGGCCGTGATCGGTGATCCGTAAACCGTGATCCGTGCACAGAGAAAGGTCGTTTCTTCAATTGGGCACAGTTTCATATCACGGATCACCGATCACCGATCACCGACCACAGATCACCGATCACCGATTACAGCTCACGAATAAAAAAAGGAGAAAAATCATGGCATTGATGACCGCAAAAACCTATGGCGGCGAAGACTGGACGCCGAACTTCGTCATGTCGATCGACCCCGAAAAATGCATCGGCTGCGGGCGCTGCTTCAAGTCCTGCTCGCGCAAGGTGCTCGGTCCGGAGGACTACGAAGATGAGGAGTCGGAATCGATCCGCATGATCATGACCATCGTAAACCAGGACAACTGTATCGGCTGCGTCGGCTGCGGCGTCGCCTGCCCGAAGAAGTGCTTCAGCTTCAAACCGCTGGAAGTCTGAAGAGGAACCACCAAGACACTAAGACACCAGGAAAAGCCAGATTAGAAAGCAAAGATTTTTGTTTTCCTGAATTCTTTTTGTGACTTGGTGTCTTAGGGGAAGACCAAAGGGGGGCATCATGCTCATCGCTGTCGCATCGAAAACCGGTACCGCGGTCGATCAGCATTTCGGTCATGCCGAAAGCTTTCGCATCTACAAGTACCGCCAGGGCGAGCCGATCCAGGTTGGCGAAGTCGCCGTTGAAAAATATTGTTCTTTCGATCCGGACCACCCGTTCCGCCATGCGCAACTGGACGGCATTGCCACTGCACTCAAGGGCTGCCGGGCAGTGGTCAGCGCCATGATCGGCGACCTGCCTCGCCAGGAGCTTGAAAAGCGGGGCTTCAAGGTGGTCAGTATGGAGGGGCCCCTCGAGCCGGCACTCAAGGCAGCCCACGACGCGGTCTGCCGATGTCAGTGCGGAGGTCAAAACCTTCAGAAGCAGACATGTGAATATCGTTGAACAAAGCAGAGGGAGCGGCCGGCAAAAGGGGATTTTTTTGATGGCCGCCGCACACTCCGGTTTTCCGGATTTCCTGAGATGCAATGGCCCATGGCCCGGCAGGGCGGTTTTCTCGAGTTGGCCCCCTGCCGCATTTTTGCAGATGATACAGGGTCGTATTCACCGCCAGAGCGGCAGCGAAACAATCATTCATTACTGATGAATTATTGCCCTTTCCTGAGATGCAATTGCCGACGGCTTGGGCAGAGTGCTTTAACGGCGAACACTCTGCCATTTTTTTCGATCGAAAAACGAGCGCTCAGGGAAATAAATCATATATTATTTCAGGTGTTTAAGGGAAATTTTTCGAAATCTTGACTTTTTGGGTATGGTTAATGCTAATTGCTTGAAGCAGGACATAAGGGAAACCGCGATACAAAGCCGTGTCGCCTTTTATCTGGCAAAGAAGCCCCGCGAGCAGCCGCTCGACGGGGCTTTTGATTTCTGGACGAACAACGAAAGGATCAGACCGATGGCGACTGGCTGCCCGATGATGAAAATGCAAAACACCGAACATCCCTGCTTCGGCGGCGACCATGCCCAGGCGGGACGCATTCACCTGCCGGTAGCGCCTGGCTGCAACATCAAGTGCGGTTTCTGCGAGCGGCGCTTCGACTGTGCCAACGAGAGCCGGCCGGGCGTGACCAGCCGGGTGCTGACTCCGGAGCAGGCCCTGCAAAGGGTGCGCCTGGTCAAGGGCCATATGCAGCGCCAGACCGGCCCGGAACTCAAGGTGGTCGGCATCGCCGGTCCCGGCGATCCGCTGGCCAATCCGAAGACCTTCGAAACCTTTGAACAGGTCAGGCAGGAGTTCCCCGACCTGCACCTCTGTCTTTCGACCAACGGTCTGCTGCTCACCGAGCATCTCGACCGGCTGGTCGCACTCGGGGTGCAAAGCGTCACGGTGACGATCAATGCCCTTACCGCGGCGAGCGGGGCGAGGGTTTACGAGTGGGTTCGCTTCAAAGGCGAAAAGCTGACCGGTGAAGAAGGCGCCGCCCTGCTGCTCAAGCGCCAGCTGGAAGGGGTCCGGTACGCGGCGGCAGCCGGCATGATGGTCAAGGTGAACCATGTCACCATTCCCGGCGTCAACGATCATGAAACCCTGGACCTGGCCGTCAAGGTTCGGGGCCTGGGCGCGGCGGTGATGAACATTATCCCGGTGATCCCCATCGGCATCTTCAAGGACATCGAGCCGCCTGATGACGCAACCCTGGAGATGGTGCGCAACCAGGCCGAGCTGGTCGTTTCCCAGGCCCGTCACTGTCGGCAGTGCCGGGCGGATGCCGCCGGAGTGGTCGGCCGGGACATCGATCTGGACCAGCTGGAAAACCGCCGCCTGGTCGGGTAGGGGGCCGGGAAAGTCCAGCCAGCCATGCACCTTGATCTCGCACTCAAGAAATCATTCGGCCGTTTCGAATTCGCGGCCGCGTTTGCCGTTCAGGGCGAGCGGATCGGCCTGTTCGGCCCGTCCGGCAGCGGCAAGTCGACTTTCGGCAGTTTGCTGGCCGGCCTGTTGACGCCCGATTACGGCAGTATCCGTCTCGACGGCCGCTGTTTGTTCGACAGTGATAGCCGCGTCAATCTGGCGCCCGAGCGGCGCCGGGTGGCGGTGGTTTTCCAGCATGCCCATCTGTTCCCCCATCTCGACGTCCGCTGCAACCTGCTGTACGGCTATCGGCGCACGCCGGCCGACCGACGGCGGCTGAAACTGGGCGAGGTCAGCGAAGCTCTGGGTATCTGCGGGTTGCTTGAACGCCGGGTGCATGCGCTGTCCGGGGGTGAAAAACAGCGGGTGGCACTGGGCCGGGCACTGTTGACCTGCCCCGACCTGCTGATTCTCGATGAACCTTTGAGTGCACTCGACCAGCAGCTCAAGGAGCAGATCATTCCGTATCTCCGGAAAACCCTGCGCCGGTTTGCCATCCCCTACCTGTACATCTCGCATGCGCTGGACGAAATGCGCCTGCTCACCGATCAGGTGCTGCAGCTGTCCGGCGGCAGCCTGCGCCAGGTCACTGACGCCGAGACCCTGGCCCATCAGCAGATGACCACCGGTCAGCAGGGCTACCGCAACCACCTGCAGCTGACATCGCCCCGAGAGGTCGGCAGCATGCTCGGTTATCGCTGGGGGCGCAACGAACTGCTGCTCACCGATCATCCCGCACCGCAGGACGGCCTGTTCGAACTGTCCAGCCGGGAAATCCTGCTGTTCCGGAATCATCCACAGGCGCTTTCGGCGCGCAACCTGCTGGCCGGGACGGTAGTGGAACTGATCCCGCAGGGGGGGATGGTCGGCGTGGTGCTCGACTGCGACGGCGAGCGCCTGATCGCCCAGGTGGTGCGCGAGGCGGCCCTCGAACTTGAACTGGATCGCGGGCAGAGTGTGTACGCGGCGATCAAGGCCTCGGCGTTTCGACGCCTGGTCTAACCTTCCATCGAATGAGGCAACTGTTTATGAAGACAATGACGATAGCCATCTGGCTGCTGATAAGTTCTCTGCTGGGCCCAGTCAGCGCTGCTGGTGAGGAGGTTCGCATCTCCGCTGCGGCCAGCCTGACCGATGCGGTGAAAAGCCTGACCCTGGCTTACCGGCAAGACCATCAGGACGTTGAGATCCTGCTGAATTTCGCACCGTCGGGGACCCTGGCCAAGCAGATCGCGGCTGGCGCCCCGGCCGACATCTACATTTCCGCCAACCCCAAATGGATGGATCATCTGCGCAGCCAGAGCCTGGTGGACGAAGCCTCCCTGCAGGTCCTGCTGCATAACCGGCTGGTGGTGGTCGGCTGGTCGCAGCCGGTCACCAGCATGGCGGACCTCACTGGTATGTCCCGGATAGCCCTGGCCACACCATCATCTGCGCCGGCCGGCCGCTACGCCGAGCAGGCCATGCAGGCCGCGGGGCTGCATGGCGCCCTGCTGACGGAAGGCAAGCTGGTGCCGACCAGGGATGTCCGCCAGGCCCTCCTGCATGCCGACCGCGGCGAGGTTGACGGCGCCTTCGTCTATCGCACCGACGCCCTGCTGGCGCAGCGGGCGGTCATTCTCTTCGAGGTGCCCCAGGAACTTTATCCGCAGGTGGTTTACCCGGCGGCGCTGACCATCTCCGGCGCCGGACGACCGGTGGTCCGCAAAATGTACGATTACCTGACCGGAGCCGAAGCCAGCAAGCTCTTTGCGGGCTACGGATTCCTGACGCCATGAAGGTTGGTGCATGCCTTATCTGACGCCGACCGATGTGCAGGCGCTGTGGCTTTCGGCCAAGGTGGCGACTGCGGCGACGCTGGTCGCCCTGCCGACGGGATTTGCGCTGGCCTGGCTGCTGGTGTTCAGCCGCATGCGCGGCAAAGCATTGCTCGACGGGCTGGTCAACCTGCCGCTTGTGCTGCCGCCGGTCGTGGTCGGCTACCTGCTTCTGCTGGCGCTGGGCCGACAGGGTCCGCTCGGGGCATTTCTGCAGGATCTCGGCGTCAGGGTGGTGTTCGACTGGAAGGGGGCGGTGATCGCCTGCGCGGTGATCGGTCTGCCGCTGATGGTGCGTTCGGTCCGGTTGGGAATGGAACAGATCGATCCGCATCTGCTGCAGGCGTCGAGAACTCTCGGCGCCGGCTGGTTCGACACTCTGCGTTCGGTGGTGCTGCCGCTGTCAGTGCCGGCTCTGGTGACCGGCAGCACGCTCTGCTTCGCCCGCAGTCTGGGGGAATTCGGCGCCACCATCATCCTGGCCGGCAATATCCCGGGAGCGACCCAGACTCTGCCGCTGGCGATCTTCGACTACACCAACACCCCGGGTGGCGATGCCGGCGCCCTGCGGCTCTGCATGCTGTCGATTCTGCTTTCCTATCTGGTGCTGATGCTGAATGAACTGCTGATGCGCCGTTTTCGGAAAAGGTCCCTCTCCCCCCGCTAATAAGTACTCTGTAACCCATAAACTGTCGCATCTTGCTTGTCCTTTGACACGTCAACTGCGTTGTGACGAACGATACGTAGCGACGGCTATGCATCGTTCGACACGCCTTGTTGACCCGCCAAATTCCTGCGCAATTTTGCGACATTCTGTCAGTTACAGGGTACTAGCCGGCCGGATCAGTTGACGTAGCCGCTGCCGATCGCCCGCCATGGCAGATCGACCTGCAGTTCGGGAACCTGTTCGGCGACCCAGGCGGTGAAAGTATTGCTGTTCGGGCCCGGGAAGACCTGGTATTCCCTGGGCCAGGGATAGCTGCGGGCGGCCTGGTCGACAGCCTCGATCAGGTGGTCGACGCCGGCGCCGCGGTGTTCCTTGAGCAGCCGCGGCTTTTCCCCGAACCAGTAGCGGTCCGGATGGTCCTCGGCGATGCGCAGCACCGGCTTGCCGCGTTTGGCACGCCAGCCCACAACTTCATAAACGGTGTAAGCTTCCGCGCCACTGCGTTTGACGGCGATCCAGGTGTGCACCGCAAACCAGCCGCGCCAACCCCAGGCGCGCGCAGCATAAACATGCAGTACCGGTTCTTCTGTGGCCTCGGCGGGCGGCGCGATCCCGGCTGGTTCCCGGCTGGCGGTGCGCCAGTCGCCCTGGCCGCTGCAGTTTGCCAGTGCCAAAACGGTCAGGGCGAGGACCAGAAAGTAGATTATGGTTTTCCAGGAAATGAATTTCATCAGTCCGTCTCTCGATGGGGACAATTTTTTCAATTCTAGCGCAAAGAAGAAGGCCCGGTAAACAGGGTGCAGGACGAAAGCCGGCAAGATGCCGGCATTATGGTATCTTTAAGACTCAACCACTCATTCCAGCCGAGGAGACCGCTATGCAGATTGACTGGGCCTACCTGCGCAAGGGCTGAACTTCCTGCAAGAACGCTCAGGAGTTTCTTGAGAGAAAGCAGATGAAGATTGCCGAAGCGGCCGACGCCCGCCAGGAGAAGTTCACGGCCGAACGGGCCTGGGACCTGTTGAAGGATGCTGAGAGCATCGCCGTGGCCAAGGGCAAAAAGGTGATCAAATTCCAGTCGCCGGCGGACAGGGACGCGGTGCTGCAGCAGGTGATGGGGCCGAGTGGCAACCTGCGGGCGCCAACCCTCAAAATCGGCGAGCAGTTCGTGGTCGGGTTCAACGGGGAGTTGTATCAGGAGGTATTTGGGTAGATCTGTTGGTCAGCTCCTGTTTTTAACCGGCTCTTTACGTTTAACCGTTAGGTCGCGGGGTTGCGCCCCCGCGCGACGCCCTCCTTTTCTTGCTCGGCCAAGAAAAGGAGGCAAAAGAAGGCCGCCCGACTGTCTTGCCTAGCACTGCCTGCGGCAATGCTTGGTGCCCTCCGCCGAAAAGATGAACGCCGGCCGGGCGAAAACTCGGCTGCGCCTCAGACAATTCGCCCAGCTGATCGGCGTTAATC
>Ga0102929_1002879_pt1 | contig 10246 bp, 6 predicted proteins | sample SalPonR1_B_D2_MG_FD_78510 | JGI IMG/M metagenome (GOLD analysis project Ga0102929, IMG submission 78510) | Salt pond soil microbial communities from South San Francisco under conditions of wetland restoration - Salt Pond MetaG R1_B_D2_MG | ecosystem: Environmental > Aquatic > Marine > Intertidal... | reverse complement strand
GACGCCGAATCACAACCATTTCAACGGCCTGACAGCCGTGTGGTCATAGAATCACCATGCTTCGGTCATGTTTGTGCGCGGCAGTCTCCGACGGCTTCAGCCGATTTGCCGGCGAACGGTTTTCACGCGTCTCAATTCGCTGATCGCGTTCGGAGTTTCGGCGGCGTTCTGATAAAGAGTGGTGTGACCTATTCCGGTTTCTTCTTGGGGTTGAAGGGCCGGAATTGCCTGCAACATCACAAGAATGTGACAACGGCTTTAAGCCGGTTCACCATCCATCGCCCGAATACGCGATCTCGCCCGCCGCAGATCGGGGATACTGCACCTTGCGGATCGGTGTCTTGAGATGAATTGTTATTTGGGGCGATTTTCAACCATTCCGTGTTTCTGCTGCATTTGTGTTTGCCAAGTCAACCAGGCCCGGACTTGCACGATCCGAGCCAGACCGCTTTGGCCAGACCGCTTTGGCCGGAACGCTTTGGCCGGAACGCTTTGGATTGTACGCGAATTTGAGCAAAGACTGGAGGAGCGTGCTTAAATCGTAGTCAATCCCCAGCTTTTCTGGGCGATTGTTGAGCGATTATCCTCTTCCGCAATCCCTTTCTCCCTTCTAGTATGAGGACACGCGTATCGTTCCTCGGAGCGCACATTATGACAACGCATGTTTTCTGAAGACGAAGTACGAAGAAGTTTTTGAGATGAATGATTTGCAAGACGTTTGGTCCGGCGGAGCTCCGTTTCTCGACCTGGCGTCTTGGACAAGAGTTTAGGGTTCCGGCGCAGATATGAACGAAATGAATGATATGAACGAGTACAAGCCGCGGGAAGTTCAAACGCGCTATCAGACGGATGCCGACGATACGCCCATCGGCTTCGTCGCATTGTGGCGGCTCTTGTGGCGGAACAAGCTCAGAATTCTGATGCCGGCCATTCTTCTTTCGCTGCTGGCGGCCTATGTCGTCACGCGGAGCAGCGATACCTATACCGCAGAAGCACAGATCATCCTGACCCGGGGCAACCTCGAAATCATCGAAGTGGACGGGGTCAACAGCAGCGAACTCACCTCCGGTGCCATTGCAAATGCCATGACCATCCTGAATTCGCGCAGTCTGGCGGTTCAGGTCGTCGATCGGCTTGACCTTGTCAACGATCCCGAAATCAACCCACTGCTCAGCGAAACGTTCGAGACCGGTACCAGCTGGCGCGACTGGCTCTCGTCCTGGACCCAGGCGTCCGACGAAGAGGATGTCCCCGTCGAGGTCATCGAACAGGCCGACGAGGCAACACTGGCCCGGCAATTCGCTCTGGAGTGGTTGGGCGAGTCGACCGCGATCGTGCAGTTGCCCGGCACCAATGTGGGGATCATTCGCGCCACCACGTCGGATCCGATCAAATCTGCCGCGGTTGCCAATGCATACGCGGAAAATTATCTGGAATATCAATTGAGTTTCAGCTTGCGCCAGGTCCAGCGCGCCACGGATGCGCTTGCCGACCGGGTCGGAGAACTGCGCCTTCGGGTCCAGGAGGACCAGCGCGCGCTTCAGGACTTCGGTTCCAGTTCGCCGACGATCAGTCTCGATTCCCTTCCGACCCTGGTCTCCCAGGCGAACAACATTCGCGTTCGCCTTCAGGATGCCCAGGAGAGGCTTTCGGATCTCAATGGAGCGCTGGCCAAGATCGACGGCCTTGAAAACGATCCCTCGCGGGACGGCCGTGCAGAATTCAATGCGGACCCGCTTCTGACCGAGATGGAGACCACCGTTGCCGGAGGCGCGATTGCCGCAGCAGAACTGAGGTCGCGTCTGCCCGACATTCGCGCCAGAGCAATCGAGCAACGCGACCAGGCAGTGCGGCTTGAAGCCGCGCTCAGGGAAAGCCTGCAAAGCCTCGACGAGCGGATCGTCGAAAGCAACGATTTCGAAATCGGGTATCGCGAACTCGAGGTCGAACTCGAGACCACCTCGCAGGTCTATGAGACCTCGCTTGCCCGCCTGAAGGAACTGATCATCCAGAGCGGAGTCAGGGACGCAGGTGCGCAAATCCTTGCACCGGCCGAAGTCCCGCTGCGCTATGACATCCAGGGCCGGCGCCGCCTGGTCGTGATCGCCTTCATCCTGGGCCTGTTGCTGGGCTCGGCCTATGTGCTGGCGCGGGAATCGACCAACGACCGTGTTCGCAAGACGTCTGACCTCGAAGACGCCAGCGGCGCTTACGCTGTCGTCGACATGCCGAAACTGCGGCGGGGGTTCTGGCGTCGCGACCTGCAGCGCAACGTCAGCCTGACAGAAGGCAGGTCACTGTTCTTCGAAGGGGTCCGCACGCTTAGACAATCCTTGATCAAGAGCGGCCCACCCAGACATGGCGGTCGCGTGATCGGCGTGTTCTCGGGGCTGCCGCGTGAAGGAAAAAGTCTGGTTTCGGTCGCCCTGGCGCGTTCCTTCGCGATGATGGGCCATTCGGTTTTGTTGATCGATACCGATTTGCGCAGCAGCAGCCTGCATCGCACCCTGACCCGCGGCACCAGGGGCTTTGGCCTTCAGGACGGACTCGGACCGGAACCCGTCGAATTGTCCCAGCTTGTGGTGAGCCAGCCCACGTTGCGGTTTGACGTGATCTTCGCCGGCAAAAGCACCAGGAGCCCGGCCGATCTTCTGGCCTCGGAGAACTTCGCAAAACTGATTTCCGAAGCAAGGGAACAGTATGATTTCGTCATACTCGATACTCCACCGATCCTTGTTGTGCCGGATGCAAGCCAGATCGCCCAACACTCGGACCAACAGGTTCTGGTCGCCGAGTATGATCGCAGCCCCATGATCGCCGTGCGCGACGCGGCATCGATCCTGCGAAATTGGGGCTCTGACGAGGTGATCGCCGTTCTCTACAGTGCGCCTCAGGTCTTCGGCCAACAATATGGGATCGATCGCAGCGATTTCTCGAGGTACCTGAAAAGTTGAGCCAATACGCGATATGCCCGGATCGAGGACGACGCGCGCGGTCGCGTTGGTGTGCATCTCCGGTCGCGCCCGATCTGAGGCTGGGCGAAGATTTCCAAGCACCGACAGATGACGAAGGAATTTGAGGAATGACAATTAGAGCGGCAACGTCCTGGTTCCGTACCGGCTTGTTGGCATTGGTTTTTTTGACGGCTGGTCTGACAACCGCGTGGGCGCAGGAATACCGGCTGGCGCCCGGAGATGTGATCCGAACGCAGATCACCGGGTTGAACGACAGTTTCTATCTTGCGCAACTGGACATGACGGGCACCATCCGTCTGCCTTACCTCGGGACATACAAGGCGCAGGGCAAGACACTCGACGAATTGCTCAACGAGATTTCGATCGTGACCGCAGGTCGCCAGATCGAAGTGAGCACCAACGGCATCAATCAGGTTATCGTCCTGAACCAAAGCGCGATTTTCCTGGATATCGAACAGTACAGGCCGATTACGGTCATCGGTGCTGTCGCCTCACCAGGCCAGGTGGCGTTCGAACCGGGCCTGACCGTGCGGTCGGCAATCGGGATTTCCGGCGGTTTTCTTGTGCCCGGCCTGACGCAGAACCAAAGCAATCTTCCGAACCTGCGCATCCGTATCGAAGAGGTGCGCCAGAACGAAGCCTGGCTGGCGGCGGATCTCTGGCGTTTGAGCGCCTTGCTGTCAGAAGCCGACAGGGACAATCCGCCCGAAGAATATGCCTCCTTGATCCGGAACCAACTCACAGAGGCCGATATCGAGTCCCTGCGAGCCCGCATCGCGGGAGAGTTCGACCAGCTTGCGCGTGACCACGAAGACCTCAAGGCGCGCATCGAATTGTCGGGCGCGCAGGTCGAGCTGCTCAAGGTCGTCCTCGATCAATACAAAACGGCGTCCGACACCGAGGAAGAGCGGCTCGCCCGTGTCGCGTCCTTGTCGGATCGCGGATTGACCACGGTCGATGTGCTTGAACGTGCACGATCTTCGGCTCTGAACATGTCGACGCGCCTGTTGACAACACAGGCGGAACTCGCAGAGGCCGAACGTGAATTGCAGGCGTTGCAACGTCAACAGCTTGAACTGGATGCCGCGTTTCGTCAGGGGGTTCTCGAAGAAAAGGCACGTGTCGACCAGCAATTTGCCGAAGCCCGCGTGCGCTCGAAGGCCATTCGCGGTGAACTGGCGTTGGGCGCTCTGGTCGAGGATGCGGATGACACGGTGACGCCCGCATATCGCATTGTGCTACACCGTCGCAGCAACGGCGCGGAAACCAGCGCTCTCAGTGAACTGGGCAAGACTCTGGAGCCCGGCGACGTGGTGGAAGTCCTGCTTGGCGACACCTGATCGCCACGTCCAATAGACACGGGCCTGCGATCAGACGCGGGCCCGAACCCCTGTTGGGTACATGTCGGCGCAATCGAGCATCCCTGCGACAAGCCGTCTGCTTCCTGGCGCGCTAGCGCTGAAGGGCCGCCCTGGGAAGCAGGGACAGAATGGACGTATCAACCCGCAAGTTCGTCCGGCACCAGGTCACCGCCATGATGGTGAACAGGATGCGCGACACCAAAAGCCCCATGGCCGCGCCGACGATCCCGAAAGCCGGGATCAGGAACGGAAGAAGGCAAAGCCCGATCCCGTCCGAAACCAGGGTCATCTTGACGTAGTCGCGTTCGCCTCCGGCCATCAGCATCAGTTGCGGTGTCGGTCCGCCCAGGCCGAAGAACAGAAAGCTCATCGCGAGCACCACCAACGCAGGCGCGGCGGATGCGTAGGCCGGGTCGAACAGGGCCAACAGATTGGGCGCGAGGATGACCAGGAACAGGGCCCCGCCAAACAGAGGAGGAGCCAGTATGATGGCAAGCTTGCGCCCGACATCCTGAAGGTTCGCATTCTTCCCCTGGCTGTGGAACCGCGCAAAGGTCGGGGCGGCCACGACGTTGATCGCCATCACCGGCAAGAGAAGCAGCTGCGATGTCTTGTGGGCGGCGAAATAGGCGCCGATCTGGTCGTTGCTCAGGAACGGCGACGCCACGACGATGTTGAGGCTTGCCCCCATCAACGCCAGCGACGCGATCCACATCCATATGGATATCTGCTTGGGCGACTCCGTTTGCGCCGTGCGCGGCCCGGCGAACATCCGGCGGTTCCTCGAAAAGAAATAGCCCATCTGAAGGAAGATGATCAGCATCAGGATGCCGGAAATGGTCACCATCGCCGAAAGCGCATCCGGCATGACCCCGGGCCACGAGAGCGCAGCAAGACACAGCAGGATGATGCAGGCGCGCCACACGATATCGCGCGGGACCAGGGCGGCGGAAATGGCACCGAAGGCGCGCACCTGATTTGCGACCAGGTCGCTGAGCGCAAACGGAAGAATGAACGCCGAGGCCCCGACGATGATCGGCAGGCTGAAGCCCATGCCAAACCGGTTCGCGGAAAAATAGGTCAGGAAGAAACCGCCGACGCAGAGAACCGTGACCACCGCGATGATGGCATAGGACCGCAGCACAAACCGTCGTCGCGTCGCGCCTTGACCTGGCTTCTCCTCGAGCGACGACAAGACCTTGATGCTCATGGTGTGTTGACCACACAGCGCCAGCACGCCGCCGAACGTCCCCAGGGAAAACATCGTCCCGAACTTGCCGTATTCCTCCGCGCCCAAGGCCCTGGCGAGAAACAGGAACATCAGAAATGTCAGCCCCGCACTCGCGATCTTGATACCCGCCGACAGGACACTGCCAAGCAACAGCTTTTTCATCAATGTTCGCTCCAGTGCCCGATATGGTTTGCTTGGTTCGGTCTGTTGAAGATGAGGCCCGTGGGGCGTGACCGTGTGGGCAGCACCTGTTTGCGTGGCCACAACCGACCCTCCGGGAGAGCCCTGTCGCTGGCATAGACTCCGAACGCCAACCCGCACACGACATACATGTGCCGCCAGTGGATCGCCCCGACGACCATCATCAGCACCAGGAGGCCCATGAGAACGGACAGGATCAGGGCGTATTTCGTCCATCCTGGCCGCTGGTCCATCACCTTGGTCGCGCATCGAAACAGCGATGTCCCGTAGATGAGGATCAGACCGATACACGCGAAAATGCCATTGTGCATGGCAAAGGCGATGAACGTGTTATGCGGCAGGTACCCATAGACGAAGCGCGCCTGCACCGGTCCGATACCAAGCGGGTGCCGCAGGATCTGTACGGTCGCATCCGCGACGAAAGCAAACCTGGTGGTGTCGTAGCTTTGCAGGCTCAGCCGATCCGCGAAAAACGTGTCGGCGAGACCTGCCACGATCCGGTCTAGAAACAGCAGAACGACAAGACAGATGGCAATCGCAAGATACAGGATGATCGAAAACACCGCGCGGGATGTCGAACGCAAGGCAAGCAGGGCGCCTGCCATGACCATCAGGGAGAACAGCGCATGAACCCATGCACCGCGCGAAAAGGTCGACACCAACGAAATGAGCAACATCCCCAGCACGCCAAGGGCAAGAAACCGGTACCGTTTGGATTCGACCAGGATCCAGGTCACGAACAATATACTGGGCACCAGGAAGGGGCCAAAGACATTGGGATCCTTGAAGGTCGCCTTGACCCGATTGCGAACGCCCTCGCCGCGATAGAAAATGTCACTGTTCGGGATCAGGTCCAGAAGGGCGACAACCGTGACGATGCTCGCCAGAACGCCCCCGATGACCAATGCCAGCAGGATTGCCCGAAAGGCCTCGTCGCCTCTGGTTCGGGCGTAGTAGGCGGTCATCACGAAAAGGCCGATCATGTAGAATTCGATCAGCACGGCGCGATAGGCACCGATCGGATTGTACTGGACGAAAAACAGGCTGATCACGGAGAAGATCAGGTAAAGAAGCACCCCTGTCGTCGCCGCGCCACTCAGGAAACTGGTTGTCTTGGGCCGGGAAAAGCCGAACACGACCAGGCCGATCATGAAAATCAGGTCGCACAGCGCGGGTTCGATTACGACAAGAAAGCTGGTCGTGATGGACAACAGATAAAGACGCCATGCCAATTGCTGCATCCCGTCAGAGCGGCTTTGCGCGCTGCTGAAGATACCTGCAGAGCTCACGGCCGTCTGCGCCAATCCGACAGATCCCGATCAAGCAGCGTCTCGAGCCGCGCGATTTCGCCGGCATGCCGATCCGCGAGGATCGTCCAGTCTTCCGGGGTGTCGTAAAGCTTGGGCACGCGGCTTGGGCTGAACAGCAACCGGTCCATGAGCGGGTTGTTCTTCAGCTTGCTGAGCGCACCGCTCATTCCGGCGGCACGCATCGTGATCGCGCCCCTTTTCAACAATCCGTTCAGCCTGGGATTCCGGGCCGCCCTGGCAATGTTCTTGGCGTTGCTGTCGTCCGTGGATATCTGGCGCCGGCTCACGCCAAGGAAATCGTGCAGCATGTCCGCCGCCTTCTGCGGCTCCGAGCGGATGTCGTCGAACCACAGGATCAGCGTGTTTTCCCGTCCGAAAAGGCGCCATGACCGTTCGATCGCGTCCGAATAGGCACTGCATTTCGTGAGCAGGTGATGCGCGAACATCAACTCGTCCTTGAGCGCGCCCGTCGATTGGCCCGTCCGCAACAGGTGCTGGTAGGCCGACCAATCCCGATCGACCGGATTGCGCAGCGAAAAGAACACCTTGGCGTCCGGAATATGCTGGGCGAGCCGGTCAGCCGGTTCAGGCAGGAACAGGTAATCCGTGGTCAGGTCGACGCGGGCTACATGCTGCGCTTGCGCCTTCGAATACAGACGCTCGTACCACTCGATACCGCGGTCATAATAGTCGGTGAAAAACTGGACATATTTGCCCTCGGGCACAAAGACTTCGGGATGCCTGTCGAGCAGGTCATATATCCAGGACGATCCCGCCTTGGGAGGGCCACCGTAAATATAATTGGGCAAGGTCATGGGTCATCGTTCCCCTGCAAATGGCTAGGCAATAAATTAGTCAACACAATGTCGGTCTCTTCATACTATGGAACTCGCGAACAATCACAGCGCATGGTCGATGGGGTGGTCTCGTTCTCCTTTCAACGGGCGTTTGTGTCGCCCCACATTGTCGTCAGCAAAAAAGCGCAAGTGGGATGTGTCTCAATTCCGGCAGACTGTTCGTTCAAAATCGGTCCAAATCCGGACCCTGTTGAAATCAGTAACTTATCCACAAGGAAAATTCAAATCCGAACATCGTTTCTCGAAGTGTTATGACCGGATATCGCATGAAATTCAGGCAGTCATTGTCGGCTCCGTGCAAACGCCGATCCATGTGGCACAACGGCCATGCCGTGACGGGCGCGCAACATATGTCATCGTTTCCCGCGCAGCCGCGAAACCGTTCTCAGAAACAGTCTCGGAAGCCAGGCGATTTCGTCGAATTTCCGTTTGAGTTCGGCATGTTCCGCTTCGAGGTTCTCGAAACACGTCCCGAGATGCTGATGCGCATCGTGCAGTTCTTGCCAGGCTTCGCCAAGGCGTTTGATTTCCGCCGCATCCTTGGAATGTTTCGCAAGAAGTTCGGGATGTGCGAGATCCAGGATCGGACGTAACTTCTGTTTCAAAGGGCCTGCAAATGTCGGCTTTTGTGCAAGACATGCGCGATCCACGAAAAGCAGGATGTTCTGGCGATACCAGGGCTCGACTTGGGGAATATCCCAAATCCGCCCGCGCAAGACGTCAAGACAGGTGTATCCTTTCGCCTCGAAATGACGACACCAATAGCTTGGGAGGGCCTCGTTGACGTGCCCCTCGCCACCCTGGCCGGGCAGGGCGGCGGAAAAGAGAATGACCGGGCTCAGCGCGGTGAGATTTCCGACAAGCGTTTCCGCGGCGCTTTCGGGCAGATGTTCGGCGGCTTCGAGACAGAGCGCCAGATCGAAGCGGCGGCCAAGGCCCAGCGGTTGCCCGATATCTGCGGCAACGAAGTTTTCGACCGGGATCCGCAGCGTTTCTTGAGCAACCCACGGCCCATCAATCCCGAGGACATCGTCTGTGCCCCAGTCACTCGCCGCCTTTGCCCAGGCACCTGACCCGCATCCGACATCGACGAGGCTCTTGGGGTCAAGCGCATCGAGAACCATCGGCAGAACGATTTCCGCGGAACGTCGGCTGCCTTCTTCGAGCGCGGCGTGATACTCGGTATCGTAGACGCCCGTCTGCGGCACATCGGGAGGATCAGCGGGGCTCATTTTGCGTCACACGTCCCTGTGTCGGTGGGCGTACCAGCGCCCAACCAAGGTATGTCAGACCGGAAAGATACCCCCGGACCACGTCCCCGGACAAAACCGCGTAGTGGAACATGTCCTCGCCGGTATATCGCCAGAGGGCGCGGGAGATCAGCCTGCCGATGATCCATTTCGGAAGGTCGAAGAACGCCTGTCGCAGGTTGCGCCAATCCCGATCATACGCGAATTGTGCAAAAAGCGCGACGAGATGGCCTTTGAAATAGCCACGCGCCTGTTGCCGAAGGTCTGTCCAATCCGCGCGATGCACATGGCGGACAACGGAAAGCGGCTCGTAACGCGCTTCGTGGCCGGAACTAAGCGCGCGGTACCAGAATTCGGAATCGTCGCCGCAGCCGCCGGCCGCGCCCGGCCCGATGCGTTCGTCAAAACCGCCAAGCTTGAGGGCCGTGCTGCGCCGGATCGCCATGTTCGCACCCGCGCCGATGTCCCAGACCGGAATGGCCGTGCGTGCGAAGTGGCAAAACTCCCGGTCAAAGCGCAACGGGACAACGCCCATTCCGCCGAAGCCGAAACAGAACTCGAATCCGACCTGCGCATCGGTTTCCAGTTCGAGCGGCAGGACCAGCCCGCAGACGACCGCCACCCGGTCCGTTTCGAAGGCTGCCAGCAGCGGGTCGATCCAGCCCGGTTCCGGGCGCACGTCGTCATCGACAAAGACCACGATCTCTGCCGTCGCCTCGGCAAGCGCCGTGTTTCGTGCGTTGCTCAGTCCGCGTTTCGGTTCGGGCACGTATCGCGTCCCGCCGAATTCCGCGACAATGGCCTGGGTCCGGGGCGAAGGGGCGTTGTCGATCACGAGGATCTCTCGCCCGGCATCGATCTCGGCCTCCAGGGATTTCAGGCAGGCCCGAAGCGGCCCGGGGCGGTTGGCGGTACAGATCGCAATTGTGGCCGACAGGTTGGACCGCCGCGCAGTCCGCCAGTCCATCATCCGCTCGATGCGCTGTGACACGTCGTTGGTACTGACCGACCGGATGTCCTCTGGAAAGGTGCGGGCCGCGTGCACCGAGACCGCGGAAAGG
>Ga0102929_1002878_pt1 | contig 10248 bp, 7 predicted proteins | sample SalPonR1_B_D2_MG_FD_78510 | JGI IMG/M metagenome (GOLD analysis project Ga0102929, IMG submission 78510) | Salt pond soil microbial communities from South San Francisco under conditions of wetland restoration - Salt Pond MetaG R1_B_D2_MG | ecosystem: Environmental > Aquatic > Marine > Intertidal... | reverse complement strand
TTTTTAAAACACGAATCCAATAATTATCAGCAATAACAAGGTTTAAAAAACCTTTAATTACGTTGAATGATTTTACTTCATCAACATTTCCCTGTAAATATTCCCCAATTTGTTTTCCGGTTTCCTCAGGGCTTTTGCGCGCATGTTTCAAAAACGGAAAAACCACCAGGGTAATATCACCTTCAAAATCTTTACGGGTAATTTGCAACTGTATTGATTTACTTGCTGGTTCAAAATTGTATAGGTTTTTTAATGCTTCTGCAACTGCAGAATGAAGTACTTGCTCGATATTCATTGCCAATAAATTTTTATGAGCGACAAAGATAACAAATTACACTTTTGGTAAATGCATGGCATAAAAAAAGCCCTGCCAAAAGGCAAGGCTCTCTTTAAACTATTATTTAAACAGTATTATTTTACAATTGTAGCTTCTTCAAACTCAACTCTGCGGTTTTTCCTTCTGTTCTCAATAGATGTGTTGGGAACAGCAGGATCTTCTTCACCGTAGTAATTTGAACCAACATAAGTATTACTGATACCTTTTGAAAGCAAATATTTCACAACTGACTGGGCCCTTCTTTCTGAAAGATCCATATTGTATTCATTTGTTCCAATGTTGCAGGTATGGCCACCAACAACAATTTCATATTCTTTGCTTTCACTCAGGGTTTCAACGAGCTCATCGAGTTCCTGAATTGCTTCGGGCCTTAGTTCAGCTTTGTCGAAATCGAAGTAAACTGCCGGAATATCCAATTCTACTTCAGCGGGGCATCCGTCGTTATCGGCAGGGCCTGGTTCAGTCGGGCACCTGTCTTCGCAGTCAATTACACCATCGTTATCCGAGTCAAGCGGGCATCCGTCTTCATCAACCGGGCAACCTTTAGGAGTATTGGGGCATTGATCTTTATGATCAGGAACGCCGTCCTCGTCTGTATCAGGACATCCGTTGAATTTAGCCAATCCCGGGGTGTCCGGGCAATCGTCATCTTTGTCCGGAATGCCGTCGCCATCTGAGTCAGGACAGCCATCAAATCTGGCTTCTCCCGGTTCGTCCGGGCAATCGTCTTTATAATCCGGAACGCCATCGCCATCGCGGTCGAACGGACATCCATTTTCATCCACTTCAACACCCGGAGGAGTATCGGGGCATTCATCTTTTCTGTCAGGAACGCCATCGCCGTCAGAATCTTTGGCTGCGCCTATGGCAAATTCAATGATACCGGAAAGTTTAATAAAATTATCGGTAACTGTTTCTAAAACTTCATCCACATGCCTTTCGCCTTCAATACCATGAATGTAACCTGCTTCCAGATAAAGCGAGGTATTGGGGCTGATTGGAAATTTTGAACCGAGTCCGGCATTAAAATTCACCCCTTCCTGCATGTTGTCCATCATGTAACCAGGCCCTGCATATAAATAGGGTTGAATGGAACTGGTTTCAGATAAAATACTGCCGTTGAAAAATTTAAACCTGAAATTCAGCACAGGATTAAAAAAGTCAACACCATCATCATTAAAACCACCCTGGGCTTTCAACATTAAATCGAAAGAGGGGCTTAAATAACGGCTGACATAAAAATCGCCTAAAAAACTTAATTCATTTTTTTCGAGGTTTTGCGACACACCGGGTCCTAATCCTATTGCCCATTTTTTATCTGCATTTTGGGCAAATGCAGTTCCCATTATAAACAGGGACAAAAAGAGAAGCGTAAACTTTTTCATAATAATTTATTTTTTTGAAATTTTATTTCTAAAAAGACCAATTTAACAATTTATTTCATCCTAACAAAACAACTATTATACAATAGATGTAACAATATATACATTTTTTAACAAATTTAGTTATTCTTTTATAATTAGAGTTATATTTATTTAAAGTTTTTAATTTAAATATGTATTGATTTTGAATGTTTTAAAATAATTCACCGCTCTTAAAGCAATAAAGAGTTGCTGACAAAATACTTTTTCTTTTCAATTGAATTTAATGTCGATTATTTTTTTGAAATGTACTCGAAAGTTAATTTTTCATATCCTCTTATAAGTAATTGTACTACATTGTTTTGAGCATCAAACATCAAGTTGTCTATTTGCGAAACAGGTAAAATTTTGGGCGATGTCCCGGTTATAAAAACCGCCTGAAAGTCTGGGATGTCATTCAAAAATATGTTCTCTTCTCTACAAATTATACCCGATTCTGTTGCCAGTTGAATAGTTTTTTGCCTGGTTATTCCCAGTAAAACTTCATTTTGGGGTGGCGTAACTACCGTATTATCTTTAACAAAAAACACATTGCTCCGGCTTCCTTCAGTAATACGGTTATATTTATCAACCAATAAAACTTCGTAAAAACCTTTGGCTGATATTAGTTCATCAGCCCGTTGCCTCACTGAAGTTTGAAAAACTTTAGCATGGGGATTTCGCCGTTCACCATGTAAAATTCCACATTTCACCCCCGAATTGTACCAGGAAGCTTCGGGATACTGGTGTGCTATAAAATAAGCTTTCAGATTAACTTTGCACGAAACAAGGATATTCCCAAACGTAACATCATTCGCATCTATTAATTCCTTAATAAAACTGATGATTTTCTGCTTTTCATAACGAATTGCCTTGCCTGCAAGTGCTGCCGAAGCATAAAAACGGTCCATATGCTCTTCGGCAAAAAGTGGAACACCATCCACAACCCTTAAAACTTCATAAATGCCCCCCTCGTTTTCTGAAGGAACAAAATCTGAAACAGGCTTTAATTCACCATTAAAAATAAAATATTTATGCTTTGGCGTTTGCTTCATTTTTGTAATTTAAAGTAAAATTACACAAATGTTTTATCTGATGTAAAAATGGCTTATAAAATTCCGCTTCCTCTAACGTTTAATCCACACAAGCACCACTTCGTATTTATATTCCAACAGCTTAAAATATGGCAAAACAAGGAATGGCCCGAAATAACAGATGAAATGAAAGTTATTGGAAACAACCTGATTGATTTATATTACGGAAAATTAAATGTAACCGAGATTTGCAATGAATGTTTATTTTATTTTGAAACCCGAAAAATTAATTCTCCTGAAAAATTTGAAGGATGGCTGCAGCCAAATGAATACCGAAAAATTGAGCTCTCCGACAAATCGATGTGGGTTATAAAAAAAGGCACCACCAAGCATCGATATATCCATATTCATCCGGCAAAAAATTCACCGTTAACAACCCGGGTCAGGGCAGCCACATTAAAAACTGCAATTGCTATAAAAATTCAGCAAAAGAAATTTTCAAACAGCAATGATTTAAATCTTCAAGATGTCAACCAGGTAAGAACAGAATTTCTGGGACTTTCGCCGATAAAAAATATTTCACGCGGCAAGGGCATATCAAAAATCTGTGCACTTTTTAATTCATTATAATCCTGATTCCTTATGTAATATTTTTTCGCATGTGCCCAGCTTCTGTCAACAGCAAAATCTTTTCTTTTTTAAGTTTGGTTTTACTGTTCATATTATATCCGTTTTATTATTTTTGAACCTTCATTTTATTAAACCTATAAAACCTGTGATATGAAAATTTTGCGCATTCCGGCATTTATTCTTGCTGTTGCCTTTCTGCTCAGTTGTTCACGAAAAGAAGAAAAAAATTATCTCCGGCATGTTGATATGCTCATCGGAACCTGGCAGTCATCCACCCCAGCTTCCAGCGAGAAACCCGGCGACCACGTAGATTACGGGCAAACCATTCCGGCTGTTTCTGCCCCATTTGGAATGACCCAGTGGACTCCGCAAACCCACACATCAGAAGAAAAATGTGTGGCTCCTTTTTACTGGGGAACTCCGGCTCTGCAGGGTTTCAGGGCTACTCACTGGACCAGCGGATCGTGTGTACAGGACTACGGAAGTTTTACATTTTTCCCAACCTCAATTAAAAACAATTTCACGTTTCTGCCTTCGCAGCGTAAAACAACATATATGTACGATGCCGACTCCTCATCTCCTGCTTATTACAAAGGAATATTTCCCGAAAGCAATATTATTACCGAAATTACAGCAACAAAAAGATCTGGTTTTTTCCGTTTCTCGTGGTTTGAACCTGAAAACGCCGCTGTAATCATTGATGTTAACAGCGACGAAGGAGAAGGTTATATAAAAATTAATAAAGAAAAAGGAGAAATTACCGGGTACAATCCTGTTCACCGTATTTACAACGGAAATGGGAAACCAGCAGGTTTTGCCGGGTATTTTGTAGCGCAATTCGATAAAGAAATTGCCAGAACAGGCACTTATGCTGAAAATGAATTTTTTCATGAATCCACCGAACAGGGACAAAAAGAAAATATTGGAGCCTATGTTTTTTTCAACCTAAATGAAGGTGAAAGTGTAAAAATGAAAGTGGGTACATCTTTCACCAGCATTGAAAATGCCCGAAAAAACCTGGAAGAAGAAATTCCGCACTGGAATTTTGAAAAAACAAAAACGGAACTTGAAAGTACGTGGAATACAATGCTGGCCAAGATTGATGTTGAAGGAGAAAATGAAGATGAACTTTCCAAATTTTATACCGCCCTTTATCACAGCCTTTTACACCCACGGCTTTTTAGCGACGTAAATGGCGAATATCCGGGTTTTAATGGCGACTCAACCATTCAAAAAGCCAAAGATTTTGACTATTACGATGACTTTTCAAACTGGGACATCTACCGTGCCCAAATGCCGCTGCTAAGCCTGGTTGCCCCCCAGCATTATAAAAATATGGTGAAATCGCTGATTATTAAAGCCGAACAAGGAGGCTGGCTTCCAATCTTTCCCATGTGGAACAGCTATACTTCAGCAATGATTGGCGACCACAGCATTTCCATTATTTCTGATGCCCTGATGAAAGGTTTTGAATTCGATACAGAAAAAGCTTACCATTTTATGCGCAAAAATGCTTTTGAAACGCCCGACAACATTGGAGAATACATCGACGGGAAAGGCCGCCGCTCGCTCACTTCTTATCTTGAGCTTGGATACATTCCAATTGAAGATGCAGTACCCCATGCATTTCACTTACGCGAGCAGGTTTCAAGGACGCTGGAATATGCATACAACGACTGGGCGCTTGCGCAGGCAGCAAATAAATTAGGAAAAAATGAAGATTTCGAGGAACTCTCGGCCAGGGCGCTGAATTACATCAATGTTTTCGACACCGATAAAGGCTGGGTATGCGGTAAATTTTCGGATGGCACATTTACCGATGAATTTGATGCCAACAGTGAACTATTTTACATTACCGAAGGAACTCCCAAACATTACAGTTGGTACGTGCCTCACGATGTGAAAGGATTAATCGAACTGATGGGAGGGCCTGAAAAATTCACCAATAAACTGGACGATTTTTTTGCAAATAAAGAATACTGGCACGGCAACGAACCCGGACATCACATTCCTTACCTGTACAATTACTCGGGCAACTGGCAGAAAACCCAGGAAACCGTTAAAAAGCTACTGAGAACAGAGTACAGTGTTGGCCCCGGCGGATTACCGGGAAACGATGATGCCGGACAGATTTCGGCCTGGTATGTTTTCAGCGCAATGGGTTTTTACCCGGTTTGCCCTGCAAGTAACCAATACCAACTCTCATCGCCTGTTTTCAAAAAGATTACACTTAATCTCGATAAAAAATATTACAAGGGAGGAAAATTTATTCTTGAAGCAACGCCTGGAAATTCATCCGGCACTTTTTCAAAAGTAAAACTAAACGGAAAAGAAATTGAGCCAGTAATTACCCACGAGAATTTACAAGAAGGTGGAAAATTGGAATTTTCAAATTAGAACTTTGCCTCAGAATTTTCAAAATAAAGCATAAAAGGAGTTCACCTATTATGCTTTATTTTTATATACTTTCTCAGGAAGTTTTAAAGCTCTTCCCACCAGGAACATTCCAAGCAAAACGAACGGAATGCTCAGCCACTGCCCCATGTTCAGTGCCATGGTTGCTTCAAAAGCTTCCTGGTCTTCTTTTATAAATTCGATGAAGAAACGGGCAGTAAAAATGAAGATAAAAAATACACCGGTAAGTAAACCTTGTTTATTTTTCGATCGGGTTTTTCGATATAAAAACATCAGTACAACAAAAGAGAGCAAATACGCCAGTGCCTCATAAATTTGTGTGGGATGCTTGGGAACGGTTTCGCCGTTGCGTTCAAAAATGAATCCCCAGGGAAGGTTAGTTTCAACACCATATATTTCGGAGTTCATCAGATTTCCGGTGCGAATAAAGGCTGCCACAAGTGCTGTAGGAACAACTATTCGGTCAATGGTCCATAAAACATTTCGTTTGGTTACTACTTTCGAATAAATCAGCATGGCAATAATTATTCCGATTGCCCCACCATGGCTGGCCAATCCGCCATGCCAGATTTTAATAATTTCACCCGGGTTTTGCGAATAATAATCCCATCCGTAAAAAAACACATGCCCCAGCCTGGCACCAACAATTGTGGCAATAATGATATAAAAGAAAAGTGAGTCGATCCATTTCTGGGGAACTCCTTCTGATCTAAACATTTTTTCACCAATGTAGTACCCGATTAAAAAACCGGAGGCAAACAACAATCCGTACCAGCGAACTGACAAAGGCCCCAGGTTGAAAATCTCGGGGCTCACATTCCAGTGGACAAAACTTAAAAGGTGTATCATTTTATTCAATTAATTACAACATGAATCAACTTCAATAAACCGGGAAACGTAATTCTGTTATTTTGCTCCCCTGCCGTGACAGTGTTTGTATTTTTTACCGCTTCCGCAAGGACATGGGTCGTTGCGGCCAACTTTTTTCTCTACCCGCACCGGCTGAGGCTTGGAGCGTTCACCGGTATTCGTGTTCGCGCCTTCCATCGGGTTATCAACTCCAGGCATATCAGATTTCTGCGTTTTGTACCGGCTCATATCAATGCGTTTACGCTCTTCGGCCTGTTTTATCTGATCAGGATTTTGAATTGGAATGTGTCCTTTCATCAGCGTGGAAACCACATCTTTATTCACTTTTTCCACCATCATTTTAAACAGGTTGAACGATTCAAACTTGTAAATCAAAAGCGGATCTTTCTGCTCGTCTGTGGCATTTTGAACCGATTGTTTCAAATCGTCCATCTCGCGTAGCTGTTCTTTCCATGATTCATCAATGGTATTCAAAACAATTTGTTTCTGGTATGATTTCACCAGCTCTTTGCCTTTATTTTCATAGGCCTTTTCAAGGTTACAAACAATCTGGAAGACCCTTTTACCATCGGAAATGGGAACTACAATATTTTTATAAGTCTGCGATTTTGTTTCGTACACCTTTTTGATGACCGGAAAAGCTTGTTTGGCAATGGTTTCAACTTTGCGGTTGTAGCCATCGATCATTTTTTCATAAATCTTTTCGGTAATTTCTCCGGGGTTCATCTGTTTAAACTCTTCGGCCGATACCGGCGATTCCATTGAAAGCAAACGCATCAGTTCCAGGTTGAAATCTTCAAACTGGTCGGAGCCGTAATAACTGTTTACCAGTTCTTCAACTGAATCGTACATCATGTTGAGCACATCCACTTCGAGCCGCTCGCCAAACAGGGCATGTTTGCGTTTCTTGTAAATAACTTCGCGCTGCGAGTTCATCACATCATCGTATTCGAGCAAGCGTTTACGGATCCCGAAGTTATTCTCTTCCACTTTTCTCTGCGCCCGTTCAATCGATTTTGAAATCATTGAATGCTGGATGACTTCACCTTCCTGCAGTCCCAGTTTATCCATTACGCCGGTTATTCGTCCCGAGCCAAAGAGGCGCATCAAATCATCTTCGAGTGAAACATAAAACTGCGATGAACCGGGATCTCCCTGGCGACCTGCACGTCCGCGCAGCTGCCTGTCCACCCGTCGTGAATCATGTCGTTCGGTACCAACAATGGCCAATCCGCCGGCTTTTTTTACTTCGGGTGCCAGTTTAATATCCGTTCCCCTACCGGCCATATTGGTGGCAATGGTTACACCTCCGGTGCGTCCGGCTTCAGCAACAATTTCTGCTTCGCGGGCATGAAGTTTGGCATTGAGCACATTGTGTTTGATACCTTTCATTTTCAGCATCCGGCTAAGCAGTTCTGATATTTCCACAGAAGTGGTACCAACCAGAACCGGTCGTCCTGCTTTATTCAGGTTCACAATTTCATCGCTCACAGCATTGTACTTTTCCCTTTTGGTTTTAAAAACCAAATCCTCCTTATCTTCACGAATAACAGGACGGTTGGTAGGAATAACCACAACTTCCAGTTCGTAGATATCCCAGAATTCACCGGCTTCTGTTTCGGCTGTCCCGGTCATACCTGCCAGTTTGTGGTACATACGGAAATAATTCTGCAGCGTAATAGTAGCAAATGTCTGTGTAGCGGCTTCCACTTTCACCCGCTCTTTTGCTTCAATGGCCTGGTGCAATCCATCGGAGTAACGACGTCCCTCCATAATACGCCCGGTCTGTTCGTCCACAATTTTCACCTTGTTGTCGATAACCACATACTCCACATCTTTTTCGAACATGGTGTAGGCTTTCAGCAACTGGTTTATGGTATGAACCCGTTCCGATTTCACGGCGTAATCCTGGAGCAGTTTATCTTTCTTTTCAATAATTTCTTCTTCCGGCAAGCCGGAATTTTCAAGCTCGGCCATTGCGCTTCCCATGTCAGGGAGTACAAAAAACTCATTATCATCAAATCCTTGTGAAATAAGGTCGATTCCTTTGTCGGTAAGTTCAACCGAATTCATCTTTTCTTCTATAATAAAATAGAGCGGATCGGTAACAATGTGCATGTTTTTATTGTTATCCTGCATGTAAAAGTTTTCGGTCTTTTGCAGGATAGATTTCATGCCCTCTGAGCTCAAAAATTTAATTATCGATTTATTTTTCGGTAACCCTTTGTGGGCCCGTAAAAGTAAAAGCCCCCCCTCTTTTCGTTCTTCTTCAGTAGGATTTTCTTTAGTAAGCAGCCGTTTTGCATCGATAAAAATTTGGTTTACCAGCTCGCGCTGTACTTTATAAAGTTTTTCAACATAACCTTTCAGCTCCTCAAACTGCTGATGCTCGCCTTTTGGCACAGGTCCTGAAATGATAAGCGGGGTACGGGCATCATCGACCAGCACCGAGTCAACCTCATCAACTATGGTGTAATGATGCTTGCGCTGAACCAAATCATCGGGGTTGATTGACATGTTATCACGCAGGTAGTCGAATCCGAATTCATTATTTGTACCATAAGTAATATCGGCATTGTAGGCATTTCGTCTCGCCTCTGAGTTGGGCTGGTGTTTGTCGATACAATCAACTGTAAGACCATGGAATTCGAAAATCGGTCCCATCCATTCCGCATCTCGTTTGGCAAGGTAATCGTTCACCGTTACAAGATGAACTCCCCGCCCGGCAAGAGCATTCAGAAAAACCGGAAGAGTGGCAGCCAGTGTTTTCCCTTCACCGGTTGCCATTTCGGCAATTTTACCCTGGTGCAATACAACGCCGCCAATCAGCTGAACATCGTAATGAACCATATCCCAGGTAATTTCAGTACCACCGGCAATCCATTTGTTCTTCCAAAGGGCTTTGTCACCTTTAATGGAAATGCTGTCGCGCTCTGAGGCCAAATCTTTATCGTATTCCCGGGCAGTTACTTCAACGGTTTCATTTTCAAAGAAACGGCTGGCAGTCTCTTTTACAATAGCAAAGGCCGTGGGGAGTACTTCATTTAAAACTTCTTCAATTTTCTCGTTGATTACTTCCTCTAACTTATCAACTTGTTCGTATAGCTTTTCGCTTTCCTGAATTTCAACTTCCTCTGCCTTGGCTCTCAGGCTTTCAATTTCATTTTCTTCGGGTTCAATTCTTTTCTTTATCGTTTTCCGAACTTCATCTGTTTCTTCCCTCAGTTCATCATTCGATTTACTATTCAGGCGCTCATATTCTTTTTTAATTTGTTCAATCAATGGAGATATTTCCTTAATGTCCCTCTCCGATTTATTACCGAGAATTTTTCCCAGTATTTTAGTTACAAATGCCATTTTGCTTAAATTTATTCTTTACTTAAAATGCGATTGCAAATTTAGTTAATTGGACAGGGTAAAAAAACGATTAAAATGTTTTTAACTGAAAATACATATAAAAATAAAAATGACGAAAAAAATACTCCGGTTCAATTTCAGGATTTGACATTCAATATCAAACAAATGTTTAATACAATTTAAAATTTAGTGCTAACACACATCA
>Ga0102929_1002876_pt1 | contig 10250 bp, 7 predicted proteins | sample SalPonR1_B_D2_MG_FD_78510 | JGI IMG/M metagenome (GOLD analysis project Ga0102929, IMG submission 78510) | Salt pond soil microbial communities from South San Francisco under conditions of wetland restoration - Salt Pond MetaG R1_B_D2_MG | ecosystem: Environmental > Aquatic > Marine > Intertidal... | reverse complement strand
AATCCTGATTGGAATGCTGGTTTAAACAATGCTTTTTCTTATAAGAATTTTACCTTTAGCTTCCTTATCGACTGGCAAAAAGGTGGTGATGTATTCTCACTCGATTTATGGTATGGTATTGGAACAGGTTTGTATGAAGAAACTGTTGGAGAAAATGATCTGGGTAATCCAATGCGAGATAGTTATAACGAAGGAGGAGGTATTGTTCTTGATGGTGTTAATCCTGATGGTACTCAGAATACTACAAGAGTACCTTACACCTATACTACTGAAGGTTGGGCTTCAAGCCCCAATGCCCGTTTCGTATATGATGCATCATACATTAAATTGAGAGAAGTTGTTCTTACTTATAATATTCCTAAAAAAATAATGGATAAAACTTTTATTAAAGGTGCTTCATTAAGTTTTGTAGGTTCAAACCTTTGGATTATAGATAAGAATTTACCTCATGCTGATCCTGAAGCCAGCCAGGGTGCCGGTAATATTCAAGGATGGCAGTCCGGTGTTATGCCTGCAACAAAAAATTATGGATTTAGCCTTAATATTCAACTATAAAAAATACGATTATTATGAAAAAAATATATTATTTATTATTTATCGTTTTAACGGTTTTTGCTTCATCATGTACCGATGATTTTGAAGACTGGAATACCGATAAAAAAAATCCGGCGGAAGTGTCCGGGAATGCATTATTTTCTAATGCAGAAAAAGATTTAGCTGACCAGTTAAATACACCAAATGTGAACTGGAACAACTGGAACCTCTGGGCTCAGTACTGGACTGAAACAACCTATACAGATGAGGCTAATTTTGATATTGTGAACAGAAATGTTCCTCAAAATGTGTACAGGGCTTTTTATCGAAGGGTTTTAAAAGACCTGGATGAAGCAGCTACCTTAATAGAAGAAGAAGAAGTTGCAGCATCTTTAGAAGTAGACAAACAAAACAAGCTGCACATAATAGAAGTGCTTAATGTGTTTGTTTATAGTCGATTAGTTGATGTTTTTGGTATGGTACCTTATACTGAGGCTTTAGATGTTGAAAATGTTTATCCGAGCTATGATGCCGGTGAAGATATCTATGCTGACTTATTTACAAGGTTGAACACTGCAATTAGTGGTTTAGATGCTGCTGGTGGAAGTTTTGGTTCTGCAGACTTTTATTATGGAGGTGATGTATCCAAGTGGATTAAATTTGGAAATACTTTAAAAGTAAGAATGGCTATTACTGTTGCCGATGATCCAACATTTGATGCTCAGAGTCTTGTTGAAGAAGCATATGAAGGTGCTTTTGAATCTACGGCAGACGATTGCTTAATGCCTTATGCAACCTCTTCACCAAACTTTAACCCGATACATGAAAATCTTGTTGCATCAGGACGTGATGATTATGTTGGTGCCAATACAATTATCGATATAATGAATGCATATAATGATCCAAGAATTGATAATTACTTTGAACCTACAGGTGGAGTGTTTATTGGAGGAGAATATGGAGAAACTAGTGCTTTTGGTACCCATTCACATGTTGCTGGCCTAATACAGGCACCAAATTTTAAAGGTATAATTTTAACCTATAATGAACTTCAGTTTTATATAGCTGAAGCTGCCGCCAGAGGTTATAGTGTTGGTGGTACGGCAAAAAAGCTTTACGATGAGGCCATAACAACTTCAATATTGTCGTGGGGTGGAACACAAGCCGAAGCAGATGCTTATCTTGCACAATCCAAAGTTGATTATGCTTCTGCTATTGCTGCTTCATCAGCTACTGATCCATGGAGAGAAGTTATTGGTACTCAATCCTGGATAGCATCCTATGTTAATGGCTTTGTTGGTTGGACAACCTGGAGAAGACTGGATTACCCGGTTTTAAATATGCCTCCTTCACCTTATGATGGTATTACTTCTGTACCAACAAGATTTACATTCCCAATTAATGAGCAAACGTTGAATGACGCTAATTATGCTGATGCAGCTTCTGCCGTTGGTGGTGATGAGCTGGTTACTAAAATTTTCTGGGATAAATATTAATTAATAATCAATAATTGAAAACATTATGAAAAACAAAATATTTTATATTTTATTATCTTTCATCTTATTCACAGTAGCGTGTCAAGAAGATGAAGAGTTTAAATCTTACGATCTTGGATCGGAGTTTTATGTCTCTGATAATGGCTATACCAGCCTCGATAATCAAGTTACGCTTACTATAGAGAATCCGCTAAAAAACTTATCTCAGGTGACGGTTACCCATTTAGGTGGTTTAACTACAGATGAGGATGAAGAGGGTGATTTAATACCATTCGATGCCCCAACATCAGACTTGGGTGCGATTACATTCTCAGACGGTGCCGGATCAATGGTTTTGGAAGATACGGAGCTAGGAATGACAGAAATTGGGTGGACTGCTGATTTTCAATTTGATGCAGAATACGAAGGGAAACCTTTTTCTAGGACTCATTCTATTTCAGTTGACGATCCTATTTCAGTAGAGGATCCTCATATGAAGCATCGAAGTGATACAGTATACCATTTTAAGTTTGCGATTGAACCTGCAAGTGCAACTGTTGATGATGTGACAGTTGCAACCAAGGTTTCATCATCAGGTATTTGGGTAGTTTTACCAGGGCCTTTTAATCCCAAAGATTCAATCCCATTTACGGGTGCGGCTTATGCAATAGGTACTGACACAATATTTGTAAAAGTAACCGGAGATGCAGGGAGCAAAACTGCAACTACTGAGACAGCATTACTTGTTGAGCCAAATAGTTATGAAAACGTTAAATCGTTTGTATTAGATTCTTCAACAGTTAGCACTAAAGCTTACGATTTAATGAAAAGTCGTTTTGTAATGGTTTCGGAGGCAGGTGATAGCGCAGACATCCAGCTTACAACTAATGTAATATCTGGTGGTTATAATATGGGATTTGAAACAAATAATAACCTGGAATTTGTTGCAGGAGGAACTGCGACAGATTACTCCAACGCAGATATTGTTGATGTTGAAGAGAATACTGATTTCAGTACACCTCTAACATCAGTAAGCTCAGTTGCAGAAGGAGATGTATTTATTTTTAGGACACGAAGAGGAACTGATCCCTATATGTATGGTGTTATGAAAGTTGCAGCAGTAAATAAACCACAAGGAGTATTAGATGATTCTTCTATTGAAATAGAATATAAGTTTTAATCTCCGATTTTTTTGAAAAATAATTAGATTGAACGTCTTTGTATAAAGGAGGCTGCATGATTGAGCAGCCTTCTTTTTTTTGTGATTTTATTTTTTGATTTTCAGTTCATTTAGTCAAATCCCTTACTAAATGGTTTATTTTATTGCATATCTTTATTTTTTATTCTCAAATTTTTTATATCTTAGCATCATTAATTAGATTAATTAACTATTTATGAACCTAAAAATTTTATCTATGAAAAAAATGACAATCTTTCTTGCATTTTTGCTGTTTGTTGGTTTTCAAGCTGCAGCACAGATGCAAATTACAGGTACGGTAACCAGTGCTGAAGACGGTTCACCTATTCCTGGCGTGTCAGTTGTAGTTAAGGATAACGCTACAATTGGTACTGCTACTGACATTGATGGTAAGTACTCATTAACTGTTCCCGGTAGTGCAGAAGCATTAATTTATAGTGCTGTTGGTATGAAAACTCAAGAACAACCCATTGCTGGAAGAACAGTAATTGATGTTACCTTAGAAGCTGAAGTTCTTCAAATGGACGAAGTTGTTGTTACAGCAATAGGTATTAGGAGAGAGGCAAAGGCTTTAGGTTTTGCGGCTTCTACATTTGGTGCAGAAGACATTACCAAAACAAGACAAGCAAATCTTGTTGAAGGTTTACAAGCAAAGGTTCCTGGAGTGCAAATCTCAGGAACATCAGGTGAACCAGGATCTTCTATGACTGTAGCAATCAGAGGACACTCCTCAATCAATGGAAATGAACCATTGTATGTTATTGATGGTGTCCCTATTTCAAACGTTCGTTTAGGTTCAGGTGATGAACTAAATGGAGGTTATGATATGGGTAATGGTTTAAACGCTGTTAACCCAGATGATATCGAGAATATGACGATATTGAAAGGTGCTGCAGCAACTGCATTATATGGATCTCAAGCATCTGCAGGTGCTGTGATTATTACAACAAAAGGTGGATCTAAAAGTGATGGTTTCGGTATTAATTATAATGGTACTTATGGAGTTTCGCAAGTGTTAAGAACTCCCACTTTCCAAAATGAATTTGGTCAAGGTTGGGATGGTCAACATTTATTAATTGAAAATGGATCATGGGGGCCAAGATTTGATGGAGAAGAAAGAGTATATATGCATGTTGTAGATGGAGAGAGAAAAGTTAAACCATATGTTGCTCAAGAAGATAATTATAAAGATTTTTGGGATTTTGGTCAAAATCAAACGCACTCTCTTTCTATTAATGGATCTGATGAAAAGACCTCTTATTTTTTCTCATATTCTTATGCAGATCAAGATGGTATTTATCCAACAGATGCTGACTCTTATAATAGACATACCTTTAGTTTAAGAGGTACAAGAAATATTGAAAAATTATCAATTAGTACTTCAATAAATTATTCTAATGAGGAAATTAATTCTGTTCCAACTGGACAAGGATTAACTGTAGTAAATAACTTAATGCAGATACCTCGTGGTTATTCCATTGTAGATATGGAAGATTATAATGATCCTTTTTACAATATTGATAATTATTATACACCTTATGGTATTACTAATCCATATTATTCTTTAGGTGAATATGGTAGACTAGGTAAAAAGAATAAGATTTATGGTAAGTTACAATTAGATTATGAAATAACTGATTGGATGAACTTTACTTATCGATTTGGTGGTGATGTGAATGCACTGTCTTCAAAATCTTATAATCCAATTACTATCCCTGCAGAAGGTAGTCCTAATTATAACTCAAGTACTAGTGATTTAGGAAGAGTTGCTGAACAACAATATCAAAGAATCCAAACTAACCATGATTTTTTATTTAATATTGATAAGCAGCTTTCTACTGATTTTAGATTTGTTAGTACATTAGGTTACAATATTTTTCAGTATAATACGAATAACCTGACTGCTTCTGTTGATGGTTTGGATATTCCATATTTTTATAATTTGAGTAACTCAGCATCTGACCCTGTAGTTGGTCAAAGGAGTACACAAAAAAGAATGTTAGGTTTGTACGGACAGTTCGAGATATCATATAAAAATTTGTTATATGTTACAGCAACTGCTCGTAATGACTGGTCGTCAGCTTTACCTAAAGAAAACAACACTTATTTTTATCCAAGTGCAACCGTAAGTTTTATTGCATCTGAAATTTTACCTGATAATATTAAAGATATTGTTTCTTTTGCAAAAATTAGAGCATCTTATGGTCAAGCAGGTAATGATGCAAACCCTTATTTAATTGATCCTGTATTTATTCAAAGTTCAGTGTTTAATCCTTTCAGAAATTTAAATTTCCCATTATCTGGGATAAATGCTTTTGAAGTTTCAAATATTTTAGGAAACAAGGATTTACAACCAGAAATTACCACAGAAATGGAAATTGGTGGTGAATTTAGATTTTACCAAAATAGATTTGGTTTTGATTTCTCTTATTTCGATAAAGATGTTGAAGATCAGATATTAGCGCTTACTATTCCTTCAACAACAGGTTATACCAGACAAACAATGAATCTTGGTTCAATTAACACCAAGGGTTTTGAATTGGGAGCAAATATAACACCTGTAAGGAATGATGACTGGAATTGGACCATTGGATTTATCTATAATAAATATGAAACAATGGTTGAAGAGTTACACCCAAGCTTAGAAGAGGTTCAAATTGGAGGTTTCGCGGGTGTTGGAATTTTTGCTAAAGTTGGAGAACCTATGGGAGTATTAATGACAACTCCACTTGCTGAAACTGATGACGGCCAGGTAATTGTTGATGCTTCTGGTTATCCAAAAAGTGCTGCAGATCCTGAAGTAATTGGTAAAGCAGAATATGATTTTACTGCAGGTGTTACAAACTCATTGAGTTATAAAGGAATTAATTTATCTTTCACTATTGATATCAGACAAGGTGGAGTATTCTACTCAAGAACAAAAGATATTCTTTACTTTACTGGTAACTCAATTGAAACAACCTACAATGATCGTCAACCATTTATTGTACCAAACTCTGTAGTTGAAGTTGTTGACGTAGATGGTAACGTTGTTGGTTACGAGGAAAATACTATTCCTGTAGATAGAGCACATATGGATGATTTTTATAATAATGGAGGTTTGAGAGCTGGTGAAAACCCAATTATCGACAAATCATTTGTTAAATTACGTAACTTATCATTATCTTATAATTTGCCTTCTAAATTAATCGATAAGCTTCCTTTAAAGGGTGCATCAATTTCATTAATTGGAACAAATTTATTATTATGGACACCTGAAGATAACTCATTTGTAGATCCAGAGATATCAACATTTGGTAATGATATTGCTGGTATGTTTGGTGAGTTTTCAGGTACTCCATCAACAAGAACATTCTCAATAAGTTTAGGATTAAAATTATAAAAAGGAAAGAGATATGAAAAAAATATTAATAATTTTAAATGTTTTCATCTTACTTCTAGCTACTACTTCATGCGAAGATTGGTTAGATGTAAATGAGGATCCAAATAATGCAGCAGAAGCTACTTTAGAATTAGTTTTTCCTGCTGCCCAGGCTTCAATTACTACTGTAATGTCTGGTGAATTATATAATGTAGGTGGTTTTTGGTCACAATTATGGGATCAGAACCCAACAGCTAACCAGTACAATGGTTTATCTACATATAATGTAACAACTGGTATTGGAGATAATCCTTGGATGGAATTTTATTCAGGAGGGTTAAACGATCTTCAATATGTTATTGAAGAAGCTGAAGCTAATGAAGATTGGGGAAATTATTTAGCTGCAGTTTCAATGCGTGCTTATATGTATCAGGTATTGGTTGACTTATTCGACCAGGTGCCTTATACAGAAGCTTTACAAGGGACTGAAGTATTAAATCCTACTTTTGATGAAGGAAGTGATGTTTACGAAGGAATTCTTGATGAATTAGATGAAGCTTTAGGCAAAGATTTAGCTGGTGCATCTGTTGTTTCATCGGATTTGTTTTTCGATGGACAAATTAATACTTGGGTAGCTTTTGCCAGAACCGTTAAGTTAAAGATGTTATTACGAATGTCTGAAACTTCGGACCCACATACAACTGAACTTACTACTTTATTAAATGGAGGAAATTTCCTTACTGTTCCAGCTGGTATTGCTTCAAATAAGTATGATCCTAAAAATCAAAATAAACGTAATCCTTGGTATGAAACAAATGTTAGTAGATTAAGTGGTGATGGACAATATAGTATCAACCATGTAGGATGTTATAACTTTATATCTTACTTACAGTCGAAATCAGATCCAAGAATCGATTATTTATTTTATCCTTCACAAAATAGTGGTACGCACGAAGGAAATTGGTTTGGATCATCTAAATCTAATCCACGATTTGAATCACAAGATGATTTTTCAACTGTTAAAATGGCAGCTGATCATCCTTCCTATATTATGTTAGGATCTGAATCATTGTTATTACAAGCAGAAGCACATGCTAGAATTGGTAGTGATTTAACAGCAGTTGTAAAACCTCTTTACGATCAGGCTGTTGCAGTATCATTTGAAGAATTAGGTGTTGAAGCTGGTGCTGCTTCTTATACATCTGCGGGTGGTAGTATGGAATTTACAGCAACAACTCTTGATGAAGCTATTGAACAAATTATTATGCAAAAATGGGTATGTCTAGCACATTTTAATCCTTTGGAGTCATGGTTTGAACAATCAAGAACTGGATACCCAAATATTAGTAATGTTCCTGCTGACGATGCTGCTTATGTTCTTGGTGAATGGACAAGTCCTTTAGATAATCTTTTAGGTGATGGAAATTTCCCTCACAGATTCTATTTTCCAGATGCTGAAGTGACTTCTAATAACAATACTCCATCGCAGATACCTAATGTATCCGTTAAAGTTTGGTGGGATCAAAATTAAAAATAAAAAAAGAAAGTTATGAAAAAAATATTATTATCGATATTAACAATTGTTGCGGTTGTCTTTATGACAAGCTGTGAGAAAGAAACAGAAGATATCGCAACAGGATCTGTTTATTATCCCGTATTTGTTAATAGTGGATCACAATTAAATGTAGTTGGCCTTGGTGAAAGTTTTACTGTTCCTGAGGTAACTGTTTATGAAGGTGATAAGGATATAACAGATCAAGCAACTATTACAGGAGAGGTTGATCTTAGCACTCCCGGCTATTATTCTGTAACTTATGAAGCAACTACTTCAGATGGTTATACAGGTTCGTACGAGGTGATTGTTTTTGTATATCATCCAGATTATAAAGAAGCTCCTATTGCAGGAGATTATAATGGTTCTTTATCTACAATTGGAGGTGGACCTGTTACAATTAAAGAATTCCAAAAAGGGGTATATACCATTGATGATGCATTTGCCGGGTTCTATAATGTATATAATGGATATGGCTCAGTATATATGGCCCCCGGTTATTTAATTTATGTTGGAAATAACAATTTTATTCTAAGAAATTGTACCAGCCCTTGGGGAGCAGTACTTGATGACGGTGGTGTATCCTATGATCCAGCTACAGGAATAATAATGTATGGTGCTTATTTTCCTGCAGATGGATACAACTGGAGTGGATTACCATTTATTTTAACACCAGTAGTAGAATAATTTAAAGAAGAAAAACTATGAAAAAAATATTTTTATTTTTATTAGGATTTATTGCTTTCGGCTTCTTTGCTTGTCAGGAAGAAGTTGAAGTAGAAGTTGGCGAAACAGCAGTTATAGAGGTTTCGGGCAACTGGTTTGTACAAATTTATGATGATGCAGGAAATGTTTTAGACTATTGGGTTGAAGCATATACCTACAATACTTCAAATAACTCGAAAGACTCTTTATGGGTTTGGGTTGATGAAGGCTGGAACTATAATTGGGATGTTCAATGTAAAGTTGGGTGTGATGTTGAAGCAAAAACATTTAGCGGAACAGAAGTTGAAAACATCATTGATGAAACCATTTGGAGTATTGAAGATGGTCAGATTTTTCCAGATCAGGGAAAAACAATCGGTGGGCATGTGACTGATAGTATTTATTTCACTATTAATGATGGTGTTGATACATATACAGTTGCCGGACACGAATACACTGGATTTACCGAGGATGATCCCAGAATTCCAGAGCAATAGAATAATTATTTTTTGAGTTCTAGTTATTAATATAAAAGAAGCTGTTTCGAGTAGGAACAGCTTCTTTATTTTATTGTTTTTTAACTATTTAAACATAAATCACTTTCATTTAATACCTTAAATTATAATATAATTTATAAAAAATTTTATTTCATTACCAATCATTTCCAGATTATAATCTTGTTTTATATACACTGTTGTACGATAACAAAATAAGAGAGGGCAGACCATAAGGGACTCCCAACTCTTTTTCGTAGTTTTGTTTTGCACAAACATATACTACTATGGATAAAAGTACACATTTTTTTGTAACCTCCGTTTTCGGACAGCTGATATCTTTAATTGATTCAAAAATTATTACATCAAGCACAAAAAAAGCTGATTCTGATAAGTATATAAAGAAATTCAAGACAAAAGATCATTTGATAAGTATGCTGTTCTGTTCATTTGCAAAATGCTCATCCTTACGTGAAGTAAGTGGTGCAATGCTCGGATTATCTGGTAAAACCAAACATTTTAAATTGAATCATATACCCCAAAAAAGCACCCTTTCAGATGCAAATAAACGTCGAGATTCAAATATTTTGGAAATATCTACAATGAACTTCTAAAAAATATGGTCATCTTATCTCGGCCAGAAGGATTAAGGATGTGATAAATAAACAGATCGAAATTATTGATAGTTCAACTATCAGTCTTTTTTTAGAATATTTTAAAATGTGTTGGACGAAATCCGCAGAACGGTGAAAAGAAAGGCGGTATAAAACTTCACTCAGTCATAAATGTAGATGAAGCTGTGCCAAAAATGGTTTGGTTTTCAAGTGCTGCCACTCATGATCATATCTTATTAGACAAACTCAAACTTGATTCAAACACTATCTATGTTTTTGACAAGGGATACAATGATTATAAAGCTTTTGAGAAGTTT
>Ga0102929_1002875_pt1 | contig 10251 bp, 6 predicted proteins | sample SalPonR1_B_D2_MG_FD_78510 | JGI IMG/M metagenome (GOLD analysis project Ga0102929, IMG submission 78510) | Salt pond soil microbial communities from South San Francisco under conditions of wetland restoration - Salt Pond MetaG R1_B_D2_MG | ecosystem: Environmental > Aquatic > Marine > Intertidal... | reverse complement strand
TGTCTGGCTTGGTCAAAGCGCGCTAACGCTCTATGCGTTGAATGGCCCGGCGGCCATGGCGCCTGCTCTTGGGCTGGGGCTTGGATTGGTCGGGTTGATTTTATTTGGTAAACGGTCCGCAAACCCGGGGTAAGCTTTTTCTCATAGATGGGGCGGGCTCTTGTAGCTTTGAACAGGCGCTACAAGGATACCGCCCCAAACCGCGGCGCGGCCTTCCTTGTGTCGGACAAGGCCGCTTTCCTGACCGGTGTGGTCCTTGAGGTCGATGGCAGGCGAACGATTTAGGCGTTTGCTCACGGCGGTTCCGACGGGAATAGTGAAGCCCGTTTTTTCGGCCCCGGCGTGGCTCAGCAAGAGGTCGGTGACGTTTGACAGGTCAATCCGGCGGCACAATACCGCACGAGGTGGTGGACCTGACCCTCTTGTGAAGCGCATCCACCACCGAGCGCCCCAATCCGGCCCTGTGACGTCAAAAGCGCGAGCATCGCCGACACCGAAAAGACGAAACCCTCTGCGACCTTGGTTCGGGGGGCGTCGGGCAACAGGGCCATGATCTCGGTTAGGAATATATCGGCTGTGGGATCGAAACATTCGGCAGAGATGGCGCGCCACCGGTCATCCGCCGAGACGAAGGCCACGAGGCGGGCGTAATCGCGCCAGCGCGGCTCTTCTGTTGACAGCTCGAAAAACGGACGCATGAAGGCATCGAGGAGAGGCACAAGCGCGAGGTTGTTTTCGGCACGCAGCCGGTCAAGCGCATCGAGCCGCACGCGCGACAGATGCTCTGCCCGGCGCGCGACCGTTCGATGAAACAATGCGTCCTTGCCGCCGCCGTGATGGTGGATGGTTCCCACAGGTTCCCCGGCCTCGGTGGCGATATCCCGGATGGTTGCCCCATCGAATCCATGCTTTGCAAACACGCGTTCGGCGGCATCGAAAACACGCTTCTTGGTCGCGAGAGCCCGCTTTGATGGTGCTCTTTTTCGTTTTAAATCTTGCTCTTGCACTTCGCTCATGAAAATAGCTTGCCTTATTTTGAACATTTGTTCAAGTTAAGCTTTCAAGGGAGCACACAATGAAACAAACGCGCGATCGGCTTGCCCTTATCGGGGCTGGCCCAATGGGATTAGCAGCGGCGAAATTGCTGCTGGAGCAGGATATCGAATTTCAGGGGTTTGAACTGAACTCCGGGGTGGGCGGCCTTTGGGACATAGATGGCCCGCGCTCGACCATGTATGAAACCGCGCACCTTATCTCGTCCAAAACCATGACCGAGTTTGCCGACTTTCCGATGCACGAGGACGCGGCCGAATACCCGTCGCACCGCGAAATGAAACGGTATTTTCAGGATTTCGCCCGGCATTTCGACATTTCCCGGCATTATCGCTTTGGGGCCGAAGTCCTGTCCTGCACGCCACTTGGTGCCCCCGGCGACGGCTGGCGGGTGATCTGGCGCGATGCCGAGGGCGAGCATAGCGAAGATTTTGCTGGCCTGCTCATCGCCAACGGAACACTCAGCACGCCGAACATGCCGACCTTCAACGGCAAGTTTGACGGCGACCTTATCCATTCATCGCAATATCGCCATCCCGATCAGTTCAAGGACAAGCGCGTCCTCGTTATCGGGGCCGGGAATTCCGGGTGCGACATTGCGGTGGACGCGATCCATCACGGGATATCCTGTGATCTGTCAATGCGGCGCGGGTATCATTTCGTGCCAAAATACGTTTTCGGCAAACCCGCCGACACCCTTGGCGGCGCGATCAAGCTGCCCATGGCCCTGAAGCGAATTGTCGATGGCATGATCCTGAAGTGGTTCGTGGGCGACCCTCAGAAATACGGTTTTCCCAAGCCTGATTACAAACTTTACGAAAGCCATCCGGTGGTGAATTCGCTGGTGCTCTACCATGCGGGCCATGGGGATATCACGATCCGCCCGGACATCGACCGGTTTGACGGGCAGACCGTATACTTCAAGGACGGCACAAGCGCCGACTATGACATGGTTCTTGCCGCCACCGGCTATAAGCTGGATTATCCGTTCATCGATGACGGGCTGCTCAATTGGCAGGGTGACGCGCCGCATCTTTACCTTAACTGCATGCACCCCCAGCGAGACGATCTTTTTGTGCTTGGCATGGTCGAGGCTTCGGGCCTTGGCTGGCAGGGGCGTCATGAACAGGCCGAAATGGTCGTGCGCTATATCAAGGGGCTGCGCGAGGGCGCGCCTGCCGCAACGGCGCTCCAACAGACCAAGTCACAAGACTTTTCCCGCGCGACGGGCGGCATGAATTATATCGACCTGCCACGCATGGCCTATTACGTGGACAAGGCGACCTACCGGAAGGCCGTTCGCCGATGGATTGGCAAACTCACAGGCTGCGCGGCATGATTGACGACGCCGTTCTCCAATTCTCTCCCACCTCGCTCTTGCTGCTCAACGGCATCCTCGCGGTGGTCATGTTCTCGATCGCGATTGACCTGAAGCCACGGGATTTCAAGGTTCTGGCGAAGGCCCCCAAGCCCATTGTCGTCGGGCTTTTGTCACAATTCATGGTTCTGCCGGCGCTGACGTTCCTGCTTGTTCTCGTGGTTCAGCCTCAGGCGTCGGTCGCGCTCGGTCTGATACTGGTGGCGGCCTGTCCCGGCGGCAATATCTCAAACTTCATCACCTACAGGGCGGGCGGAAACGCCGCGCTTTCGGTTTCGATGACAGCTTTCGCGACTGTAGGGGCGATCCTGTTGACACCGGTCAATATCGCTTTCTGGGGCGGCCTTTATGCCCCATCCGCAGAAATCTTGCGCGCGACGGCCATCGATCCGGTCGGCATCGCGATAACGGTTGGGCTGATGCTGATCCTGCCGCTGGTGCTGGGCGTGGCACTGAATGTCAAACGCCCGGATGTGGCCGCCCGGCTGCATGGACCGCTGCAATGGCTCTCCTTGGTGATCTTCGTGGGCTTTGTCGGGCTGGCCCTTGCTGCGAACTGGGCACAGTTCCTGAGCTTTGCAGGCATCATCGCGGGGCTGGTGATTGCGCATAACGCGCTTGCTCTTGGCGGGGGGTTTGCCACGGCAAGTCTGGCCCGGCTGTCGCCTTTTGACCGGCGGGCCGTCACCATTGAAACCGGAATCCAGAATTCCGGTCTAGGGCTGGTTCTTATCTTCGGCTTTTTCGGCGGGCTTGGGGGTATGGCGGTCGTGGCGGCGTTCTGGGGTATCTGGCATGCGATCTCGGGTCTGGCACTGGCATATATGATGTCCCGCACGGAGGCCGCACGATGAGCCGCGTTCTGATCACGGGCGGCGCGGGAATGATCGGCCGCGCCTTGGCCGAGGCGCTGCCGCCGGGCGACGTGCTCGCCACTGATCTGGCGCGTGGCGACCTGCCCGATCATGTCAGGTTCCGTCGGCTCGACGTGACCGGAGACGACGCCCATGCGGTCCTAGCCGACGCGCGCCCCGATGTTGTCGTGCATCTGGCGTCGATCGTCACTCCGCCGCCAGGCATGACCCGTGAAAAAGCGCACGCCGTCGACGTCACGGGCACTCGCAACGTTCTTGCCGCCTGTGTCGCCCATGGCGTGAAGCGGCTGGTCGTCACCAGTTCCGGCGCCGCATACGGCTATCACGCAGACAACCCGACCCCCCTGACCGAGGATGACGCCTGTCGGGGCAACCCCGAATTCGCCTATGCCGATCACAAACGGCAGGTCGAAGAATTACTGGCCGAAGCCCGCAGCAAACATCCCGAGCTTGAACAGGTCGTGCTTCGCATCGGCACTGTCCTTGGCGCGGGTGTCGACAATCAGATCACCGCACTTTTTCAGCGCAAGCGCCTTCTTGCAATCAAAGGCAGCGACAGCCCGTTCGTCTTCATCTGGGCCCGCGATCTTGCCCGGATCGTGACGCGGGCGGCGACCGATGGCCCCGCGGGTATTTACAATGTGGCAGGCGATGGCTGGCTCTCGGTCGAGGCATTGGCCGCAAAGTTGAACAAACCGGTCCTGCGCCTGCCTGCCGGGCTCTTGAAGGCGGCTCTTGCGATCGGCCGGCCCCTTGGTCTCACGCAATACGGTCCCGAGCAGGTGCGATTTCTGCAATACCGGCCGGTCCTTGCCAATGACCGGCTAAAGCACGTCTTCGGATACACACCCGAGCTTTCTTCAGCCGAGGTATTCGACCTCTGGCAACGCGAGGCAGGCCTGTGAAGACGGCTGTCATCTCCGGCGGGAATGGCGGGCTGGGCCGGGCGCTCGCCAAGGTGCTTGAGGCGAAAGGCTGGCATTGTGTCCTGATGGATATCGACATTGCGGGCCTTGAGGGCTCGGACAGCCGGTCCCCGGTAAAAGTGGACCTGACCGACGGCCACGCGCTCAATGAGGCGGCAACGCGCATCATCGCCGCACGCCCTTCGATCGACATGGTCATCTATAATGCCGGCGTGACGCAGATCGGCGCATTTGCCGACTCTGACACGGCCAGCCATCGGCGTGTGTTCGAGATCAACTATTTCGCAGCGGTCGAAATGGCGCGGGCTTTCCTTCGACCGATCCGCGAAAGTGGCGGCACGCATCTTGCCATTTCGTCGGTTGCCGGGTTTGCACCGCTGCATAACCGAACCGTCTATGCCGCATCAAAACACGCCTTGCAGGGCTTTTTCTCATCGCTGCGATCCGAAGAAGCCCCTTACGGTGTCCGCTGTGTGATCGCCGCCCCAAGCTTCGTTGCCACGAATATCGGCAGTGCGGGTCGCTCTGAAGATGGCGTCGTGCGACCGGGATCGGCGACGGATGGGATGGACTACATGCCGCCCGAAACCGCGGCCGAAATGATTATCCGGGGGGTTGAGCGAAACCGGGAATTCATACCCGTGGGCCGCGTGGCCAGGCTTTCGTCATGGCTCATACGGGCGTCGCCCAAACTTTTCCAACGCGCCATGCGCCGCAACATCAGCGGAGGCAGCTAAGGCATTTCCCGAAACGCTTTGAGCCGTGCGCCCCTGCCCTCAAGGGGGCGGAAATGCCGGGACAAAATGAAAGGGCCGGCTCCATCCCCGGCACCGCGTCGGTGACGCCACAGTTACTGCTCGACCTCCGGTACAATAAGCTTGCACCGGATCCCGCCCGGCAGGGCGGCGTTCTGATTGTCCAGCCGCATGCGGATACCGAATGTTCCGGAAGCCGCGTCGTAAACCCGGTCTATCACCTCTATTTCGGCAAGAAACCGCCCACCAACCGGCGCTTCGGGTTCCACGGGCAAAGATTGCCCAACGTCAAGCTGCCCGTGCAACCGGATCGGCAGGAAGGCCGTTACAAGCAAAGGATCAAGCACCGCGAGGCGCATCAGAGGTGTGTCCGGGTTTCCCAGTTCGCCCGGCGCGATGTCAAGTTCGGTCACGATGCCGCTTACAGGGGCATGAATGGTGCGCTGTGCCAACTGCGCCTGCACACGGTCGCGTTCGAGCGCAGCCCGAATCCGGTCCTCCTTGGCCCGCTGAAACTGTTCTTGAGCGGTCACCTGTTCGGCGAGCAACTGATCATAGGTGTTCTGTGGAACGAGTTCCTTGTCGATCAACTCGGCCATTCGTTTTTGCTGGGCATCCAGCAAGTCGAGCCGAGCGCGTGCCGCCTCGATTGCCGATGTATCTTTCGCGGCCCGCTCAGCGAGAGCGAGCGCCGCGCGCTCGGGTTTAGCGTTCTGTCGAACAAGCAGGTCGCCCGCCTCTACCCTCTGTCCATGAGAGACCGCCACCTCGGCCACACGCCCGGACACTTCAACGGCGACGTCAATCTCTTGAGAGACGCGGATCAGGCACGGAAGAGCAGTTGAGTCGGCATTCTGCGCCGCAACCGGGATGCCAATCGCTACGATGCCCACCATGACCGCCAGCCCCCGCGCTGCAAGGCGGGGGCCTTTGAGAGCCACGATTGTCCGATATATTACTCTCAAAGGAATCATTTGCTTTTACCAATTTACCTTATGTTAACCTGAAAGGGAAAATACTCGTCAACATAGGTGTTGCTGCCCTTAAATGTTCGACCCGAGCAAGATTTTTTCCGCAAATCTTTCGGCCATCGGTCGGACACGTACCCGCATGCGGTTTTTCGGCAGTTCCGCGCTCACCAACAATTTCCGTCTCGATACATTCGAGCAGCGTATTCTACTTTCCGCCGATTTCGCACCGGTCGAGGCGCGGCTCGACCTGCCGGGCGAACGCGATGTCTACAATTTCACCCTTGAGGAAAGCCGCCGTTTCATCTTTGACACGCATGGCGCACCAAACGGGGCGCGCTGGTTCATCGACAGGCCCAGTGACGATGCGCCCGACTGGCGCGATTTCACGGGATCAGACGCGAATGGCCGGCCCGACCGGGTGATTGAGCTGAACGAGGGAGATCATTCGCTCGTCGTCGAGGGGGGCACCGAAACGGGCCAATATGGATTCCGCCTCATCGATCTTGAAACGGCAGAGCCACTAACACCCGATCAGGCGCAGGATACGACACTCGAAGCTCAGGGACGCGCCAGCGAGATTTTCTCCTTCGACGGTCGCGCTGGTGAACGGCTCTATTTCGATCAGATCGACGGCTTTCTGACCCAGGCCCGGGTCACGGTCGTCGATCCTCAGGGAGAGATTTTACTCTCTGCGGCACGGTTTCAGGACACTCCCCTACCGACCCTTCAGATGGACGGCACGCACCGGGTTCTGATCGAGGGGCCAGAGGATGCCACAGCCGAAGCCGAACTTCGCTTCGCGCTGCGCCCCGTCACCGAGCGGGTGACAGCCTACACGCCGGGCGATACGGCCCGCGGCACCGACGCCGGGGCGGACACGATTGACGTGTTGACCTTCACTCTGGCCGAGGCCGGCACTTACGTCTTCGACCGGATTGACGCGCCCTCCATACCCAGTTGGTCGCTCGAAGGACCGGACGGAGCGCTGGTGACCGATGCCGACACTCAAGACACCGGCCTGCCCGAAGGCGCCGCAGGTCTGTATCTCTCGGCGGGCGAGTGGCGGTTCATCGTTGATGCGCGCGCCGGAACCGACTGGGCTTTGCGTCTGGCTGGTCCCGATCAGGGCACCAATCTCCCCGTCGACACCGAAACGCCGCTGACCCTTCCCACCGACGAAGAGCGCGCGGCGCTTTTCACGCTTCAGGGGCAGGCACAGACACGTTACACGCTCTCAATTCCCAATTTTGACGGCAACCTGCGCCGGATCGACCTGAGGGTGATCGGACCGGATGGCACTGAACTAGCCCGAGGCGACGGGCGCGACACGGTCAGTTTTGATGCCTACAGCGACGATGCCTATCTTATCGTGGCGGACCGGTCCTTCGGGACGGAAGAGAATACCGGCACCATACAGGCCACCTCCGCCGCATTGCCCACCCCCACGCCAGCCGCGCTGGCGGACCCGATCACGGTCGATTTTAGCGATGTGGACAGCGCCGCTTTCACGCTGGACCTAGCCGAAGCGGGCACCTACCTGCTGACCGCATCGGACCGCAATTTCGGGCTACGCTACAGGCTACAGGACTCCAGCGGCGCCACGTTGAACGAAAGCAATTTCGACGATCAGGCAACGTTTCTGAATCTAGATACCGGGCAGCACCGCTTAACCATCCGCTCTACGTTCGGGGCCCAAAGCGGATCGCTGACATTATTCTCACTCGCCGATGTCGCCAACGTGACGGCAACGGCCCGCACTTTCCCCATTTCGGAGACCACGCCCGAACTGCTTCGCATACCGCCCTCGGACCAGGGTCGGCTTCTGTCGCTTGAAGGGGAAGCCGCGGCCGTGGTACTTCAGGACGCCGAAGGCAACTTCGTCAGCAGAAACCGCATTAGGGACGGTTTGTGGCGGATCGAGGCCTCTGACGTGCCGATTTATGCCTTGATCCGCGGGCGCGCAGAGATTGCGGGAGACGTCACAGCCACGCTTCGCCCTGCGGCTGACCGTGAATTCACGCTCGATCCGGATGCGGGTGCAGGCGATGGTCGTCAACAGGCACCTGGCGTTGACGGGGACGCGGTCGCGCTCACCGGCGAGACGCATCTCGAACTCGATGTGCCGGACCTTGCCGGGCATACCGGCAGTATCACGATCGAGGGCCGGTTCCGGGCTGACCGCATCGTGGACAGGTTCGACGAGCAGACCAATGTCCTGCTTTTTGACAGCGGCACGGAGCTTCTCCGGCTCGACGAAGACGGACGCGTCCGGTTCGAAGCCGATTTCAATCGGAACTCCGCGACACTCTGGTCCAGTACCGGCACCATGCAACCCGGTCAGTGGATCGAGATCGCTGCGATGGTGGATCGCGATAATGGCGAAATGAAGCTCTATGTTGACGGGGTCGAGGTCGGCTCTCGCAGCGGGTTGAACACAGGTGCCGTCATACGGGAACCGCAAAACCCCAAGGTTGGCGACGGGTTCGAACGCGGATTGATCGGTGCCGTGGACGCCCTGCGCATTTGGAGCGTGGCCCGAGCGAACGCCGATCTTGCTGCCGGATTGGCCCAGCCCGTGGGAGGTGCTACGGGACTGGTGGCCGATTTTGGTTTTGATGGCGGCACAGACTGGCTTTCGGGCGGTGCCGCGAGCAGCGCCAGCATCGCCAGCCCCCTGCCCCCCCTGCCGGGCCTCGTAACCGGCGCATTGCAAACATCGGGCGCCGAAGATCATTACCGTTTCACACTCGACCGCGGGAGGTTGCTCGATCTCGAAAACCTCCGCACATCAAACGGGACCGGGGCCCGCATAAACGATGCGCAGGGCAATTTCGTCTCTGGGCCTTATCTCGCCCCCGGCGACTATACACTGAACATCGGCAGCGGCAGCGCCTCTACCGGATTTTATGCCGTGCGGTTAATCGATTACGAGACCGCACCGGCGGTCGCACCCGGCGACATCATCGAGGCCGAGATACCCGATGGCACCGGGTCGCGCGTCTTTGCCGTCGATCTGGTGGCGGGCGACCAACTCAGCCTCGACTGGATGCTCGACCGTGGCACCGCGAACGGGAGTTGGCAACTTCGCGACGACGCGGGCAACTTCATAGATGGCGTAAACGAGGCTGACGAGTTTCAGAACGTGACCGCACCGCATGACGGCAGGTATTACCTGATTTTCGACGGACCGGTTCTGGCCTCCCGGTTGCGCACCGGCGCCCGACCGGCAGTGGTGACCGATCTGGACGCGCCCGGCACCTTCATGCCGACGCGCGGCCATGGCCGTGTCGCCGGACAGAGCGCGTTGCAGCTTGACGGTCTTTCCGGGGTGACCGTGCCATCCGAGGGTATTGGCGCGGTCGCGGGAGACACCGTGACGCTGGAAACCTGGGTGCGCATTTCGCAAGAAACCGAGCGGCCCGCCAATCTCATCACCCTCGGCACGGCGGGGGGGGGCGGTGAAATCAACCTCGGCATTTCCGGAACGCGTCTTATATCCGATGTGATTGAACCGGACGGCACTGACCACCGAGCCTTGGGCGGCGATCTCACGCCTGGCCGCTGGCATCACGTCGCCACGATGCTGGATCGCGCGGCGGGCGAAATGCGCCTTTATCTCGACGGGGAACACGTGGACCGGGAGGCTGTCGCGGCGGCCAGTTTCGCCTTTGACGGGCGCGCTCAGTTAGGGTCGCCAACCGTGAACCTTATCGGTTTCGAAGGCCGCATGCAGGAGGCCCGTGTCTGGTCACGGGCGCTAACACGCGACGAATTGGCGGCCAATGCCACCGAAGGTATGGCCGATCTTGCTCTGAGCCTTCCGCTTCTCGACGAGACTGGCAACACCACGATGGCGGCGGATGGCACGGATTACACTATCGAACGGGTCATGCCCGGGGCCGGCAGCGCGCGGATCGCCGCCCTGGGAGATAAAGCACGTTTTTCGTTCACGCTCGACCAGTCGCAATTTGTCTTGCTGGAACCCCTTGTTGACCGGACTGCCGACCTGTCGCTCCGCGGACCGTCGGGGGGCGTCGCCGCCGACTACTTCCTGTCGAGCGACCAGTTCGACTCGGTCGGACGCCAGCTTGCCGCAGGTGAATGGACGGTTGACGTCGAAGGGTTCGGCGCACTTGGTCCTGTGCATCTGCATCTACTGACGCTCGAGGATGCGATCGAGATCACACCGGACACGCCGCAGACCATCCCGATCGAGGCGGCAAGTGCGGGTGTTGTCCTGAAATTCCAGGGTCAGGCCGGAGACCGGCCGCGTGTTGACCTCAACGGCGTCAG
>Ga0102929_1002870_pt1 | contig 10256 bp, 8 predicted proteins | sample SalPonR1_B_D2_MG_FD_78510 | JGI IMG/M metagenome (GOLD analysis project Ga0102929, IMG submission 78510) | Salt pond soil microbial communities from South San Francisco under conditions of wetland restoration - Salt Pond MetaG R1_B_D2_MG | ecosystem: Environmental > Aquatic > Marine > Intertidal... | reverse complement strand
TGCGGTCTTCGCCGCTCTCGCCGGACTCGCCGGTCTCGCCGGGCTGCCCGTCCTCGCCGGACTGCCGCCTTTCGCCGCCCTGGCGGCCGTCGCCGCTGCCGGCGTAACCGATGCGCTGCAGCGTCACCTTCTCGTCGTCCCGATGAGCGAGACGCTCGCGCAGTATCTCCTCCTCCACCAGGTGGCCGGCACCCTCGCGCAGGTGGTCGAAGACTTCCTTGTAGCTGTCCGTCAGCTGATTCACGAGTTCGGCCGTCTTGACGAAATGGTCCGCCACCTCCTCGCGGTAGGCAGCCTCCCGGCGACGGGCCGAGCCGGCACCGGCGGCGTCACCCCGGTAGCGGAACCAGACGAACAGGCCGCCGGCGCCCAGCGCGAGACCGATGGCCGCGCCGATCAGCAACGATACGAGTGAAAACTCCTCCATGGATTCCTCCTGCAAAGCCTGCGCCGACCATATCACGACCGCGCGCCGTCCCCCATCGTGGAATGCAACGCCGCGATAGCGATAACATATGCACGGAACGGATATATTTCGTGTAATTGCAATCCTCGCCGGATGCGTCTACCATGCAAGCCATGAAGACCCCGCAGGTACAGTCCTCCCCCGCTGCGGCCGCGGTCCTCGGCAAGGCCACGCTGCGCGCCGCCGCCCGCATGGGGCTGTCCCGGGACGAACTCTCCGCCGTCATCGGCCGTGACCGTTCCAGCCTCTCCCGCTCCGGCATCGATCCGGGCAGCAAACCCGGGGAACTCGCCCTGCTGCTGCTGCGCTGCTACCGCTCGCTGGCGGTGCTGGTCGACGACGATAGCGGGCAGATGCGCGAGTGGCTGGGCACGCCCAACACGCACACGGGCGGCGTCCCGCGCGAGCAGCTGCGCGACGTCGCCGGTCTGGTCACGGTCACCGGTTACCTGGATGCCATCCGCGGCAAGCTATGACGAGCCGTTCTGGCGCCGGGTCGTCGCCCGTGCGCCCGAGACCGCCCTCATGGGCACGCTGCTGCGCCTGGTGGAGAACCAGGAGCAGAAGGTCACCGTCCCGCTGGTGGACGACTTCGACGAGCACGAGGTACTGGAAGGGCTGCTGGAGGCCTCCAAGCCATCTCTCGCCGACGGCACGGGACGCTTCGACTATCTGCTGCGCGCACCCTGGCGCTACCCGCCCCTGCCCTGGGGTTCGCGCTTCGGACGTCGCTACGAGCCCGGCATCTTCTACGGTTCCCTGAGCGAGACGGCGCTGTTCGCCGAAGTCGCCTATTACCGGCTGGTCTTCCTGGAGGGCATGGAGACCCCGTTCGCCGACCGGGTGATCAGCCAGCACACCCGCTTCGAGGCCCGCTACCAGACCGATCACGGGCGCGGTCTCGAGGCCCCGCCGTTCGCCCGCCACGAGCCGGTGCTGCGCCACCCGGCGCAATACGGCCCCTGCCAGGCACTGGGCACCGTGTTACGCGGCGCGGGCACGGCGGCATTCACCTACCTCTCGGCCCGCGCGCCGGGGCGGGAATGCAACATCGCCCTGCTCCGGCCCGACGCCCTGCGCTCGCGCCGCCACCGCAACCCGATCAGCGGGCTGTGCGAGACGCGGCCGGAAGGCGTGCAGTTCCGCTTCGGCCAGCGGCGCAGCTGGTTCCCGCGGGAGCAGTTCCTGGTGGACGGCCGCCTGCCGCAGCCCGCCTGAGTTCCGCGGTCAGCCCGCGGCGATGCGCTCGAGCCGCCCCTGCAGCAGCAGCGTCCAGAGGGATGCGGCGAAGCAGTAGACGCCCATCACGCCGAGCTGCAGCTCCAGCCCGACGCCGCGGTCCATCAGGACGCCTACCAGCCCTGGTGACAGGGCGGTCGCGAAGACGGCCAGTGCCGTGGTGACCGCCCGGATGGCGCCCAGGTGGCGGGCGCCGTAGAGCTCCGGCCAGACGGCGCCATGGGTGGTGGACGCGAAGCCGAGGCTCGCCCCCAGCAGGACCATCGCGCCGGGCAGGACCAGCCGGCTCTCGGCGACCACCAGCAACAGTATGCCGGCACCCATGGGCAGCAGGTACACGGTAAGCAGCCGCCGCGCGCCGAAACGGTCGGCGAGCCGCCCCGCGGCCAGCGCGCCAACCACGTGAGCGGCCGCCAGCACGGGGAAGTTGGCCGCGAACCAGGCGAGCTGCCAGCCCTTCAGCTCCACCAGCGGCACCTGGTTGATGAACAGCGCCGTGATGATGAACGGCATCGCGAGCAACACCGGCATGAGGGCGTAGAACAGCGGGTCGCGCAGCACCTCGCCGCGGGTCCAGTGCCGGCGCGCATCCTCCTGCTCCGGTTCGGCGGCGGCCGCCGGCCCGCGGGTGGGATGACGCTCGTGGCGCAGCAGCACGCCGAAGACGGGCAGCGCCACGATCACCAGCAGGGCCGCGCCTGCAATCCAGGCGCCGCGCCAGCCGAACAGCCCGATGGCCGCGACGGCCAGGAGCGGCAGGACACCCTCGCTGGCCGGCAGACCCAGTGCGGCGATGGACACCGCCCTGCCCCGCTTGCGGTTGAACCAGCGGCCCATGGCGGTCATCGCCACGTGGGTGAGCATGCCCTGGCCGAAGAAGCGCAGCCCGAAGAACGCGAGCGCCAGGGTCCAGGCGGACTCGACGGCGGACATGCCGACGCAGGTCGCCGCCAGCCCGGCGATCACGCCGGCGCCGAGCAGGCGTATGGAGACCGTATCCGCCAGCTTGCCCGCCCAGGTCAGCAGCGCCGCGCTGGCCAGTGTGCCGATCGTGTACAGGGTGCCGAACTCGCCTTCGGTCAGGACCAGGTCGGTCTTCAGGTGGCCGGCGAACAGCGCCACGTAATAGGTCTGGCCGAAGCCGGAGAAGAAGGTCAGCAGGAAGCCGCCGGACAGCCAGGGCAGGTCGGGACGGAGGTCTTCGGCGAAGAGGCGCACGCGCGAAGTATGCCGCATATGCGACGGCGCCGCCCGGTCCGACCGCCGCCCGCCGGTTGCTATACTGCCCCGCCGACGCGCCCGGAACGCCGACCGCCGGCATGAGCGAACAGGACACCCCGACCCCCGACATGAGCGAACAGGACGCCGACATCACCGCGAGTTGGGACGCCTACTGGAAGGGCGCCCGGGATGCGGCCGCCTACACCGGCGGCGGCAGCAGCCACCCGGCCGTGACCGGTTTCTGGGAGCGTTTCTTCCGCGAGAGCGCGGCACTCTATGAAGGCCCGCTCGTGGTGGACGTGGCCAGCGGCAACGGCGCCGTTACCGACGCTGCGCGGGCGCAATTCGGCGAGGCCGGCCGCTACGTCTGCGTGGACGTCTCCGCTGCCGCGGTCCGCGCCATCGGCGAGCGCTACCCGGAGGTGCGCGGCGTCGTGGCCGACGCCCGCGCCATGCCGCTCGCGAGCGCCAGCGCGACCATTGCCGTGAGCCAGTTCGGCATCGAATACGCAGGGCTCGACGCCTTTCCCGAACTGCTGCGGCTGGTGGCCGACGGCGGCCGGGCCGCACTGCTGGTGCACCGGGAAGGCGGCGGCATCCATCGCCAGTGCGCGGCCAGCCGGGATGCGATGCAGGCAATCATCGACGCGCGCTTCCTGCCGCTGGCGCACGAGCTGTTCGAGGCGGGCTTCGCGGCGATGCGCGGCGGCGACCGGGAGCGGTTCCGGCAGGCCGGCCGGACCTTCGCGCCCGCCCTGCGCAGCGTGGAGGATCTCATGCGCCGCCACGGCCAGCACGTGGCCGACGGCACGGTGATCCGCCTGTACCGGGACGTGCGCACGATGCACGAGCGCATGGCCCGCTACGAGGCGGCCGACGTGCTCGGCTGGCTGCAGCGGATGGACGCCGAGGTGCACGCCTATGCCGGCCGCATGGCGTCGATGTGCGCGGCGGCGGTCGGCGAGGACGCCTTCCGCGGACTCTGCGCCCGTGCCCGCGAGGCAGGCTTCACCCTGCTGCGGGATGACGAGCTGACGGTGCCCGAGACCGGCGTGGCGCTGGCCTGGGCGCTGGTCGCGGTGCGCGGTGAGCCCTGAACGGACCGTCGCCGAGTCGCCCGAGTTCTAGAAGCGCAGATCCTTCAGATACTGCTCGTAGTTCTTCCAGCGCCCGCTCGAGCGGGTCTGCAACCCCTCGCGCACCTGCCAGACGCTGGCCGTCTTCACCTGGGTATCGGCGTCCTGGAAGGCGAGCACCCGCTCGTCCCAGTCCAGCCCCACGAACTCCAGCAGGCGGCGCACCACGGGTTCGGGCTCGCTCACCAGCTCGTCGTAGTCGACGGTGAGCAAGTCGTCGCCGAAGACCGACTGCCAGTGGGCCATGATGCGTTCATGCTGGCGGTAGTAATGGGCGATGTCGCCGAGGTCCGTCGAGTAGCCCAGGTTGCCGCCCAGCTGCTGGAAGTAGATGGAGAGGCAATTATCCGGCGCGTGGCGGCGGGTGTGGATGATGCGCGCCCGCGGGAACATGGCCCGGATGACGCCCAGGTGCAGGAAGTTCTCCGGGCGCTTGTCGGTCACGCGCTCCGCCCCGGGGAAGAGCTCGCGCTGCTTCTCGCGGTATTCCGCCGCGACCGAGGCGAGTTCCTGCGGGGTGATCGTCTGCAGGCGGTCCGGATAGGGCGCGAGCCAGCGGCCGATCAGCCAGGGCACCAGGTCCAGCTCGCCGCCGGCGCTCACCGCCGGATGGGCGCCGAGGATCTGCTCCGTCAGCGTGGAACCCGAGCGGAACAGGCCGACGATGAACACGGGTTCGGCCTCGACGGCGGTCTGAGCCCTTTCGAGCCACTCCCGGTCGAACAGACCGACCAGGTGCTCCACCGCCTCCTCCGCGGCGCGCGGATCGTAAGACGGCATGCGGCGCTTGCCGAGTTCGTTGGCCTCACGGTAGGCGGCGAACGCCTCATCGTAGCTGCCCGCGTCGTCCAGCGTCTTGCCGAGCGCGAACAGCAGCGCTTCGCGGCCGATCGGGTCTGCGCCGCCGGCTTCCAGCGCCGCGCGCAAGCGGCCCACGAGCGGGTCGTCCGCGCCCGCCACGCGCTGGGCGTGGGCGATGCGGGCCAGCGACTCGCCGTGGCCGGGCTCGATGCCGAGGATGCGCTCGTACAGCCTGAGCGCCTCCTCCCGCTCGCCGGACTCCTCGTACAGCCCGGCCAGGTTGAAAAGCGCCGGCACATAGGCAGGATCGGCCGCCAGGGCCCGCTCGTACATCTCCCGGGCCTCGTCGGGGCGCCGCATGTCCGAGTACAGCACCCCCATGTTCGACCAGACCTCCTGCACCCGGTCGATGCCGAGCTCCGCGGCCCGCCGGTAGGCGGCCAGCGCGTCCTCGTAGCGCTTCTGCTTCTTGTACAGCAGCGCCAGGTTGAAGTGCACCGGCGCCAGCTCCGGCTGCCTGTCCAGCAGCTGTTCGTAGAGCCGGACGGCGGCATCGGTCTGCCCCGTCGCGTCCAGTACGCCGGCGAGCCGGGCCCGGTAATAGGGGTTGTCCGGCTCCGCGCGCACCAGCTCGTTCATGGTGGCGACGGCCTCGTCCGCCCGACCGGACGCCACGTACAGGTCAGTCAGCGCCTCCAGCACGACCGGCCGCTGTTCGCCGCGCTCGGCCAGCCGGCGATAGGCCTGCTCGGCCTCGGCCACGCGCCCGGCCGCGTGCAGCCGGCGCGCCTGCTCGAAAGCGCTGCGAAATTCTGCTGAAGGTTCCATCAGTTCTCCGGTACGACGTCGAAGGCCACCGTCATGCGGGGTGCGTCGGATTCGAACGGCACGGTGCCGTGCCACATGTATGAGGGGAACAGCACCAGCCGCCCCACCTGCGGCTGGATCCGACGCCGCGCCTGCCCGTATTCGCCGATGTCGATGTCCGGCTCGCCGAACTTGATGCCGCCGCCGTGGGCATCGGACTCGGACACCTCGTCCGGCACCTGCACGTAATACGCCGAGCTGATCCAGCCCATCGGATGCACGTGCATGGTGTGGTAACCGCGGCGGGCGAGCCGCACCGACCAGGAAGCCGAGAAGTCGAAGGCCTCGCTGCGGCGCGAGAACAGCGGATGCTCCGGATTGTCCGGGAAGCGGGAGACGTAGTCGGCGACGCACTGCCGGAGCGAGGCCACCAGTTCGCGGATCTCCGGCTCGCTGCGGGTGAACAGGTCGCCCATGGTCTGGCTGCCGCCCCTCAGCGTCTGCTCCGCCGGATGGCGCTTGCCGATGTGCAGCCCGTTCAGCACCTGGGCCAGGCGCTCGTTGAACTCGCCGATATTCGCATAGCCCGGCGGCACCGGTAGCTCGTACACACCCACCAGGTTCTCGTAGTCGTTAAGGTACCCATCCCGCTTGTCGCCCAGCATCCGCCAGCACAGGCCCAGATAGGCCAGCGCCCGCTGATTGAACGGCATCAGGGCTGCGCCCTGCTTCGCCTGCTCCAGTGCATCCTCCGGCCGGCGGCAGGCCAGCAGTGCACGGGCGTAGCTGATGCGGTGGTTCGGCACCGAGCCGGTCGTGATCACGGCCTCGGCGTGCATCGCCAGCGCCTCGTCCCAGCGGTCCTGGCCCTCGAGGCTGTAGGCGAGCAGGCTCTTCAGCTCCGGGGAGTCCGGCGTCTCGGCCAGCCCCGTGCGCAATGCCTGCTCGGCGCCGGCGAAATCGTCCTGCTGGGTCAGCGCCATGGCGTAGGCCTGGCGCAGCGGCTCCGCGGCCGGGAAGTCGGCGAGCGCACGGCGGTACGAGCCCAGATAATCGTCGAGCCGTTCCTGCTGCCAGAGGTGCGTATTCAGGTTGCGGTGGCTCTCGGTATCCAGCGGGTTGCGCTCCAGCGCCTGTCGGTAGGCGGCGATGGCACCTTCCACGTCGTGCAGATCGATCAGCGCATTGCCCAGATTGTGATGTAGCTGGGCCCGGTCCAGGCCAAGCTCCGCCGCCTTGCGGTACTGCTCGAGCGCGGCTTCCGGCCGGATCATCATGCGCAGACAGAGCCCCTTGTTATGGTGCGCCTGGGCGTAACCCGGCCGGGCCGCAATGGCCTTGTCGTAGCAGGGGATCGCCGTCTCGTAGTCTTCCCGGCGCTGATGCGCGTTGCCGAGTCCGAGCCAGCCGGGTGCGTCCTGCGGATCCAGCTCGACGCAGCGGCGGAAACTCGCCTCCGCCTCGTCCAGGCGCCCCAGCCGCAGATAGCAGCGGCCGAGGTTGCGGTGGGCGTCCACGTAGCGGGGCTCGAGCCGGATCGCCTCCTGATAGGCGCCGATGGCCTCGTCCCGCCTGTCGGCCCGCGACAGCGCATTGCCGAGGTTATTCAGGACTTCCGGCTGTTGCGGAAACAGCCGCAGCGACTCCTGCATGAAGGCGATGGCGCGCGGGTAGTCACCCAGCTGAGACAGCATCAGGCCGCAGAGCTGCAGCCCCATCGGGTGCGCCGGATTCGCCTGCAGGAACTCCCGGTACAGCGGATAGGCCTCCTGCAGCTTACCGGACTGATGCAAAGCCGCGGCCTCGCGCAGCTTCGGCGGCAGTTCGGCGAATCCGGCCTGCTGCCGTGTGGCGTTCTCGGTGGACATTCGATACCCGTAATCGCGGAACGAAACCCTGATTATAGGGGTTCCGCCCCTCCCCATGCAGGAGGGCCTTCAGGCCCGATCCTTCTCCCGCTGGCGCCGGTCTATGAGAAAAAAGGCATTATGACGGCTCCGACCAGACGGCCAACTCGTTGCCGCTCGGATCGAGGAAGTGAAAGCGGCGCCCTCTTCCTTCACGATGCGATTGGTCCCTCCGTAGCGACCATCAGGGGCATGGATCTCCCATTCACCGAGCCAGAAATCGAAGGCCCGATAGGCCGGGTCCGTGGTACAGATCCCCGCAGTTGCCGCCTGCGGTTCTACCTCCGACGCCTGAACCGTGCCGATTGCGAGTAAGAGCATCGCCAGTTTGTGCAGTTTCATCGTGTTCCCCCTCCGACGACTGGGTTCGTCAAAAGAAGACCAACCAAGGTCCGCGAACCAGTATACGCAGAGATCGCCGAGATCCGCCGGGCCAGCCGGGGGAGACCGCCGGTCTTGCGGCACCGTGGCGGGATAGACGATAAAATGACCGTCAGCCTCCCGGATCCGAACGGTGTATGTCCTCAAGTGTCGCTCAACAGCTGCAGGTCGCTCTAGGCCATCATCAGGCGGGCCGGCTGCGCGAGGCGGAGGCGATTTACCGCTCCATCCTGGCAGAACGACCCGAGGATCCCAATGCCCTGTACCTGCTCGGCGTCCTGGCGCTGCAGGCGGGACAGGCCGAAGCGGCGCACGATCTGCTGCAGAAGGCCATCGCCGTCAGCCCGGACAACGCGGACGCCCGCAACATGTGCGGCGAAGCCTGTCGGGCGCTCGGGCGCCCGGACGAGGCGATCCGTCACTATCGGGAGGCGCTGCGACTCAACCCGGAATTCGCGGGCGCCATCAACAATCTCGGCAACCTCTACATGGAACTCGGCCGGCACGAGGCGGCCGCGGCCGAATACGAGCGTGCGATAGCCCTCGCTCCCGGGTTCGCGATGTCCCACGACAACCTCGGCCTCGCCATGAAGGCACTCGGGCGGCCGGAAGAGGCGCTGGCGCATTTCGAGCGCGCCCTCGCACTCGCCCCCGACTACCCGGGGGCTTGCAACAATCTCGGCAACACGCTGCGCGAACTCGGCCGCACGGAAGAGGCGATCGCTCGTTACCGGCGTGCCATCGAACTCGATCCCCGATTCGCGGAGGCGCACAACAATCTCGGCACGGCGTTGAAGGATAACGGCAAGACGGACGAGGCCGCGGCCGAATACGAAAAAGCGCTGGCACTGCGCCCCGGATTCGCAATGGCGCATAACAATCTGGGCCTGCTCTACGACGAGTCCGCCAGACCGCATGATGCGATGGCCTGCTACGAGCGGGCCATCGCCATCGACCCGGATTATGCCGACGCCAGGAACAATCTCGGCAACGTATTGTTTCAACTCGGCCGCCCCGACGAAGCGGAGGCCGAGTACCGGAAGGCGATCACGATCCGGCCCTCCTTCGCCGAGGCCTACCGGCATCTCACCAACGTTCGCCCGGACCCGGAAATGGTCGCGTCGATACGCGAACAACTCGACCGCCCCGACCTGGCTTCCGACGACACCATGCACTTTCACTATGCGCTGGCCAGAATTGCCGAGCGCGAGCGCAAGCACGCGGAGGCATTCCGGCATTATCAGACCGCGAACCGGATCAGGCGCCGGGCGATCGACTACGACCCCGAAGGGCATGCCCGCCTGATCGACCGGCTGATCGAGACGTTCTCGCCGGCACTGCGTGAACGGGCCCCGGACTGGGGGTCGGATTCGGAAGTCCCGGTTTTCATCGTCGGCATGCCCCGCTCCGGTACCACGCTGGTGGAACAGATCATAGCCAGTCATCCCCGGGTGCACGGCGCCGGCGAATTACCGGTCCTCGCGAATTTCGAAAGGGAACCCGCGGGATATCCGGAGTCGCTTAAGGAGTGCGGCCCTGCACTGGCCGCCGACTGGTCCGACCGTTACCTGGCGATACTGCGGGGCCGCTCGGATACGGCAGACCGAATTACCGACAAGGCACCCAGCAACTTCCTGAGGATCGGCCTCATCCGGCTGCTGTTCCCCCGGGCCAGGATCGTCCATTGCCGGCGCAATCCTCTCGACACCTGCCTGTCCAATTACTTCAACTATTTCGTGGTGGGCAACGAGTTCTCCTACGACCTCGAGGAACTCGGCCATTACTACCGGTGCTACGAGCGGCTGATGGCCCACTGGCGTGAGTCCTTCGCCGCCGGCTTCCTCGAGGTGGAGTATCAGGACCTGGTCCGCGACCAGGAAACCGTAAGCCGCCGGTTGATCGATTACCTGGGTCTCGAGTGGGACCCCGCCTGCCTCGAGTTCCACCGGAACCGCCGGGCGGTCAAGACCGCGAGCAGCATGCAGGTGCGGGAGCCTATCTACGGCCGGTCGGTCGACCGCTGGCGTCACTATGAAGAGCAGCTGTCGCCGCTGATCTCGCTGCTCGGACGAAACCAGCCCTAGCTATCCCGGTCCGTCCCTGGATATTGACGGCTCTTCACCCCGCGGCGACCAAAGCTACCACCTCAAAAAAAATGGCGGACCCCCGCCTCCGGGGGCCCGCCATCCTTGACGGCTTCTACCTTAGGCGAGATCAGAAGTTCTGAGTCACACCCAGGAAGAAGTAACGGCCGAGGTGATCCCAGGTACCCGGGACCGTGTTGCCGTTACTGTAGGT
>Ga0102929_1002869_pt1 | contig 10257 bp, 7 predicted proteins | sample SalPonR1_B_D2_MG_FD_78510 | JGI IMG/M metagenome (GOLD analysis project Ga0102929, IMG submission 78510) | Salt pond soil microbial communities from South San Francisco under conditions of wetland restoration - Salt Pond MetaG R1_B_D2_MG | ecosystem: Environmental > Aquatic > Marine > Intertidal... | reverse complement strand
TGCCAGGCGTTCCAGTAGTTCCCGCCGTGCTTGTCCACGAACAGGATGATGGTCTGCGTTGAGTTTGTCTTCAACCCTCTTGCCATTAGGTTGATACTGAAATGACTCTCTTCAATCGCCTTGAGTATCGTTCTCCTTGTCTCGGGCCGGACATTCGGTGAGTTGTTAATCACCCTTGAAACGGTCTTGATTGAAAAACCGGTCATTGTGGCTATGTCATTCATTGTAACATTTTTCAAGGTCACACCCCCATTGTCAACGATGTCAAAATAATAACACAGACCCGGGAGATTATAAAAATGAGAATTTCAGAGAAAGAATAAGCTTTTTTTGTATAATCGTAATTAATCAACCGGTATGCGATTTCTTCGGGTTTGTTTTACAGCATTAATTGTATTAAAATTAACCAGAAGGAATCTTATTAATAATTTTTAAGCAATAAGAACCCAAACAGCTTTTGAACGCTGGTGTTTTTTTCGAAATCTTCTTTTTTTTCTCAGAATTGACAACGTTGTCATATGAAAGGTGATTCTATTGAAGATCGCTTTGGCACATTTCAGATTAGGCGAAACAGATGGCGTATCACTGGAAATGGAAAAATGGAAATACGTACTTGAAAAGATGGGCCACACGGTCATTTTCATTTCCGGAACACGGGGATATGGGGATTACTATCTGCAAGAGATGGATTATCACTCGGAAGCGTTCAAATCATGGGAGTATAACAGTTTTGTAGAGCTGAAGGACTACAGAAATGAGGATGAGTTTAAAACCAGTATGCTCGAATGTGCAGAAGAGATTGAAGCGAAGATATCAAAGATTATCAGCGATGAAGAGATAGAGACAATTGTTCCGAATAATATCTTTTCACTTGGTATGGGACTTCCCGTAGCGGTTGGTTTTTACAACGCCATCAAGTATTCGGGTATCAGCAGCATTAACCATAACCATGATTTTTACTGGGAAAGAGAGCACATGTCCAGTCCAACTTGCCCCTTTGTCAGCAACTGTCTGAACCGGAATTTCCCACCATCCGGCCCGGAATTCACACAGCTTGTCATCAACCATATCGCTCAGGCGGAACTCAAAAGGAGAAAGGGCGTTGAATCCATTGTAGTCCCAAATGTCTTTGACTTTCTGGCCCCCTTATGGGAGATCGACCAGTTCAATTCGGACCTCCGGTCGAGACTGGGGATTGGCGAGAATGATATTGTTTTTCTTCAGGCAACGAGAATTGAAAAGAGAAAGGCGATTGAAATCTCAATCGAAACAGTCGGCGAGATTGGAAAAAGAAAAGATGAACTAACCGGCAAGCTCTATGATAACAGAACCTTTTCAGCCAACGATCGCCTGGTCCTGTTGATGCCGGGGCTTGTCGAAACGGGGAAGGACTACGTTCATTTCCTGAAACAGAGGGCAAATAGAGAGGGAGTGGAGTTGATATGGGCCGATTCTCTTTTTGGTGCCAGGAGGAAAGAACAAGAAGGGAAACAGTACTCACTCTGGGATGCCTATGCCATATCGGATATGATCACGTATCCTTCAATCCTGGAAGGGTGGGGCAATCAGTATCTCGAAGGACTCTTTGCCAGAAAGCCGATGATTATCTTTGAGTACCCGGTTTTTCAATCCGATATTCTACAGTTTGGCTTCAAGAACATCTCCCTCGGTAGTGATTTTGTGGAAAAAGAGGAGAACGGTTTGGCATACGTCAGTGTCAACCGGGAGATGATTGAAGATGCAGCAAAAGAGGCTGTTGAGCTGCTGAAAAACAAAAAAAAATATGAGACATTTGTCAATAAGAATTTTGAAATTGCGAGTCAAGAGCTTTCCTACAAAGCGTTGGAAAAGATGTTGGATGACATTTTTTAACACGAAAATTGACAGGGAGGGATTACTATGAAAAAAGCACTGATCTTTTTAACCGTTTTAATGTTGAGCGTGTTCGTATTCGGCGAATCAATCACATTCTGGACCACACAGGTGGAATCGGACAGACAACAGCGCATCAAAGCACTTGCACAGATCTTTGAGGCCCAGACGGGCATCGAAGTTGAGATTGTCCCGGTCGAGGAGAATGACCTCTTGAAGCAGATCCCGATAGCTCAAAACTCCGGAACGCTGCCCGATGTGATGGAGGGCGGCATCTCCCCGATGCTCCTGCTTGGCAATCAGGGATTCATGGATGTTAAAAAGCACTCGAAGATCATCGACGATCTCGGGGATGTTTATGACGGCGCGAAAAGGCTCTTATCAGACGGAAAGGGAGACTATTTTGCTATTCCTTACTCAGCCTGGGTACAGGGTATCTGGTATCGACAGGATTGGATCGACAACAACAATCTCGGCGACCCGATCACCTGGTATAACATGCTTGAAGCCGCAAAAACACTGCATAATCCGGATGAAGGGGTTTACGGCATCGTTCTCCCGAAAAAGGCGGATGCCTTTGCCGAACAGGTCTTCACGGAAATTGCTCTCGCCAACGGCGCCAGACCGATTGACGCAGAGGGCAATGTACTATTCACCTCTCCGGAAATGGTTGAGACCTTCAGATTCTACAAAGCCCTTGGACAGTATTCGAAACCGGGTTTCACATCCGTGTTGGATGCCTTGAAGGGGTATCTTGCCGGAGAAGCCGGGATGGTATTCTATTCAACTTACATCATGGATGACCTCGCAGTGGAAGAAGTCCAAAGAGGCAGAATCGACGATTTCAACCCTGAACTCGTCAAAAACACCGGCTTTGCAAACAAGATGGTCAACACGCGGGCCACCTCTTTTGGTGAAATCGTTGCAATCAGTGTCCTGGATACATCCGACAACAAGCCGGCCGCTGAAAAGTTCGTCAAATTCCTGATGTCCGGAGACAATTACGTTTATTATCTCCACATGGCCCCCGGGGGAATGAATCCGACGAGATCGTCGATTGCCGGATCAGAGGAATTCCTGGATAATCCGATCCTTTCCAAATACGACCGGGAACAGATCACGGGCATCGTCAGCGCTTTGGACAGTGTTGAACGATTTGAATTCTACAACGGACAGATTGTCGAGGAGATGAGCAAGATCTCATCCAACTTCGTGATTGGTAAGGCCATCAATTTCATGTTCGCCAACGACTGGTCTGCAGAGGAAACAGCAGAGTGGGCACAGAAAGAGGCTGAAAAGATACTGGAAAAATAGGCGTATCACCCCCTCATTCAGAGGGAAGAAAAGAATATGGGGAGAAGAAGCCATTCTCCCCGTTTTATTAAGGGGGGAATTGTTATGAAGTTATCCGCTATGTCTCCTTTGAAACTCAAAGAGGCCAAACTCGGGATGAAACTCGTTACACCCACGGTGCTCTTAATCGCCCTGTTGATCATCTACCCGGTTCTTTACAATATATACCTGAGTTTTTTTGAGGTATCAATATCGCCGACAGAGAGCAACGTCTTCATCGGGCTTCAGAATTACAAGAATATCCTGACCGATCCCACATTCTGGATCTCTTTCTGGAAGACCATCGCTTTCACCGTCATAACCGTCGTGGGGAGCATTATCCTCGGACTTGGGGTAGCCATCCTTTTGAACAAAGAATTTCCCGGAAGAGGCCTCGTCAGAGGGTTGCTGCTGCTGCCGTATGTGACGCCTCTTATCGCCATTGTATTTGCCTGGAAATACGTGTTGCTTCCAATTGACGGTCCACTTGTCAGATTACTGGCCTCGGTCAATATTATGGATCCCGGAACTGATATTATCAACAATCCCAACAATTCCTTTCTGGTGGTATCCTTTTTTAACATATGGAGGAATTTCCCCTTTATCTACCTGATGATGCTCTCAAGGCTGCAATCCATACCATCAGATTATTATGAAGCCGCCGAGATGGACGGGGCAACCGGCTGGCAAAAATTCTGGAACATCACCCTGCCGGAGTTGTACTTCGTCATTGGCTCGGTTGCCCTCCTGCGCGGGATATGGAATTTTTACAAATTCGATGAGGTCTATCTCCTTTCAAAATTTGCCGGGACACTGCCGATCTACATCTATGAAAAGGCCTTTGCGGGACTTCCCGAACAGGGTGTTGCCGCATCAATTGCCACATTACTCTTTGTCTTCATGATCGTACTGATTGGGGTCTACGTAAAGAAGGTGTTGAAATGGTAAAGAAAAAATCGTTTATCCGTTCGTTCATTTTCTGGTCTCTGATTGTCCTGGTCATATTATTTGTGACGTACCCGTTTCTATACATGATCTCCGTCTCGTTCAGATACGACACAGATGCCTTTGAACCCGGTCTGATACCTGAAAGACCTACATTCGATACCTATCTTCAATTACTCGGTTTCAAACAATCCATAAGAGAGGAACTCTCCGATGAAGATGAACAGCTGAAAAACCTTGTCAAGAATATGCCGGAGGAACAACAGAAAGAAGTACTGGCCAAGATCGGGGCCCAGAGAAAAAAGGAATCGTTCCCGTTCATCCGTTTCTTTAGAAATTCTCTGGTGTTAGCAGGTCTCAGTGCTTTCTTCAGTCTCCTCATCTCCATATTTGGCGCTTATGCGTTCTCCCGCTTGTGGTTTCCGGGTAAATCAACCGTACAGAGGAGCGTTTTAATCGTCTACCTCTTCGGCGGGACCATCCTGGCGGTTCCACTTTATCAGATATTTGTCAATGCCGGGTTGACCGGATCGGGAATGAGAGGCTCTGTATCGTTGTTCGTGATCTATATTGTTCAAACACTTCCGGTCTCGCTTTATATGCTCGGTAATTATTTCAGGACCATTCCCGAGACGATCGAAGAAGCCGCAATCATTGATGGAAGCTCCCGGCTGGGCGTTATCTGGCGGATCATCATCCCCCTTTCCATGCCGGCCATCGTGACCGTTTACATCTACGCCTTTATGATAGCGTGGAATGAATTCCTCTTTGCATCGATTTTTATCAGACCGTATCCACAGTTCCATACCCTGCCCATCGGGCTTAACGAGATCTTCTACTCCGAACACGCCATTTGGGCCAAGATGATGGCTGCTTCTGTCCTAACGGCTATTCCCGTGGTCTCGTTGTTTATGATGATGCAGAAGTACCTCACCGGCGGATTAACGGCAGGCGGGGTCAAGGAATAAACCAAAGGGAGGGTTTTCAACTGAACAGTATCAGAGAACGTCTTAATAAAATATACGGTGAAGCATCAGACGGGTTGTATGAAAGCATCATGAAGAAGATCGAAGTGTTTAATAAAAACCACCCGGAAAAAGTGGGGTATCGTCTTGATGAGAAGAGCGCCATTCTCATCACCTACCCCGATTCCATTGTTAACCGGGAAGCCCCGCTAAAGACCCTGAAAGGTTTCTTATCGGAATACATCGGAGATGCCATCAACACGATCCACATCCTGCCCTTTTTCCCGTATTCATCCGACGATGGGTTTTCTGTCATTGATTATAAAAGGGTGAATCCCTCTGTCGGCACATGGGAGGATGTGAACCGGCTTTCAGAAGAATATTACCTGATGTTTGATGCGGTGATCAATCATATCTCTGCCAAAAGCAAATGGTTCAGAGCATTTCTCGACGGCAGTCCGCGTTACAGAGATTATTTCATCACAGAGGATCCGGAAACCGATCTCAGCGGTGTCACAAGACCCAGGGCCCTGCCGCTGCTCACAGAATTTGAGACCAGCGATGGTAAACAATACCTCTGGACAACCTTTTCAGAGGATCAGATCGATCTCAATTTCAAATCAGCGAAACTCTTTCTTGAGATAACGGACACTCTGATCTTTTATGTCAAAAACGGTGCCAGCCTCATCAGGCTCGATGCCATCGGGTATCTCTGGAAGGAGATTGGAACCAAATGTATCCATCATCGTCTCACCCATGAGATTGTCAAACTCTTTCGGGACATCCTGGATGCGCTCAACAAAACGGTCTTAATCGTAACTGAGACAAACGTTCCGCATCATGAGAATATCAGCTATTTTGGAAACGGTCACGACGAGGCACATATGGTCTACAATTTCTCGCTCCCCCCGCTGATAATGAACGCCTATCTTCAGAGAACATCAATCCATCTCGAGGAATGGATTCAGAGTCTTGACTATCCCTCAGACGATTCAACTTTCTTCAACTTCCTGGCCTCACATGACGGCATCGGCATCATGCCTGTCAAGGGGATGCTTGATCAGGAGGAGATCAACGCATTAATCGAAAGAACCGAGAACAACGGGGGACAAATCTCCTATAAAACCAATCAGGACGGGACAAAATCTCCCTATGAGCTTAATATCAATTACTTTGATGCGCTTTACAATGAATCATCGTCTTTGAAAGACAATATCCTGAAATTCATCGGGGCCTATTGCATTGCCTTTTCGTTAAAGGGAATCCCCGGGCTATACATCCACAGCCTCCTGGGATCCCGTAACTGGTACCGGGGCGTTGAAATCACGGGACAGAATCGGGCCATCAACCGGGAAAAGTTGCAATACGACGAACTAACAACAGAATTGAACGATCAAGCATCCTTCCGGAGCAGGATATTCCGTCGGATGAAGGCCCTGCTCGGTATCCGGAAAGAGCACAACGCCTTTTCACCGCTCTCAGAACAACGCGTGATTCCATATCGTAAAGAACTCCTGATTCTGGAGAGGTGTTCAGATGACGAGACAATCTTTTGCATTGTCAACTTGAGTTCTGATGAGTTTCAAGTCAACATTGAGGAGATTACCGGGAAATCCCATGTGTTGGATCTGATAACCCGTAGAAAATTTGAAACGACTCTCACTGTCCTCCCTTACGAGTATCTCTGGTTGCAATGAAGACTATTTTCCCTTAGCCTCATAAGATGCTATAATCAAGCAGAGGTGAAAAAAGAGATGCTGGAAAAATGGATTAACGACAAGCGAGAAAACAAGATCATTTCCGACGAAAGAATAGAGGCCTATGCGGAAGAGATCGTCACGATCGATTACAGCAGTGACAAAGACCATATCCTGTCGAAAATAAATGACAAGCTTAAAAGGCTCCTGGACGATATCATCATCAAAGACTGCATTCAACAAACCGATAAAACCCTCGAAGCGGAAGAGAAAAGGGCTATTGCTTATGAACTCTCCGGTAAAATGTCCCCCTATCTTGAAGCAATCCGGGAGTTCTATCTTCCCCCGGCGGAGCTTAAATTCACAAAATATGAAAGGCTGGCTATTCCGGCGATAGTCGGATCAATCCTACTGGGTATTCTCTTCTATCTTCTTCTTGGCCATTTCTTTGTGGAGCAGTTATATGCCCCTTTAATGGGGATGCCTCTTGGAGCGGGGTTGTTTGTCTGGCTCTTTTCAAAATCCATCAGCCATCCCAAAATATCGAAGATCATCAAATGGGCGGCTGTTGTTGGCTTTGCCGGTCTGACTGTTGGAATGGTTTACAGTTCGGTTAAAGGAGGCCTTTTCGGCAAGGCCAGGATCAATTTCTTTCAGTGGTTGTGGCTGGCCCTTCTAACGCTGTTGGTGTTCTGGATGCTCCATATCTTCAAACCCGTCAAGGTTCAGAACACACTGGAGATAAAACGCTCTCTGAAAAGACAGGTCATCGTTTATCTGAGATTCTTAATCAATAAACTGATAGAAGACCTTGATCAGATCGTCAATCACCGGGCAGATCAACCAATCGATACCGGGATGGAAAAAGCCAATATAAAACTTCCCCGGAAAATGCTCGACCAAAGTGATTTTTCACGGATACTGGAACAGTTGAACTATGCGGTGGAAAGCAAGAGCGAGCAGATGGCCCTCAATTCAGCCCAAAGTCTTATGAATTCACTGGCTGCGAGGGGGATCAACCGTTATAAAAATGACAATACATTTGTCTTTTCAAGAGAAGATGCCCGATTCTACGATACCTTTGGACTGATAAAAGAAGGCGACAAGGTTGAGAAACTCCTGTCAACCTGGGTGAATTCGGACGGCTGTATCCTGGCAAAGGGAAAAGTCAGGAAGGTCAAATGATGAGACAGAAAAATGATCATTCCCAAACCTCCAGGCTAACCCATATCTACGGGCTTGATTTCGGAACATCCAACACGCATCTCAGTGTGACAACCGCCGGGGAGATACACCCGTTGGTTGAGGATATACACATTGAAAAGACCGCTTCCATTCCCTCAGTCGTCCTCTATGATGAGCGGAACTTCAACTGTATCGCATTCGGTCAGAGTGCGCTCGAAGAATGGCATAATATGAATGCAAAAGAGCGAAAAGGATTGACCCTCGGAAGCAATTTCAAACAGAGACTTGCCTTTAACAAACGGGCGAAAGTCGAAACCGAACTCTTTTTCAGCGCACTCTTTGAGAGTCTGACAAGGCAGAAACTCATACCGGAGATCCCGCTGCCGGAACGTGCCGTATTAACAGCGGGAGTCCCTTCCAAAACGGTTGAGACCCACAAACGGATCATGAATGAGACACTCGAAAACACAACAGGTCAACCTCCCGTTCTGATAGAAGAACCACTCGGTGCCCTTTTTTATCATATCTCAAGAAAAGATGTAACCAAAGAAGAGGCAAGAGGGGGTGTCCTCGTGATTGATTTCGGTGGGGGAACGCTCGACTTTGCCTATCTGAGAGATTTTAAAGTACAGGCCGTCTGGGGATCTCCGGTTATCGGTGGCGCATTGTTCGATGATCTCTTTTATACCCTCTTTCTCCGTCAAAACCCCGGTGCCGGGAAACAGCTGGAAAAACAGAACCTCTCGGGTTACATCAGAACGGTCCTCTTCAAAGAACTGAAGGAAAAATACTCCAGGATGATCGCCAATACACAAAAAGAGAATTTGGTTGAGAACATCGCATTTGCCTCAACTTATTTTGGTGATTTTAAGATCGGGAGTGTAACGGAACTCAACGAAAGGATGAGCCATTACACCCCTTCTAAAGACTATGAAAGGGATATGGCCGGGATTAAGGATTTTTCAATCCTGTTTGGAAAAGCACCGGTCAACCTCTATCAACTGATCGAGCAAACACTCTTAAACGGCTGGAAAGCCAACAAGATAAAAGACGATTCTATTTCCCTTGTGATCCTAACCGGGGGGAGCAGCCGTTGGCGTTTTTTCGTCGAACTGATCAACGAACACCTTCCACATACGAGGATACTCTCATCAGCTGATCCTGAATCAACGATCAGCAGAGGGCTTGGATTGTGCTATTCAGCAACCCTTTATGAACAAAAGGTTCGAAAAGAACTCAGAGAGAACAAGAGTGAACTGATTGAAAGACTCTCCGGAAAGTACAAGAGAATCATTGACGAGGGACTGGATGATTACATGGAAAGGCTTTTTTCAGTCTATCGTTTGGTTGTAACTGACGAAATCTCCACTTTCTTCAGAAACGGTGGAACCATAGAAGAACTGGAAGTGACCATTGAACAGAGACTGCTGACAAAACAAGCTTTCTTGGAAGAACTGAACGCACACTTTTCGGCCTATATCAACACCCAGGTAGAAGAAATCACCAAAAAAGAACTGAGTAAGTGGTTTCTGCGTTCACGGATCCGTTTTAAGATTAACAATGAAAACAACATCGTCAATGCTCCCCAACCTCATCCCCTGAGTGAAGATACCTCCGGTTTAAGCGATGCCATTCACAACCGTATCGCCACCATATCCTCCCTCACCGTCGGTATTATCTCCGGTTCACTACTCGGGGGAGGCGGAATCGCCCTCCTCGCGACGGGCCCCATTGGATGGGTAAGCGGCTTTGTGGGAGGCGTGATTTTATCCGCCGCCTCTTTGTTTGGTTTGAAAAAGTCATTTAACGCCGGTTTAAAGAAGATCAAAATACCGGGATGGCTCTTGAAAACCATGCTCCTCAATGAAAAGATGATTATCAATAAGGCTGAAAAGGCTCTTAAAAAGCGGCTCGAAGAGAAAGAGAGAGCATTAAAGCAACAAGCAGAGACCATGATAAAAGACAATAAAAAAAGGATTGAGGGACTCATCGAAGAACAGATAGCGGAGATCAGTTATTCCCATTTCATCGATTTCTGAATCGAAGAGAAAAACGACAGTGCTTCTTTTCCACAAAACTGTTTCTGACAGACACCCCCCGGGGCAGGTGAAATAAGGGCACTATTCTGTTTTCGACCCTTCAAAATGAATCACCATGGCATGGGTATTCGAACTGATTGTCGCAAGACGTAATTCAACAGAAGCGTTTTTCCCCCTCCATTTGTAAAAGGCCTCGATTTTTTCTTCGTTATTACTTAACGT
>Ga0102929_1002865_pt1 | contig 10267 bp, 8 predicted proteins | sample SalPonR1_B_D2_MG_FD_78510 | JGI IMG/M metagenome (GOLD analysis project Ga0102929, IMG submission 78510) | Salt pond soil microbial communities from South San Francisco under conditions of wetland restoration - Salt Pond MetaG R1_B_D2_MG | ecosystem: Environmental > Aquatic > Marine > Intertidal... | reverse complement strand
TGGTCAACAAGCAGGATGTGATCATCAATTTTGAAATAGATACTGAAATTTCAAAAAAAGCAATGGCAGCCGATGAACCAGTTGACATTCTCGATTATAAAACCATTACAAAAAGGGTGATTAAGTTGGTCCAGGAAGGGCGATTCAAGCTGCTCGAAGTGCTCACGCAAAAAATCCTCGACCTCATTATGGAAGATGAAAAAGTGAAATGGGCGAGGGTGGAGGTAGATAAACCGCACGCGCTTCGGTTTGCAAAATCAGTTTCTATGTCGATGGAGGCTTCGCGATGAATACTGCAATAATCAGCATCGGTTCAAATATTGACGCTGAATCCAATATTTCGAAAATGCTTGAAATCCTGGGAGGTAAAGTGGAGATTCAAAAAGTTTCGTCGCTTAAAAAGACCAAACCTATTGGAATTGAAGATCAGCCGGATTTTACCAATGGAGCGGTAAAAGTGAAAACCGGTTTGAAAAAAGGGGAATTGAAACAGCAGCTGAAAAACATTGAGAACCAACTGGGTCGCGATCGTTCAACTCCCAAATTCGGGCCGCGAACAATGGATCTCGATATTGTAGTGTGGAATGGCAAAATTGTGGATGAAGATTATTACACCCGCAATTTTCTGCGTAAATCAATTGATGAAATTGGAGGCTACTGATTTTCTTTAAATAATTTGTTTAATCCTGCCAGGCCATGAATTTCTTCCAAATCTTCAACCACCACATCAGCACCGTTTTTGCGGAGATCTTCCGTATTATCTTCGCGGGCGACACCCAACGTCAACCCGAAATTCCCTTTTGCCCCGGCCTGAACACCGGATACAGCATCTTCTACAATAATTGAATTTTCGGGTGTGCTTCCCAATATTTCACAGGCTTTGGTAAAAATATCGGGTTCCGGTTTTCCGTTGAGTCCCAATTCTGCTGAAACAACGCCATCAACACGGGCTCCAAAATATTTTTCAAGATTAACAGCTTGCAGCACCGCTTTGCAGTTTTTGCTCGATGATGCCACGCCCAGCTTAATTCCTGCCCGGAAAAGTTCTTCAATCAACTCAACTGTTGAGGGATAAGTATCAGCACCTTCATTTTTCAGCACTTCCATGAACGCTTCATTTTTCTGGTTTCCAAGCCCGCAAACTGTTTCTTTTCCAGTGGCATCCTCCGGGCTTCCCCAAGGGATTTGAATGTTGCGGGATTGGAGAAAAGAGGCTACTCCGTCGTAGCGGGGCTTCCCGTCAACATATTCCAGGTAATCTTTTTGTGTAAATTCTTTGAATGGTTCGCCGTGCTTTTTTTCTCTTTTCTTCAGGTATCCGTCGAACATTTTTTTCCATGCCGCTGAGTGTGTTTTTGCTGTTTTGGTAATAACCCCGTCCAGGTCAAAAACTACTGAATCAAATTCCGGTTTCATTTGCTGACTCTTTTATTTTTGGCAGAATAAATATACAATTCACATTGGGCAGTTACTAATAAAATCCAAAGTTTATTGAAGCGTTCCAAAATCAGTTCTGGTTAAACTGGTTTTGAAAATGCCGGATGAATTGCTGAAAATCCATTGAATATTTTTCACCAAGTGTTTCATGATATTTTGTGCAAAATGACTCGAAATGGAATTTTGCAAGATTGTTGTTTTTGCTCTGCTGAAATGTCCAAATTTGCAAGTAAATGGCTTCTTCGTTCAGTTCATCGTATTCCAGAATTCTCCGGGCAATGGCATCAATCTGTTCCGGCTTGTTCTCTTTTTTGTAAACAGCTGCCAGTTTTAACAGGTTGTCAATTACCTGGTTGCCTGTAAAACCGCGTATTTCATCGACCCAGGGCCAGTTGGTGCCTTTCAGAAAACGACCTTTTTTCACCAGCATAAAAAATGTTTCAAGTTGTTGCTTATCCATTCCTCCTGTTGTTTGGCAAAGTTTGAACGCTTTTTCATAGTCGCAGAAGAAAGGCTCAGTGATTTCCAAAATTAAAAATCCGTTGGATGAAATAATTTTGGCTCCGTCCATTTTTGCCAGTATTTTTCGCAGTTTGTTCAACGTAACTGCCCGGTTATTGGTGACTTTCTTTGCCGGCAGGCCCGGCCACAGTTGCTCGTTAATTTCAGAAACAGAAGCACCGTTTTGGTTTTTCAATGTGCCAAAAAGTATGAACAGAAACAGTTCTTTTATTTTCGAAGTAAATTGCCGGGTGATATCGTTGCCTTCTTTATCAATTGCCTTGAAACTGCCAAAAAGGTTAATCTGGTTGGCATCGTTTTTATCCGGAAGTTTTATGGATGAATGCAGATTGTTGGTTCTTGACTTTCTGAAAATCAGTAAAAAAATGATAACCAGCAAGAATAGCCCGGCGAATATAAAAATGAAAAGCTGCTTATCTGACTTAAGAAAAACTGGTTGTGAATTTTCATCCTGAATTAAAATTAACTCGTCGAGCGCCAGCCGGTTGATTTCTTCTGAACCAAGCGGCCTGTCCCAAAAGTATAAATTATCGATGTAGCCGCGCAGGCTGGCTCCTTGCGAAAGCGCACTACCAAGGTGGATGTCGCCGGTGCCTGAAAATGGCGGATGCCCGGTGGAGCTTCCAATATTTCTTCCGTTCAGAAAAATGGCCTGCTCGCCGGTTTCAATAATGTAGCGCCATGCCAGATGGTACCAAATGTTAGGTTTTAGTTTTACATCAGCACTAAAATCGTTGGCCCACAGCCCGAAGTAGGGATTTCCGGATCGTAAGATCAGGTGCATTCCGCGCCTGTATTCACTTTCGTAATTTCCCAAAATAGCATTGTCGCCGTAATCCAGGATTTCATTAAATTTTACATAACAACCAACAGTAAAGCTACTGTTACGCAATCCGTAATTTTCAGGAGAGCCAAGGTTTACGCTTGCATTTTCCGGAAGTTTGAGTACGGTTCCGCGTTCAATATCCTGTGAAAAAGTATAGTTGTCGCCAGTGAAAGTGGCTTCCGGTTTTATGGTATCTCTGATTGCACCATCAAAACGAAAACCGCTTACCAGGCCATCGCCAAGCAGAAGTGGTGTTGCTGTAATTGTGTAGTCTTCAGGGATTTCCATTTCGCTGGTTACAATAATATTTTGGGGCGACATTTTGTAGCCGGGGGCAAAAGGAGAAATTGAAATTTCTTCTCCACCCCTGAATGGGAAACTGAAGCGACCACCGGTAACAGCAACATCGGGGCTGCGCCAGTACAATTTGTCCATAATTTTTCCTGCTACCTGAACTGTACCGGTTACCCAAACGAAAGATTCTAATTGCGAAATGATGAAGTCGAAGTTAAAAATGTCTTTACCCACAAAAATAAAATTGGGTCGTTTCCCGAATTTTGTCCAGTTTTCGAGCAGAAAGTTGATATAATCAGGAACCAGGTTACGGCTTAAACTACTTGGGGGAGTTTGTGTAGGCAGATCCTGGAGTTCGTCAACCATAAACAGTTCGTGGTTTATTTCGTTGTTCCGGATATCGTAGGAACTGGACCCCATGAAATTTCCGGCTGAAATTTTTAAGGCATAATTTTCGGTATTGTGAAGTATCCGGCTTTGGTTTTCAATTTTACCGGTAACGAAGAAGAGTACGCGACGATTGGCCTGGATTAAATATTCGATTGAAGGCCAGGCTTCGCCACGCGGCAGATGAAAAATATAATCTGCTACCGCCGACTGCTGAATAATTGAATCGAGTAACTGGGAATCCCCGTCATAACGAAGGAACACCGGAATCAGTTTTGAGGAATCATTGGTTGCCATTGAGTAAATCTGATCCAGAATAATGTCAAACTTTTGGGTGCTGCCGCGGATAATAACTTCATTATTGTTTTTGGTTAAACCAACTTCAATTCCGGTTTGGTTATTGGAGTGAATAAAATTCCAAAATTGTTGGTTGTTTAAATTCGAACCATTTATTTCGGCAATAAGAAAAGAGGTCTCGGTAAATTCCCTTGCATTAGCTTTTGGGCTTATTGATAAAAAGCTGATAGCAAGCACCCAAAGCAGGTATTTAATTCTGAAATACATCAAGTGATTTATTCATTATTAATTTTCAAACCTACTTAATTTTTTTGTTATTTTTATTAATATAGATGATTTTTTGTACAATTATTCAAAATAATAATAATATTTGAATATTATTTATAGTGCATTGAATCAATATTTTATATTGGTTGTTAATTCAGAATTAATCAGTTATTAATAGGTTTTTGGGTACTTGGTTAAGCATATACTAAGTACAGCCGGTTATACTTGTATTTTAGATTATAGCTGCAATGGAGAACAATCGAATTTCGCGACGAGGATTTTTGGGTAAATCAGCGCTTTTGGGAGCGGCAGGTCTTGCCGAATTAAGTGCAGTTAGCTCTTGCAGTAACTCTAATAAAGTTGACTACCAATTTCCACCACTCCATGAAAAAGCACCTGGCGGGAAACCTTTGCGTGCCGGTTTAATTGGATGTGGGAACAGGGGAACCGGTGCTGCACTCAATTTTCTTTCGGCCGGAAACGGTTTAGAGCTTGTTTCTTTGGCAGATATTTTTGAGGATAAATTACTGGATTGTCGGAATAAACTACAAAAGCACCATATTCAGCTATCTGATAATTATTGTTTTAGTGGATTTGATGCATTCAGGAAATTGCTTGAGGTTGATTTGGATGTGGTAATTCTTGCTACGCCACCACACTTCAGGCCACTTCATTTTGAAGCAGCCATTGAAGCTGGCAAGCATGTTTTTATGGAGAAACCTGCTGCTGTTGATTCGTTTGGTGTTCACCAGGTGATTGCAACATCAGAAAAAGCTGTTGAAAAAGGATTGACTGTTATTACGGGTACGCAGCGCAGGCATGAGCGCGATTATCTGGAAACCTACCGTAAGGTTGCTGCCGGCGCAATAGGTGAAATTACTTCAGCAAAGGCATGGTGGCTGAGACCGCACAGCTGGTTTCGAACACGGCATGAAAACTGGAGCGACATGGAATATATGATCCGTAACTGGAATAATTTTTGCTGGTTGAGCGGCGACCATTTTCTCGATACGCATATTCATAATATTGATGTGGTGAATTGGTTTTTGGGGCGCCACCCCGAGAGTTCAATGGGATTTGGAGGACGCGTTCGTCGCATGACCGGCGATCAATATGACTTTTTCAGTGTTGATTTCGATTTTGGAAACGGAGTGTCGTCTCACAGCATGTCGCGTGAAATTGATGGATGCACCAATTCGCTTGGCGAGCAGGTTACAGGCACCGAAGGATATACGAATTGCAAAAACACGATATATTATCCGGATGGTACAATTAAATGGCAGTACCAATATTCTGAAAACAATGGTGGAACATCAACCGGAGTTGTTAAAGTTTCGCCTTATGTACAGGAACACATTCATCTGGTAACAGCTATCAGAATGAATGAACCCATTGTTGAATCCCGGCGAATGGCTGAATCTACCCTGACAGCAATTATGGGGCGCACTGCTGCTTATACCGGGCAAAAAATTACATGGGAAGAAATGACCCAGTCAAACGAACGGTTGGGGCCTGATAATTATGAAATGGGACCGGTGGAAATGGATTTTCCTGTACCTGTGCCCGGAGAAAAAATTAAAATTTAAAAGCGCAAGTTATGATATCTGTCGTTATCCCATTATTGAACGAAGAACGACTTGTTGAGCGGCTGCTCGATGAAGTTTGTCAGTCACTGGAGCAAACAAACGAGAATTTTGAAGTCGTTTGTGTTAATGATGGTAGTACAGATTCAACTTTGCAAAAGCTTATTGAAATCAGGGAACAAAGAGAGGAACTGAAAATTATCTCACTCTCACGGAATTTTGGTTTACAGGCGGCATTAACAGCTGGTTTGGAATATGCCCGGGGCGACAATACCATAATTATGGATGGCGATTTTCAGGATCCGCCCGAACTGATTCCGGTGCTATTCAATAAAATGAAAACTACCGGTGCCGATATTGTTACTGCGGTGCGTGAATCGCGCAACGAAAAATATTCACGGAAAATTTACATCAATATTTTTCACCGGATTTTTGATAAAATTTCAGAAGAACAGCAGGTTGCAAAAACAGGCAACTTTTGTATTTTGAATAAAAAAGCGCACCAGGCAATTCTTCAGTTTACCGAGCGCAACCGCTATCTGCCCGGGATACGTAATTTTATAGGTTTTAAACATGAATTTGTGTTATACGATCGGCCCGATCGGCTGGTGGGTGAAGCCAAAATGAGCCGAAAAAAATTGTTTTCACTGGCCGCCGATGCCATTTACTCTTTCTCAAAATGGCCCATTAGAGCCTGTTTGTATCTCGGAATTTTAGGCGTGTTCTTTTTCCTGGTAGCCATTATTTATACGCTTGGTTCAAAATTTTTGGGTTTTGCACCCATTGGTTGGTCATCCATGTTTCTGACCATTAGTTTTTTTGGTTCGGTGCAGCTTACTTTTTTGGGTTTAATTGGCGAATACGTTTACCGCATATTTAAAGAAGTGCAGGGACGTCCACATTATTTTGTTCAGGAGGTTTATGAATAAAGCTTTCCACATATTATCGGCACAAAACGGCTTTGCAGCTATTCTCATTTTAGCTGCAATCCTGTTGGGGTTTATGGCTCCCAAAGCTGCCGTAAATGTGGACGAACAGCTCCATTACCCACACGCCAAAAAAGTAGTTAACTGGTATTTTACCTTAGGGGAAGACCGATCCTGTCTCGACACCCCAAAATCGAATCTCAAATATTACGGGCAGTCGGTTGATAATTTAACGGCATTAATTAACCGGGTATTCTCCATCGAGAATGAATTTCTGCTCAGGCATTATGCCGGTGCATTCTTTTTCTGGTTATTGCTATTGTTTTCAGGAATGATTGCCAGAAAAGTAACAGGCTCATATCAGGTTGCTACCATAACTGTACTCACATTACTACTGATGCCCCGGCTTTTTGGTCAGGCGTTTGGAAACCTGAAGGACATTCCCTTTGCCACAGGATATACAGCCGGTATATTTATGATAATTCAGTTTTTAAAAGAGATGCCACGCCCCCGCTGGAGAACAGCTGTTTTTCTTGGTCTGGCCATCGCCTTTACCGTTTCGGTGCGGGCAGGTGGTTTTATCCTGTTTGGATACCTGGCGCTGGGCATCTTCACCTTTTTATTTTGGAAGCCTTTTTACCTAAATAGTGTTTCAACTAAACCCGTTTTTGTCAGGCTTACGGGCCAGGTAACAGTAATTCTTTTTATTGGCTATTTTGCCGGATTGCTGTTTTGGCCCTTTGCCTTGCAAAACGTTTTTTCTCATCCGCTGGAGAGCCTGAACCTGATGGAACATTACAGTGTGAACATCCGGCAGATTTTTGAGGGCGAACTTACCTGGAGTGCACAATTGCCCTGGTACTATGTACCCAAATGGCTACTCATTTCTACTCCTGAATTTATAATGGTCGGGTTGCTGTTTTCTTTATTTTTTGTCGTCCGTGAATTTATTGATAGAAAATATAGTTGTGAAAATTGCTTATATACAATTTTTATACTTTTTGTTTTTGTCTTCCCTGTAGTTTACGTTATTGCAATTGGTTCAAACCTGTACAGCGGAATAAGGCAAATGTTGTTTGTTCTGCCATTTGTAGGAATATTGGCAGCTATTGGAATCTGGAAGTTTGTTAAATGGTTGGCAGGCAACAATAAAAAATTAGTTTTTCCTTCAATTACAATTTTAATTGCTTTGGCTTTTTTACCAGTTAAACACCAGGCGGCTACTTTCCCGGCCGATTATGTGTATTTCAACTCAATATCAGGCGGCAACAAAAAAGCGTGGAGCAATTATGAATACGATTACTATTTTCATGGCATAAAACAACCGGCAGACTATTTGATTAATTTGGCCGGCAACGATGATATTAAGGTGGTAATGAATTGTAATCTGACGAACTATTTCAGCGCATATCCTAATATCGAAGTTGGTTATTCGCGATATCTGGAGCGGAGTTCAAAAGATTGGGATTATGCCGTTTTTGGTGTCAATTATATTCACCCGCACTTGTTGAAAAACGACAAATGGCAAACAACTGAAGTTATAAAAATGTTTTATCACAAGGGAAATCCTTTGGCTGTGGTATTGAAGCGTGTGGACAAAAATGATTTTTATGGAATTGAAGCGATTGAAAAAGGTGATTTTACTGAAGGGCAGGAATTAATTAAATCTTCGTTGCAAAATAATCCGGATAATGTGTGGTTGCATGTACAACTTGCAAAGGCGAATTTGCTGGCTGGTAATGCCAGTGAGTTTAAAAAATACCTTAATGAAGGCAAAACAATTCACCCTTTTTATGAACCGTTTTTTATGTTGGAAGCCCAATATTATTATAATGAAGGGCAGTATGTGAAATCGATGAATATTTTAAAAGAATTGGTTGAAATAAATCCTTTGTATCCGAATGCACAGGCACTGAAAAATGATATTGAAAGCAAGAAATTACATTGAAAAGTTTAACTGAAATTATTTGAAACAATGGAAAAAATTAAAAAAGTTATTGCATCGCTAACTGGGATTTTGTTAAGCATCCCCTACAGGCTGATGGCACAGGATGAAGGCAGCTACATTGAAAACCTGGGAGTGCAGGACAGTTCATACATGGAAGAGGGGAATCCAATTCCCGCGGGTACGGCAACTGAACAGGCTTCAGGTTCAGGAAGCACGTTAATTATTATTGTTGTTGCTGTTTTAGTAATTGCAGCGGTTGTGTTTTTTGTTCTCCGGAAGAAGAAAAAGTAATGTGGTTCGGCAAAAATTTGGCATAAAAAAAAGGCAGCTTCAATAAGCTGCCTCAAAGCCATGAAAACAATTAAACAATGTTCAGAAAACAGAAAACTAGAAACAATTAAATAGTCATAATATCTTTTTCTTTAGCTTCCACTAAAGCATCTACTTTCTTTCCGTGGTTATCGGTCATTTGTTGAACCTCCTCTTCGGCATCTTTCTCCATATCTTCCGACAAGCCGTCTTTCAGCATTTTTTTCAGTTGCTCTTTGGCATCCTTGCGAGCTGTGCGGATACTTACTTTTGCCGTTTCACCTTCCTGGCTAACTTGTTTTACAAGTTGTTTCCTTCTTTCTTCAGTGAGTGCCGGAATGTTTATCCTGATAATTTCGCCGTTGTTGTCCGGGTTAAAGCCAAGATTGGCCGCCAAAATAGCTTTTTCAATGACCGGAATTAAATTTTTCTCCCAGGGTTGAATCGCAACTGTTCGTGCATCGGGTGTGCTCACATTTGATACCTGATTGAGTGGAGTCATTGTTCCGTAATATTCAACCATGATTCCATCAAGCATCGAAGGTGTAGCTTTTCCTGCCCTGATGTGCACCAATTCCTTCTCCAGATGCTTAATTGCAGCATCCATTTTTTCTTTACTTTCTTCTAAAACAAAATTTACTTCTTCTTGCATTGGTCAAGCACTGATTTTCCAACCGTGGATTGTTAGCAAATATAGAAAAAAATAAAAGAACCGAAAATTTTTTGAATTTTTTTTATTCTTTAAAATCAAGTAAAATGTCACTTGTACACAATCGTACCAATTGGTTCCCCGCTGATTACCTTTTTCAGGTTTCCTTTTTTATCCATATTGAATACCAAAACCGGCAGATTGTTTTCTTTGCATAATGCAGTGGCAGTGAGGTCCATTACTTTGAGGTTTTTGGCATAAACCTCATCAAAACTAATTTTTTCAAAACGGGTTGCATTTGCATCTTTTTCCGGATCGGCTGAATAGACACCGTCAACACGGGTGCCTTTACACATGATTTCGGCCTCTGTTTCAACTGCACGCAAAGCACTGGCTGTATCGGTTGTGAAATAGGGGTTTCCGGTCCCGCCAGCAATAATTGTAACCTCGCCCTTTTCGAGCGATTCAATGGCCTTGTCTTTGGTGTAGTATTCGCCAACTGGTTCCATTCTGATGGAAGTAAAAACGCGTGCTTTAACTCCAACACCTTTCAATGCCGAGCTTAGCGCGAGGCTGTTAATAACAGTAGCCATCATGCCCATCTGGTCGCCTTTTACCCTGTCGAATCCTTTCCCGGTTCCTGTAAGACCACGGAAAATATTACCGCCCCCAATTACAATTCCGGTTTGCACACCCATTTTCGTTATCTCTGAAATTTGTTCAGCGTATTCATTCAGGCGTGTTTCATCGATGCCGTATTTTTGGCTTCCCATCAGCGATTCGCCGCTTAGTTTCAACAGGATTCTTTTGTATTTAGTCATT
>Ga0102929_1002863_pt1 | contig 10270 bp, 6 predicted proteins | sample SalPonR1_B_D2_MG_FD_78510 | JGI IMG/M metagenome (GOLD analysis project Ga0102929, IMG submission 78510) | Salt pond soil microbial communities from South San Francisco under conditions of wetland restoration - Salt Pond MetaG R1_B_D2_MG | ecosystem: Environmental > Aquatic > Marine > Intertidal... | reverse complement strand
CCGAGGCGTTTCGCAGTGGGCGCTGAGGGATTCGAACCCCCGACTTCCTCCTTGTAAGGGAGGCACTCTGAACCAACTGAGTTAAGCGCCCTGAAGGTGGCGGCCCGCAGCTCGCGCCGTCCGTCGTGTCGTCCGCGTCAGCCCGAAATCGCGAGGGGCAGGAGGACGACGTAGCCCAGCACCAGAAGCAGCGGCGCCGCGGTGATGGAGCCCTGCGCGAGCAGCCAGTACCCGGCCACCAGACTGGCGGAACCGGCCGCCGCGAAAATCGCGTTCTTCGCGCCGAACTGCAGCGTCTCCGTGGAGGCGTGCGTGGCGGCGCGGTCGGTACGGGTCTCCTTGCTCATGCAGACAAGCTCTCTGTTGTGGGGGATCCGATCAAGCGGGCGACTCGAATCCCGCCGCGTCAGTCGCCGTCGATCTCCAGCCGATCCAGCAGCCGGCGGAGCCTGGACCTCGACACTTCCATGATGCGGGCGGCCTCGCTGCGGTTGCCTTCCGTGCGCTCGAGTACGCCGCGAATGTGCGCCGCGATGACGGTGTCGAGCGCGTCCTCGCCCCCCTCCCCCGTCCCGGCCCACTCCGACGGCGCCGCCTCCATGTGGAGGTGGTCCTCGGAGATGGTGCGACCGCGCGCCACGATCGCCGCACGGGTCAGCACGTTCTCGAGTTCGCGAACGTTTCCGGTCCAGGGGTGCGCCTCGAGTCGCTCCAGGGCAGGCTCGGAAATCCGCTCCACGTTCTGGCCGGTCTCTCGGCGGATCCGACCCAGCAGCGTACCGGCCAGGTCGCGGATGTCTCCGCGTCGCTCGCGCAGAGGGGGCACGGAGATCTCGACCACGCGCAGTCGGAAGTAGAGGTCCTCGCGGAAACTCCCCTCCTCGACCAGTTCCTCGAGAGGCTGGTGCGTGGCGGCGACCACGCGCGCCTCGGTGGTGCGTGGCTGTTCCCCGCCGACGGGATAGAAGGTGCGGTCCTGAAGGACACGCAGCAGCTTCGCCTGGAAGTCGGGCGAGGTGTCCCCGATCTCGTCGAGGAAGATGGTGCCGCTGCCCGCCAGCTCGAAGTAGCCCTTCTTCGATCCGACGGCGCCGGTGAACGCGCCCTTCACGTGCCCGAACAGCTCGGACTCCAGCAGCGTGTCGGAGACCGCGGTGCAGTTCACCGCGATGAAGGGCTCGTCGGCGTGCTGGGAGTGCGCGTGGACGGCACGGGCGATGAGCTCCTTCCCGGTCCCGGTCTCGCCGCGCACCAGGACGGTGGCCCGATTGCGGGCCAGGACCCCGATCATCTTGTAGATCTCGATCATGCGCGGGTCGCGCCCCACGATCTGCGGTCGCTCGGGCAGATCCTCGTCCGCGACGGAGGTCGCGTCGTCCTCTGCCGCCTCGGCATTCAGCTTCTGCTCGCGCAGGCACCGATCCACGAGGTCCTCGACCCGCGCCAGCCGCACCGGCTTCACGAGGTAGTCGAACGCGCCGGCCTTCATGGCGTCGACCGCGCTCGACATCTCCTCGTGGCCCGTCATGACGATGACGTCGATCTCGGGCTTCGTCTCCTTGAGCTTCTCGGTCAGCTCGAGTCCGGAGAGACCGGGCATGCGCAGGTCGGTGATCACGAGGTCGGGGCCGAACTTCGAGAGACGGGATAGACCGGACTCGGCGGAGTCCGCGGTCTGCACCTCGTAGTCGGACGCGCGGAGCTTCTCGGCGAGCGCCTCGCGCAGGCCTTCCTCGTCGTCGACGATCAGGATCCGCCCCTTCACCGCTCCTCCTCCTCGCTGTCGTCGTCGTGGCCCGTCGCTTCGTCGGCGTACTCCATCAGAAGACTGGTACCAAGGGTCGGGGTCGCACGGTCCCTGATCGTGTCGGCGCCCGGGTCCGTGTCGTGCTCCGCGCTCCACCAGTCGGGGGCGTCGGGGATCTCGCGCGCGCGGAGCGCGGCCATCTGATCCTTCCGGTAGCGGCGGCGCGCCCAGACCAGGGCGATCAGCAACCCGGCCAGCAGGCCCCAGCCGATGCCGGACCGGGTGAGAACGTAGAGCCATCCGTACCGGTCCTTCGCCCACGCCACCCAGTCCTCTTCGAGCCGTGACGACGAGAGGCCGTAGGTCAGGCGGAGCGCCTCCTCGAACCGGCCCGTCTCCGCCCATCGTTCGATGAAGATCCGAAGGCCCCGTTCTCCCGACTGCTCGACCAGGTAATCCACCACCGTGGCCGACACCAGGTACGCCATCTCGGCGTCGGATCGACCCCCCGGCCAGCGCAGCGTGAGTCCGTTCAGGGAGAGCGAGTCGTTCGTCGCCAGCGCGATCCGCAGTCGCCACGCGGCCTCGGTGTCCCACCCCGCGGCCCACTGCGCGTAGCCCTCCACGAACCACCGCGGGCCCCGATACCCACCCACCGCCTGGTGCAGCCCGATGTGGGCCCACTCGTGGCGAAGCACGTCGTCGATCAGGTCACGCCGTCCGGTCGGTTCACCCTGCCCCGCCGGCAGGATGATCCATCCGTCCGCGGGCCTCGCGAGGCCGGCGCTCCACTCGGGGCGCCGGCCCTCCAGAAGGAGTTCGATGGCCTCCTCGGAGCGCGGCAGAAAGATGATGGATCCCCATGGGATGGTATCGGGGACAGCGGGCAGCGGCTCTTGGGTCCGGATGCGTTCCGCGACGGCCCGCGCCAGAACGGAATCGACCGACTCGAAGCGGATGGTCGCCCGGGGCGTGACGATGGAATCCGCGAGGATCGCCCCGACCGCGGGAGGTATGGGCGCGACCTCGGCGCGCTGGGCGGTCAACGGTGCGGGACCTACGGAGACACCACTCGTGGCGCCGACCACCACGGTGAGAAGGAGACCGACGACGCCGACGCGCCGCCCGAACGCGCGGACGATGCCGCGGGGGCGCACGAGCCGGATCACGACGCCGCGTCCAGCGCCTCCAGATGCGTCCGCGCGGCCTCGTTGTCCGGGTTCAGTTCGATCGCGCGACTCCAGAGGAGGCGTGCCGCGTCGTCGTCGTCGTCCCGCTCGGCCAGGATCGCCAGCTTCACGTACAGGTCGTCGCCGAGCCGCGGCTCCAGCCGCTGAGCCTTCTCGTACCGGGTCCGGGCCTCCCGGTCGTCTCCACGCTCGAAGGCGGCGTCCCCGAGCGCCTTGTGCGCCTGCGCCGGCGGCATGGGCTGACGGGTGGCGCGCACGTAGAGCGCTTCCGCGGCCTTCTCCCGACCCATCTCCCGCAGGAGAGCCGCCTGATTGACGAGCAGTTCGCCGCACTCGGGGTGGTGTGTGAGGCCTTCCCGCCCGATCGACACGGCGTCGTCGTACCGTCCCACCCGACCCGCGGCGAGAATCGCGTACGCATAGAACGCAGGCGGAGGCGTGGCGTCGCCGAGCGCTCGGTGGTAGGCCTCCAGCGTCTCGATGGCCGATTCCGCGTCGCCCTTCCTCAGCAGAACGATCCCGCGGGCGAGCGTGGCGTCGTGGTCGTCCGGCCCGATCTCTCCGGCCTCCTCGAGCACGGCGAGCGCATCGTCGAATCGCTCCATCAGCTCGAGTGCCAGCGCTCGATTGCGAAGGACCGGATACGACCGTCGTACATCTTCGGGAAGGAGATCGAACGACCCCAGCGCCGTCTCGAGCCTCCCCGTCCGGAGGGCGATCACCCCGAGCCGGAAGTGGGCCGACGCATGATCGGGGTCGGCCGCGAGCGTCTCCTCGTATTCGCGTGCGGCATCCTCGAGCATTCCCGCGTCGTAGAACGCGTTACCCAGCTCGAGGTGCGCAGTCACCGGGTGCGCGTCCTCCTCGGCGTCGGCCGGCTCCCTCCGCCCCACCTCCGAGATGAACCCCGCCTGCGCGAGCGGGAACAGCGCCTTGCCGACGTCGAACTGCACGAGCCCGGACTCCTCGATGATCTCGCGGACCGTTCTCTCACCGTCGATCAGCGGCAGGACTCGGCGCTGGTGCCGCGTCACCTCGATGTCGTCGGCGACCTCGGGGTCCTTCACCTGGGCGAAGATGACGTCGAGCGTCGGAATCTTCGTCTCGATCTGCGTCCACTCGTCCACCCGTCGCGCCCCCTCCATCAGGAGGTTCTCGACGGGGATCGACACCAGAGTGCCGCCGTCATCTTCCGGCCACCGGCCCGAATCGAAGTGGAACGAGCCCTGATTCCACGTGAAGAGGTGGTAGACCGCCTCCTCGATCTGAAGCCGCACGTACTGGTTGAGCTGCTCCGTGTCGATCGAGCCCATGCGCAGCAGGAGCTGACCGAGCCGGACATCCTCCTCGTGCGCCTGTGCCTCCATCGCCGCCGACAGCTGCTCGCGGTCGATGACGCCGTTCCGGACCAGGAGTTCGCCGATGCGGTGCGGACGGTCGAGCACCGATGCGTAGATCACGCGCCCGCCCTCGAAGTAGATGTAGCCGAAGTTCGAACGGTCGGTGAGGCTCAGGCAGCCCGTCTTCCTCCCCATCGAGAGGAGCTGACAGATGTCCGCGAGTCCGACGTCCTGGAGTGCGCCCTCGATCGCCATCAGTCGAGTGACTCCACCAGGCGATCCTCGAGACGGGGCCAGACCCAGACGACCTCCTCGGCGGAGGGGCGCCAGGGTCGGTCGGGCGCCACGGACGGCGAATCCGTTTCCGCAGCCGTGACCGCCTCCGGGACCCCGGGTACCTCGAGCACCAGTCCGCCCTCGAACCGGCTTCTGAGCCGGATATTGACACCCTCGATGTCGCCGGGCGGGCGATCGGCCGCGAGAATCACGCGCGAGCCCCGGCGCTTGAGGGCTTCGAACAGGTGGAAGAACTCGTCCTGCGCGCGCTCGGTCTCCGCGAGCGTCTCGACGCCGTGCAGGAGAAGGAGGTCCACGGTCCACCAGCGCTCTCGCCACGCCCCGGCCACTCCGCTACCGAGCGCCCGCACGAAGTCGTCGGAGAATTCCTTCACGGAGGTGAAGGCGACCCGCGCGTCGGGGTGGTCCGCCGCAAAGGTGCGCCCGGCGGCGGCGAGCAGTTCGACGGGGGCCTGCGAATCGTCCGCCCAGAGAAAGAGCGGGCTGTACTCCGGTCGCTCGGAGTCCAGGACCTGAACCGCGGCCCGCACCGCGATGGACGGAACGCCCTCACCGAGGCTCTCGAGCCAGGGACCATCCGGAAGCGCAGAGAAGGGGCGTGCTCGCTCCCGCACGGACGCGAGCAGCGCCTCCGCTTCCTGCAGGCGATCAGGATCCCGCACCAGCGCGGGGGTGGCATGTCCGAGCTTCTCCAGGTCCCGCGCGACCTCTCCGAGACGCACCACGTCGCGTTCGAACGCCTGCAGCCTGTCACGCCAGTCTTCGGGCTCGCTCTCCTGCTCGAGCATGGCACGCACCCGCGCGACCACGAAGCCATCCTGCTCCGCCTGGTCGGCGACGGCGCGCGCCAGCCGGATCCACTCCGGCTCGTCTTCTCCCGGCTCCGCCTCCGGAATCTCCTCGAAGGCGGCATCGTCGGCGTCGGACGTGTCCGACGGCCCGGGCACGGCACCTCCGATGAGTTCGGGGATGTCGGCGGCCGTCAGCCGACGGTCCTCCAGCTCCTGTGTGGCGAGGACCTTGTTCAGCGCCCCGCCGAGTTCGCGAATGTTGCGATACGGGAAGCGGGCGATGGCTTCGGCCACCCCCGGCTCGAGCGTCTCGCCCCTGCCGGCGACCTTCCGGTTGATGATCGCCATCCGCGTCTCGAGATCCGGCGCGGAGATGTCGACGATGAGTCCCCCGGAGAACCGCGACACGAGACGGGCGTCGAGGCCGTCGATCTCCGCGGGCGGTCGGTCGCTGGCAAGCACGACCTGCGACCCGTGGGTGGTCAGGGCGTCGAGCGTGGCGAGGAGGAACTCCTGCGCCTGTGGCTGGCCGGTCAGGAACTGGATGTCGTCCACGAGGAGGAGATCGAGCGCGCGATACCGTTCTCGGAAATCGTCGCGCTCCCCCGCCTCCAGCGCGCTCTCGAGCTCCTGCAGGAAGTCTTCCAGTCCGAGATAGCGGACCTGGAGATCATCGTTCGCCCTGCGGGTGTGGTGCGCCACCGCCATGAGGATGTGGGACTTGCCCAGTCCAGATGCCGCATAGAGGAACAGCGGATTGTAGGCGGCGCCCGGCGACTCCGCGGCACGCCGGGCCGCGGCCGACGCCAGACGGTTGGTGGGTCCGACGACGAAGCTGTCGAAGGTGGAATTCGGATCGAGATCCTTCATGTGTCGACGCGGAGGTTCGGCACCACGGACGGCTCCCTCACGGAGCGCCCGGTTCGGGTCCCGAAGTATCGAACGTCCCGGCACGCGGCGACAGGGCTCATCGTCTCTCCCGTGCCCACGTGAGCGCCTTCTCGAGATCCTCGGGCAGCGGCGACTTCACGTGCACCCGCTCACCGGAGACCGGGTGATCGAAGGCGAGTTCGGCAGCGTGCAGGAACTGCCGGGGCGTCCTGCGCTCCAGACCCCGGGCCCAGCCCTGCATCGGCCCGGAAATTCCCAGCGCCCCCCCGCGGGCGTAGACCGGCTCCCCCACGATCGGATGGCCGATATACCACAGGTGGACCCGGATCTGGTGCGTCCGGCCCGTCTGCAGCGCCACGTCGAGCAGTTGCGCCGCCGGAAAGTCATCCCGGACGCGGAGACGCGTGACCGCCGTGCGGCCGTCGGGCCGAACCGTCATCCGCTTGCGATCCTTGCCGTCGCGCCCGATGGGCGCGTCGATCTTGAGCGGCCAGGAGTCCGAACGGATGTGGCCCCAGGTCATGGCCGTGTAGAGGCGCTTCACCTTCCGCTTTCGGAGGGCGTCCTGCAGCCCCGTCTGGGCACGATCGGTCTTGGCGACCACGAGCAGCCCGGACGTCTCGCGGTCCAGACGGTGGACGATCCCGGGCCGAAGCCGGCCCCCTACCCCACCGAGCGAGTCGAGGTGATGGAGAAGCGCGTTGACCATCGTGCCCCCGGGGTGGCCCGGCGCCGGGTGGACCACCATCCCGGCCGGCTTGTCCACGACCGCCAGGTCTTCGTCCTCGTAGACGATGTCGAGGGGTATGTCCTCGGCCACGAGTTCGGTCTTCTTCGGGGCGGGGATCGTCACGCCGAATCGCCAGCCGGGCTCCACCGTGTCCGATTTGGCATGCTCCCCGGCCCCCTCCTCGTCGAGGCGGCGCACCTCGCCGGCAGCCAGCCAGCGCTGGACGCGGGTACGCGACACCTCGAGCCGATCCGAGAGCCAGGCGTCCAGACGCGCGCCGGCCTCTTCCTCGGAGACCTCGACCTCCCGGTAGTCCCCTCGGGCGTCGTCGTGCGTCACCCCTCGGCCCGCCGCAGTCCGATGTGCGCCGGGACGCCGTCGAGATCGACCGCCGTCCACGCGAACCACTCGCCCTCACCCTCGGCGTCGTCGGGCCGTCCGACCTCCAGGTCGAGCGCCAGGGTCTCACCGCGAATGAAGTCGCTCCACCCGGAGGCGGCGGTCGTGACGTCCTCGCCACCGTACACGCCGAGTTCGATGCGGTCGGTGATCTCGAGATCGGCATCCTTCCGCAGGCGCTGGATTCGATTCACGAGTTCGCGGGCAAGTCCCTCCTCCCGGAGTTCGTCGTCGACCACCGGATCGAGCGCGACGGTGTGGCCCGCTTCGCTCTTCACGATGTCCTCTCCGGACGCTTCCTCGAGGACGTCCAGATCCTCCGCGCGAAGCTCGTGCGCCTCACCGTTGACCGTGAACGTGACATCCTCACCGTCACGGAACGCCGAGAGTTCCGCCCGCGACAGCGCCCGAATGGCGTTCGCCGCGTCGTTCGTCTCCTTCCCGAAGCGGGGGCCGAGCGCCCGGTAGTTCGGGTTCGCCTGGAGGGTCACCATCCCCTCGGCCGACCCGATGAATCCGACCTCCTTCACGTTGAGCTCGTCCTTCACGAGGTCGAGTACCGCGGCCCGCATCTCGAGTGCGGACGGCACGACCGCCTGGATCTTCCGCAGCGGCTGTCGGACCCGGATCTGAACCTCCTCCCGGGCCGCGCGGCCGAGCGACACGAGGGTCCGGGCGGACGCCATCTCGGTCTCGAGCGTGGCGTCGAGCGCGTCGTCGTCCACCGAGGGGAATTCCGCGAGGTGCACGCTCTCCCCGGTCAGGGCGCGATGCAGCCAGTCCGCGAAGAAGGGCGTGGCCGGAGCGATCAGCAGCGCGACGGTCCGGAGCGCCTCCCAGAGCGTGCGGAAGGCGGCGCGCGCACCGGCGTCTCCCGCATCCCCCCAGAACCGGGCGCGCGATCTGCGCACGTACCAGTTCGACAGATCGTCGACGAAGTCGGCCACCGCGCGATAGGCCTTCGTGGGCTCGTAGGCGTCCATCTCCCGCCGGACCTCGGCGGTGAGCGAGGCCATCCGCGACATCAGCCAGCGGTCGAGCACGCCGCGCGCGGCGGGCGCGGGATCGGCGCCGGAGGGCGTCCACCCACCGGTGTTGGCGTACATCGTGAAGAACCGGTAGGTGTTCGCGAGGGTGTCGAAGAACTTCCGCTCGTTCTCGCGGAGCGCCTCGGGGTCCCACCGCTTCGGCACCCACGGGTTGGACCCCACCAGCATCGTCCATCGCACCGAATCCGCGCCGTGATCGTCGATGGCCTGCCACGGATCGACGGTGTTGCCCTTCGACTTCGACATCTTCTGGCCGTCGGCGTCGAGCAGCAGGTCGTTCACCACGACGTTCCGGTACGGGGCACCCCGCCCGAGCATCGTGGAGATCGCCATCAGCGAATAGAACCATCCGCGGGTCTGATCGAGCCCCTCGCAGATGAAGTCCGCGGGAAAGTGCCGCTCGAACTCGCCGCCGTTCTCGAAGGGGTGGTGCCACTGCGCGTACGGCATCGCGCCGGAGTCGAACCAGACATCGACCACGCTGGGTGCCCGGTGCATGGTGCCGCCGCAGTCCTCGGCGCACTCGCAGGGCCAGGTGTACTCGTCGATGTACGGCCGATGCGGATCGAAGTCCTCCGGGAGGGGCCCGGTGCGCTCGGCGAGCGCGTCGAACGAGCCGATCCACACGACGTGGTCCTCGTCGGCGTCGCAGATCCAGACCGGGAGGGGCGTTCCCCAGAAGCGGTCGCGGGACAGCGCCCAGTCGACGTTGCCACGAAGCCACTCGCCGAACCGCTTCTCGCCCACCTCGGGCGGGTGCCAGTCGACGGTATCGTTGTTCGCGAGCATCCGACCCTTGAGGATGGACGTGGCCGCGAACCAGGACTCCCGCGCCATGTAGATCAGCGGAGAGCCACAGCGCCAGCAGTGCGGATAGTTGTGTCGGTCGGTCTCCGCCCGGAACAGGAGCCCGGTCTCGCGGAGCACGTCGATGACCACCGGATCGGCATCCTTCACGAACAGGCCGCCGATGCGGTCCAGCCCTTCATGGAAGACCGCCGCGTCGTCGAGCGGCTTGAGCATCGGCAGGTCGTGCCGCTGTCCCGCCGCGTAGTCATCCGCGCCGAACGCCGGCGCCATGTGCACGATGCCGGTCCCGTCCTCGGCACTCACGAAGTCCTCGGGCACGACGGTCCACGCGTTGCCCACGTTCTTCGGCTCCGGGACGAGGTCCACCGGACGGCGATACCGGAGCCCCACCAGCTCGGAGCCCGGGAACGTCCGGACGACCTGCGCATCCTCGCCCAGGACCTCTTCGACGAGCGACTCCGCCACGACCACGGTGCGACCCTCGTCGTCCGTGGCCTCGGCGTACACGAGGTCGGGATGCACCGCGAGACCCACGTTGGACGGGACGGTCCACGGCGTGGTGGTCCACACCACGAAGGCCCGGCCGGCGTCCTCGCCCCGTTCGTCCAGGATGGGCGCGAGGAAGTACAGCGAGGGATCGTCGACGTCCTCGTACCCCTGCGCGACCTCGTGCGAGGAGAGCGCGGTGCCGCAGCGCGGGCAGTACGGTACGCTCTTGTGTCCACGGTAGAGCAGATCACGCTCGGCGAGCTGCCCGAGGATCGCCCACACCGACTCGATATAGTCCCGGTGGAAGGTGACGTACGGGCGGGAGTAGTCGAGCCAGTAGCCGATCCGCTCGGACAGGCGCTCCCACTCCTCCTTGTAGGTGAAGACGGAGTCGCGGCAGGCCTGATTGAACGCCTCGATGCCGATCGCCTCGATCTCGGGCTTTCCGTTGATCCCGAGCTTCTTCTCCGCCTCGAGCTCCACCGGGAGGCCGTGCGTGTCCCATCCGGCGATCCGCGTGACCTGACGCCCCTGCAT
>Ga0102929_1002862_pt1 | contig 10273 bp, 11 predicted proteins | sample SalPonR1_B_D2_MG_FD_78510 | JGI IMG/M metagenome (GOLD analysis project Ga0102929, IMG submission 78510) | Salt pond soil microbial communities from South San Francisco under conditions of wetland restoration - Salt Pond MetaG R1_B_D2_MG | ecosystem: Environmental > Aquatic > Marine > Intertidal... | reverse complement strand
ATTAAAAACCAGATAAGGACATGTGCCAGGGGACTCATGACAGGATTCTGGCTACACGCCGGGGACATGTAGCCAGTTGTACTGGAGAGGGTTTTCCCTTTGTTCTCGCTCCGTCTCCCCGGGGCGGAGCGTTGATCCCGTAAACAGTCCCCTGGCTGTTTTCCTTTTGTTCTTAGAGAACAGATAAGGGCATGTGCCGGGGGGGGGCTCATGGCGGTTTTTCTGGCTTTTGCACGCTCGCTTCAGGAAGCGCTGGGGCATGTAGCCAGTAGTAAGAAGCGACGGGTAAGGCAGCCGGATATGAAAAAGGCCGCTAATCAGCGGCCTTTTTCAATAACAATTAAGAATTACTCTTTACTGATTCAGGTATCCGTGGATTTCCTTAACGGCCCAGTCTATTCCTTCGTCAACTGTCCACTTCTCGTAGATGATGTTGTTGAACATGTCACCGACGACATTTCTGATCTCATACCAGGTTGCCGGTTTTGGATCGACATAGGCATCGGGAACAAATTGAACGGGGATGGCTGCCTTTGGTTCAAGTCTGGTGAATGTCTTCCATTCGGGGGTTTCCAGAGCGCTCTTTCTGACGGGCAGATAACCCGTTTTCATTGACCAGAATGTTGTGACCTTCTGACTGGTCAGGAACTTCATAAACTTCCAGCCCGCTTCTTTCTGAGCCTGATCGGCCGTCTCAAACATGATAACATCCGTTCCGGCAAAAGGCGGTCTGAAAGTTTCATTAGATGGGATTGCGGACCAGTTCCAGTCATGTTTTCCGCGGCAGGCGGAATCGACATAGGATTTTCCCGCAATTGTATCACAATAGAAGGCAATCCTGCCCTCGCCGAAAGGTCCGTTGAGGTAGCCGCCTTCAACGTAGGCAATGTTGTCATCTTTCATGCCTTTTAAGAACTCCAGCGTCTTTCTTGTTTCGGGACTGTCCAGGGTGATTTCATAACTGCCATCTGCGTTTTGTTCCACAATGGTTCCCCCGTTGTTCAGAAGGAAGATGGAAAATGCATCAACAGTTGTTCTGAATCCGAAACCGTAACGTTCTACTTCGCCATCTTCTCCAACGACGGTCAGTTCCTCAGCCAGTCTTCTGACATCATCATAATCCTCTGGTGGTTCGATCCCTTCCATATCGAAGAGGTCACTGTCATAATAAGTAACATAGATGCTCTTGTTGAAAGGGAGTGCGTACACTTCGTCTCCCCAGGTACACATCTCTCTGAACGGTTTCCAGATATCTTCCCATTGTGCATCCGTGAAACCTTCTTCACCGTTGATAAAACCGGTTAAATCAGCTACTACATCACTCTGCAGAAGTTTTGATGTCCAATTGGAATAGGACTGGGAAATAACCGGCAGTGTATCACTCTGAACACTTGCCAGAAGCTTCTGGTTCAATGCGCCATAGTTTCCGATATAAACAGGTTCGACCTCAATATCCGGATTTTGATCGTTGAACATCTTAACAATCTCTTCAACAGCTTCTCCCTGCTGACTTCCCATCGCGTGCCAGAATTCAACCTTGACCGGTGCGGCCAATACCGTCGCCATAATAACTGTCAGTACAATTGATACCAACAACAACTTTTTCAAGAGAAACACTTCCTTTCAAAATTTTGTTTTTTATTGTTCCTTCACATCGACAAGAACCGTTTTGTTCTGATATGATGCATTATTTTCTTCTTTTCTTTTCAAAAAAGCCCTTTGCGATGGCAATACTTGATACCGGTCCTATAAGGACTAAAAGAACGATCAACAGGAGCCATTGCGAAAAATGACCGGGAGAGTCAATAAAGAGACCGATCATGACAAAGACAACTCCTATCGTATCTGATATCCCGCTGTAGTGTAACTTCACGAGAACCGGTTTCTGAAAAAGCATGGTCAATGTTCCGGATACCAGAAAGAATAACCCGGTGATCTTAAGGATTAAAGCCAGAACCGGCATGGCTCAGCAATCATCCCTTCTTCTCGTACGGTGTACCACTTGCGGCAGGTGGTCTTGTCAAGCCGACAAATCCGGCCACCACAATTAATGTGATGACAAACGGTATCAGGTTAAAGAGCGGTTTGACAGATGATGATATGGCGAGTGTCGGATTACTCTGTAACTGTTCGTTCAGGGCCTCGGCAGCACCGAAGAGCAGACAGGCAAACAGGGCTCCCTTTGGTGTCCAGTTACCCAGTATCATGGCCGCGAGGGCGATAAACCCTTTTCCGTTTGTCATGTTTTCACTGAACTGACCCAGTTCCCCGACGCTGAGATAAGCACCTCCAAGTGAGGCAAAAAGGCCGCTCATAAGCACGCCGAACCATCTGATACCATATACACTGACGCCAAGTGTATCGGCGGCCTCGGGATTCTCACCCACAGCTCTTATCCTTAAGCCCAGTCTTGTCTTGTAAACGATGAACCACGAAACGATGACCATGACCAGCGCCACGTAGATCAACGGACTGAGTGAGCCGATCATCCCATGAAGAAAACTGCCTTCTTTCAAAAAGGTCAGCTTAACCTCGGGAATCTTATCGTATATCGGTGTTGACCCGGGCTGACCGAATACCGGTTCTAATAAAAAGCCTGTAACACCCTGTGCCAGCAGGATTATCGCTGTGGCACTGACGATCTGATTGGCCTGAAAGTTGACACTGGCCATGGCATGGAGTGCTGCAGCGCCTATACCAACCAGCATGGCAAGTATCAGCCCGATCCAGGGACTTCCGAAAAGGGCGGCACCGACAACCCCGGTGAATGCTCCAAGAAGCATAATCCCCTCGAGCGCGATGTTGACAACACCCGTCTTCTCACTGAACATTCCTCCCAGGGAGGCAAAAAGCAACGGGGTCGCAGCTGAAAGTGTCAGTTTATAAAACGTTGGATTCGTGAACGATTCAAAAAAAGCTTTCAGAAAATTCATTTGCTTCCCCCTTTCTTTTTGTTCCAGCCCATGATGGTCATGACGATCCGTTCAGCGGCCACCAGGAAGATGATGATGGATTGGATGATCGTTACAATATGTTTCGGAACCCCCACAAACTGCATCTGGTTCGAACCGGTTCTCAAACCTCCAATGAGCAGCGAGGCAGCAATGATCCCGAAGGGATTGTTCTGTCCGATCAGGGCAATCGATATCCCGTCGAACCCCTTCCCGGATGTCAGTGTTCCGTAGAATCTGTAATAAAGTCCAATAGATTCGAGTGTACCCGCAAGTCCCGCAAGGGCTCCACTTATAGCCATTGTGATAATAATATTCTTAGAGACATTGATACCGCCATACTCCGACGCAAACGGATTGAACCCGACCGCCTTGACTTCATAGCCCATGGACGTTCTGTAAAGGATGACGTACATGATAATGGCGGCTGCGATGGCGATGAAGATACCGTACGATAGAAAAGTCGCCTGTGAACTGACCACATTGGGCAGTTTTGTTGATTCTGCGATCTCAGGGCTCTTGGGTGTGCCACCTCCCGAGTTGAACGGTCCCGCTACGGCCCAGTTTGTGATGTTATAGGCGATCCAGTTGAGCATAATCGTTGTAATAACCTCATGAGCTCCTGTTTTCGCCTTTAAAAAACCGGCGATCCCTGCCCAGACCGCTCCGGCGAGCATGCCCACAATGATGGTCATCGGTATTGCAATTACCATCGGAAGGGCCGATGCGTTGACGGCAAAGATACTGGCTGTTAGTGCGCCCATGGCCATCTGGCCTTCGGCACCGATGTTGAAGACACCGGCACGGAACCCAAAACCAACTGCCAATCCCGTTAATATGAGCGGGGACATCTTGATGATGGTGTTCATAAAGGCTGAAACACTTCCAAAGGCCCCTTTAATCATCTCTGAATAAGCCGTGACAAGGAACTGAAGTCGTTCCATGAAACTACCTTCCCCGACCCAGATGATAATAATCGATGCGATTAAAAGTGCTATGAGGACGGATACTATGGGGATTAAAACCCGGATCCAGCTTTTTTTACCCATCGGACTCACTCCTGACTTCTTCCAGTGTCTGCCCGGCCATCATCAAACCCATTTCTTCCCTTGTGATTTCATCGGGCTTAACCTCACCCATAAACTGACCCTCATACATCACGAGGATCCGGTCGCTGAGAGATAGAACCTCATCCAGTTCCATGGAGACCAGTATCATACCCACATCTCTCCCTCTCATTTCAAGCAGCGTCTGATGGATGAATTCAATTGCACCGATATCCAGACCGCGAGTTGGCTGCGAAACGAGCATACAATCCGGATCATAGTCTATTTCTCTCGCAACGACCATCTTCTGCTGATTCCCACCCGAAAGGGTTCCGGCCAGTATCTGGGTTTCCGGAGGTCTGACATCAAATTGTTTGACCAGTTCTTTACTTCTTTTGTTGATCTGTTTATGATTCAGGAAACCACCTTCAGCAAACGGCGGTCTGTAATGTCTTCCAAGGGCAACATTATAGGCAACAGTAAACGGCTGAATCATTGCATGTTTGAATCGGTCCTCGGCGATATGGGATATCCCAAGTTCTCTGATCTCCCGGGGGGTTGCATTCGTCACATCATTGCCTTCATAAATGACCTTCCCGTCTTCCGCCTTTCGGAGTCCTGCAATTGACTCGATCAATTCAGACTGACCGTTTCCGGCAACACCCGCTATTCCGAGGATTTCCCCTTTATAGAGATCCAGCGAACACCCTCTGACGGCTGGCAGACTCCGGTTATCATTAACGTTCAGATTCTCAACTTCGAGTATTTTCTCGCCCGGTTCCTTTTCTTCTTTTTCAACTCTCAGGAGGACTTCCCTTCCAACCATCATATTAGCCAGTTCTCTCTGAGAGGTTTCTTCAGTTGGGAGCTGGCCGGTTACCTTTCCGGCACGCATAACCGTAACATTATTGGATATCTCAATAACCTCGTTGAGTTTGTGCGTGATAAAGAGCAGCGTCTTTCCATCTTTCTGAAGGTTCTGAAGGACCTCAAAGAGCTCTTCCGTTTCCTGTGGCGTTAACACAGCGGTTGGCTCGTCGAGTATGAGAATATCCGCTCCCCTGTAAAGGGTCTTTAATATCTCAACCCGCTGCTGTGTACCGACCGGCAAGTCCTCAATCCTGGCGTTAACATCGACTTTTAAGCCGTAATCCTTGGATATTTTCTGCACTTCTTTCTTGGCCTTTTGGAGATCAAAGACGTTGAACTGCTTGGTCGGTTCATCCCCGAGAACGATATTCTCCGTAACGCTTAAAGGCCCCACCAGCATAAAGTGCTGGTGAACCATACCGATGCCTTCCTTTATTGCATCTTTCGGATTGTCGATATCCAGTTTCCGACCTCTGATAAAGATATCTCCATCATCGGGATTATAAAGGCCGTAAAGCTGGTTCATCAACGTGGATTTCCCCGCTCCGTTCTCTCCAACTATCGCATGGATCTCACCCTTCTTGACAAAGAGATTGACCTCATCATTGGCTAAAACTTTCGGGAAACGCTTCACGATATCTTTCATTACAACTGCATAATCGTTATATTCATCCTCTGACGGTACATGGAAGGGCATGCTACACCTCCTTGGTATATATACTTCTTAAAGGGGTTTTATGCAAAAAACCCCTTTAAGAAGTAATGGGCACAGTTTGTGCCCATTACTCGTAAAAATGATATTATTCGCGGAACTGATTCAGCTGATCCTCGTTTTCAGGGATATCAATCTTATCATCAATGGCCATTGCTTTGAGGCCTTCGATCTCAACCAGTACCCATTCAGGAATCATGTCTTTTGTGTATTCCATGTCGCTTAACCGGACACCACCGTCTTTGAGTCCGAGTTCTTCATGTCCTGCTTCAAAGTATCCTTCGTAAGCATCAAGAACACCGATATAAGCCGCTGTTGTAAGGTCTTTCATGGCGGATGTCAGGATATTTCCCGGTGCGAGGTGGTCCTGACTGACGTCAACACCGATTGCGTACTTATCATCATGGGCTTTCGCCGCTTCAAATGTGCCGAGTCCGCAAAGGCCCGCTGCTGCAAAGACAATGTCGGCACCCTGTGAATACTGGGATTCTGTCATTGACTTACCCTTTTGTGAGTCGGTGAAGTTCTGGGTATAGCCGATCAGAACCTCAACATTTCCACCATGAAGATCGTTGTACATCTTGACGCCACCCTGGTAACCAAACTGGAATTTCAGAACAGCAGGTACAGGAATACCGCCGATAAAGCCAACCTTGTCTGTTTCTGTCATGGCACCGGCAAGAAAGCCTGCGAGGAATGCACACTGATGTTCTTTAAAGGTGTATGTCTTGACGTTTGGAAGACCGGCATCGGCAAGGTTAAAGTCTATACCGATGAATTTCGTGTCCGGATACTGTGGAGCGACCTGCTTCAAAGCATCTGTCATCATGAAACCGACTGCCAGAACAACTTCGGACTCTTCCGCTGCCTTTGACAGGTTCGGCACGTAATCAGCCTGTTCGTAGGACTGAATGACTTTTGCTTCTACTTCGTCGAACTCGTCTGCAACCTTCTTGACGCCTCTCCAGGTTCCATCGTTAAATGACTGGTCTCCAAGTCCACCTGTGTCTGTAACCATCGTGACACCATAAGCACCAAGAAACAAAGGTACCATAGCAAGAACCAACAATACTGTCAACAACTTTTTCATAAAAAACCCTCCTTTAGAGTCTTTAAAAGGTAAAAAGAATCACGATTAAACGTGCTTCATCTTACTCGATTTTCTTATATCCATGATCATGGTAATGATGATCAGAACCAAAAATGCACCTATTAGCAACATATTAACACCGGCGACTTCATTTCTCAAGAGAGGATAGCCCTTTTCGACAATAAAATGATAGCTTCCCTGGAAAACAAAACTCAGGAGTAGATAAAACTGCAGGGCATACATCATGAGAAGTGAAACAACTCCGGGTTTGAAGATGATAATACCGGCAGCGATAATCGTTATAAAGAGCAGCTCAACACCACCATATACCGTATTGTACATGAAGACATCGGGTGCTTCTCCCTCCGGGGGATTTTCCTCAAGGGTTTCTTTCACAACTGAAGTGAATTGAGTGAATCTCTCCTCCTCAACCTTCGAGGTCAGGAACTCTTGAATATCACTGTGTAGTGTCTCCCCCGCATAATGCAGTGTGACCTCTATTCTTTCTTGAATGCGTTCCTTGGTTTCCTCCACATCGGTATCTCCATTAACGAAATCCTGGAAAGGTAGCATCAGATAAGCCTTTTCCCAACCGAAAAGCTCATCCTTCAGGGCATCGTACGAAACTGAATCATAAAACTCCCCGACATTGTCCATCTCCAGAACATCCGGTGATTGGAATATGGGAATCAAATAAAGGAGTAGAACAGCTATTACCAATATGCTATTAGAGAAGTTGAAATAATTTGAAGTCTTTTTATTGACGAATCGCGACAGCAGCAATATAATCGCAAAACCGAATATCATAATGGACAGTAATCCGTAAATCAGGGCCTGCATATCTGAGTATATCAACTTTTCAGAGATGATGAGGTAATGCGAATCGAATAGAACCACCAGGAGTAAGAGCCAGGGGAGGATCTTTTTCCTTTTGTAAAGCATCAGGAAAAGTGCAATGTAGATGAAGAACCTGATCAACCACCAGTCAAATGTCTTCTTTGTCCTTGAAATGAAGTCCTTCGCCAGTGTCTGCTGTTGATCAGAGAGCTTCTCCACAAAGGGTGAGACAACATAAAGGGCGTTCTTTCTGATGCTTCTTTCAAGCCGTCTTTCATCGACTTCCCCTCGCAGGTCTCTCTTGACATCATTAACAGCCGTTTTCAACCGTTCTTCAGTTTGCTCATTCTTATTCTCTTCTATAATACTGAAAAAGACTTCATCCTTTTCATAATCGAGTCTCATTCTTGTCCTCAAGCGGCTGCTCGCCCGCTTGATATCAAAATCCCCTTCGGGTTTGTCCGGCACCAGACCGATGGCATAGCCAATCCACTGGGAGTAATACCCAATTGCCTCTTCTTTTATGTTGTCAATATACTGATAAAAGGCTTTGTAGAAAGGAGGGAATTCGTTCAACGCCGAGAGATCGAAGTTATGACCAAAAGACTTGGCGTCCACATAGCATAAGAAGGCGGCCAGGGCAATGTTTTCTTTGGGTTTTTTGGTCAGGTTCTCCTCATAGATGTCCTCAAGCAGACTCTCTACATCGAAATGAAAGGAATCGTCTTTGACCCCGCCCATAATAGCCAGGCGATACTGCCTGTAGACTGCCATATGATCAAAGTCTTTTCTGAACTTGCTCTCGCCTGCGTTATACTCTTCAACCAGTGTCTCGAATCTGTCAAGCGATGACGAAAAATCTATGGCGCTAAAAGATGAAACCGTTAGAGCTACGAGGAGCCAAAAAACAAGTATATGTGACAAACGCATCGGATATCTCCCCCTGAAAAACAAGTTGTGAATTCATAACCGTCCGGATTAATTATAGCATAAAAACGCTTATCCGAATATGAAGAGCTTAAAAATCCATGGTATCGTCAAACCCAGTAAAGGACTTATCCACCATTCTTTTTCAACTTTTTTTCTAATGATCAGCCTGTAAATCAACGCTACTGCTACGGCGATTAAAGCGAACCATATCCTGCCGGCACAGATAAAAATGTAGATGGCAAGCCGTTCGGATATCCCGTCTGATTCTGCCGCTTCTTTTTCAATGATGCCGGTCATTCTCATGAACTGAGTTGGGATAACAGAAACCGTTACCATCCCGATTAAGTAGAGTGAAAAGTACGGCGTTATATAAGAATTTCTGAAGAGCTGGGAAAAGATGATTGATAAGATGAGGAATCCGCCAAAGGAGACGGCCTCAACAACCCATTGATTCTTTTTACGGATCCTTAAGAAATCGATGATGAAGTGCAAGGCGACTGCGGCGAAAAAGACGGTCAAGGCCGTGATCGAATGAAAGGTAATATCAAAGGTAAAGGCGAGGAATACAAGGACAATCCACAGAAAGTGTTTTAACAATTCTTTCCTGTCTCTCTGTCCGTAGAGTTTCATGGGATTTGTAAACGAATAATCCGCCACACTGTGCGCTAAGAAAAGATTTAATGCCAACATTTTATTCCTCCGGTTTTGTCTGACTGAGTCCAATATTCTCGGCAATTTTGACGGCGTTGTCTTCTTCCAGCACAAACTGAAAAAAAGACTTCACCGTCCCATCGTCTTCTTCGTCTTTTCCAATAAAGTAGATCGTCATCTTCTTTCTGAACGCCCGTTTCTCTTCTTCCGACATCGTTAAAATACGCCTCAGAATATCTCTGAGGCGTTTATCTTCTTTACAAGCTACTGATATGTCATTCAACAAGTCCTGCTTCATCTTCAGGAGCTTCTTCATCGACCGGCTTTTCTTCTTCTCCCTTTTCGACGGCACAGACTCTTATTGAGATGGCTGTTCTTGTTTCGCCATCAATCGACACGTCCTCAAAGCTTGGAACCATGTACAGATCCTTGTTCTTTTCATCCAAAAACCTTCTCGAGATTGCCACTGCTTTAACAGACTGGTTAACCGCTCCGGCACCAATTGCCTGCAGCTCTACACAATCATTTTTACTGAGCTCACCGGCGATAGCCCCGGCGACTTTGTTTGGGTTTGAGTTCGAACTGACTTTTAATACTTCCATTTGTTGTTCCTCCTTTGGCCTGAATAGGGTTTGTGGAAAAATGCCTCTATGTTGTTAAATGACTATTTACTGTTCATTGGCGTTAAAAGTCCCCACTTTGTTACCGGAACTGTTGTAAACATCTCCTGAACCAATCGAATGGGACCCGGCGGTTCCGGATACACTCCCCTTAAAGGTCAGTATAACATTTTCGTCCTTTTCCTTCGTGTTCAACTGAAGTTCTTTTGTCTTCTTGTCGTAGGAGCCGTCTGTCACCGTGAATTCATAAGCCTCTACACCAATTCTTTGGGATGAATCAGCCGGTTCAAATTTTACCGTTCCCTCTTTGACTTTGTTGGAATCAAAGATACCGCCAAAAGTCAGTGTCATGGTTAAATTGTATGCCCCGGCATCCACCGCTCCGGCTGAACTTGTAAGCGTAACAGCACCCTGCCAGTTGGGACCGAGCTCCGGTTTCGAGAAAACACCACAACCTGTCAGAGATAATATTAACAAACTTGCCAACACGACCGCTAATAATAACTTCTTCATTCCCCGCACCTCCATTGTTTTTTTTACCATTTGCCACATAATTATATCATATT
>Ga0102929_1002861_pt1 | contig 10274 bp, 10 predicted proteins | sample SalPonR1_B_D2_MG_FD_78510 | JGI IMG/M metagenome (GOLD analysis project Ga0102929, IMG submission 78510) | Salt pond soil microbial communities from South San Francisco under conditions of wetland restoration - Salt Pond MetaG R1_B_D2_MG | ecosystem: Environmental > Aquatic > Marine > Intertidal... | reverse complement strand
TATCGAGGTGCGGCAAGACAATTCACCGGTGGACCCGCTGACGTGGTTCGCGACCGACAAGGAAGGCTGAGACATGAAGAAAATCCTGATGGCCACGACCGTGGGGCTCCTCTCCGGTGCGGTGCTGACGACGCAGGTCGCGGCACCGCTTCTCGCGCAGGAGAACGAGGGATCGAGCTCGGTCTACGAGCAGCTCGATCTCTTCGGCGATATTTTCGAACGGGTGCGCGCGCAATATGTCGAGGATGTCGACACCAGCGAACTGATCGAGGCGGCGATCAACGGGATGCTCACCTCGCTCGACCCGCATTCCAGCTATCTCTCGCCCGACGATGCCGAGAACATGCAGGTGCAGACGCGCGGCGAGTTCGGCGGCCTCGGGATCGAGGTCACGCAGGAGGACGGCTTCGTCAAGGTGGTCTCGCCGATGGACGGAACGCCCGCCGATCAGGCAGGGGTCGAGGCGGGGGATTTCATCACCCATGTCGATGGCGAGAGCCTGCTGGGCCTGACGCTCAACGAGGCGGTGGACATGATGCGCGGCCCGGTGGGCAGCGAGATCGTCATCACCTTGGTGCGCGAGGGCACGCCGGAGCCGTTCGACGTGTCGATCATTCGCGACACGATCACACTGACGGCGGTGCGCGCGCGCACCGAGCGCGACGCCGTGGTGCTGCGCGTCACGACCTTCAACGACCAGACCTCGCCCAATCTCAAGAGCGGCCTGGAAGAGCAGATCGAGGCGCTGGGCGGGATGGACAAGGTGAGCGGTATCGTGCTCGACCTGCGCAACAATCCCGGCGGGCTGCTGACCGAGGCGATCAAGGTCTCGGACGCGTTCCTCGAGGAGGGCGAGATCGTCTCGACCCGCGGGCGCAACGTGCAGGATGGCGAGCGGTTCAATGCCACGCCCGGCGACCTGGCTGACGGCAAGCCGATCGTCGTGCTGATCAACGGCGGTTCGGCCTCGGCCTCGGAGATCGTGGCCGGCGCGCTGCAGGATCATCGCCGCGCCATCGTGGTGGGCACCAAGAGCTTCGGCAAGGGGTCGGTTCAGACGGTAATGCCGCTGCGCGGCGGCGGGGCCATGCGGTTGACGACCTCGCGCTACTACACGCCCTCGGGCCGCTCGATCCAGGCGCTTGGGGTCAGCCCCGATATCGTGGTGGCCCAGCCTGCGCGCGGCCCCCGGGACGAGGACGAGGAGGCGCAGGGCAACCGGCCCGCCCGCTCGGAGGCCGAGTTGCGCGGACGGCTCAACAATGACAGCCTCAGCGAGGAAGAGCTTGAACAGATCGAGGAAGAGCGCCAGCGCGCCGAGGAGGTCGCCCGCCTGCGCGAGGAAGACTACCAGATGGCCTATGCCGTGGACATCCTGCGCGGCCTGTCGGTGATGGGGCGCAACGGGACGGAGTGAGGCCCGCGCCTTGGAAACACGAGGCCCCGTCCGCGTGAAGCGGGCGGGGTTTTTCATTGGGCGGCTGTCAGGCGCGCATGTCGATGCCGCGTGTCCGATCGGGCATCCTATGGCGGGATCGAGCCCAGAGTGACAGGTGCCGCGCGGGGCGTGTGCGGCTGCTTCGAGGTCTCGCGTGCTGCACTTGAGTGCAAAGAGCCGATTGAGCGGAATTCGAACGAGTATCAGTCTTGCTGGTAGATGCAGCTGTCATTTTTGGTGTGCCGGCGCGGCCCTTTGTTTATACAATCTTGGGATGCGGCACCGCGCTTTTCATTCGGACAGCGCCGCGACACGAACGACAGCGATTGGATACAGACATGATTTTCGAGGTTTTTGCCATTGGTGCGGCTTTCGTCTTCGGCCTGGCTGTCCGGCCTCTCGGCCTGCCTCCGCTTGTCGGGTTTCTCGCCGCCGGGTTCTTCATAAATGCTGTTGGACCCCGCTTTGGAATGCCGTCGGAGACCGGGCCGATCCTCGAATATATTGCCAATCTCGGCGTTCTCATCCTGTTGTTCACCGTGGGGCTGAAACTGAAACTGCGGCAGATCGGCGAGCCGCATGTGATCGGTGTTTCGCTTCTGCATTTCGCCCTCTCCGTGGTCCTGTTCACGCCGATCGCACGGCTGCTTTTCACGCCTGACTGGACGGTCGCGCTGCTCGTCGGGATCGGGCTCGCGTTTTCGTCCACGGTCCTTGCGGCAAAGATGCTCGAGGCCAAGCGCGAGATGGGCAATTTCCATGGTCGCGCGGCCATCGGCATCCTGATCGTTCAGGATATCATCGCGCTGGTGGTGCTTGCCGTGTTCTCGGGCAAGGTGCCCGGCCCCTGGGCGCTCCTGATCTTTGCCGTGCCGCTGCTGCGGCCCGTGATCTACAAGCTGCTCGACCTGGCAGGCCACGATGAGGTCCTGGTCCTTGCCGGGATGGCTCTGGCCCTCGTGATCGGGGGGTATGGGTTCGAGCTCATCGGGCTGAAAGGCGAGATCGGGGCGCTTGTGATGGGGCTTTTGCTGTCCAACCATCCGCGGGCCAGCGAATTGTCGAATTCGCTCTGGTCACTCAAGGAGGTCTTCCTCGTCGGGTTCTTCCTGTCGATCGGCATGTCGGGCCTGCCGGACTGGAACGCGATCCTTTTCGCGGCGGTCATGGGCGTCCTGTTGCCGCTCAAGGTGATCCTGTTCTTCTTCCTGCTCGTGGCGTTCAAGCTGCGGGCGCGCACGGCGTTCCTGTCATCGCTCGCCCTCGGGGTCTATAGCGAGTTCGGGCTTATCGTGGCGGCGGGTATTCCGGCCGCCGAGCCGTTCCTCGTGCCGCTGGCCATCGCCGTGTCGGTGTCGTTCCTGGTCGGTGCCCCGCTGAACCGTCTGGCGCATCCCTTGTTCGAGCGCTTCGAGGCCCGTCTTCAGCGATTCGAACGCAAGACGCGCCACCCCGACGAGCAGCCAACGGAACTCGGGGATGCGGATGTCCTGATCTTCGGCATGGGGCGGACCGGCTCCGCTGCCTACGAGGCCTTGACGGAAAACGGTCTCCGGCCTGTCGGACTCGACGCGGACACGTATACCGCCAAGGCCCATGCCGAGGCGGGGCGCAACGTGGTCTTCGCGGATGCCGAGGACAGCAACTTCTGGAACGGAGTCAACCTCGCGTCGATCAAGGCCGCGGTTCTTGCAATGGATGATCTGGAGGCCAAGCTTATTGCCACGCGCACGCTGCGGGCCAAGGGCTTCACCGGGCCGGTCGTCAGCCATGCCCTGCACGAAGAGCATGTGGAAATGATCAAGGAGGCGGGTGCCAGCCGAACCTACCTGACCATGCGCGAGGCCGGCCGCAGTCTTGCCAATCACGCGGTCGAGGCGACGCGGGCGGACCGCGCCTCCTGAACATCGTCGCGGCTTTGGGGATTGCGACCGGGGCGCGGAAAGCGCCCGCCGGACACCCGGGCCGTATCGCGCTTGTCTGCGGAACGGGGCTCGCCCGGGATGGGCAGTGTGCGGATGATGTCCGCAGCACAATGCCCCCCGGTGATTGATCTGCATCACCGCGCAGAGCCGAGAAGAGAGTATCATCGCACCGGAAAGCTCAATCCGGAGGATGGTATGACCGAACAGGAAACCAGGGCAGAGCACGGCAAGACGACTTACATCAACATCCCCGAGGCGGTGGGTGTTTTCGACACGTTCGAAGCGCAGCAGGCAGCATTCTACGATCTGCGCTCCGTCGGGTTTCATCATTCCGACATCAGCCTGCTGGGGAGCCAGGAAGCGCTGGAGGAAAAGCTTGGCAAGGCCTATTGGCGGGCCTCCGATCTAGAAGATGATCCGAGAGCACCCAGAGCGCATTTTGTCTCCGAAGAGGCGATCGGGGAGCTTGAAGGGGCGATTGCCGGCGGGTTCTTCTTCGTCGGCTCTTATGTCGCCATGGCGGCAATGCTGACGCCTGCGAGCACGCTCGCCGCATCAATCGCCGCGATCGCGATCGGTGGCAGCCCGTCTGCCGTCATCGGGACGCTGCTGGCGCGGCGGGTCGGGAAACATCACAAGGATTACTACGAAAACCAGATCCGCCATGGCGGCATCCTGATGTGGGTCCGCACGCGCGACAAGGAGCACGAGGATCTCGCCGTCAAGATCATGAAGGGCCATTCGGGGCGCGACGTTCATGTCCACGGTTGGAGCGAGTGAGGGCACCGGCCGCCCTGATCGCGTGCGCCGGCGTCGTCGCTCCCGCTTCTGCCGCGCTATTGCGCGCGGAAGCGTTCGGGGTCCCAGGCGGCGAGCACGGCTGAATTATCGTCGCTGTCGTATTCGTAGAGCGTTTCCTCGGTCACGCCGGGAATCCGCGCGAAATCGTCGGCGGTCCTGTTCGGAAACCAGGAGGTGCGCACCTGGCCGGGAAACAGTTCTCCGAGGATGCGCGAGGTTGCCAGCGAGCATTGCGCAGAGGGGACCGGGCCGTTGGCCTCCACGAGCGCGATCGCGCGCGCGGCAAGCTCTGGCGAAACGTCGATCCGCTGGATGCGCACGTGATAGGTCTTGCGCGCATGGTAGCGGGTATAAACATCCGCCACCGCCGGGGTGATGCCGTAGAGCACGTCATCGCGTTCGGGCAGGGAGCGCAGGCTGTTGAAAGAGCCGGCGGGATCGAAGATCACCCGCTGCGGGCCGTTGATCATCAGCGAGGAATGCGCGCCCGCGCCGCTACGGTTGTTGATCATCGTGTACACGGTCAGCCGCGGCGGCCCGTCATGGCGATAGGCGGCGCGCGTCACCTCGTCCATCGTCGAGACAACCGATTCGGCGGCGCAGCCGACCAGGAACAGTGCGGCGCCGAGCGCCAGAAGGATCAATCGCATCTGGTGCCCCGGTCCGCTTGTCGGTCAGCCATTGACCATCGCGAGGAAGATCAGGAAGACGGCGATGCCGACGACCGACCAGACAACCCACTTGACGAACCCCTCGAAGGTCTTTTCCTGAACGGTGGTGTCCATTTCGCCATGTTTGTGCTCGGCCATGTCCTGCGATCCTCTTGTCTGTGAACTCCGGGTCGGGAGCGGATTACTGCATTTCCGGCGCGCTGTCACGCCTCAACACACGCGCGGCGGTCACTCGCCCTCGAGATCCTGCGCGAGGCGGAATCCGATGCGCGTGGGCGGGGCCTCCTCGACCTGCTTGGGCAGCGCGCGCAGCATCACCGAGAGCTGGCTGACATGCTGCACAAGCTGGGTGCGCATCCCCATCCGGTCCTGCCCGTAAAAGGTGACGATATCGGGGTCGAAATAGCCCATCCCCTCGATGCGGATGGTGCCCGCGTCGGACCCGGCAAAGCCCATTGCCACCTCGTGCGCCTCGTCGAGTGTCTCCTCGAAGTTGCGGATGTAGAGGATGAGCCGCTCATAGGCCCAGCGCGCGGGGCTCTTGTCCTCTGCGGGGCCGTTGTTGAGCGCTTTTGCCGCCGCCTCGATACTGGGCTGGCCGGGGCGCGCGTGCACCTCGTGGGCCCGCGGCATGGCGGCGGCCTCGGCATGTTCGGCGGTGGTCTCGATACGGTCGGTCATGGGCGCACCCCTCCGGTCACTCGTCCCGGACCTGCCACAGCCACGCGCCGTCCGCACGCCGCCGCCGGGTCACCTCGCCAGCGTGCATCAGGTGGTTGAGATGCGCAACGGATTCCACCAGCGCGAGGCCATAGGTGCCCGCATCGACCTTGCGGCGAAAGAGCAGCGGGAAGCAGTCGGCGGCGGTGCGCGGCTCGGCCAGGAAATCGCGCAGCCGGTCGAGCGCCGCCTCGTGATTCTCGCGCAGCTGCCGCATCCTGAGCGGCAACCCGGTAAATGGCAGCTTGTGGCCCGGCAGGACGAGGTGATCCTCACGCGCGTGGGTCGCCAGCCGGTCGCAGGCGGCGAACCAGTCGGCGAGCGGATCGGCCTCGGGCTCGGTCGGGTAGACGCCGATATTGGGGCTGATGCCGGGCAGGATCTGGTCACCCGCGATCACGAGGCTGTCGTCGCGGCTCCACAGTGTCAGGTGGTCGGGCGCGTGCCCGCCGCCGAAATGCACGTGCCAGTCGCGCCCGCCCGCGCGGATCACCGCGCCGTCGGTGACGCGGGTGTAGCCCACCGGGATCGGCGCGCAGGTGTCGGCGAAATTGTAGGGGCGCTGCTGTGCACGCTGGTCGAACACGTCCCGGTCCATGCCGCCCGCGCGGGAAAACTCCAGTGCCTGCGGCGTAGGGCGCTCCTCGACATCGAGGATCAGCATTCGCGCCATCAGCCAGCTTGTCCGCGACGCCCAGAGCGCGGCACCGAACCGCTCCATCAGCCAGCCCGCCATGCCGATATGGTCGGGGTGGTGGTGGGTGAGGATCACGCGGGACACGGGCTTGCCCTGCAGGGGGCCCGCGAGGATCGCCTCCCACAGCGCCACGGCACGCCGCGAATGGATGCCGGTATCGACGATGGTCCAGCTTTCGCCCTCGTCGAGCGCGTAGATGTTGACGTGGTCTAGCACCATGGGCAGCGGCAGGCGCAGCCACAGCAAGCCCGGCGCGACCTCGGTCGCGGTGCCCTCGGGCGGCGGGGCCTGCCATGGGTGGCGGATGATCTCGCCCCCGTCCATCAGGCCGCGAAATCCGACGGTGTGAGCCCGTAGAGATCGTCCGCCCCGGCAGTGGCATGGGCGAAATGGCCCGCGTGCTCGGGCAGGAGCCGGGTGATGTAGAAGCGCGCCAGCCGGGTGCGCGGGCCGTCCCCGCCCTCGGCCCGCGCAGCCGCGAGGTGGAAATGCGCGCCCAGCACGCGGGCAAAGCCGCGCAGATACGGCATGGCCCCGGCGAAGCGCTCGGTCATCCCGGACTGCGCGAGCATCCAGTCGGTCGCCTCGCGCAGGCTCTCGGTGGCCTGCCAGGCCGGCCCGGCCAGATCGGGCAGCGCGGCGCGCGCCGCCTCGGCCTGCGCCTCGATCTCGTCGATGAGGGCGAAGGCCGCCTCGCCCCCGTCGGCGAGCTTGCGGCCCACGAGGTCCATCGCCTGGATGCCGTTGGTGCCCTCGTAGATCGCGGTCACGCGCACATCCCGCAGATACTGCGCTGCCCCCGTCTCCTCGATATAACCCATGCCGCCGTGAAGCTGCACACCGGTATTGGCCACGCTGATCCCGGTCTCGGTGCCGCAGACCTTGGCGATGGGCGTGAGCAGGGCGGCGCGCGCGCGCCAGTGATCGCTGCCTGTCGCGGTCTCCATGTCGATGGCCTTGGCGCAGGCCAGCGCGATGGCGCGCGCGGCGAAGGTCTCGGTGCGCATCTGCGCCAGCATCCGGCGCACGTTGGCGTGCTCGATGATCGTGCCACTGCCGTCCTCGACCGGGGTCCGGCCCTGGCGGCGCTCCTGTGCATAGGCGAACGCGTGCTGACAGGCCCCCTCGGCCACGCCCACCCCTTGCCCGCCGACGCCGAGGCGGGCGTTGTTCATCATGGTGAACATCGCATGCATCCCGTCATGGGCTTCGCCCACCAGCCAGCCGGTGGCATCGTCGTATTGCATCACGCAGGTGGGGCTGCCGTGCAGGCCCATCTTGTGCTCGAGGCTGACCACCGACAGGCTGTTGCGCTCGCCGGGGTTGCCGTCGGCATCGGGGATGAACTTGGGCACGAGGAACAGGCTGATCCCCTTGGTGCCCGGCACCCCGTCGGGCAGGCGCGCCAGCACGAGGTGGCAGACATTTTCGGTGAAATCGTTGTCGCCCCAGGAGATGTAGATTTTCTGGCCGGTGATGGCGTAGGTGCCGTCGCCATTGGGCTCGGCGCGGCTGCGCAGGGCACCGACGTCCGACCCCGCCTGCGATTCGGTCAGGTTCATGGTGCCGGACCATTCGCCGCTCACGAGCTTTGGTAGGTAGAGCGCCTTGAGCGCGTCGCTCGCGTGATGCTCCAGCGCCTCGATTTGCCCCTGGGTCATCAGCGGCGCGAGTTGCAGCGACAGGCAGGAGCCCGCCATCATCTCGTTCACGGCGGTGGTGAGCAGCATCGGCAGGCCCATGCCGCCATGGTCGGGATCGGCACCGATCGCGATCCAGCCACCTGTCGCGATGGCGCGGTAGCCCTCGGCGAAGCCGGGCGAGCTGCGCACGACGCCGTTTTCCAGCCGCGCGGGGGTCAGGTCCCCGGCGCGGTTCAGAGGGCCGAGCACCTCCTCGCACATGCGGCCCGCCTCTGACAGGATCGCGTCTGTCATGTCCGGCGCGGCCTCGGAAAATCGCTCGGTTGCGGCCACCTCGGACAGGCCGACCACGTGCTCGAACAGAAAGCGGAAATCCTCGATCGGGGCGCGATAGGGCATTGTGACCATTCCTTTCCATCCTGCCGGCGCGGCTTGGCAAGCGGGCCGGGGGGCTGTATCCAGCACCTTTCCGCCGAGGTTAGCCGGTAGCACCGTGGCGGCAAGCGAAACGCCGCGTCAGAGGGTCTAGATGCCAAATGCAACCGAAGTATTGCAAGCCGATGCGCGCGGATTTGATCGTGCCGCCGCGATCTGGCGCGACGGCGGGCTCGTGGCCTTTCCGACCGAGACGGTCTATGGCCTCGGTGCCGATGCGCGCGACGACGTGGCGGTGGCACGCATCTTCGAGGCCAAGGGGCGGCCGAGCTTCAACCCGCTGATCGTGCATGTCGAGAGCGCGGCGCGGGCGCGCGATCTCGTCGCGTGGTCCGACGCGGCGGAGATCGTGGCCAGCGCGTTCTGGCCGGGACCGCTGACGCTGGTGCTGCCGCTGCGCGCCGGGGCGGGGCTGTCGCCGCTGCTCACCGCCGATCTGCCGACGCTCGCCGTGCGCGTGCCCGCGCACCCGGTGGCGCGCGCGCTCTTGGCGGCATTCGGCGGGCCGGTGGCCGCGCCCTCGGCCAACCCGTCGGGGCGGATCAGCCCCACCGAGGCAGCGCATGTGCTGGCCGGTCTCGGGGGCCGGATTGACGCGGTGGTGGATGGCGGGGCCTGCCAGGTGGGGGTGGAATCGACCATTCTCGGGCTGGTAGGGGCAGCAACGCTCCTGCGCCCCGGCGGCGTGCCGGCGGAGGCGCTGGAGGCGGCTCTGGGCGGCCCCGTCTTGGCGCGCGACGACGCGGACGCGCTGAACGCGCCGGGGCAGATGCGCGCGCATTACGCGCCGGGGGCAAAGGTGCGGCTCGGCGCGGAGGAGCGGCGCGCGGGCGAGGCGATGCTGGGCTTCGGCGCGGTGGCGGGCGATCTGACCCTGTCGGAGACGGGCGATCTGGTGGAGGCGGCGGCGAACCTCTTTCACCACCTCCACGCGCTGGATGCCACCGGGGCGGCGGGGATCGCCGTGGCCCCCATCCCCGAGCGCGGCCTTGGCCGGGCGATCAACGACCGGCTGCGGCGCGCGGCGGCAGAGCGGGAGTAGAGCGTGTCGCGTGAATGCGAATGAACGCAACCCGTTCCAGGGGGCGCTGCCCCCCGTCGCGCCTCCGCGCGACTCCCCCGCGAGTATTTCGGCCGAGAAGATGCCCCTCAGCCCATCAGGGCGAGGCCCGCGAAGAGCGTGAGCGCGCCGCAGGCGATGGCGAGGATCACGTTGCGCGTGGTGTAGCCGAGCCCCAGCGTCACGAGGGCCGCGGCCATGCGCGGCGCGTCGAGCGTGCCCCCCGTGGCGGCGGGCCAGACCACCAGCGGCGCCACCAGCCCCGGAAGCACCGCCACCGCCGTGTAGCGCAGGTGCCGCAACAGCCAGGCGGGCAGCGGGCGGCTGCCGACGAGCCCGAGAAAGACGAAGCGCAGCGCGTAGGTGCCGAGACCCAGCGCGGCGATGAAGAGCCACAGGGCGGGGCCGTCGATCATGCCCGGCCCGCCTTGCGGCGTTCGAGCATCACCTCGGCCTGTGCGCCCGCCATCATCCCGGCAAGCCCCGCCGCCAGAAGCCCGAGATTGTAGGGCAGCCATGCCAGCACCAGCGCCAGCGTCACCGACACCAGCGCCGCCACCACGTGGGCGGGGGTGCGCAGCATCGGGCCGATCATCGCGAGAAAGGTGATTGGCAACGCGAAATCGAGCGGCAGGCCGCTGGGGACCGCGTTGCCGACGAGCGCGCCCACCAGCGTGAACACGTACCAAAGCGGGCAGATCGGCGTGACCACGCCGAAGAAATAGGCCAGTCGCTCCGCCACCGACCAGCGCGGTTCCTGTTCGAATTTCACCACCGCGCAGGCATAGCTCTGATCGACGGTGAAATAGGCGGCGATGGCGCGCTGCCACAGCGGTGCCGCCCCCAGCCATGGCGTGAGCGAGGCCGAGTACATCGCCATGCGC
>Ga0102929_1002860_pt1 | contig 10274 bp, 10 predicted proteins | sample SalPonR1_B_D2_MG_FD_78510 | JGI IMG/M metagenome (GOLD analysis project Ga0102929, IMG submission 78510) | Salt pond soil microbial communities from South San Francisco under conditions of wetland restoration - Salt Pond MetaG R1_B_D2_MG | ecosystem: Environmental > Aquatic > Marine > Intertidal... | reverse complement strand
GAGGTGTTTCTGGACTTCGTGCGCGCCGTGGAAGATGGCCGTTGGCAGGCAGAGCGCAAGAAAATCAAAGGCATCGCCTATACCGACGATACCGGGATTGTCGCCACTCCGGCGGCGCCAACGGTGAAGGATCTGGACGGGATCGTGCCCGATTGGTCGATCCTTGATTGGGAGAAATACATCTATATTCCGCTCAATACGCGGTTGGCCATTCCCAGCCTTGCGCGCGGCTGCCCGTTTACCTGCTCGTTTTGTTCGCAATGGAAATTCTGGCGCGACTATCGCGTTCGCGACCCGCAAAAGGTGGTTGATGAGATCGAAGATCTGGTCGAAACTCATGGTGTCGGCTTTTTCATCCTTGCCGACGAAGAACCCACAATCAACAAAAAGAAATTCACTGAATTCTGCGAGGAGTTGATCCGCCGGGGCCTGCCCGACCGGGTGAAATGGGGCATCAATACACGTGTGACTGACATTCAGCGCGATAAGGACATGCTGCCGCTTTGGCGGAAGGCGGGCCTTGTCCATATCAGCCTCGGCACCGAGGCGGCCGCACAACTCAAGCTGGACCGGTTCAACAAGGAAACCAAGGTTGAGGAGAACAAAGAGGCGATCCGCCTTCTGCGCGAGGCCGATATCTTTACCGAGGCACAGTTCATTGTCGGCCTTGAAAACGAGACCGAGGAAACCTTGGAAGAAACCTATCGCTACGCCCGCGATTGGAACCCGGATTTGGCAAATTGGACAATGTATACGCCTTGGCCCTTTACGCCGCTTTTCCAGGAATTGCGCGATAAGGTCGAGGTGTTCGATTTCGAGAAATACAATTTCGTCACCCCGATCATGAAGCCTGACGCCATGGACCGCGCCACGCTTTTGGATCGCGTGATGCACAATTATCGGCGCTTCTATATGATAAAGGCGCTGTTCCATTACCCTTGGCGCGGGCGTGGCTTTCGGCGCAAATACCTGCTGGGCTGCTTGCGCGCCTTTGCCAAGGCAGGCTTTGCGCGGACCTTCTATGACCTTGGGAAAGTGGGCTATTGGGGGCCGCAATCCAAAGACAAGGTGGATTTCCACTTTGACGATAGCCGCGAGATCGCCGATGCGCAGATGGCCGATTGGGAGGCCATGGCCGACCGCAAGGCCAAAGCCGCCGAGCGCAAAGCCAGCGTTCGTGCGCAGGTCAAGGCCGAGAAGGCCCGCATTGCCGCGCTTGAGGCTGAAACGCGCGCCTGCGGTGGTGGCGATCAGCAATTGGAGTACAAAACCCCGGCGGAGTAGGGCATGAGCCACCTCAATGGTATCAATCGCGTCGGGCCCAACGCCATTTTGCAAAGCGCCGAGGCCCTGCGCGCCTTGGCCGGTCAGGATACGGTCGAGCGTGTTTTTGAGGGTGCGGGGCTGCTTGCGCTGCTTGAGCATCCACCGCAAGATATGGTGCCCGCAAGCCAGGCCGCGCGCCTGCATGCCACCATCGCGCGCGACCTACCGCCCGGCCTTGCCCTTGAAATCGCCCGCGACGCAGGGCGCAGAACCGGGGACTATATCCTTGCACACCGTATACCGCGCCCGGCGCAATGGATTTTACGGGCCTTGCCCGCCCGCCTTTCCGGCCCGATGCTGCTCAGGGCGATTTGCCATCATTCCTGGACCTTTGCCGGCAGTGCGGATGTCACCCACCACCCGGCAGACCCTATGGAACTTACAATCCACGACAATCCCCTCGCCGTGACCGGCTGTGCGTGGCACTGCGCCGTTTTTGAAACGCTTTTTCACCGATTGGTCAGTCCAAGACTTGTGGTCGAACATCGCGCATGTTGCGCTCAATCCGGGCGGATATGCCGGTTCGTTTTTCATCGTGATAGATGAGAACACCTGTCGCGCGTTTATGGCGTCATTCCTGACTTCCATAGGGGGCTGAAACGCCCCGGTTTAACGCAGGCCAATAGCTGCAATTCACGCATCCATATCGAGCGCCTAGGCCTGTGCAGAGGCGGTCTCTTTGGCCTTGCTGGAGCGATATTCCCGGTGGGGCCAAGCAGGGGGTTTTCTATGCTATCGCTTTCGGCTGCATCAGGCGGGTTTGGTATGCCTATCGCCTTCGGCTGCATCAGGCGGGGGCCGAAAAGCTGACATTGCGGTCCGACAAGAGGCCAAGCGGCGGGCGTCATTGATCACAGCCATAGATTGCAACCCTGCGGCGCGGGGCCTAGGCTTTGGCCGATAGGCACGGGCAAGGGGTGAGATGGGCATGAGTAAACCGCTGAAAAATCCGGACCTACCGCCGGGGGCGATTGTCGAGACCGATCCGGACGGCGGCGCGCGGCGCAATGACGGCGTTCGGCTGACCCCGGCCAGCCAGAACCCATGGTATGTGCTGGCGACGGTGGCGGGGGAGCAGGAGGGGAGTTCACTTTTCGGCATTGACGATGATCTTCATGCCAAGAACCGGCGGTTCTGGAATGGCTGGATGTGTCAGGAGATGGGAAAAGTAGTGCGCGATGCGTTGGCGGAGAAACTTGGCCTGCCAAGAAGTGCGTTAGACCCGCTCAGTGCTGAACAGCTAAAGGAATTACGCAGGCAATTGGAGAGTAAAGGACTGAAGTATCCGCCTCCCAAACCGGGGATCAGCGTGGATTTCAAGAGTCTTCATTTTACGAAAGGTTTTTGGTTTAGCGGGTTTATCGTGCCCAGTTCTATACTTTTTGATGAAGCACACTTTGCCCAGACGGCAGATTTCCGTGGAGCGCATTTCAGGGAAACCGCGTATTTACGAGATACCCATTTCGAAAGTACGGCAGATTTCGTAGGCGCTTTTTTCAATGCTCCTGCCAATTTTTCGAGAGCTTATTTCAATGCTTACGCATGGTTCGAAAACGCTAGGTTTGAAAGCATTACCGAATTTGAAGAAACAGAATTCAAAGCTGCCGTGAATTTTTCAGGTGGGGTTTTTGGGTCTAAAACCAGTTTCTCCGGCGCAAAGTTCGAAGGACGGGTCCCTACATTTTTCCATCGTGAAATGAGCCAAGACACAAAATTCAGTGAAGACAAAACGCTATGGCCGGAACCGAAGGGAAAAGGCGAAAAATTTTTAGATGATGGCAAACGGGCCTATACCCGGTTGCGGCAGGTGGCGGCGGAGATTTATGATCCGGACCTTGAGCATTTCTTTCTGCGGCAGGAGATGAAGTGCAAAGAGGCGCTCGCGGGGCGGTTCGAAAAGGTGTTGTTTATCCTTTACCGAAAATTCGCTGACAGCGGAATTTCGGTAAAGCGCCCGGCGGCGGCCTTGGCGGGGCTTTGGGGGCTTGGGGCGGCGATGTTCGCGGGGTATTTTCTGGTCCCCATGGGCCACCATGTGCCCGATTATGTTGCGGCGTCACCCGGATGGTCGGGGATTGGCCTGTCATTTGCCAATGTCTTTGCCTTTCTTGGGTTGTCACGCGCGTTTTTCGCGGAGGTCTTGGTGGCGTTGCCGATTTCGCTGAAATACTTTGCGGGATTGCAGACCGTTTTGGGGGCTGTGTTTTTCTTTTTACTGGCCTTGGGCCTGCGCAATCGGTTTCGGTTGAAGTGAGGCAATGGCCATACGGTTGGCCCGGGCTGCAAGGCCGGGCCGCGCCCGACCCTCCCCCCGGGCGGGCGCTTTGGCGAGGTCATCCGCAGTATGTGCGGCATCTCTTCTTTTGAGCGTGAGGTGGACATCAGATGCTGTGATGCGCCCACCCAGGGTCGGGCGCGTCCCTTTGTTCCCGGATTATGGGAGCTGGCGCGGAATCGAGGCGCGGCTTTGTGCCTTTCCCCAAGACTCTGCTTGCGCCCCTGCCGTGTGATCCCTAGAAAAGCCGTGATTTTGACCGCCGCGGACGCCTCCGCGGCCCGATGCTATGGATGAGGACGACTATGCAGGTCACCGAGACCCTGAACGAAGGGCTGAAACGCGCCTACACAATGATTTTGACCGCCCAGGAACTGGACGACAAGGTCACAGACAAACTCAAAGAGGCCCAGCCCGAGGTTGAGCTGAAGGGCTTTCGCAAGGGCAAGGTGCCCCTGCCGCTGCTGAAAAAGCAATTTGGCCAGCGTGTGCTGGGCGAAGCCATGCAAGAAGCCGTGGATGGCGCCATGGCCCAGCATTTCGAAGACAAGGGCGAGCGCCCGGCGGCGGAACCCGCCGTGAAGATGGTCAACGAGGACTGGAAAGAGGGCGACGACGTTGAGATCGAGATGTCGTATGAGGCTCTGCCGGACATTCCCGAGGTGGACCTGAGCCAGATCAAGGTCGAACGTCTGGTGGCCAAGGCTGATGACGACGCCGTTGACGAAGCGCTGGCCAATCTGGCCGAAAGCGCGCAGGACTTCAAAGACCGCAAAAAAGGTAGCAAGTCGAAAGACGGCGATCAGGTCGTGATCGACTTTGTCGGCAAGGTTGATGGCGAGCCTTTTGAGGGTGGTTCGGCGGAAGATTATCCTCTGACTCTGGGCTCGAACAGCTTTATTCCCGGCTTCGAAGAGCAGCTGGTTGGCGTGAAGGCGGGCGACGAAAAAGACGTGACCGTCACTTTCCCCGAGGAATATCAGGCTGAGCATTTGGCGGGTAAAGAGGCTGTCTTTGAGTGCACGATCAAGGAGGTCAAAGAGCCTGTCGCCGCTGAGGTCAATGACGAGCTTGCCACCAAATACGGCGCCGAAAGCCTTGACGATCTGAAAACCCAGATCAAAGAGCGGCTGGAAGCCGAATATGCCGGGGCCGCGCGCGCCGTGCTGAAACGCAATGTGCTGGATGAGATGGACAAGCTGGTCAGCTTCGATCTGCCGCCCAGCATGTTGGACGCCGAGGCCAAGCAGATCGCGCATCAGCTGTGGCACGAGGAAAACCCTGAGGTCGAGGGGCATGATCACCCCGAGATCGAAGCGACCGACGAGCATAAGACACTGGCCGAGCGCCGTGTTCGCCTGGGTCTGTTGCTGGCCGAATTGGGCCAGAAGGCCGAGGTGGAAGTGTCGGATGCCGAGATGACCCAAGCGGTCATGCAGCAAGCACGCCAGTATCCGGGGCAGGAACGCCAGTTCTTTGAATTCGTGCAGAACAACCCGCAGATGCGTCAGCAGTTGCGCGCGCCGATCTTTGAAGAGAAGGTCATCGACCACGTGATCGAACAGGCGCAGGTCAGCGACAAGGACGTGTCCAAGGCGGATCTGGAAAAAGCCGTCGAAGCGCTGGACGACGAATAAAGATCATAGGCCCGGGACCATCCGGGCCTTGCTGGATCGAGATTGAAAAGGGCCGCCCCTGGAATGGGGGCGGCCTGTTTCGTTTCTGAATGACGGACCGGGCAGGGGAGATAATCCGCACCGGCCTTCACATTGTCTGGGTGACCCTGTCTGGGGGAGGGGCTCAGACCTCGCAGTTGCGGCTTGAACGAAACATCTTGGTGATCTTGTCCTGCAGGGCCAAGGCGGCTTGGCGCTCGTCCTCGGTTTCGGCGGTCGCGATCTGATCGTGGCAATAGGCCTGAAGTTCGGGGCTCAATGCGGCGTCGGCCTTGTGGGCCTCAAGCGCATCTGCAACCTCGTCTTCGTCGGCAAACACGTCACCGGTGATGCCGGCGAAGTCACGCACGTTTTGAATACGCTCATCCGTGCAATCGTTCAGCGCGGCCATGGCGCGGGTTTTCCCCATTTGCACGGTTTGACCGATATAATCGTAAGGCGCATTATTCGAGCGTTTCAAAACCCGGTTCATCAAAGGATCGATCACGCTGATCACATCCGAGATACCGGAGTCGCGTCCATATTCAAGGATGCCGACCATCAGTTCGCAGGTTGTGGTGGACACGGTTTTTGAGGATTCTGGGCGCTTGAGGCGCTCGGTATCGACGCAAAACCGGGTGTTTTCCCAAACGGTGGCGCTCCGCAGTGGCGGCTCCCCGCATAGAATGTCCTGAAAGACATCAGCCAGCATGTGTGGCCCGGTTGTCTGCAGTATCCGATTACAGCCGACGACATTGTAATCGTCGTCGAGCGCGACCAGATAGGCCGGATCGAGATCATCGAACAGATCGCGTTCGCGGCCATCTCGGACGGCGACGTCCCATCCAAGCCGGTCACGAAAAACCCGTGCGCGCAACTGATACATATCGTCGATGATGGACCCGAAGCGGTGGCGATTTAACGCGTCAATAACAAGGATCATGGTTTCACTTCCCCAAAAACTCTGATGATGAGAGGAAGCTAAGCGAGTGTTCAAAATTAAGAAATTGGGGAAATCCCGTAGTGCGGCCGCGTCATGGCTCGCGCATTTCTGGAGGCGCTGAACCTTTTGGCCAGCGCAACGGGAAAGGGCCGGGCAGCCGGGTTAACCTGGATGAACGATGCCAAGGCTGACCGCGCGACCAACAGCTTGCGGGGTTGAGATTGTGCAGAGTTTCTCGCGCACGGACCGTAGATGCACTTCGACCGTGCGTGAAGAGATCGACAGGATATCCCCAATGTCCAATTGAGATTTGCCAGCGGCAACCCATTGTAGAATTTCGATTTCCCGGCGCGACAGCAAAGGCTGGCGCAATGCCTTCATCAGCGGTTCGGAGTTCATCACTGTGTCGTGCAAATGGACCGCATTTGTAAGCAGGTCGCCCATGATATGCCGTTTCAGTTTGCGCCATTCCTGCGGGCGCACCGATGCACAGACGCATAATAGGCCCGTTTCACCCAAAGGCCCCCGCACGGGCACAGTCAGGCCAGTGTCCGGCATGCCAAATTCAGAGGATTCGGAAAACACGGATTTGAAGCCTTCGGTTTTTTCCAAGCGGCTCCAATCAACGGGGGCGACCGAGCGGGACGCGGCGTGGAGCGTGGGATCCAGATGATGCAGCCCCCGCTCCATGTAATGGTTTTTCCACCTGTCGGGATAGGTGGTGAAGGCGTGCATCGTCCCGGTTACCGGATTGGCCGCAGCATACGAGGCATATTCAACCCCGGCCGCTTCGCATAGCTGGCTCAGATGCGCGACATAGTCGCGCTGGCCTTCGGGCGTGCTGGCAAGATCAATCAAATCCATGCGCTTGTTCATTTCGTTAAGGGGCGTGAAAGGCCCCTCTCTCTTTGGTTTCCCTATGGTGCAAGCGCAGTCTGAGTTACGTGTAGCGCTCTGCCGGTTGACGGGCCGGGACTGGCCGAGCCAAACAATCGAACTTCTCCTCCCGGCGCAACGACATCCGTGCACCCTATACTAAGCGTAACGCCATCTTTGTGCATTGATCTAAAACAGATGGCTTACGATACCGTCACAGACCTTAATTGTCGGCCCGCCAATGCCCCGAACCGGGTCAACCGTATTGCGATGCACTGCGCCCATAAACAAAGTCTGGCCATGGCATGCCGCTGCACATCGCAGGAACTAATCAAAAGAACTACGCCCACCATGAAACACGATTGACGTGGAGTAAATAAAAAATACAAATTCGGCCGCACGAGAGTGTCGCGCGGCCGAGGGGTGTTTTACCTTAACGTGCGGTTTCAGGCGTCGTCGTTGTCCGAGGCCTGATCTTCCGGCAGAACCTCTTCGACGGCGTCGGCAAGATCGTCATCGTCAGAGGCTGCACTACCGATGTCTTCGAACAGCTCGGCGATTTCGTAATCGGCGGCGGCTTCTTCTTCGGCGGCGGCATCCTGAATGGATTTGCCGGATTTCTGCAGTTCGGCCTCTTCTGGCGAGCGGGCAACGTTAAGCTGCATGGTGACCTCAACCTCGGGGTGCAGATGCACCTCAACGTCGTGCAGGCCAAGTGTTTTGATCGGCTGACGGATCAGAACCTGCTTGCGGTCAATCGAGAAGCCCTCTTCGGTGGCAACTGCCGCGGCGTCACGGGTCGAGACTGACCCATAGAGGCTGCCGCCATCAGACGCTTGGCGAATCACCACAAACTGCTGACCATCCAGTCGTTCGGCCAGTTGTTCGGCTTCTTTGCGGCTTTCAAGGTTGCGGGCTTCCAGCTGTGCCTTTTGGTCTTCAAAGCCTTGGATGTTGGCGTTGGACGCCGACAAGGCCTTGCCTTGGGGCAGCAGGTAGTTGCGGGCAAAGCCGGGTTTGACGTCGACGACATCGCCCATCTGGCCCAGTTTGGCCACGCGTTCGAGAAGGATAACTTGCATGATGCTCTCTCCTTACTTCACGGCGTAGGGCAGCAGGGCCAGGAACCGTGCGCGCTTGATGGCGCGGGACAGTTCACGCTGCTTCTTGGCCGAGACGGCGGTGATACGAGACGGCACGATCTTGCCACGCTCGGAAATATAGCGCTGCAGCAGTTTCGTGTCTTTATAGTCGATCGCAGGTGCATTGTCGCCCGAGAAGGGGCAGACCTTGCGGCGGCGGAAAAACGGTTTTGCGGCCATGGTTTAGTGTCCTTTCGTCAGGCGAATATCAACGGCGCTCGCGACGGGTGTCGCGTTCTTCGCGCTTCTGCATCTGGACCGAAGGGCCCTCGGGATGTTCGTCGACCTTGATGGTCATAACGCGCATCACGTCGTCATGCAGACGCATCAGGCGTTCCATTTCCTGAACGGCCGGCGCGGGCGCGTCGGTTTTCAGGAACGAGTAGTGACCCTTGCGGTTCTTGTTGATCTTATAGGCCATCGTTTTGACGCCCCAGTATTCGCTGTCCACGACTTTACCGCCGTTGTCGGACAGAACCGTACCGAAATGTTCGATGAGGCCTTCAGCCTGCGCGTTGGACAGATCCTGACGCGCGATAAAAACATGCTCATACAGCGGCATGTGATCTCCACTTCTATCAAGGCGCATTTCATAGGCGGGCCGATTATCCTTCCGCGGCCCCGCCACGAGAGTCTGCGCGGTTCAAACGTCTTGCGGAAGGTTGGGGGCGTATACGACGCTTTGATCAACGGCGCAAGGCCCGAGCGTGGGTGCCGTGATGCGCCGCTGCGAAGGTATTTTCAATTGCCAGAAAACGTCGCTGGCGTGCCAAATTCGCGCCTTAATTCCAGCGTTATTTCAACCGCATCGTAGCTATACAACGAGGCTTGCCATGGTTGCCCTACCAGATGTCGCGGACCTAAGAAATTCAACCGCCGTCGAGCGTCAGGCGCGCCATGCGCTGCGCGGTCAGGCTACCATGAAACGGGCGTTGCATATGGCCGTTGGATCGGCCTGTTTGATGGCTGCGGTTGGCGTTTGGGGCTTCCAGCCGGGTGCGGGTGATGCGGCGATGCAGTTGATCAAACTGCTGGTGTCTGCGGTTCTGTTGATCACCGGAATGATCTTGATCTCTGGATTGCGTGATCGTGTGGGCCCACCGGAATTGCATGTCGATCCTATGAACCGTCAGGTGCGTATCGTAGAGTTCGATGGCGCGGGCAGGGCGCGGATTGCCGCAACGCATGACTTTGACGGGCTGTCGCGGCTCGATCTCAAAGACGGGTTTCTGACGGCGCATGATGGCGATGGCAAAAAGCTGTTTGCCGTGCCGGTCAATGATCCCGATGTGGTCGAGGCCCTGCGCGCAGCGATTTGACCGTTGGGGCGTCTTGTGCAGCGTAGGTCAAGCGGGTGTTCGCTGATCCACACCATTTGTTGAATTTAACGGGATTGCACTATGGCTTTGAACTGCCATTTTAATAACTGCGTTAAATAAATTTTCAACTCTTGAGGGAGACATCCAATGAACAAGATGCTTTTGGCCACCGCACTGGCCTTCGGAGCCACTGGCGCTCTGGCCGCCCCGGAAAAATACACGCTGGACGCCAGCCACAGCCAGATCGTGTTTTCATATAACCATCTTGGATATTCCACCACTTACGGCATGTTCTCGGGGTTTGAGGGCGAGATCATGTTCGATGAGGAAGACCCCGCCGCGTCCTCGGTGACCGTGTCGATGCCCGTGATGTCGATGCTGACCGGATGGGAAAAGCGGTTCGAGCATTTCATGTCGGGTGACTTTTTCGACGCGTCCGAGGATGAAATGGTCAGCTTCACATCGACCGGCATCAACGTGACCGGCGACACAACCGCCGAGATTACTGGCGACCTGACCGTGAACGGCGTGACCAAATCGGTCGTGCTGGACGCCCAGATGAACAAATTGGCTGGTCACCCGATGAAAGACGGCCAGCAATGGGTTGGCTTCGATGCGACAACCACTCTGATGCGCAGCGATTTCGAGCTGGGCAAATTCGCCCCCGCCGTGTCGGACGAGGTTGAGGTGATGATCTCGATCGAGGCGGGCAAGGCGGAATAAACCCTGTCGCTGTTC
>Ga0102929_1002853_pt1 | contig 10292 bp, 13 predicted proteins | sample SalPonR1_B_D2_MG_FD_78510 | JGI IMG/M metagenome (GOLD analysis project Ga0102929, IMG submission 78510) | Salt pond soil microbial communities from South San Francisco under conditions of wetland restoration - Salt Pond MetaG R1_B_D2_MG | ecosystem: Environmental > Aquatic > Marine > Intertidal... | reverse complement strand
TAATACTTCACAAGGAAAGTTCATGTTGAGCATGGCGTTCGGACAAAGCAAATACTATGTTGATTCTCTGGCTGAGAATACGAAACGTGGCTTGCGTCAAAAAGTCCGCTTGGGGCATTGTCCGAGCAAGGCACCGATTGGCTATATCAATAATGTGCGTACAAAGACTGTCATTATTGATAAAAAGCGTGCACCTATCATTCGGAAAGCATTTGAGTTATATGCAATCGGAGATAAGCGACTGGAGGACATCGCGGACTTTTTTGCCACTCACCACGTTACCACTCGTACCGGCAAGAGAATCTCCAAGACTAGAGCGTCTTTTATCCTCTCCAATCCGTTTTATGTTGGTCTATTCCGATATGGTGGTGAGCTACACGATGGCAAGCACGAGCCAATCATTACAAAGCCACTGTTTAATGAAGCGCAGGCGGTATTGAAACGTCGTGGTCAGCCCGACCGCAAACCCAAGAACGAACCACAACCATACTGCGGACTTATCTCCTGCGCTTCATGTGGGATGATGATAACGGCCGAGAACAAGACGAAGCGACAGAAAAACGGCAATACCCACCACTATGTGTATTATCGCTGTACCAAGAAACATAAGACCATCAATTGCCAAGAGAAGTCGATTCGGTCTCATGTTCTCGACGAACAACTATCATCCCTCATCAAATCAGTGGCTTTGCCCAAAGACTGGACAACCAAACTAAACCAAATGTCTAAAGATGAACATTCTACTTCTGCCCAGTCTTTGACTGCGTGTGTGAAAGAGCGTGAAGACAAACTAACGGCAATTTCGCAGAAGCTGGACAGGTTATTGAACGGCTACCTTGACCAAGTGATTGACGAACTGGACTACCGCAAACAGAAAGCGAAATTGCTCTCCGAGAAGAAAACTTTGCAAGCAGAAATCACCTCTCTGGCACACACGCAGAATGGTTGGCTCGCACCTTTCCAAAACTGGCTAAAAGACGCTCAGAACTTGGACGAAATCGCTTCTGATGGCAACCTTTTCGCGAAAAAGGTTGCCGCCAAAGAAATCTTTGGCTCGCACCTCCGCCTCGGCGGCCGTCGCGTGGTTGTCACTTCTCCCGTTGGTGGCTCCACAGAGCCACCAACGGCATGGGCGGCGCTACGCGCCGCCCATGCCAAAGTTGGTTTAGAACCCGAAAGTTCTATTCTGGTGCGGGATAGGGGAATCGAACTCCTGACCTCTGCTTGGAAGGCAGATGTTATACCATTTAACTAATCCCGCGGCTGGGCGCTATTCTAGCACGCCTTTTTAGCCATTTCCAGCGGCTGGTATACTAGGCCTGTATGACGTGGCTCATTGAATTTGGAACGACCTTGATTACATCTGTAGTGGCCGCCGGGGGTGTGGTGAGTAGTTGGTGGTTACCACCGAGTTACGAGCCGACGCTTCACACCGCCCCAGCAATTATCACCCCAACTCCTCTCCCTAATCTCGATACGACAGCGGCGCGCATTCCACAGGTGTTAATTGAAAACGCTGCCTACCAACAAGCGGCGGTCCTCGGCAGCCAGGATACGCTCCCAGCAGGCGTACACAACCCCGCTGAGGCGATGGTGAACATTTTCTGTAGTTTTCGTAACGAGAATACCATTCGCTATACCACCGGTAGCGGCTTCTTTATCACCCCGTCAGGGATTATCCTTACCAACGCACACGTAGCTCAGTTTCTCCTGCTCGAAGCAGTCGACGAGGATGGCACCGCTAACTGCACCGTACGCCACGGTGACCCGGCCGCCCCTCGCTACGAAGCAGCGTTACTCTATATCTCACCTACCTGGGTACAGGAGCACGCCGCACTCATAAGTGACGTGGCCCCAAAAGGGACCGGCGCCTTCGACTACGCGTTGTTGTATGTCACGGGTGGCGTCGACACTCAGCCCGTCCCGCGCTCACTACCACACATCACCATCGACACGGCGCTCCCCTCTACGCGCAGCATCGGCACCACAATATCTGTCGGTGGCTACCCTACGGCAAATACGGAGCAGCTCCTTTCTGGTGAGGCGCTACCCCGCCAGTACGCCACAACCACGTTGGTTGATCTCTATACCTTTGGGAGTAACTACGGCGATATCTACCTCCTCGGCGGTAGCCGGGTTGGTACTCAAGGAGTAAGTGGCGGCCCCGTTATTACCGAAGATGGCACCGCTATTGCGATGGTAGTGACCCGAGGCGAAGACGAACGACAAGGGGCTGGTAGCCTAAACGCGATCACCCTCTCATACATTGACCGGAGTATCGAAGCCGAAACTGGCTTTGGGTTAGCGCGCACCATTTCAGGCAACCTCTCATTTAAGGCAGCAGTCTTCCAGCGGACGCTAGTACCATTCTTAGCCCGCATGCTCGAACAAGAGCTCTAAAAACCGCTCTCTATAGAGAGGCGGTTTTTAAATATACGAAGTCTTACGCAATCGTTTGGGTATAGATTGTCTGGGTGGGGTAGGCAAAGTCGATGCTCTGCTCCGTAAACGCTTCCAGGAGGCCAAGGTTAAACTGCTCTTGCGCGTCCATATATTGCGCGTAATCATCACTCTCAACGTAGTAGACGAGCTCAAAGATGAGCGCTGAGTCCCCAAAAGCTTTAAAGTGCACGCGGTCGAACCGAATATGTTCCACTCGGTCAACTAGCTCTTTCACCATACCGTCAATAGCCCTAACTTTTTCGGGAGGTGTTTCGTAGGTAATACCAAACTCAGTCACAATCCGACGCTCTTCCATTTTCTTAAAGTTTTGTACCCGGGCAGTAGTGAGTTCGGCATTGGAAACGACTAATTCTTCACCCTGGAGGGTGCGCAAGCGGGTGGTCTTGATACCAATTTTTTCGACCGTTCCCATATCGGTGCCGATGATAATGAAATCGCCAATCCGAAACGGTTTATCGAAGTAAATCGAAAACGACGCAAATAAGTCAGAAAGGATGCCTTGCAGCGCAAACGCGATGGCAATACCACCAATACCCAAACCAGCGATCAGTGAGGTGACCTCAATACCGAGGTTCGAAAGTATGAAGATAAGACCAAATACGTAGAGTACAATGCGGGCGATAAGGTTAATCATGTCTGAAGCGGTAGCGGCATTGGGGTCGACCATACCGTCACCGTCCTCATCTTTCTCAACCAACCGCCGCGTGCCATAGCGCACAAAGTGTAAGCCAATCTCTATCACCTGCCAGATGACCGCGGCATACACGACGGCCGAAAAGGCTGTATCGAGCCATCCTGGAAGTGAAAAAAGATTTACCGCAACGTAGGCCGCCACTAAGCTGTACACCCAAAGACGGATGCCCGCTACCGCATCGATAATGGTATCGTCGAGGTCGGTATCGGTTTTCTTCGACCACTGCTGTAACCGTGCAATCACCATCACCAAAATCAGTTTGGTAAAGAGCGTGATACCAATAAAAATACCGCTAGCAACAAGAAATGGAGTAACATTAATTTCGCCGATAATTGGCAGCGTCGTACTGGCTGCTGGAAGCGCAGCTGTTAAGCTGGTCGCATTGGTTACAAATTCATCAAACATATGCTCTCTACCCTACCAAATAGGAGGCAGACTGCAACGAATATAAAAGAAAAGGCCCGGTATCACCGCGCCTTTAAACCTTCACCAGTCGCCTTGCATCGCTGCGATTGCACCCTGCAATCGTTCAGAATTGAGCTGCTGGAGTTCTTCGCGAATCTGATGGTCAGTTACTGGACTCAAAGAGAAGGCGGCTGCCTTCTCTCGGCCAAAGACCTCACGCGCCAACTGCACCAGTTGTGCTCGATTGAGCTCTGAAAGATATCGGATATCGTCCATCACCACTCCTCTTGATGTGGGCGCGGGCAGAATGCCCGCGCTTGTGTTACTCGCCCAATCAGCTCTGCAGCATGGTTTCGCTAGCGAGCGCACGCCGAAATACTTCATACGAAGCGTCGCCATGATACCCACTCGACGCCTCGACCGCACGGACAATGATATCGCGAGGCACGGTAACTTCCCAATGCCTCGTCTGGCCGTCGCTGCCCATTTCTTTCGCAACCATGCGCACCGCGCGAATACCAGGCCGGACCGCTCCGCAACTTTCGAGCATGCGGCGAACGGAATTGGTGGTTTTTGTTGAGAGCATTGTGACCTCCTCGTTGTTTAGAACGTGCCTTCCTATTGTTTATACAACAGGCGCGAATGGGGTCCCATATTCGTGACCCCGATGGAACTTCTTTTTTAGAAACTCTACGGAATCACGATGGGACCAAAACGGCCCGCTCTTTCGAGCGGGCCGTTTTGGTGGTTTGGGGTACTGACTATTGCGAGAATGTACCAACCGGCCCGCTCAAAAGCGAAATACTAAAGAGCACCACGAGGAGCATCCACGATGTGACGAGGTGCGTCTGGGTATGTCGGTTAGTCGTTGCAATAGCTTGCATACTTTGAAGATACACCCGACCATGTTACCTGTCAAACGTTAGACAATAATAAGTGTTGACAAGCAAGTGAGGTGCGCGGTAGAGTGCCGTTTGTCGCACTGAAGCGAAGGATAGGCCTAAGCAAGCGATAGAAGGATAGAGGGCAATGAAAGACCCAATTGGCGTACGAGAGTTTTTGGACAGCCTGCATAACGCAGATAACGATGAAGTAAATAAGGCTGTTCAAGTGACGGGCACGATTGCTGAAATCACACTCGTGCTGACTCCAACCGCCATCCAATGGGCGAGAGCTAACCAGATTGCCTCAAATCGTGACGGCATAAACTTCCAGCGTCGAGCAAAACATTTGCGGGGTCTGGAGTACACGATGCCGGCACAGGAGTGGACTAAGCTCTGTCAAGAGCTTGGTATCAGTAAAGAAGTATTTGAGTTAGCCTGAGGCACTTCGAGCAGGTGGGCCAGCTTGGCCCACCTGTACCAGTTCTTAGTTGCAGCAAAAAACCGCCTGAGTATTCTCGAGGCGGCTTTTTTTATTCTGCGAGTGCTTCGGGTTCACGAGGTGAAGCAACTGTTTCTGTAGTTGGTGGAGTTGGTGAGGCAGTAGTATCAGCCGCCGGCAATTCTGAGAGGGCTTCGACTGGCTCTGTAGTTGTGGCCGTTGGAGTTGCGTTAAGGGTAGTATCTGTACTAGCAGTGAGCGGCACATCGGCCGTGGCGCGGAGCATGTCTGTCACTAGTACTTGTGCGGCCGCGACGGCAGATTCGGCTGCGGCCAAGTCCCCTACCGCAATGGCCGACGTTGCGCGCGCGGATAATGCTACTACCTCACGCAGACCGTAGGCAAGCTTCTCACTCGTAGTGTCTTTCTGGTTAAGTAGCGTCACCTCCTCCTGGAGTGTACGCAATTTTTGTACAAGGAGCGCTTCTCGCTCTTGGTCGGTTAAGCTCATCGGGACCAACGACTCGACCGACACATTAACCTTGACATCAATATCGGTCATAAAACGAACCAACTTCTGAGCGTCACGAAGTGCTTCGCGCAGATACTGCTTGGCCGTAGACTCGTCGACCGTCATGGCAGCTGGTGTGGTACTCGTCGCAGTGGCAATCAACGACGTGGTTGCACTCGTGGCAGTCGTACCTACCGTCGCAGGTTCTGTTGCGGCAGGAGCTGTATTGGTTGCCCGATGCTCCAAGGCAAGGTCCATTTTGCGACCGATATCGGCGAGGCGACGATCAATATCCTCGCGCTCTTGCGTGGTTATCTCATTACGTAGTGAGTAAAGCAATTCTGAGGCGTGGGTAGTCTCTTCCTCTACCCGAGCGAGGAGGCGGTCAAATGAGACATCGGTGGTCTCGGGCTTAGCTACGGTAGCCCGTACATCAGCAACGGCCGCGGCGAGTTGAGCGCTGGTACTGGCACCAGCTGCCGCCTGGCGAGCGGCTTCTTGTTCAAGTACTTCCGACTCAACCTCGAGCGAGGAGGCAAACGAGAGTTCGGCAATAGCTGCTTCGTCTTGGTCGGTCTCACGAAGTGCCGCTAAGCTCGCTTGCGCTGCCTCACTATGCTGTTTCACCGCTGCTACTACCTCGGCTTCAACAGCTTCGGTCAACTTGCCCTCGGTGGCCAACAGACGAGCTTCAGCAAGACGTCGTTCAACTCGAGCGGTTTCCCATTCCACCTTCTGGTACGGAGTTAGGGCTAGTGAACTGCGAATTTCTTCATTAAATTGCACCTTTACGGGGTACAACACATCGCCCGGTATCGCCTGTTCCGCCGCAAATGGCACGATAATGAGTGCGACCAGCGCGGTCATACCAGCAAAAATACGGTTGCGTGCAGTATTAAAATGAATTACCCAAAATGACGACTCTGCTACAGTAGGTGGGTGTATACGATTACTTTCTGGTAACGGATGGTACTCCATATACGCAACCAGCCGGCTTTTAAGCTCATGCGATTCAGCCTTCGTCATGGTGACGCGTTTGGCAGCAGTATGAAGTTGTTGACTGAATCGTTTCATAGTGGTGATTATTGTTTGGTTCGTTTTGCAGCTGTGGCCTGCTCAGCGGCTTCTATGCGTTTGCGAAGTTGCGCCAGACCGCGGTGAATGCGTACCGAGACGACATTTTCTGAGTCCTCAATGAGAGCGGCAATCTCTTTCGGTCCCAGTCCGTCTACAAACCGTAAGATTATTACCTCACGGTATTCGTCGGGTAGTGCTTCAAGGAATTCGAAGGCGCGTTTACCATCAAGCGTGGCGGCGAGACTGTCAACGGTTGACTCCGAAAGTTCATCAAATGACCCCTCGTCGACCCCCTCTTGCTCAAACAGTGCATCGAGCGACGACTCACGCTTTTTTCGGTAGCTGTCGACGATTAAGTTATTGAGCACTTTGTATAAAAACGGTCGAAATTGCTCAACTTCGTGGCCAGCTCGAATGTACGACCACACCTTCGTGAACGTATCGTGAACAATATCTATCGCTCGCTCCCGATCGCTCACCCGTAGGTAGGCGTGGCGAAAAAGCGCATCACTGTACTCTTCGTAGGCTGCAAGGAACCGCTCCTCGTGGCTCAGTTCTGACGTGTCTTTGGCGGCACCGGACATACTGAACCATTATAGCTTGAGACGTACCAAACTCGAAAAACTTACCAGCGACAACCGACCTCCACACTATGCGTACCGCTTAAAACCAGCGGTTCCGCTTCAATACTAATACGGTTATGAGTACACATAATCCAATGGTGGTAAGTATAGCGGCAAACATCCAGGGTGCATCCGCTAGTGGAATGGGTACGTTCATACCAAAAATTGAGGACACCACCGTGGGAATAGTGAGTAAAATCGTCAAAACGGTCAGGGTTTGAATAGTGGTATTCAATCGATTAGTCAAAATGGCCTCCGTTGCACTGCGCACGTTCTGAATCGTCTTCATCACCGTGCGGGCTGAGTCGACTAACTGACTATTAGCAATCATTAAGTCCTCCATCAACTCAATATCATCGTTATAGAGCTGCATAAAGTTACCGGTGGTAACCTGGTTGAGCCAAGCGTTGGTTGGAATGAGTGCAGCAGTCATATCACTAAGCTCATGTTCGTAGTTTACAAATCGCTCAATCTCACGACTACCAATCTGGCGGATTTTTGCTCGGTCCCGATGCACAGCCCGCCGCAAACGGACCAATTTGCGCTCAAAGGCGGTTGTCAACGCAGCCATGATTTGAATAAATAGCTTCGCTTTTTGCGTAGTTACTACCACTTCAGTGCCCTCAATAAAGGGTTTAAACTGGGGCACTTCTTTAAGCGCCACGGTTAATACGAACGACTCCCCCATCACAATTAACAAGGGGGCGGTATCAATATCTTCCTGATTTTGGGTATATGGGTAGCGGGTAAAAAAATACGTGGCTCCCTGACTACGTTCCATACGGGGTACCTCGAAGAAATCTCGAGCATCCTGCAAAATGGCCTCGTCGAGACTATACTCCCCAACGAGCTGCGCAATCTCTTCATCGGTCGGGTCGATCACGTGTGTCCACACCCCACTACGGCTTTTGGGTAGCTCTTTGAGTTCACTGTCTTTTACGGTACGGAAGTAGTGCGTGATCATTACTCAGAGTATAGCAAAGAAAGCTGTACCTATGACTTTTGTAATATCATAGTAAACCAGGGCTCTTTGAGGTTTTGTTCAGCATAATATACTTCAGCTAAGGTATTGGGGGTTAAATCATTAATCGTGTCTCGGGTGTAGTAATAAAATAAACGCTTACTGTGACCATCATCAATCAATTTTTCTAAGTAACGGTGACCACGCTTTAATGATAAAAAGAAGACACCGCCAGACTTCAGGCTTTTTGCAGCACTCCTGACTACAGTCATCATTTCATTTTTGTTGAGATGAAGTAACGATGCAAAAGCATAGATTACATCAATGTTTCCAGGCCAATCATAATCCATCACATCGGCTTGAACAAAGGTTACCCCTGGCAGTTCCTTTCTCGCCATTTCGATGTATACATCAGAAATATCAACGCCAATATAGTCCGTTGTTTTGCTAAGTATATACGACGCTTCACGACCATACGCACAGCCAATTTCAACTACTCTTGGCAATTCAGAATCAATGAAGTTCAATGCTACATCAACATCTTCGACACGTACAGGAATTTTGTCGTACTTTTCCCGGTACTTTAGTGCTGCTTGGTTATAGGCATCCCTTATATCTGACATATGACATATATTGCATACCTATTATAGTATATAAAATACAAAAAGCGCTCACATGAGCGCTTTTTGTATTTGTCGGGGAGCAGGGAATCGAACCCTGGCCGCACGGTCCCAAACCGTGTACACTACCATTATGCTACACCCCGAGGCGGTGAGCGTCATGGCCTGCAACAGCTTTAGAAAAATGGGACACAGAATCAATGTTTACATTTATTTTGTGTCCCATTTTTCTAAAAGCAAGCTTTGCTTGCAGCAGGACATGACCGAACAACGAGAGGGTGCAAGCTCTGCTTACAACCCTACCTACCTGGTACCGATAGGTAATTGGCTGTGCCAATTTCGTGCGCCACATCATAGCACCACTTTCTAAAAAATGCGAGTGTCTACCCTGCTAATCAACCACAATATTCTCATAATACTCCACTAGCGCGTACGTTTCGTGTGGCACTACATGCACCGTAACTAAATCAAGTTGGTAGTGTCCTTTATACCCCTCCTGGGCAAGCCAGGTTTCGATGGTGCGCGCTAAGCGCTGGTGCTTGCCTTTAGTAACCTGCTCCTCCGGGCGATACCCAGCCTGCCGACTGGTTTTGATAGCGGATTTGGTTTCATGCGAAACCGTTTTTACCTCCACAAAATGAACGGTTATATCCCGCAGCACAATCAAGTCAATTTCACCCCATTTTTGCCGATGATTTCGCTCAAGTAGGGTGAATCCTTGGGCTGATAAAAATTGCCAGGCTATTTCTTCACCCGTTCTCCCAGTATCGATGTGGCTTAATTTCATATAAAAATGTTTCACGTGAAACGTATCGCATTTGCTCACTGTTCCCTAAATTAGCGAGATAGTATTATTTATAGGCCTAGATTCGATTTTATGCGACATTACGTTTTTGTCCTTTATCCACCTATACACTCGTTTATCCCCAGTTATCCCAGAGGTGCTTTATGTTGCACGTGTAACTACCAACAGCTCGGTTTAGTATTAACAATCACGTATGCATCGTACATATTTAGCAAACGTACTGGCGGCCTACTTAGATTTTACCATTGGCTGCTGTGCAATCGTAGTCTTAGCGGTCACATTTAGCGTAGAGCTGGTCTGGTGGCAGGTAATTGTAGGGGGCTTGCTGGCTCTACTGCCCGACATTGATATCGCGCCTATGCTGATTGTTGGTAAAACACCACGTTTTGATCACCGGCAAAGTATCTTTCATCGTCCGATACTCATGCTACCAATGGTAGCTCTACTGGGATACTTGATCGGAGGTACGTTTTGGGCGCTGGCCAGCACTATTCTCGTACTGTACCATTTTCTTCACGATATAGACTGGAGTGGCCAGCGCTACGGAATTGCCTGGTTTTGGCCGCTTTCAAAGCAGTTTTGGGGACCATATGGATTCTTTACACCTCCTACAACTGTTTCCCATGAAACATGGCTAAAGGACAAGTGGCTACAACCAAGTCATTTATCGATAATAGAACTCAGTGTCGCATTAGTAGCGGCTATATTCCTTGGTGTTTTGCTCGGAGTAATCACTACCTGGTGGTTTATTGGCACTCTTTTATTAGCTGCCGCTATGCCGTTATTCGTTTGGTACGGCTAAAATGTTGC
>Ga0102929_1002851_pt1 | contig 10297 bp, 9 predicted proteins | sample SalPonR1_B_D2_MG_FD_78510 | JGI IMG/M metagenome (GOLD analysis project Ga0102929, IMG submission 78510) | Salt pond soil microbial communities from South San Francisco under conditions of wetland restoration - Salt Pond MetaG R1_B_D2_MG | ecosystem: Environmental > Aquatic > Marine > Intertidal... | reverse complement strand
CGGGGGCGTGAATTGTTCGGTCATGCCGGGGCCTCATCTGTCATAGGAGTGTTGGCCGCTTGCAGTCGCGCGACGCGCAGTTTCCAGAGAAACTGTCCGGCGTTCACGACGTAGGCTGTATAGGCGGCGAGCGCGAGCCACATCTCTTCAACCGGGCTGAGCGCGCCAGTGAACAGCGCCCACACGTAGGCGAGGTGCAGGGCGATCACGAGGAACGAGAACACATCTTCCCAAAAGAACGCGGGCGCAAAGAGGTATTGGCCGAACACGACCTTTTCCCAAATCGCGCCTGTCACCATGATGGTCAGAAGGAACAGCGTCTTGATCAGGATTGAGATGGTCGCGGCATCATAGCCTGCGCCCGTCCAGAGATAGCGCAGGACAAGAGCCAAAGAGACAATGAAAACAAGGAATTGCAGCGGCGCGAGCACGCCCTGTATCAACGTCCAAATACTGTTGTCACGGCGCTCGCGCTGTTCCTCTGTATAGAGAAACACCGGTTTTTCTTGTGCGCTATGCGGTCCTGGCATGTTCACGATTCCGTAGTTGTCTTGGAAAAAGTATCGCTTGGACAAGGCAAGTGTCAACTAAAACTTACACTTTGCAGTTGGACACCGTGAGGAGCGGTATTCCGCGCCGCGATTCTAAAAAATATGAACAAATTCATTGATTTTTCGATGGTTTTTGGGCCGCTACTGCCTTGAAAGCAATGCGGAACGCGACATAGTGTCAATTCTCTTTGACATTTGTCGCTGAGAATCGGACACTGGAGGTGTCTGATCTGCCTGACAGCTGTCCGGCAGCGTGAGAGACGAGGGTTAGCCATGGCAAATGACCATTCAGACGACCGGATTACGACTGATGAAAACCGCCCGGATGTGTCCGCTTTGGCGTCAACGGTGATATCCGTGCTGAGCGACAAGGGTGATGAGGGTGCTCGAACGATCCGCAGCTCTGTTGTTCAGAAACTGGTGGACGTCGCCTTAAGCACTGACGCGTTCAACGCAGAAGAACTGTTGGAAGATTTGCGCGACAGGCGGATCAGCAGCGATCAGATTGTTGACATTTATATCCCTCTGGCCGCGCACGAGATGGGCCTGATGTGGGTTGAAGACGTGATCGGCTTTGCAAAGGTCACTATCGCGACCGCGCGCCTGCAGGGTCTTCTGACGCTGCTTGCGCCGCCTTGGTCGGCCAAGCCATCCGAACTCGCTGACGGCAGCAATGTGCTGCTGCTGCTTCAGGGCGACGACAGTCACACTCTTGGGCCACATGTTGCGACCGCACAAATGCGACGCATGGGGGCTTCAGTACGCATTCTTTTCGGAGTTGGCGCAGACACCCTCATCCGCGCTTTGTCGGAAGAAAGCTACGATCTCTTGTTGTTTTCCGGCTCCAGACCCGAGTCTCTTGCATCGATTCAAAAGATGGTTAAACAAGTTCGGGCCGGAATTTTGGCACCACCTCCTATGGTTTTGGGCGGGATCGTTTTGTCGCTCACAGATGGTGTCAAGGAAAAGACAGAAGTCGATCTGGTAACGAACGACGTGAAGGTTGCTCTCAAACTTTGCGAGAAGAAAAAGTCGAGTAGCAGGTCTTTGGCGCGGTAGATGAACAGTAGTGGGTCCAATTTTTGGAGCAGCGGTTCTGTTCCTCTGATCGATGCAGAAGTCTTGTCGAGCATTCTTGCCGTCGCGTCTGACATTGCGCTGGTTGTATCCCATGAAGGCACAATCCTGTCGGTTTTGGTGAACCCGAACGAAACCTCCTTCGGCAAACTGAACCACTGGGAAGGCCGCCCTCTCAAGAATTTCCTCACTCGCGAATGCATTCCCAAGATCGAAGCCGTCATGGCCACGATGGCCAAGGGTGAATTGCCGTCACGGTCGATCGAATTGAACCATTCGGACAATGCGGTCTGGGAATTTCCAATTCGCTATAGTTTTCATCCCTTCGGTGGCGATGGGTCTTTCCTGATGCTCGGTCGCGACCTTCGCCCCATTGCAGAGACGCAGCAGCAATTGGTTCAGGCGCAGATGTCGTTGGAACAAGGCTACGAGGCGCGTCGCGAATTTGATGCTCGCTATCGTTTGTTGCTGCGCACGGTGCGCGACAGCGTCGTGTTCATTTCCGTCAATGACGGAAAGATCAAAGACCTGAACGATCCGGCAGCGAGCCTTTTGGGTTCAACCCGCGAAGACCTGATCGGGTCCTCTTTCTCGCAAGAGTTCCGCGACAAGCGGCGCGAGGAATTCATCGAAGCGCTGATCAATGCGGCGATTTCGGAAAACAACAATGGCGTTGAAGTTCAGGCTCGGCGCGGACGTCAGCGGATTGTCATCTCGCCATCCGTGTTCCGCGCGGCCGGCGAACGTATTCTCATCTGCCGGATGAGCACCGCAGAAGATACCGCCGCACGCTTCGACAGCCTGACGGGCAGTCTGGCATCCGTTTTCGAAAAAGGATCGGACGCGATTGTCTTCACCAATGTCACCGGCAACATCGAAGCCTGCAACGACTCGTTCCTGGATCTGGTCGATGCCGCGCATGCGGTCGATGTTCGGGGTCGCAGCCTTGCTGATTTCCTGGGTCGTGGTCAGATCGACATGAGCGTTCTGGTGGAAAACGCGCGCCGCGCCGGGCAGATGCGGATGTATTCCACCAAACTTTTGAATGACTTTGGCGCCAAGACGCCGGTCGAGATGTCGGTAACGTTTATCGACAACCGAAGCGAACCCGAGCTTGGCTTTATCATCCGCGACATCAGCCGTGTCGACGCGATGCGCAAAGCGCCGGTCCAGACAAACGAAGACTCCAGCCGCAACGTGATGGAGCTTGTCGGATCAGCAACGTTGAAAGAAATCGTGTCCGAAACGACGGATGTGGTCGAAAAGATGTGCATTGAAACCGCTGTCAGCCTCACACGGAACAACCGGGTTGCGGCCGCCGAAATGCTCGGCCTGTCCCGTCAAAGCCTGTATGTGAAGCTTCGGAAATACGGTCTTTTGAACAAAGACGGCGACGGCGATTGACCTTCGAAAACCCTGCCTGCGACGGATAGGCAGATGCCGCGTTTTGCGATGTGTTTTGCTTGATATGAATCGGTTTGTCGTATTTAGTTGACACATGACTGTCAGCATAAGTTTACACCAAGACCGCTACCCTGCCCCATCTGCCATGTTGGAGCTGATCAAGCCGGTAACGTGGTTCCCGCCAATGTGGGCCTACACATGCGGCGCGATTGCTGCGGGTGTCCCGATTTCCGACCATATTTTCCTGTTGATCATCGGCATCATTCTGGCCGGACCCGTCGTCTGTGGGATGAGCCAGGCCGCCAACGATTGGTGCGATCGCCACGTTGACGCAATCAACGAACCTGGGCGTCCGATCCCGTCGGGCCGCATTCCCGGAAAATGGGGTCTATGGATTGCATTGGCGATGTCTGCCTTGTCTTTGGCGTTGGGTGCTCTGCTTGGCCTTTGGGGCTTTATCGCGACCGTCGTCGGCGTATTGGCGGCTTGGGCGTATTCGGCTGAACCGATCCGATTGAAGAAATCCGGCTGGGCCGGGCCCGGACTTGTCGGCTTGTCTTATGAATCCTTACCGTGGTTCACAGGCGCCGCCGTGTTAAGCCAGACACTGCCCTCCTGGCCGATTATCCTGATCGCCCTGCTCTATGGCATCGGCGCGCACGGGATCATGACTCTGAACGATTTCAAAGCGCTGGAAGGGGATCGCCAGATGGGCGTGAATTCCCTGCCGGTCACGCTTGGCCCTGAAAAAGCGGCCAAAGCGGCGTGCATCATCATGCTTGTGCCGCAGATTTTCGTCATTATCGCGCTCGCTCATTGGCATCAGCCGGTGCATGCAGCTGCGGTTCTTGCGCTGGTGTTGGGGCAACTCTGGGCGATGTCCGTCATGTTGAAAGATCCGAAAGCGAAAGCGCCTTGGTACAATGGCACGGGCGTGTTGATGTACGTTTCCGGCATGATGGTCTCGGCCTTTGCCTTGCGCCATATTGAGGTGATCTGGTGACGCTCGGTTGGCTCGCCATTGTACGCCTTGGTCTCGTTCAGATGGCCCTTGGTGCCGTCGTGGTTCTCACAACATCGACGTTGAACCGCCTTATGGTGGTAGAGCTGTCGCTTGCCGCCGTTTTGCCCGGTCTGTTGGTCGCGCTGCACTACGGCATTCAAATCACCCGCCCCAATTGGGGCTTCATCTCTGACAAAGGTGGCAACCGGTCGCGATGGATCATTCGCGGCATGTTCATCTTGGCCGCCGGTGGTGTGCTCGCCGCACTTGGCGTGGTCGAGATGGAAACGAATTACTGGGCCGGTCTGGGCATTTCTGTACTTGCTTACGCGCTGATTGGCCTTGGGGCTGGTGCCGCCGGAACCTCTGTTCTTGCGCTTCTGGCGACCGCCACCGCGCCACATCGGCGTGCCGCGGCCGCAACCATCACATGGCTAATGATGATCTTTGGCATCGCAATGACTGCCGGTGTCGTGGGCCAACTGCTTGATCCCTACACCCCCGCTGTGCTGATCCGCGTTGTCAGCGGTGTCGCGATTGTCGCGCTGATGATCACGTTCATCGCAACCTGGCGCATCGAACGCGGAGTTGAGGCCGCTCCCGAGCCTGACCCTGTTCCCTTCCGCGAAGGGCTGGCCGAGGTTTGGGCCGAACCAAAAGCGCGGATGTTCACCATCTTCGTTTTCCTGTCGATGACCGCCTATTTCATGCAGGAGCTGATCCTGGAACCCTATGCGGGCCTCGTCTTTGGATTCACCCCGGGCGAAAGCACAACGCTGTCGGGCATTCAGAACGGTGGTGTCTTCCTTGGCATGCTGACCGTCGGGATAGCAGCCACAGCGCTGCGGTTTGGAAGTTTGCGTAACTGGGTTGTTGGTGGCTGTCTTGGATCTGCGGCCAGCCTCTGTGTGATCGCAATGCTGGGCGGCTACGCCATGCCGGACACACTTCTGCCCGCTGTCTTTGCGCTTGGCTTTTTCAACGGAACCTTTGCCGTTGCGGCGATTGGATCAATGATGGCGCTGGCTGGCGAAGGCCGCGAAAAGCGCGAAGGCACACGCATGGGCCTATGGGGTGCTGCGCAAGCGATTGCCGCGGGCTTTGGTGGCCTGACCGGTGCCGCCGCAGCTGACATAATGCGCACCATCACTGCCGATGCGCCCGCTTTCGGCACTGTCTTTGTATTTGAAGCCGGGCTCTTCCTCTGCGCCGCCTTGATGGCGATGCGCATCATGGAAGGCAGCGTCCGCAGAACCGAACTGATCGCAGGAGAATGACCATGTATGATGTAGTCGTAGTGGGCGGTGGCCCATGTGGCGCAACCGCCGCCGAAGACCTTGCCCGCTCGGGGTACAAGGTTGCCCTGCTGGATCGCGAAGGTCGGATCAAACCTTGTGGAGGCGCCATCCCGCCCCGTTTGATGCAAGACTTCGACATTGGCGAAGATCAATTGGTCGCCAAAGTGAACACTGCGCGGATGATTTCGCCAACAGGTCGTCATGTCGACATTCCAATCGAAAACGGCTTCGTCGGAATGGTGGATCGTAAGGATTTTGATCCCTTCCTGCGCGATCGCGCTGAGAAAGCTGGTGCAGAACGCCTTACCGGGACCTATGTCCGCATTGATCGAAACAAGGCCGCGAAGACCCGCGCTGTCGTGTATCGCGACAAGGAAAGCGGTGAAGAACGCACCTTGCCGACAAAGCTCATCATCGGTGCCGACGGCGCCAATTCCCGCGTCGCACGGGACGAGATCCCCGGCGGTGACAAAGTGCCATTGGTCTTCGCCTACCATGAGATCATCAAGGCCCCAGAAAAGAATGATGTCTATGATCCGGTCCGCTGCGACGTCATCTATGACGGTGCGATCAGCCCGGATTTTTACGGCTGGGTCTTCCCACATGGCGGTACAACCTCCGTTGGCATGGGCACCTACATCCAAAGCGTCAATCTTAAAGAGGCAACCGCAGCTTTGCGTCAGGCCTCGGGCCTTGCCGATTGCGAAACCATTCGCAAGGAAGGCGCGCCAATCCCTCTCAAGCCACTGCGCTTCTGGGACAACGCCCGCGATGTGGTCGTGGCCGGAGACGCGGCTGGCGTCGTTGCTCCATCAAGCGGCGAAGGTATCTACTACGCAATGATCTGTGGCCGCCACGCAGCATCAGCCTGCGCTGCCACGCTGAAATCCGGGCGCATTACCGACCTGGCCCTTGCCCGCAAGCTGTTCATGAAAGAGCACAAGACCGTCTTCCGTGTTCTGGGCCAAATGCAGGACGCCTACTACAAAAGCGATGCGCGCCGCGAACGGTTCGTGTCCCTGTGTCACGATGTCGACGTTCAAAAGCTGACATTTGAGGCGTATATGAACAAAAAGCTCGTCAAAGCACGGCCCATGGCGCACCTGAAGATCGGCTTCAAGAACGCGCGCCATCTTCTGGGCCTTGTCCGGGAGACACATGTATGACCCAGACCCTCATCCCCGCATGGACCGGCGATACACTTGCGCCCGTCGAAAAGCTCGATGCGCATATTCGCGGTCTGAAGCACAAGGCAATCTCGGTCTTTGTGCTGCGCGGGGACGAGGTTCTGATCCAGCGCAGGGCGCTGGGCAAGTACCATACGCCCGGGCTTTGGGCGAATACATGCTGCACGCATCCCGATTGGGAAGAAGCCAGCCTCGACTGCGCGCACCGGCGGCTTGAAGAAGAACTTGGGATCACCGGTCTGACGCTCGACTACCGCGACCGCGTGGAATACCGCGCCGATGTGGGTGGCGGCTTGATCGAACACGAAGTGGTCGATGTCTTCGTCGCAGAGGTTGCCGAAGCGCCGAACATGTCCCTCAACCCCGATGAAGTGATGGCAACGCGTTGGGTGCGGTACAGCACGTTGATTCAGGAGGTGGTTAATCAACCAAGCCACTTTACGCCCTGGTTGCGCATTTACCTTGACACATATGCGCCGCAAATCTTCGGGGCCTTGGCAATTTCCTGCGAAAACACAGCATAAAGCAGCCAATTTTAAACACATTCGCTCCTGTTTCTTGCGCTAGTCCTTTCCCAGACGTTTAAGAGCGGCTCGAATTGGAGATTTTAAGATTTCTGGTGTTACGGCATAGCCAACTTGCTGACGCTTCTTGATGCGCACAGCGTTTTGTCATGACAATTCCAACCGATGGACCGTGGCTGAAGGGTTATCTTTTCCCATGTGAAGTCTTGGCCTGTGCTGTATGGGCATACCATCGCTGCGCGTGGCGCACAGCGGATGTCGAGGACCTGCTGGTTAATGCTGTGCAATCGTCAGCCAGGAAACCGCACGCAAATGGGTGAGCAGCTTTGGTAGGCATTTTGCCGATTGCATCAAGCGTGACCGTCCCACCGCTGCCGACAAATGGCGCCTGGATGAAGTCGTCGTTCCGATCAACAACATGAAGCATGTGGTTGTGGTGAGCAGTGGAGGCGAACAGGGACGTGTTGGAAATTCTTGTGCAGCCGTGCCAAAACGACAAAGCTGCCAAGCGTTTCCTAGCTCGGCTGATCGCCCGCTTTGGCAAACCGCGTGTCGTCATGACGGATAAATTGTGCAGTAACATAAAACCGATCTGGGCTCTTGCGCCTGAAGCTAATTATCGGGCGCACAAAGGACTCAACAACCGCATCGAAGGATCCCACAGACCGGCCCGCAAACGATAGAAGCCGATGGGGCAGTTCAAATCGCCACGACAGGAACAGCAACTTCTGGCTACCCATGATTGGAGCAACGTCGTCTTTCGTCCAATCCGCGATCAACTCTCTGTCATCTCATATCGCCACGCCAAGGGTGACGCATTCGACCTCTGGAAAGAAGGCTACGCTGTGGAAATGACCGCCGGACAAGCTGAGCTCTCACGCCTGTCAATCGAGCGAAAACAAATTGGCAATGCGCTTTAACGGGACCGTTGGGTCTGTCGCGGACGCCAAGACCATTATCGATGCGCATGCCGCAGCAGTCGAGACGCCCTTCGGCTCGGAATTCACAATCGGAGTGACCGGCCTCGTTGAGGACGCCTTAAACTGGGTGTGACGTCACGCGCCTTTGGTCAGCGGAACGACTTTGTTGTCAGCGGTCACCAGCGACAGCGCGCGTTGGTACATGTCGAAGCGTGTCAGCCCGGCATCAGCGTACATATCGTCCGGCGACGCCTGATCGATGAAGCGATCGGGCAGGGTCATGGTCCTGACCTTAACACCATGATCCATCGCGCCGCGATCGGTGAGTTCGTGCAAGACCATGGCACCGAACCCCCCGCGTGCGCCCTGTTCAACCGTGATCAGCGCCTTGTGGTTTGCGGCGAGCGATAGGATCAAGTCGATGTCGAGAGGCTTGGCAAAGCGCGCATCAGCAATGGTCACGGAAACACCCTGGGCTTCAAGTAACCGTGCGGCGGCCTCAACCTCGGCAAGATGCGCACCGAAACTGAGGAATGCGACATCGCTGCCTTCTTGCAGAACACGGCCTTTGCCGATCTCAAGAACCTCACCGCGTTCTGGCATCTCAACGCCATTGCCCGCACCACGGGGATAGCGGAATGCAATCGGACCGCTGTCATGCGCGACAGCCGTGGCGACCATATGCTTTAGCTCGGCCTCATCAGCTGCGGCCATCACCGTCATATTGGGCAGCGCGGTCAAATAGCCCACGTCGAACGCGCCGGCATGAGTGGCACCATCGGCACCCACAAGCCCGGCGCGGTCAATGGCGAAACGGACGGGAAGGTTTTGCAGGGCAACATCATGAACGACCTGATCGTATCCGCGTTGCAGGAATGTGGAATAAATCGCGCAGAACGGTTTCAGGCCAGAGGCGGCCATACCCGCCGCGAAAGTGACAGCGTGTTGTTCCGCAATACCAACGTCAAAAACGCGCGAAGGGAAGCGGTCGGCTAGAATATCGATCCCGGTTCCGCCCGGCATCGCCGCAGTGACGCCCACGATGTTCGGGTCACGCGATGCTTCATCGGTCAGGGTTTCGCCAAAGACTTTCGTGTAGCTCGGTGCGTTTGGCTTGGATTTGGCCTGGGTTCCCGAGACCACGTCGAACTTGGACACGCCATGGTATTTGTCGGCGCTGTTTTCGGCGTGGGAATACCCTTTGCCTTTGACCGTGCAACAATGGATCAACACTGGCCCAGTAGCACGGGCGCGGGCGGCACGCAGGACGGGAAGCAATTGCCCCATGTCATGCCCGTTGATGGGGCCTATATATTCAAAGCCAAGTTCTTCGAACAAGGTACCAGACGCGGTGAGATTTCCTGTCACAAGTTGACGCGCGCGCTTGGCGCTTTCACGCATCGGTTCGGGCAAAGCCGCTTCGAACCCTTCGGCAAGGGATTTGACCTTCGCCAGAGGCTCATTCGCATAGAGTCGGCTGAGGTAAGACGACATGGCGCCCACCGGCGGTGCAATGCTCATTTCGTTGTCGTTCAGGATAACGAACAGGCGGCGGCCTTCGTGGCCCGCATTGTTCATCGCCTCGTAGGCCATGCCAGCACTGATGGACCCATCGCCAATCACCGCGATCGCATCGCCGGTGGGACGGCCCATGTCGCGGCCGACCGCAAAGCCAAGAGCGGCGGAAATCGACGTGGAAGAGTGCGCCGCACCAAACGGATCGAATTCGGATTCACTGCGCTTCGTGAAACCGGACAGGCCGTCTTTCTGGCGCAAGGTCGACATGCGGTCGCGGCGTCCGGTGAGTATCTTGTGAGGGTAACATTGGTGGCCCACATCCCAGATGAGCTTATCCATCGGCGTGTTGAACACTGCGTGAATGGCGACGGACAGTTCAACGACCCCAAGGCTCGATCCCAGGTGACCGCCGGTTTGAGACACGGCTGATATGACCTCGGATCGGACCTCATCGGCAAGCTTTGTCAATGTGGTATCGTCCATCGTGCGAAGGTCAGCAGGACCTGCAACGCGGTCAAGATTGGGTGTATCCGGGCGTGTCATGTGGCAGTCTCCTCGGGGACATGAGGGTAAATAGGCGCCACGTTTACCGGGGGATGCCCAGAAACGTGACGCCAGTTCCTGTAGCCAACAGGAAGGGAACCGGGGTGTTGAGCCCCGTATCCGGTTTCTCGTTTTGGGAACCTACGAAACCGGATCTGGCGGATGGTCAGGGGCGGCGGACCGCCCCGACCCATCATTCGTATACAGGCGCACCTGTAGTCGCGAGCTCGGGCCAGTCAGCGATGACATTCGTCCCTTGCAGCGGCTGGATG
>Ga0102929_1002849_pt1 | contig 10299 bp, 6 predicted proteins | sample SalPonR1_B_D2_MG_FD_78510 | JGI IMG/M metagenome (GOLD analysis project Ga0102929, IMG submission 78510) | Salt pond soil microbial communities from South San Francisco under conditions of wetland restoration - Salt Pond MetaG R1_B_D2_MG | ecosystem: Environmental > Aquatic > Marine > Intertidal... | reverse complement strand
CTCGGCGGCGAGTGCGTCGAGCCGGCGCAGCAGGTTGTTCGTGTCCGGGGAAGATCCACTCACGGGACGACACTCCTCACGGTACGAGGCCGTGACGCAGGGAAAGGGAGACCGAGGAGCCGTCTCGGTCGTCGCCACGATCGACGAGCCAGGCCGCGGCGACGGACCACGCTCCGAAGCCGGCTCGCAGGCCCGAGCCCAGGCGTGGCCGACCATCCACGACCCCGACGTGGCCGGCGATGTCCACGACCGAGGTGAGATCCCACTCCGCCCCGATGAGCCGGGCGTCGGACGCCCCCGGTGAGAGGCCGCGCTCCAGCGGCTCGCGAAACACGAGGCGCAGGTGCAGGCGTTCTCCCACGGCTCGCACATGTTCGATCTCCACGCGTCGCGTCGGCCGAAGGCGTCGTGCGAGCGCCCGCAGGGTCGGGGGCGCCTCGGACACCGGTCGCGCCTCGAAGTCGGTCTCCACGCCGGCCCCCTCGATCAGCGTCTCGCCGGCCCGGTACCTCAGATCCGACGACGCCCACGTGAAGGTGCGGACCGCATTGAAGAGTGTGACCCCGGTGGTGCTCCCGACCCCGCGCCAGGCGAGCCCCAGATCCATCCCCACCCCGAATCCCGGCGCGACCCCGTTCCCGCTCGCGCTGATCGTCGGAAGCTTCAGGTCGGCGGTCGCCTGATCCCCGTCGATGAGGCTGCCGGCGTCACGCGTCACCACGAGCCCGTGTCCGATGGTCGCGTGGATGCGGCCGCCGACGGTCAGTTCGGGCACGACATCGGAAGCGGGTCGCCCTCCCCACGCGACGCCCACGTTCGAGAAGATCGCGCCGTCGAGGGCGGAGTCCGTGAGGCGGAAGTCACCGGGCGAGCCGTCCCGACCGGCGTTGCCGAACAGCAGCAGTTCGACCGCGTCGGCCGGCAGACGGACGCTGCCGACGACCGTGGTCGAGGCGCGAATCTCGACCGGGCCGCGGCGCAGGGCGATCGGGCCGAGGCCGGCGGTCACCCGTCCTCGCTGGGTACCGGTCCCGACCTGAGTCAGCCAGGTCTCGCGCGTCTCACGGGACAGTACGTCGCCGCCGACACGGGCGATGTCCCGCCCGGTGATCGGACCCAGAGCCACCCCGATCCGCACCGGTGTGAAGAGGAATTCCCACCCGCTCCCATCGGACAGCCCGGCCGGGTTGGCGGGGAAGCCGGTCGTGGAGTCCCCCGCGACCGACAGGGGGAGGTCGCCCCCGGCGGCGTCCGCGAACGCGTCCGCGAGCTGTCCGGCGGCCGCCCGAGGGGTCGTCGCGAGACCCGAGACGAGAATCAGGCCGGCGGCCAGAGCGGAGCGGGGGAGATGGGGGGGCATGGATGCGGGAAGCTCCGCCGACCACGGGCGGGGCGCAATGTGCCCGGGGGCACGGTCGCGGTCGGACCCCGTGGCCGGGCCGGGGAGCGGGCATCCCATCACGGCCCGCGAATGCCTAGATTCGAAGCATACGCGACGCTCGCCGGCCGTCCGGCGCGTCCCACGATCATCCCGTCACAGCATCCCGAGGCCGCCCACGTGAGCACCTTCGACGACCAGCTCGAGAAGATCCAGTCCGCCCCCGGCTTCATCGCCGCACTCGACCAGAGTGGAGGCAGCACGCCCAAGGCTCTCCGTTCGTACGGCGTCGACGACGGCGAGTGGAGCGGCGAGGACGAGATGTTCGCGACGGTTCACGCCATGCGCACGCGGATCGTGACGAGTCCGGCGTTCGACGGAGATCGCATCCTGGGTGCGATTCTCTTCGAGGACACGATGGATCGTGAGATCGAGGGGCTGCCCTCCGCGACGTTCCTGTGGGAGGAGAAGGGAGTCGTCCCCTTCCTCAAGGTCGACAAGGGGCTGGCCGACGAGGAGAACGGAGTTCAGCTCATGAACCCGATCCCCGGTCTCGACCGTACGCTCGAGCGTGCGAAGTCGAAGGAGATCTTCGGGACCAAGATGCGCTCCGTGATCAAGCAGGCGGACCCGGAAGGGATCGCCGCCATCGTCGATCAGCAGTTCGAGGTGGGACGACAGATCGTGGGACACGGCCTCGTACCGATCCTCGAGCCCGAGATCGACATCCACTGCCCCGACAAGGCCGACGCCGAGTCGCTGCTTCTGGAGGCGCTCCTGGAGGGCCTCGACGGCCTCGCCGACGATCAGAAGGTCATGCTGAAGCTGACCCTCCCGGAGGCCGACGGCCTGTACACGCCGTGCATCGAGCACCCGAACGTCCTGAAGGTGGTCGCGCTGTCCGGCGGGTACTCGCGGGAGGAGGCGAACGACCGTCTGTCCCGCCAGCCCGGGATGATCGCGAGCTTCTCGCGCGCGCTGGTCCAGGGGCTTTCCGCCGATCAGAGCGACGAGGAGTTCAACGCGCAGCTCGACCGGTCGATCGAGAACATCTTCCGGGCGTCGATGACCTGAGGCGTCGATGACTCGAGGCGCGGACGACCCGAGGCGCCGCGTCAGGTCGCGAGGGCGCCCAGCATCCAGGCGCTGGCCAGCGCCGCGTAGATTCCCATCACGTAGCCGATCACGGCCATGAGCAGCCCGACCGGCGCCATGGCCGGGTGGTAGACGCCGGCGACGACCGGAGCGGACGCCGCGCCACCGATGTTGGCCATGCTGCCGGTCGCGATGAAGAAGAGCGGGGCCTTCATCAGGCGCGCCACAGCGAAGAGGATCACGACGTGGATCGAGATCCAGAGCGTGCCGGCGGCGAGGTAGAGGGGTGCGTCCAGCACGGCCGCGAGGTCGGCTCTGGCGCCGATGCCGGCCAGCAGCAGGTAGAGCGCGACGTATCCGAGATGGCTCGCGCCGACCTTCTCGTACTCGCGGAGTCGGGTGAAGGAGAGCAGGAGGCCCACGGTCACCACGATCAGCACCGCCCACGTCGTGCCGCTGATGATGGTGGGGTCCCCCAGGGCCGGAAGCGCGTCCCCGAGGTTGACCGAGAGAACCGCCGCCGCCAGGCCCATGCACACGAGAAAGGCGGCGTCCGGGAGCGTGATCGGATGCCTACGCCGGTCCATCTCCTCGAGGCGTCGATTGGTCTCGTCGAGGGCCGTCGTGTCGGCGCCGGTCGCGGTGTCGTAGCGCTTCTGCCATCCGCTGAAGAAGAGCAGCACGCCCATCCACCCGTATCCGACGACCGTGTCCACCACGATGATGGGGCCGAAGGTCGAGTCCGGCGTACCCACGCTCTCGGCGATCGCCACCATGTTCGCGGTGCCGCCGATCCAGCTGCCCGCCAGCGCCGCCAAGCCCTTCCAGGCCTCCTCGGGAAGGAAGTTTCCGAAGGCGAGGTAGGAGATCGGTCCGCCGATCACGATCCCGAGCGTACCGGCCAGCACCATCACGAGCGCGACCTTCCCCAGCTTCGCGACGCTCTTGAGATCCACCGAGATCATCAGGAGGAAGAGCGCGAACGGAAGGAGGTAGCGGGTGAGCCATCCGTAGACCGGCGAGTCGGCCGGCGTGATCCCCGCCGTCGTCGCCACCATGGGCACGAAGTAGCAGAAGATCACCGGCGGGACGTACTCGAACAGCTTCTCGAGCCCCTCCCGCCGGCTGAGCCAGAAGATGCCCCCGACGATGAAGGCGAGGAACGCCGCCACGGACATCGGGTCGTGAATCAGGCTCGTTTCCATCGGGATCACCTCTCGTCGGGGAAAGCTCCCCGCAATCTATCCCCCGGATGCATCGAGGGGCGATCCGCGATGACGTGCGTCGGCGTCAGGGCTCGAGAACCACGCGGAACCGCGCCTCGTTCTCGATCATCCGTGTGTACGCCTCGTTGGCTTCCTCGAGCGGGAACGTCTCGATCGTCGGGCGGACGCCCGTGAGCGCGCTGAAGTTCAGCGTGTCCTCCGAATCCGTCGCGATGCCACTCGGCCAGCCCTCGATGCCGCGGCGTCCCATGATCATCTGCATCGCGCTGACCTCGATCGGCTCCTGCGAGGCGCCGACCACGATCAGGCGCCCGTCCCGCCCGAGTCCGTCGAATGCCGCCGTCGCGGCAGCCGGGGCCGGGGCCGTTTCCAGGATCACCTTCGCGCCCCCGAGTGCCTGGAGGCTTTCCGCGGGGTCCTGCTCTTCGGTGTCGATGTAGTGGTGGGCACCGAGATCACGGGCGAGTGACTCCTTCTCCGGGCCACGGGAGAGTGCCGCGACCTCGAAGCCCATCTTCGCCGCGTACTGGACGCCGAGATGCCCGAGTCCGCCGATTCCCTCCACGGCGACGAGGTCGCCGGGCCGGGCGTCGCTGTTCCGGAGCGCGTTGAAGGTCGTGATTCCCGCGCAGAGCAGGGGGGCCGACTCGGCGTCGGTCAGGTCGTCGGGAATCCGTGCGATCGCCTCTCGAGGCGCCACCAGGTACTCCGCGTACCCGCCGTCGTACGTGATGCCGCACACCTGTGCGTTCTCGCACGAGATGAAGTCCCCGCGACGGCACGGCTCGCAGTGGAAGCAGTGGCCGCCGTGCCAGCCCACGCCCACACGGTGACCCGGCTCGAACTCGTTCACGCCCCCACCCACCGCGTCCACGCGGCCCGCGACCTCGTGGCCGGGGATGCGAGGCAGCTCGAGATCGGGCCACATGCCCTCCTTCACGAAGGCGTCGCTGTGGCAGATCCCGCAGGCCTCGACCTTCACCCGAACCTCGCCGGGCCCCGGTTCGGGGATATCCCGCTCCTCCAGCTGGAAGTCGCCGCCGGCCTCGTGGATCACCATCGCGCGCATCTTCGCCATATCGTTCACTCCATCATCATCGGCTTGCTTCAAGGTTGTCTCGACGGATGGCAACCCTTTGGGCCACTTGGAGTTTCGCTGTCGGTGACGGGGGCCGCCCTACGCAGCGGCCTCACCGCCGGTCGGGCCGCTGCCCACCCGGTCACGCATCCGTCCGAGGGCGCCCTTCACATCCTCCAGAATCAGATACAGGGAGGGGACGATGACGAGGATGATCGCTGTGGCGAAGACGATTCCGAACCCGAGAGAGATGGCCATCGGGACCAGCTGTCGGGCCTGATCCGAGCGCTCGAGGATGATCGGGGTCAGACCGCCGAAGGTCGTCAGTGTGGTCAGAACGATCGGGCGAAAGCGGCGCAGGCCGGCCTGGTGGATCGCGTCGAACGCCGACGAGCCCTCCCGTCGTCGCTTGTTCGCGAAGTCGATCATGATGAGCGAGTCGTTCAGCACCACTCCCGAGAGGGCCACGACACCCATGACGCTGACGAGGGAGAGGTCGTACCCGAGCACGATGTGGCCGAGAACGGCACCGACCAGGCCGAACGGAATCGCACCCATGACGACGACCGGCTGCACGTAGCTGCCGAGCGCGATCGCGAGCAGGGCGTAGATGGCCAGCAGCGCCATGCCGAAGCTTCCCCACAGGGCAGCGGTCGCCTCCCGGGTATCGGCCTGGCTTCCCTCGAAGCTCCAGGTGATCCCGGGAAAGTCCGCTCGCAGTTCGGGAAGCGTCTCGTCCTGAAGCGACGCGAGCACGCGCGAGACCGCGCTGGGAGGCTGGGCATCCATGCCGACGGTCACCACACGACGTCCGTTGCGTCGATCGATGCTGGAGAAGGCCTGGTCCTGCTCGATCCGCGCGACCTCGAGCAGAGGCACCTCGGTGCCGGTCGGCGTGCGGATGACCAGATCTTCCAGTGCGTAGAGCGACGTCCGCTGTTCCCGGGGCAGCTTGACCCGGATCTCGACCTCGTTCGTACCGCGCAGCTGCCGGAGCGCGAGGTCACCGAAGAAGGCGTTGCGCAGCTGACGTCCCACATCGTCGGGCGTGAGGCCGAGACGCCGTCCCTCGGGCAGCAGCACGAAGTCGAAGCGATCCTTTCCGCGATCGTAGCTGTCCGTCACGTCCCGGGTGGCACTGAAGGCTTCGACGCGCTGCCGGAAGACCTGGCTCGCCTCGGCGAGCACGTCCGGATCCGAGTGGCTGAGATCGACCTCGATGTCCTGCCGCCATCCGCCCGGGCCCCGCTCGGCCTCGAAGCTGATCTGGTCGACGCCCTCGATGTCCCCGATCTCGGTTCGCCAGAGTTCGGCGAACTCCTGCGCGCTCATGTCGCGCTCGGTGGGCGGACGCATCACCGCCTCGACGTCCACGTAGCTCTGTCCGCGGACGTTCGTCTTCACGCCCTCCGCGACCTCGTAGAGATCGTTCTCCTCGAACATGGTGAGCGTGCGATCGGTGATCCGACGGGCCACCCGGGCCGCCTGGTCGACCGTCGTGCCGACCGGGAGCTGAACGCTTCCCTCCACCTCGTCGGCCGCGGCCTCCGGCATCAGGACCATCCCCATGTGCCCGCTCCAGGCGTACCCCCCCACGACCAGCAGGAGGGCGAGGGATGCGCTCAGGGTGATCCAGCGATCGCGGAGACACCGGTCGAGCAGGGCCCGATACCGGGTGTCGACGAACCGCTTGAACTTCCGTGCGAACAGCTGCTGCCACGCGGCGATGCGGCGGGTCGGTCCCCAGCGGGCGGTGCTGCCTGCGTGGCCGAGGTGGGCGGGGAGGATGAAGAACGCCTCCACCAGCGAGATGATCAGCACGAGGATCACGACCACCGGGAGCGGCCACCAGTACTTCCCCGTCGTCCCGGGAATGAAGAGCAGAGGCAGGAAGGCGAGGATGTTGGTGAGAATCGCGAACGTCACCGGCCGCGCCACATCGCGCGCTCCCGCGATCGCGGCCTCCATCGGCGCCATCCCCTGTTCTCGACGCTCGTGGATGTTCTCTCCGACGACGATCGCGTCGTCCACCACGATCCCGAGCACGACCAGGAAGCCGAACATCGAGATCATGTTGATGCTGAGGCCGACGAGCGGCATGAACAGGATGGCGCCGACGAAGCTGATCGTCATGCCGGCCATCACCCAGAAGGCGACCGTGAGTTCGAGGAAGAGCGCGAGGACACCCAGAACGATCAGGATCGCCAGGATGCCGTTCTCCGCCAGAAGCGAGAGGCGAGCGCCGTAGTCCTCCGCGGCGCTGCTGTCGACGCGGATCTGGACCCCCTCGGGCAGGTCGGACCGCGCGTCGTCCAGGAGGACCTCCACCGCTTCGGAGATCTCGAGTGGGGACTGGTCGCCGACCCGGAACACCTGGAGGTCGATCGACGGCTGTTCGTTGAACTGGCCGAAGAAGCCGATCTCCTCGAATCCGTCCCGGATCTCCGCGATGTCACCCAGCGTGATGGCGCCGCCGGACGCCGAGGAGACGATCTCGATGCGTCGGAACTCCTCGGCCCACTGCTTCCGCTCCTGCATCCTCAGCAGCACTTCACCCGAGCTGCTCTCCACCGCGCCCGCGGGAATGTCGCGGCTCGACGCGGCGATGAGGTCGCCCACCTCGGCCAGGGTCAGGTCGTACTCCCGCAGGCGTTCCCGCGGGATCTCGACGTGCGTCACGTAGCCCGGCACGTTGCCCAGTTCGACCTGGGTGATGCCCGGGTCGGAAAGCAGACGATCACGGAGTCGCTCCGCCACCTGCCGGAGCGTCCAGACGTCGACGCTCCCGTACACGGCCAGCGACATGACTTCCCGCTGGTTCGATTCGAGCTGGACCTCCGGCTCCTCGATGTCGTCCGGGAAGGTCCGGATCCGGTTGACCGCCTGATCCACGTCCTGGAAGGCCTTCATGCGGTCGATCCCACCCACCAGCTCGATCGACACGTTGCCCGAGCCCTCTTCGGCGGTCGCCGTGACGTCGCGGATGCCCTGGATGCCGCGGATCGCCTCCTCGACCGGTCGGAGGATCCCCTGTTCGACTTCAGCGGGGGAGGCGCCGGGGTAGGCGACGCTGACGGTCACCACGTCGAGGGCGTACTGCGGATAGACCTCCTTCTGCATCCCGAAGGCGGCCCACACGCCCCCGACGAGCAGAACGACCATGAGCAGATTGGCGGCGATCGAATTTCGCGCCATGAAGGCGATCGGGCCGCCCTTCTCGTCGCTCACGCTTCGCCCTTCGTCGCTCACGACGTGCCCTCGCCGTCGGAGGCGAGACGGAGCGGGGCGCCCTCCACCACGGTCGCCAGGTCGGTCGTGACGATGCGATCGCCGTCGGCGAGCCCGGCGGTGACGTAGGCGTATTCCGCGTCGCGGAGAGCGATCTCGACGTCGCGGATCCGGAGTTCACCCTCCTCCATCACCCAGACCGTGTCGTCGTTGCGGACGAGGTCCCGCGTGAGCCGCACCGCATTCTCGACCGGCCGACCCAGCAGCTCGACCTCGACGAAGGAGGAGAGAAGAAGGGGGGGGCGATTCGGGGTGGCGGTGTCCATGGCGAGCGGATCGTCGACCTCGATCACGATGCGCGCCAGGCGGGTCGGCGCCTCGAGTTCGCCGATGAGCCGGCGAAGCGTCCCCTCCCTCGTGGCGCTCGCGGGCCAGGCGGTGCGGTTGCGGATGACGGCCGGAGAGGGCTGCTCGGGGTCGTCGTCGGCGAACCGGAGATAGGGGATGCGATCCTGCGGGACCGTCGCCACGACCCAGTACCGGTCGACACCCACGAGCCGGGCGAGGCCGTCTCCCGGACCGACCTGCGAGCCGACATTGGCCGTACGACTGAGGATCTGCGCGTCGAAGGGCGCCACCACACGGGTCCGCGCCAGCGCCAGACGGGCCTGATCCACCGCTGCCTCGGCGGAGGCGACCTGCGCTCGCGCGGCGTTCACCTGGGGCTCGCGGAGGACGAGCGACCGATTGCGCGCCCGGACCGAGTCGCTGAGAAGGCGCAGGTCTTCCCGGGCGACGGTCTGTCGGCCGAGTTCGAGCTCGAGATTCGTGCGCGCCTGCTGCAGTTCGCTCCGACGCTGGGCCAGCGCGTTCTCGTAGTCGGCGGGATCGAGGCGGACGAGCACCTCGCCCTCGTCCGCTCGTCCGCCCGGGGTGAAGGCGTCGGCGACCGACTGGACCGACCCCGAGACACGAGGTCTCAGCATGATGTCCCGTGCAGGCTCGACCGTTCCGGAGGCGCGAAGTCGAGGCTGCCACGTCCCCATCTCCGCGGCGGTCGTCTGCACCAGCATGGCCGATTCGCGGACCGCTCCGGTGCGCTCGGCCTCGGGTTCGGTGAGGAAGGTGACGGCCACCACGGCGATCGCGAGCCCGAAGATTCCGGCGATGATGGCGAGGGTGCGCTTCGTCGTCATGAGCCGTCCTGCGGAAGGGTGTCGATGGGGCCGGCGAGCGCGCCGTAGAGGTCGACCCGCGCCTCGAGACGCGCGAGCCGGGCCGCGAGCAGCTCCCGCTCCAGTTCCTGGACCTCGACGAGCGCGGTCAGCACTTCGAGGTAGCTCGCCGCGCCGTTGAAGAAGGCGGTGCGAAGCTGTTCCGATGCCTGCGAGGCGAGGGTGACCTGCTCCTGGATCCGGGCGATCCGCTCCTCTTCTCGGAGCTCGGCCGCCAGCGCGTCCTCGACCTCGCGAAAGGCGGTGAGAGTGGCCTGTCCCCAGGTGAGCAGCTGTTCCTGCCGAACCGCCTCTGTGCGGTCGACCTCCGCGTCGAGTTCCCCTCCGCGGAAGAGCGGCGCGAGGAGCGATCCCGCGACCGAGGTGACCCAGTTCCGGAGGAGCCCGTCGACCACATCCGCCTCGGATCCGACTCCGGCCGAGAGGGAGAGCCTCGGGAATCGCGAGGTGATCGCCACGGCGAGATCACGGTCGGCTGCCTGCAGGCGGAGGAAGGCCGCCCGCACGTCGGGTCGGCGACGCACGAGCTCCATCGGCACGCCGGTGCGCGGAAGCGCGGGCAGTGCGGGCAGGCTGTCCGCCCCGATCCCGTCGTCGACCGGGGAACGCCCGAGCAGCACGTCGAGCTGGTGCTCGAGGATGCGCCGACGAGCTTCGGCGACGGCACGCTGCTCGCGTCCGGCCTCGATCAGCTGTCGCTGTCGCAGGAGGTCGACGGCGCGGACCTGGCCGAGGCCGAAGCGGTTTTCCAGAAGCTGGAGGACCGTTTCGTTCGACGCGATCTGCCCATCGAGCAGCGAGATCTGCGCCCGAGCCTCCGCCAGACGAAGCCACGTCCGGGTGACCTCTCCGCTGAGACTGAGCGCGGCGGCCTGAGCGTCGGTGCCGGTGGCGCGTGCTCGGAGGCGGGCCGCGTCGGCCGACGCTCCGATTCGTCCCCAGAGGTCCACCTCGTACCCGGCGTCGAGTCCCAGGCGGTAGGAGGACCGGGTCGTGACTTCCTGCGGTTCACCCGTGCCGAGTACGGGAGCACTCCGGATGCGGGCTTCGCCGGTCGCG
>Ga0102929_1002848_pt1 | contig 10305 bp, 5 predicted proteins | sample SalPonR1_B_D2_MG_FD_78510 | JGI IMG/M metagenome (GOLD analysis project Ga0102929, IMG submission 78510) | Salt pond soil microbial communities from South San Francisco under conditions of wetland restoration - Salt Pond MetaG R1_B_D2_MG | ecosystem: Environmental > Aquatic > Marine > Intertidal... | reverse complement strand
TCCACCCCGAGATAAGTGATTTCTCCACCCATCTGTTCTATTGCTTCACAGGCATCTAAAACTGCCTTGTGTTCAGTAGCCATGGTTATGATATGATTGCCTTTGGAATGATATTTTCGAAATACTCCTTTAAGGGCTAGATTGTCTGCCTCTGTAGCTCCGCTTGTAAAAATAATCTCCCGGGCCTCCGCTCCGATAGCCGAGGCTATTGTTGCACGCGCCTCTTCTACCGCTGATTCTGCTTTCCAGCCTAGGGCATGACTCCGACTGGCCGCATTACCAAAATGCTCCGTAAAATAAGGCAGCATGGCTTGAACTACGCGCTCATCACAGGGCGTGGTGGCATTGTAATCCATATAGATCATAAGGCGTAATCTTGAAAGTGCTTTATTGGAACGCCTGTCAAAGTTAAAATGTTCTTCTTCAACAAGTTCATCTAATGCTTTAATCTCTCATGAGTTTTCATTGCTGAGAATGCTTTTGATTGCAGCGTGAGAATTCAGTATGTTTGTCCTTCGATGACACCCATGTAATATTACTATGACTCTACTGCTGTTTTTCTTCGTTTTGTCTATTCTCTTTTCATTTCTGTGCTCTATTTGGGAGGCAGTCATTCTTAGTGTAACGCCGTCTTATGTCCAAAGGCAAGTCAATGAAAAAACAAGAACCGGACAATTGCTCAAAGAATACAAAGAAGATATAGACAGGCCGCTTTCCGCAATACTGACACTGAACACAATTGCACATACGGTGGGAGCAATTGGGGTAGGTGCACAGGCCGGCCAGATTTTCGGTGAAAACTACCTGTCTGTCGGCCCAGTTTCTCTTAGCTACGAATCCATTATTGCTACACTGATGACGCTGGCCATTCTCATTCTGTCTGAAATCATACCCAAAACACTTGGAGCCAACAACTGGCAAACCTTAGCGCCGTTTACCGTTCGTTCCATCAAATTCTTGATGATCGTCCTCAAACCGCTGGTCTGGCTAAGTCAGAGGATTACCAAAACCATGAAAAAGGACAAAAGTAAATCAGTACTCAGTCGAGGGGATTTTACAGCCATGGCCATGGTAGGAGAAAAAAGTGGTGTACTTAAACAACAAGAATCGAATATCATCAAGAATTTACTCCGCCTGGAAAAATTACATGTCAAGGATATTATGACCCCTCGAACCGTAGTGTTTACTTCTCCTGAGGAGACGACGGTCAAGGATTTTGTTGAAGCTACCGGGACGAGGCAATTCTCACGCATTCCTATCTACAGCGGAAATTCGGACAACATAACAGGGCTGGTCCTTAAAGATGAGGTCTTTTTGAGAATGGCCCAGGGGCAATCTGAAAAGCAACTCAAGGAACTATCCAAACCGGTAAAATTCATACAGGAGAATTTCACGCTACAGCAGCTTTTCGACTTTTTGGTGGAGCAACGCGTTCACCTCTGTGTGGTAGTTGATGAATACGGAGCTCTGGCAGGGGTCGTTTCACAGGAAGATCTCTTTGAAAGCTTGCTAGGCCGGGAGATCATGGATGAATCCGACCGGTATGCCGACCTGAGACAATTGGCGAAAGACCGCTGGGAAGAAAAGCTGGGGCGCTCCGAAGATTCCACCCCAACTGAGGACTAATTTTTTACCCTATAACTGATGAGTCTTTAGCCAATGCAGCACTCATGAGTGCACCTCCGGCCAATCCCAGATCTTTGAGCATATTAGACATACTGGTCTGTTGACTAGCTTCATCGGCCAAGCCTGGCGCATGAACCATCAAAGCAAACAGAATAAGCATCAACGCAAGCAGCACACCGGAAAGCTTATCCAATTTTCCAAGGAAAATACTGACTGCCGCTGCTACAAGGGCTAGCCCCGTGAAATAGATCATAAATTCCCCTCCAAATGGGGCCATACCTGCCATTTGGCCAGCATTCATAAAATGAAAAGAACCAAATATTAAAATTACAATGGCGTATAGATAACGTCCAAATCCCAAAAGACCATTCATAGTGCTATATTTTGATGAATAATCTTATAATTTACATAAAAAACCGCTGCTAAAAAATATAAAGAATAAAGTTTCGACTTTAGGGCAGTAAAAGTCAAATACAACCTATCAAGCCAGGGTCTTCTATTCATTGATATCCAGGAATAGACTAATTAGCTGCTCAGTGAACCTGGAGAATACCTGCTCATTAACGAACGAGCTCAACATGACCAAAGGCAGTCATGACATTATCATTTCTCCAGCTGATGGCTTGCACTTGCCAGGTGTAAACGCCTGGATTCTGAGGCTCTCCTTTATGGGTGCCATCCCAACCATCGTTTCTATCATTGGTATCAAAAACTTTCTCCCCCCACTCGTTGAAGATTCGGAAAAACTGAAGCTCCTTTATGGCCCAACCCTCGGCAAATACAATGTCATTGATCCCATCACCATTGGGCGTAAAAGTATTTGGCACTCTTATCTTCTCCTCGTCGATTACTGAAATATTGTAGGAGAAAGGGGTTTCAAAACAATTGAGCACATCACTTACCACTAAGTCAAAAAATTCATCCTGCAATATCTGAATGGTGGGTTGTGGACAATCCAGGCAACTCAATCCTTCCATTGGATCCCAGTCGTAGGTAAATAGAGGATTGTAGGGGAAAGGCAAAAATGCAGTATCCCCTATAACAATAGAGGTATCCCAATCGAATCCCTGGATTGCTTCAATCACGTCGACGAATACATCTGCTGTACCCTCACATCCAAGACTGTCCTCTTCGACGAGCGTAAAAGGGCGGCTGGCGCTCGGATTAACAAATGCGCGAATGGACTGATTGGCCACAAGGTCGGGGTCCATCGGCCAATTGTAAAAACTAAAGGGCTTGGGGTTCAATACTTGTAATAATGCCGTGTCTCCCTGGCAAATCGTATCCCCGATACCCATTGGTTCGGGGAGAGGATATAACTGCACCGTTTTCTCTGTTGAATCCGTGCAGCCGAGAGAATCATTAGACACAAATAACTGTACATTATAGAATCCTGACTCCATGTAAGTATGCGTCACGCTATCTCCAGTAGCGCTATTTCCATCTCCTAAATTCCATTCATATCGATTTACATTATTGGAAGTGGATACAAATGGGTAATCCCCAAGGCAGATAGCTGTGTCAATACCGTCGTTGCGAATGAAATCAGCGACAACGTCCAAAATCCTTACGGGCACTGAGCGCACCAGGGTACATGATCCTTCAGAACCTTCCAGAGTAAGCGTGGCAGTGGTGCGCCCTCCAGATGGAAACTGACTGTAACTGTGACTGACGGGGGCCTCATTATTTGCAGACGTTCCATCTCCGAAATTCCAGCTAAAGGACCCTACATCTATCGTATCTGTGATATCAAACATGACTGTGTCACCGAGGCAAACCAGAGCGGAGTCAGGGACTGCACGACCCTCCGGACCCACCACTTCAAATATTCGAACAGCCGAAGTGTCGGCACAACGGTAGGATGTAGTGGAAATCAACTGCACTTCATGAATTCCTTTTTCAAAAGTGAAGCCAGGACTAGGGTTTTCTTCAGCAGCCGAATCTCCGTCGACCAGCCACAGCTGGGTGTAAGGATTATTGGTTACAGTAGTGTCGTTAAAGAGTACAGTAGCCGGATTGCATAGAATGGAGGCCGTATCCACATTGGTGAAATAACCTGCCACAGGGAAATCCTGCACAAAAATAGTGTCCCTGTATTCCGTCTCACAACCTGTGGCGTCTTCTTCAATGATCAGATCCACGAAATAAAGCCCCTCCTCAGAAAAACTGATATCAAATCCAGAGGAATCAAACTGAGAATTAGCACTATCGGCAATAGTCCAATCATACAGCAGAAAACTGCCCTGATCGGTGAAGTCCGTGGCACTTACGGTAACGGTTTCATCCGTACAAATTCTGCGGAAGCGGTCGTAAGAAATTTCTGTCACAGGTTCGTAAACAATTACATTTTTCGTTATTGTATCCCTGCAGCCGACTGCATCTGTTACGATATGAGTTACCTCAAGCGTGTCTTGCCCGTCATCCGGAAAGGCTCTGGTTACTATAGAATCATTCACCTCCGGCCCAAATTCAAATTGGTAGAGGTAGTCTATAATACTGGTATCCCCGCTGCTATTGCTTTCAAAAGTCACTTCAACTGGAAGACATACCAATGAATCGCTCAGCGTAAAATCCACATTCTGTTCATAGGGCTCTATTGTTACAGAGGCAGTATCAAAACAACCATTGATATCCTCCACCACCAGTATGATTTCATGTGGCCCATCAGAAGACAAGGTTAATCGGTCTAAAGTATTGGGACCAAAAGTCCTAAAATTCTGTTTGTCCAGGCTTTCTGAGAAAAACCATCGATAGGCCTGGCGACAACCCTGAGCCACGTCAATAGAATTACTGTATCCATCCAGGAAATAATCTTCTTCCGCGCACAATCGGTAGGGCTCAGCCTGAACGAGCCCGGAGCTGTTCAGCAATCCTATTTCGGCCTGCACATCTCTAATAAATACCTGCTTGTTCTCAAAATCCGGGGGACATCCGCTATCGGTATTGAATGCTCTGAGGGTGATATTGTAATTCCCTGTTTGGTCATATTCTACGCTGAACTCCTCATTCTGGTATTCCGGGTCTGGCTCCAATTGAAGCCAGGTAATGTTATTTGCATTTTGACTGGTATTTCGAATATCGACTTTAAACGGGTCTGCACAGTCAATCTCGTACTCAAAATCGGCCAGGGTACCTATCATTTCTACATAATCTTCCCGAGTGATTTCATTGACGCATCCGTTGTACTCTACTACCAGGGTTACATCAAGGGAGCCTGCCTGCTCATTGAATAGATAACTGATATTACCAGATTCGTCACAAGCTGTAAGTTGCTCACCATCAGACCTGTAATGCCATGCGTCTACGCGTGGGTCGGGATTATCTACACTGAAATTGACCACCTCATCCTGGCAAACGCTTAATCGGGAGGCGGAAAAGTCGGCATCAATAGGGACACCTACCTCAATGAGGGCTATAACCGATGTATCCAAACACCCGGCACTATTCTCAATTACCACAAATGCCTCATACTCCCCTTCCTGGGTATAACTATAATTCACCGGGTCATCTATGGCGTATTCTTCCACTGTACCATCTCCAAAATGGAGCTCGTACCGCACAATATCTTCTCTTGATTGAGTGAAAAAGTCAAATTCTACTTCATGTGGTGCACACCCGTTGTGGTCATCAACGAGCAAAACAGCGAAAGGGAGCAGGAATGAATCTACAAAAACAGTGTCCTCAATACAACCTGCAGTAGATCGTCGCACCAAACGACCATTCTGAAAAAATGGACCTATCTGATGGTAGTAATTGGTATCCGGCGACTCGGCAATTCGGCTGGCATTTCTACCAAATAACTGAACATCCAGATCAGGAAAATCCCATAGAAAAGATCCACCTGAACCATTTGCCGAATAATTAATATTCACCGGAACTTCACATGAAAAAGCCGGATCTTTAGTAAAGTTCATGTCTAAATCCTGTACCCATACCCTGAAAGTGGTATCATTCGGACACCCTCCCCCTGCATAAGCAATGGTAAGATCTATATCGTGAAACCCAGGGCGATTAAATTCAACTTCTACTCGTTGACTTGTGGAACTGGTAGGCGTGGCGTCAGGTCCAAAATCCCATTCGTAGGACAAATCAGGCTCAATGGCCGCTAATTGATTGACACTTTCAAAGCAGAGTGTATCAGAAAAATTCACTCTGAGCGCCGGGGCTGCAATCGTTATGGTTTTTGTGACTACATTGGAGCAATTGGCTTCAGCACTCGTAACGGTCAGCTGTACAGGGAAAAAACCGTCTTCTGTGTAGGTGACACTTGGCGGATTAAAGTCGGTAGAAGTCTCTCCATTGCCAAAATCCCACAAATAGGTGATCCCTGGTCCGCTATCTGATAAGTTCTCAAAGCTTACGGTATATGGGGCAGTGCAGTTAAAATCGCCAGGGGAAATACTAAAATCGGCCTCCAATCTTTCTCCTACTTCAATAAGATTCGCCTTAACAATAGTCGTGTCACAGGAGGGAAAATTAGTAGATACCTGCATGGATACGGAATACGTCCCCTGATCTTCATAAGTATAGAAAGGGGCTGAATCCATGGAAGCCCCCCCCTCTCCAAAAGTCCAGGTGTAGTTATCAACCTGTATGGGAGAAGTATAGCTGGTAATGTCCTCAAAAGATACCGCCAAAGGCGAGCAGCCGATAGAGGGATCAGCAGCAAAATCCAGATTCGGCTTGCTGAAGACCTCTATGGTCAGCGTTCCGATAAGCTCTCCACCCTCACCTTCGCGCAATTCTACTTCATAGCTGCCGGGATTGGGAAATAGATGTGTCGGACTTTCAAGGCTCGAACTGGTATTGCGGTCTTTAAAATCCCAAAAATACTGGGAGAGACCCGCAGTTCCCTGGAATTGAACCTCCAGAGGCGCACATCCCTGGGTGACGTTTGCCGATTGTGCCTGGGATGAATAAAACGTTACCGAAAGAAGGCTACAGATCAGAATCAGTCTCAAAAATGAATTGTGATAGGTGTTGTTCGCCATTGTTTTGCCTTTTATACTACTTAAAGTATCGAATTAGACAATTCGCTGCATCTAATTCAGGATCAATGATATGAAAAATGTATTAAATAATTTTTTAATCTGTAGAAAAGTACGATCTTTTCCGACGGAAATGCAGCGTTTTTCTGCTTTTCTGTATTAAAAAGACAAAGGCGAAACTATGAAAAAGCTCAGCACAGCACTAATCCTGTTGTTATGGGGGGTCGTATTGAACGCCCAGTCCTACCCCAGGCAATATGCATCTCTCCCTCAAATCAACCGCACCTTCTCTGTGGCCATCCATATAGTAGTGGACTCCCTGGGAAATACGGGTATAGAGCAGGCCGATATACAGGATGCCATCAACAATACCAATCAATTGTTTGCTCCTGTCGGAGCTGACTTTGAATTATGTAGTTTGGATACATTACCCAATTACCGCTACGATACATTGAGCAGGCAAAGAGAATTCATAGAAATACAGAGTAAATTTCACCAGGCCCATCGCATCAATATTTACCTCGTAAGTCTTATTTCTGATCCTTTTATCCCGGACGACTGGGGCTTTACGACTCCTGGTGGTATCAATTTGTACAATACGGGAGCTATTGTGATTGAGAAAGAGTTTCTCAACAGAGCCCTCCCTCATGAGCTGGGGCATTTTTTCGGATTGCTTAACACCTACGAAAATGGGAATGAACTTGCAGATGGGAGCAATTGTGCTACGGCAGGGGATCGCATTTGTGATACCGCTGCAGACCCCTATCGCGAAGGCACCCCCCCAGAAAGTGGTATCAATGAGGAATGCATTTTTATCAGGGAAGTTGAAGATGCCAACGGAGATCAATACATGCCGGATGTTTGCAATGCTATGAGTCGCTACTTCAGAGAAGGCTGTAGTGTGGATTTTTCACACGAGCAGCTCAAAAGGATGGCCGAAAATTATTTGAACGGACCTAAATTGATGTGGTAGTATGAAAAAAATATTTATCCTGATCTTTTTAATGTGGGCCTTTATCTTGCACCTGTCAGCCCAGGATGTCCATTTAAGCCAGTTTTACACCAATCACGCCATGGTCAACCCGGCCCTTGTAGGTGACCATCCGGGAGATAATACCATTACAATGAATTTCCGGAACCAGTGGCCAGAAATAAATGATCCCATTCAGACTGGTGCAGTAGCTTTTGAGAAAAGAATGTACAACGGCCTGCAAGAATACCAGGCGGGACTATTGATTGTCAACGACCGATTTTCCCCATGGAACAGGAACCGTTTTGGCGTGGCCCTTAGTTTCGGCTATCCCCTCAAGCTGGGGAAGCATAGAATAACCCCCGGCATCCAGGCAGGACTATACATTCTAAACGGAGACTATAGCGGCCGCACTACCCCCAACCAATGGAATTACTCCATCGGCGAATTTGACCAGGGTATTGGCAGCATGGAACCTGACTTCAGTGAAAATATCCAATACCCGGACATTGCGCTGGGATTTACCCATTCCTTCCCTCTTGGCAATAAGAATCGCCTGCGCTGGGGTGCTGCTGTTCACCACCTGAATCAACCCAATATTTCAATCATCGACGACGAAGAAATGCCCATGCGCTATACCGGACACCTGGATGCAGATCTAAACGTAAATGAGATGTTTGTCATCCAGCCCGCCATGCGTTTCACTCAAACCACCGCGACGGAAAATCTTGTTTTTGGTTCGCGCTTCATGTTCAAACAGCCAGGAAGTTTTTTCAATGCCATTTACACCGGAGCCTTTTACAGGAGCAATGTAGATTATCAAGATGCTCTTATTCCTGTATTTGGTGTTGTGCTCAAGACTATTCAAATCGGCGTAAGTTATGATTTTAATGTTTCAGAACTGAGCAGTCTTGGAGAAAGCAAGAGTACACTTGAATTCAGTGTTCGCTATCAAACTCCTATCAGTTCGCCCGATCGATTCTCAGTACCATGTATACGCTACTAAAGTCATTTCTTATGAGGCCTTTGCTACCGATATTCATTATTGTTTGTGCTGTTCTTACCCCTGCACTGTATGCCCAGAACGCTCCATTTGAAAGCCCATACGACAGCCCTGTTTTTCTCAAACAAAAAGCGAAAGGAGCAGAAAGAGAAAATGATTACCTGCTGGCCATGAGTTATTACGACAAACTCAAAAACATGAGGCCTGATAACGAGGCCTTCTGGGAACGACACGCCTACTACTCACTTGTGAATAAAGACTACGCCAATGCGGAGAAAAGCTATGAGCACCTCAAAGAGCAAGGAAGAAGCGATTTCGATGTCATTTTCTACCTGGCCCGCACAAAAAAACACCTCTCCAAATATAACGAGGCTGTAGAATTACTGGAAAAACTCAAAAAAGATATACGCAAAACCAAGGAGTACGGTGAAGTGCGCAAGTTGTTGAGTGCAGAATTGGAGGGTTGTTTCCTGGCCCAGAGAATGGAACGCGTCGAAAATGCCTACACCGTCAAACCCCTGGGCCGTAGTGTGAACTCCAGACAGTTTGAGGGTTCACCGGTATGGATCAATGAAGACCAATTCATTTATGCCTCGCATAAAAAGCTCGAGCTAACCCTTTTTGATAAGGATAGCAATACGGAAATTCCGGAAAGGGTCATGTTTTCTGCAAAGAAGGAAGGAGCTGGCAACTGGGATTCCCCTAAAAAGTCCTACCAGGCTCCCTACATTAAATCCGAAGGGAATTTTGGTAACGCCGCCTTCAATGCCACCAGGGATAAATTCTTTTTCACCCTGTGTGAGAAAAACGAACAATTCAAAATCGAGTGCAAAATATATTGGTCCCTGCTTGAAAACGGAAGCTGGAGCACTCCGGAACTCATCCCCGGGGAAGTCAATCTCGATGGATACAGCTCTACACAGCCCACCATGGGATATGAGACTATGCGCGGACGTGAAGTGCTCTATTTTGCATCAGACAGACCCGGAGGAAAGGGGGGTATGGATATCTGGTATGCCATTCTATCTGACAGGAAGAACCGCTTCGTATCCGTCGGTAATGCCGGGTCAAAAATAAACACAGCCGGTAATGAAATGACACCTCATTATACCCTGCCCGACAGTGTTTTGTACTTCAGCTCAGACGGCCACCCGGGCATGGGTGGATTGGATATCTTTCAAACAAAAGGTGAACGCGTGATGTGGAATGAACCCACCAACATTGGCATTCCTTTTAACAGTCCCCAGGATGACTTGTACTTCCAACCAAAGAAAGGGAAAAAGGAGGGTCTACTCGTATCGAACAGGGTAGGCAGCACCCCACTTTATGGCGCTACCTGTTGCGACGATATTTTTTACTACAAATTTGAAAAGCCAGTAGAGCTTTTTGCTGAAATACAGCTCATCAACCAAGAGGACGGGGTTTGCCTGAATGGAGAAGAATTGCAAATGTTCGTGCACGATAAATACACGGATGATAAATTCCTGATCAACCAGTTCAATCAGGGAGACTGCCTCATTCGTGTTGCTTTAAATCCCGACCTCAAGTACAGTTTTGAAGGTAATTTACCTGGCTTCGTATCTGATGAGCTTGTCATTGAGACCTATGATATCGATGAAAGCATGGTATTCAGGGATACAGTATACGCTCGTCCGAGCACAGAAGAAGAGCAGGCTGCTCTGGCAGCCGAAGGAGGTGCTATACGCAGATCAAAACAG
>Ga0102929_1002847_pt1 | contig 10306 bp, 6 predicted proteins | sample SalPonR1_B_D2_MG_FD_78510 | JGI IMG/M metagenome (GOLD analysis project Ga0102929, IMG submission 78510) | Salt pond soil microbial communities from South San Francisco under conditions of wetland restoration - Salt Pond MetaG R1_B_D2_MG | ecosystem: Environmental > Aquatic > Marine > Intertidal... | reverse complement strand
CGGCGACCCCCGCGCCGAGATCCGTGCGCCGCAGGTGATCGTGTTCGCGGGAAATCATGGCGTTGCGGCGCGTGGAGTTTCAGCCTATCCGCCCGAGGTGACGGCCCAGATGGTCGAAAACTTTCGGTCCGGAGGTGCGGCGATCAATCAACTCGCGGAGTGCGCCGGCGCAAGAATGGATGTGCATGCCCTGTCGCTGGAGGCGCCAACGGCAGATTTCACCCGAGCGCCTGCAATGACCGAAAACGAGGTTGTGACGGCATTGCGCAGAGGGTGGGAGGCTGTTGATCCGGCGACTGATCTTTTGGTGACAGGTGAGATGGGAATAGGAAACACGACCAGTGCCGCGGCCATTTCCTGTTTGCTTTTTGGCGGTGTGGCAGCCGACTGGACGGGGCAGGGCACCGGCATCGATGTGGATGGCCTTGCGGGAAAGACGCGTGTCGTGGCGGATGGTGTGGCACGCCATGCTGATGCGGGCGGGCAGGGGCTGGAGGTGCTGCGCCGTCTTGGAGGGCGCGAGCTGGCCGCCATCGCGGGCGCGGTGGCAAGGGCCCGGGCGCTGCGCATTCCCGTGGTCCTGGATGGCTTCATCTGCTGTGCCGCCGCCGCGTGCCTTGAGCGGGCGCGGAAAGGGGCGCTGGATCATGCGATTGCCGGCCATGTCAGCGCGGAATCGGGTCATGCGCCGTTGCTGCGGGAGCTCGGGAAGGTGCCGCTCCTGTCGTTGGGCATGAGGCTGGGCGAAGGGTCGGGCGCGGCGCTGGCCATTCCTGTTCTGAGGGGCGCCCTGGCGTGTCACAGCAGGATGGCCACTTTCACCGAGGCCGGGGTTTCGGGCCGCTGATCAGTCGTCGCCTACGTGTTCGGTGTCCTCGATCTGTGACAGAAGCATCGTCTCGAGATCTTTTTCCAGTTCGCGTGCCCGGGCGATGTAGGCCGCGTTATCGACGGTGGGAATGTCGGGATCCCAGAGGGTGGCCAGTTCACGGACGGAATTGCGGTCATGCTGGTAAAAGGTTCTTTCCAGTTCGGCGGCCTCGAATTCGGTCAGGCCCAGATCCTCGAGCACATAGCGCCCCGCGCGCAGCGAGCTGTCGAAGAGCTCGCGCACGATATGATCCGCGCCGGCCTTGTAGAGGCGGAAGACATGGGTGCGGTCACGGGCGCGGGCGACGATCTTGATATCGGGGCGCTCGCGCCGTGCATAGGCCACGAGCCGGGTGGTCGCGTCGGCGCTGTTCAACGCGGCCACGAGCACCTTCGCCTCCTTCAGGCCGGCCGCGTGAAGAAGTTCCGGTCGGGTGGGATCGCCGAAGAACCCCTTGATTCCGAAACGGCGCATGCGCTGGATCGTGCCCAGGTCGTGATCCAGGACAACGGTGCGAAAACCGCTGGACCGCACGAGCCGGTTCACGATCTGACCGAAGCGTCCGATACCGGCGATGATGATCGGGGCCTGTTCATCAATCTGATCGGCCTGCTGGGTTTCGCCGGTATCCTCGATACGGTTCGACAACCAGTCGTAGATGATGAACAAAAGCGGCGTGATAAGCATCGACATCGCCACGATCAGCAGCAACGTCTGGGTCATCTGGGGCGGCAAGACGTTTTGCTGGCCGGAAAAGGAAATCAGCACGAATCCGAACTCGCCGGCCTGTGCCAGCGACAAGGTGAAGAGCCACAGGTTGCGCCCGCGAAGCTCGAACGCGCGTCCGAGCAGATAAAGGATCGTGCCCTTGAGCAGGATGATCGCAAGTGCCAGCCCGAGGATCAGAACCGGCTGCGCAAACAGGATCGAGAAATTTATGCCGGCGCCGACGGTGATGAAGAAAAGGCCCAGCAAAAGGCCCTTGAAGGGTTCGATATCGCTTTCTAGCTCATGCCGGAACTCGCTGCTGGCAAGAACCACGCCCGCCATGAAGGCGCCGAGAGCGGGCGAGAGCCCGACAAGGTTCATCAGGAAGGCGATGCCGACCACGATGAGCAAAGCGAGGGCCGTGTACATTTCGCGCAGGCGTGCGGCGTGGATGAAGCGGAATACCGGCCGGGTCAGGTACACGCCGGTCAGGATGATCGCCCCGACAACAGCCAGCGTGACCAGCGTGACCCCCCAGCCCGGAAGCCCTTCGACGAAGGAAAGCGCCGCCTCGTGGGCTCCGGCGGGTCCATGTCCATTTCCATCCGCGCGGTCTTCCAGCACCTCGCCCAGCACGCGTTCGGGCGGTTTGGGCATTGCCAGCAGCGGCAGGAAGGCCAGCATCGGAAGCACGGCGATGTCCTGCGTGAGCAGGACCGAAAAGGCAGACCGCCCTCCGCCGGTCTGCATCAGCCCTTTCTCGCTGAGGGTTTGCAGCACGATCGCCGTTGAAGAGAGCGCGAAGATCATGCCGATTGCAAGCGACACGCTCCAGACCTGTCCGAGCGTCAGCGCCCCGACCATCACCGCCAGCGTGGTGACAGTGATCTGAAGGCCGCCAAGCCCCAGCAAGCGATGCCGCATGTCCCACAAGGCCCGTGGTTCCAGTTCCAGCCCGATCAGGAACAGCATCATGACGACGCCGAATTCCGCGAAATGCTGCAACTCTTCGTTCTCGTGGCCGACAAATCCGATTACAGGGCCGATGAGGATGCCCGCCGCCAGATAACCCAGCACCGATCCCAGCCCGAGGCGGGCCGCGATCGGCACCGCGATCACAGCAGCCGCAAGATAGATCGAGGCCTGGAACAGAAATCCTTCCATAAAGGTTACCTTTGCGGGTCAGGTTGGCAATGGTGCGTCCGGTTTGCATTGATCCATCACGATCTGGCTGTGCACCTTGGTGACGGCTTCGTGTGGCAAAAGCACCTCGTGGATGAGGCGGTTGAGCGCCACGAGATCGCTGCAATAGACGCGCAGCAGGTAATCCGCATCGCCGGTGAGTGTCCATGCGCTGACGATTTCCGGGCGGGTGCCGATCAGGCGCGAAAAACTGGCGGATTGTCGTGGACCGTGACTGTGCATCTGCACCTGTACGAAGGCTTGCACGGCGAGGCCCAGCTTATCGGGATCAAGCCGGGCCGTGTAGCCACGGATGATGCCGTTTTGTTCCAGGCGTTGCCGCCGCCTTCCGGCCTGGCTGGCCGACAGGTTCAGCAGGTCGCCCAGTTCCTGCGCGGTCAGGTGCGCATTGTGCTGGATGGCCGTGATGAGCCTTGTGTCTATTTCATCGATCATGTGCGGATATTTATCCATAAACGTAACACGGATGCAAATTCTTCGCATCCATTTCGGTAAATGTGATCAGGTTTGCGCATAAAATGTGCTTTCCCGGTGATAGGTTCAAAGCAGAAGAGCAGACAATTTCAGGTCCGACAGGAGGTACCAAATGGGTCCGTTCCCGCATGACGCGCCACAGGCGAAGATCACCACCGAAAACCCGGCCGGCACCGATGGCTTCGAGTTTGTCGAGTTTGCCCATCCTGATCCGCAGGCGCTGCGCGACCTGTTTGCCACGATGGGCTATGCCTGCGTGGCCCGGCACCGCAACCGGCCGGTCGAATTGTGGCAGCAGGGAGACATCACGTATGTTCTCAATGCCGACCCCGACAGCTTCGCGGCACGTTTCGCGGCTGAGCACGGTCCCTGCGCCCCGTCAATGGCATGGCGCGTTGTGGACGCGCAGCACGCGTTCGAGCATGCCGTTCAGCAGGGTGCCGAGCCGTACGAGGCCGGCGAGAGGACCATGGACGTTCCCGCGATCCGGGGAATCGGCGGGTCGTTGATCTATTTTGTCGACCAGTATCACGATACCTCGCCTTATAACGCCGAATTCGAGTGGCTGGCACAGTCGAAGCCTGATGGGGCGGGTTTCTATTATCTGGATCACCTGACCCATAACGTGCAGAGCGGCAACATGGACAAGTGGTTCCGGTTTTACCAGAAGCTGTTCAACTTCCGCGAAATCCGTTTCTTCGATATCGAAGGCAAGTATACCGGCCTCTTCAGCAGGGCGCTGACTTCACCTTGCGGGCGTATACGAATCCCGATCAACGAGGACCGAGGCGAGACCGGCCAGATCGTCGCCTATCTGAAGAAATACGGCGGTGAGGGCATCCAGCATATCGCGGTGGGATCAGAGAACATCTACGATTCGACTGACCGGATCGCCGCCAACGGCCTGCAATTCATGCCTGCCCCGCCCGACAATTACTACGACGGTTCATTTGACAGGGTTAAGGGCCACGATGAACCGGTCGAGCGGATGAAGAAAAATGGCATCCTGATTGATGGCGAAGGTGTCCTGGATGGCGGCGAAACCCGAATTCTACTTCAGGTTTTCTCGAAAACCGTGATCGGGCCGATCTTTTTCGAGTTCATCCAGCGCAAGGGAGACGACGGATTCGGTGAGGGCAATTTCAAGGCTCTTTTCGAATCGATAGAACGCGAACAGATCCGGCAAGGAGAGATCACGACTGCGCAACATGAGGCTTGAGCACGGTTCAGAGACCGTCGGGATCAATCGGAAGAAATGCCCCGGAGACGGGCGAGAGGCCGGCCGGGCGGGCGGGTGACCCCGATCCGGTGCGACTTGCCCTAGCCGCGGGGCATGCGCAGAATCACGCTGCGGCCGCCTTTGACATAGCGCAGCTCTTCTTCGCTGATAGCGGCGACCTGCCCGCCGTCGAGCCTGTCACCCACCTGAACCTTGCGGTAACGGCCGCTGGACAGCCGTACCAGTGCCCGGCGATCCTCGGCCGCGCCATAAATGCCGATAAGGTTGACTTTGCGCAGGTTGAGGACGTTGCGCTCGGTTGCCTGCTTGGCCACCGTCGCAGAAGAGGGGATGTCCGGCGCCAGCGCCTGTTCGGCCGCAGCTTCAAGCCGGTCCTCGTCAGCGGCGCGCAGCCGCGATACCGTCTCCCGGAACCCTTCAGGCCGCGGGCGCGGTGTAAGTGAAACCGCGACCGCCTGCGGTTCGACATCATTGAAGGGGCCGAGATCGGGGTTGGCGACAGCGCCATCGCGGTCCTCGATGGCGCTGTCCGTTTCGGAGTCCGGTGCGTCCGCCTCGGTGTCATTGCCGTCAGGGACGGACTCGGCCTCGGTCGCCGCGGCACTGTCTTCGATGTCGTCCGGACGGATGCGGGGTCTCAGATCGAATGGCGGGTCATCAGGCGCTTCGGCACCTTCTTCGGCGGTTTCCGGGCCGATTTCACCGGGGCGCGTCCTGGGACGCAGTGACGCCAGTGTTTCGATTTCCTCACCGCTGACAGCCCCGGCAACGAATTCGGGCCGTTCGGGGAATTCCGGCGGCGTCACCGGGGGAGGTCCGGCAAATATGCGCACACCCTCAGGTGACAGGGCGCCATCCTCGGTGGCCTCGACAAGCTCCGGCGGCTCACTTGGTTCGGGGCGTGTGCCGGGTGGCAGTGGCGCGATGGGTATCGGTGGTGGCTCGTCGGGAAGCATGAGTGCCAGTTCGGGGCGCGCCACCCCGTCCTGCGCGCGCAGATCCCGGTCTATCGACGTCTTGTAGAACGCGTCGAGTCCCGCGCTCGCCGGCGGCCTCGGTGTTTGAGGCGCCAGTTGCCATATGCCCGTTGCCGCGTAGCGCGCCGCCGCTCCATCTGGTGATTGTTGCCCGTCACCGCCACCTGTCAGGGCATCGCGCACCGCGTTGTCTATTGCGGGGTCCGGGCCATCCTGTGCGTCCGGCCCGGGCAGCGCAGCCATGTCTTCGGCGTTTTCCTGAACGGGGGGATCTTCTGCCGCTGCATCTTCAGCGGGCAAATCGGGTGTGGCAGGTTCTTCGACAGCGACGACGGGCGGCACCTCGATCGTTTCCGCATCCGACCCCGCCGAGGGCACATCGGCAAGTTCGGTGTCATCCTGCCCGCCGGGCAGGAAGCGCGACAACCCTTCGTCCATGAAAATGGAGGCCCACGCGGCGACCCCGGCAAGTGCCAGCAGCAGCAATGCGCTCAGTACCAGCCCGATGAAACGGGACTTGTCCTCGGTTCGCCCGCGCGCGCCGAAGACCGTCATTCGTTGGGCCTCCTCGCTGGCTTTGGTGGTTCCGGCTGCCAGTGCCCTGCGCGACCCGCGATTGCTCGTGAAGGATGCGCCGAAGCCCTTGCCGCCGCTTCTTCCGGCCTGTGCGGAGGCCGTGGCACGGGCGTTTCCACCCGGGCCGGTCGGCTTTTTCGCCGCCCTGGCCTTGCGCCCGTTGCCCGATCCCAATGCGGCACCGAGGCCCGAAAATGCCTCGCCGGCCCTGCGCAGGAGCCGTGCAGCGGCCGCCGGCTTTTCCGTTTCAGCCGTCGAAACGCCGAGTGCGGGACCCTGCCCCCCGGATGACATGCCGATGGTGCCGGTCTCTTGGTTCGCGGATGGCGTTCTCGCGGGCTTTTGCGCGGCCTCGGGTTTTGTCCTGCGGCCCCACTTGCCTTTCCCCGCGGAGCCCGATGCCGAAGCGCGATTGCCCGATCCCGGTCCGGATGGCTTGCGCCCGGGGAGGACGGAAATTCGCGACTCGGCCGTGAGCGGCTGCGTTGGCGCCGGTCCGGATTGGCGGCTAGCCCGAATGCTGGAGAAGGCGACGGCGGGTGCGTCGGCCGGTTCCGCATTTGCGCCGGTCTGTGCCGGTTCGGGGTCGCCGCCTTGCGACTCCGGTTCTTCGGCCACCTCTTGCCCGGCTTCGCCCGGGACCGCCATGGCAGGTGGTTCAGCCTGAGAAAAGTCCGGAGGGGTGCCGGTTTCGCCATGGCTGGCCGGTGCAATTATGCGGATCGGTGCTGCTTCACGCTCCACGTCCTCGCCATCGGGAAGAATTTCCGCGGCGTGACGTGTCTTTCCGAAAAAAGGTTCACCGACGAAGCTCCCGGCCTCCGGGATCGCAACGAAGCAGCAGGGTGCGAATCGATGCTCCGCAGCGAAGTCTTCGGCTTCGTCGAGCGTTTCGCGCGCCACCGCCGCGACATACACATATCCGCCCCCGACAGACCAGTCATACGAGAGATCGTCCACTGCATACGGGGTCGCCCCTTCAAGGGATTCGCGCACCGCGTGCGCGGTTGCCTCGGCCTCGCGCGCGGGATCCTCGAAGGTCAGGTAACGGATCTGGTCGTTGGGAATCACCAGCTTGCTGAACATTCCCGACGGCTCCAGCGCGACCGCATTGTCACGCAGCTTTGCCAGGTCCTCTGCCAGAGCGGCATTTTCGAGCGTCACCTCCCCGACGCGCTGCCAGCCCGGAAATGACCGGTGCAGAAGTCCAATGCCTTCGAAAGACAGCGTCAGGGCGAAATTCGGTTTCATTTGCACCGTTCTTTCAGCGGTATCCCCCTGCGGGGGCTTCCCCCCACAACATTCGGATTTTACAGCACCTTCCCGACGAATAAAAGGAAAAGCCCGGATGCCACGCCGCCATTCGCCGGCGACGGGCCGTTCAGGGCCGCCCCCGTCAGCGCGCCGCCTTGGCAAGTGCCTGTTCGAGATCGGCTATCAAGTCGTCCGCGTCCTCGATGCCGATGGAGATGCGCACGACGTCCGGCGCGGCGCCGGCGGCTTTCTGCTGTTCCGGCGTGAGCTGTCGGTGAGTGGTCGAGGCCGAGTGGATGATCAGGGAACGGGTGTCGCCGAGGTTGGCCACATGGCTGAACAGTTCCAGACTGTCCACCAGCTTGACGCACGCGTCATACCCGCCTTTCAGAGCCACGGTGAACAATCCGCCGGCGCCTTTCGGGCAGGTTGTCTTGACGCGATCGTTGTAGGGGGAGGACTTGAGCCCCGCGTAGGTCACGTGATCCACCGCGGAATGGTTTTCCAGCCAACCGGCGACCTTCTCGGCGTTTTCGCAATGCCTCTGCATCCGCAGGCTCAGTGTCTCGATCCCCAGCAACGTGTAATGCGCGGCCTGCGGATTGAGTGTCATGCCCAGATCACGCAGCCCCACCGCGATGCCGTGAAAGGTGAATGCCAGCGGCCCGAACGTTTCGTGGAATTTCAGCCCGTGATAGGCCGGTTCCGGTTCGCTCAGCGAAGGGAACTTGCCGCTGGCGGACCAATCGAAGCTGCCGGAATCCACCACGCATCCGCCGGTCACCGTTCCATTGCCGGTCAGGAACTTGGTCATCGAATGCACGACCAGGGTTGCACCGTGCTCGATCGGGCGGCACAGGTATGGCGTGGCCGACGTGTTGTCGACAACAAGCGGCAGCCCGGCCTCGTCGGCCAGCTTGGCCAGTGCATCGAGATCGGCAATGTGGCCACCCGGATTGGCGATGGATTCGCAGAATATCGCACGGGTGTTGTCGTCGATCGCCGCGCGGATCGCGTCCGCGTCGTCGATATCGACGAATTTCGCCTCCCAGCCGAACCGCTTGATCGTCTGTGAAAACTGCGTCACCGATCCCCCGTAGAGGCGGGTGGAAACCACCACATTGCACCCCGGCTGCATCAGCGGGAAAAGTGCCATGATCTGCGCAGCATGGCCCGAAGAACAGCAGACGGCCCCGGCGCCGCCCTCCAGCGTGGCCATGCGTTCCTGCAGGGCCGCCACTGTCGGGTTTGTCAGCCGTGAATAGATGTAACCGACCTCTTGCAGGTTGAAGAGGGCGGCGGCGTGCTCGGCGTCGCGGAAAACATAGGCGGTGGTCTGGTAGATCGGCGTCTGCCGGGCGCCGGTTGCCGGGTCGGGCCGGGCGCCTGCGTGGATCTGCAACGTGTCAAAGCCGTAGGCCATCTTTGTCCTCCCAAGGGATATCTGTTCAACGCCAAGGTTTACGGTATCGCGGGAGACGCCACAACTGGTCACGCTGCCGGCGACGGAACGGTCGCTTCCGTGACCGCGCGGGGCAGTTCTTTCGGCCTGGGTCATGCCGCGCGGACGACCCGGCAAGCACCGGACCGCGTGATACCCGTGCCTTTGCGGGTATCACTATCTCATCCAGAAGCCGTTGCGCTTGATCCTGTTGCGGATGGCCTGTTCCTTGCGCGGCAAGTCGTTCTGGTCAAAAAGCGCGCGCACCTTCCGGCCACGGCCATGGTAGATCATGAACTTCATCGCATCGTGGGATTTCAGTACCTTCTTGATCCTGTTCGGCGCGCTCACCGCTTCGAGCACCTCGACCGCGCGATCCGATTCGCGCGCGTAAAGCAGCGGCAGCAACCGGTAGTGGCATGTCACTTCACCATCCAGAAGACCTTTGGGCAGGGTATCGCGCCCGCCTCCCAGGGAATGGATCACGAGAGGCAACGCAACCTGATCCAGCCAGGGATCGAGAGACTGGCAGACCAGTTCGGGCGGCGGATCATCCCGTATCGCGAGGGCGTAGTCCAGAAATCGCTGACCGAAAAGGCGCGGACATTCGTAAAAGAAAAAACCGGCGTTGAAGTAGAGATAGCGGCGCCAGAATTCGTCGGGATAACCTTGATCGAGCGAAGAGTCGAAATCCAGCCGGAACTTGTCGTAGAGAGATTTCCAGATCCGCGTGTAGCCCGGGCCGTATAGTTCGATCTCCGGCCATGTGCCCTCACGGCGCAGTGATGCGGTCGGCCGTTCAAAATCGAACGGCACGCGTGACAAGCTGTCGAGGATCAGAGTGTCGGTATCGAAGAAGACGAAGGGTTCTCCCTCGGGCAGGTAAAGCAGCGCCTCGATCTTGTTTCCATATGGATATCTGCTTCCGAAATGGTGGCATTCGAATGGCAGGATCTCGGCCCCGAGCTCTTCCAGCAGAGCGCGGCACTCGGGGTTGCGAATGGCAGGATCGCCCTGCCAGAGCGGACCGGGTTGCGGCTCCGCGATCAGCAGTCGGCCGGAGAAATCCGGACTCATCGCCCTGAGCGAGGCTGCAAACAGGACCGCCTCGTACTGAAGCCGTCCGCCCTGCGCGATCACAACGATGTTGAAGGATTGGATGTCATCTGCCGTTGCGGCCATACTTGCCCCGGTGGTGCCACTGCCTCGTTGCGCCCACTATAGGATGGTTGCAGGATCGGCAGAAGGGGCAGTTTTCGCGGGACGCGACAAAGTGGATACCACCTGCAGCTCGCCCGGAGATGACAGGAGGATTACAGAAGCCTGTGATCGGTATTGCACCCCTTGGCGATGAGAGCGGAGAGGGCGGCAAACCGACCAATGCCCCCGCGAGACTTGTGCACGAACGCCCGCCTGCACGCCCCCGGCCCGGTGAAGGTACCCGGGTGTTTCACGATCAGCCTGGAAAAGTGGTGGGCGACCTAGGAATCGAACCTAGCGTGCGTCTCCGCGAGGGAGTTACAGTCCCCTGCCACACCTTGCGGCCTGTCGCCCACTTCCGG
>Ga0102929_1002845_pt1 | contig 10307 bp, 10 predicted proteins | sample SalPonR1_B_D2_MG_FD_78510 | JGI IMG/M metagenome (GOLD analysis project Ga0102929, IMG submission 78510) | Salt pond soil microbial communities from South San Francisco under conditions of wetland restoration - Salt Pond MetaG R1_B_D2_MG | ecosystem: Environmental > Aquatic > Marine > Intertidal... | reverse complement strand
CTTGCCTATGCGGAATTCTCGACCCGCCTGCCCGAGGCGGCGGGCGAGGCGGTGTACGTGGCAAAGGGGTTGAAAGCGCCATCTCTCGGCATCGTCGTGGGACTCGGGATCGTGATAGCCGGCACCGTTTCGGCCGCCGCGGTTCTGCGTGGCGGGACAGGCTATTTGCTGGCCGTTCTGGATTTGCCCTTCACCTTGACGGTGATCTTCATAGGGCTCGTCCTTCTGGGGGTGGCCGTGGTCGGCGTCCTGGAAAGCCTTGCCCTGGCAGCGATTTTCACCGCGCTCGAAGTCTTCGGGCTCGTCATGGTCGTTTCGGCAGGTTTCACCGCGCCGGCCACGGCGGATTTCACTGCTCCCGGGCCGATCGTCTGGACGGGCATCGGCGCCGGCGCGGTCCTGGCCTTCTTCGCCTTTATCGGGTTCGAGGACATCGTCAACATGGCCGAAGAGACCCCGGATCCCGTGCGCAACCTGCCGCGTGCGATCCTCTGGTCGCTGGTCATCACGACCACGCTTTACGTCGCGGTCACGATCGCCGCCGTGCGCGTTGTTCCGCTGGGGCAGCTTGGTGCGAGCGAACGCCCCTTGCAACTTGTCTGGCAGGCCGCGCATGGCGGCGGGGGCGCGTTTCTCGCGCTTATAGCGGTGGCCGCGGCCCTGAACGGAGTTCTGGCGCAGATGGTGATGGCCGCGCGGGTCTTGTTCGGACTGGGCCGACGCTCAAGTGCGTTTTCGGTGTTTCATCATGCCCACCCGCGCCTCGGAACCCCGGTGCTGGCAACTGTCATGGTCGGGTCCGCGGTGATCATCGGGGCGCTGGCCCTTCCCGTCGCGCGGTTGGCCGAAGTCACGTCCACCGTCCTGCTGATGGGTTTCGTTCTTGTGAACGCGGCCCTCATCGCGATGAAGCGCCGCGAACCGGAGGCGCCCTTCGTTGTTCCGATGGGGGTGCCGGTGTTCGGACTCGTGGCTGCGCTGTTGGCCCTGGCCATGACATTCGCGGGGAAATGATGCCGATTTCGCTGATACTTGCATTCCTGTGGGCGATCCTTGCCAACGTGATCGCGATGTTTCCCAGCCGCGACAGGCACTGGACCAACGCCTATCTCCTGATCGCCATCGGTGTGCCGATCCTGGGATTCGTGACCTACCAGACCGGACCGGTAGCCGGGCTTTTGTGCCTTGTTGCCGCGATGTCGGTGCTGCGGTGGCCCATGATCCGGCTGTGGCGGCTGGTTTCAAGGCGGCGGTGAGGGACGATATCCGGCGGCGGGTCACGGTGCCCCCCGGCCACGCGGAGGTCGGACGTGAAGGAGAGTTGAAAAGGCTGGAGACCGGTATGACGAGCGCCTTGTCACAGGTGGCCATGATGCTTCTCGCCGCGGTCCTGACCGGACCCTGGACATTCGCCTGCCTGAATGAATGGCGCGAGCGGCGGCGCATGGCGATTACCAGACTTGCCTTTCTTTTCGCCCCGGCCGGCGTGTTGGGTGCGCTGAAAACCCTGGCTCTGGAGGGAAGGATCGCGTTTTTACTGGTTTCAATGGCGCCGGGGCTTCTCGCTGGGATGGCAATCGGTGCGGTGACCGGGGTCATCTGGTATCGTGATCTCTGATGTCGTGAAGCCTGCGCCCGCCGCCATCGGGCTCCGCGGGCTGTCTGCCATCGCAACACCCTGAGCCGCGCGGAGGATCTTGCGAAGGCGCAATTTGACTGGACTTGATCCGGGCCCGGTGAATAATGGCCTTCATGGTCTATGTCGTTCCGATCCTGTGTTTCGTCATCCCGTTGATCATCGGGGTTCTCGCAGTGCGCCACGGCATTGGCTGGGCCGTGCCGGTTTTGGCGCTGCTGCTGATTGCAGTCATGGTCTGGGCTGTATGGCAGGGACGCCAGGTTCGGGGTTGGGACGGGATCGGGTATGCGATCCTCGCATTTCTGATGGCCGCGCCCGGTGCTCTCGGAGTTCTGGCAGGCGGTGCGATCGGCTGGTGGCGGCGCCGGAGGACATAGCCGGACCAATTTCCTCAACGACGACTGTGCGGCAGGCATCGGATCGGCCCGGCGCTTGATGGTTCGGCCGTCGCACGCCAAGCCCGGGCCTGCGGATGCTGCTTTTCACACGGGTGGCCGGACCGGGACTTTACCTTGCGGCCGGGTGCGGGCAAAACCGGCACATGACCCGATTGCCCAAGCCCCGCGGCAGACTGACCGCAGACCGGCCGCTTTCCGATCTTACCTGGCTGCGTGTCGGTGGGCCGGCGGATTGGGTTTTCCAACCGGCGGACACCGACGACCTGTCCCGATTCCTTGCCGCGCTTGACGAGGACGTCGTGGTATTTCCGATCGGTGTGGGCTCCAACCTGATCGTGCGCGACGGCGGCTTGCGTGCAGTGGTGGTCCGTCTGGGCCGCGGGTTCAACAGCATCAGTGTCGAGGGCAACCGGGTCATCGCGGGGGCGGCTGCGCTGGATGCCCATGTTGCGCGCCGCTCGGCACAGGCCGGGATCGACCTGACCTTCCTGCGGACCATTCCGGGGGCTGTTGGCGGGGCGGTGTGCATGAACGCCGGGTGTTACGGAACCTACACCGCCGATGTGTTCGTCGAGGCGGAGGCTGTGACCCGGTCGGGCGAAATCGTGACGCTGACGGCCTCGGACCTGAATTTCCGCTACAGGCACACCGATCTGCCACACGGCTGGATCGTCACGCGGGCCGTGTTCGAGGGGCCGGCGGGCGACCCCGATGCGCTTGATGCGAAGATGGCTGCGCAACTGGCGAAGCGGGACGAGACACAACCGACAAGGGAGCGCACGGCCGGATCCACCTTTCGTAATCCGGCCGGTTATTCCTCGACCGGCCGCGCCGATGATGTGCATGATCTGAAGGCTTGGAAAGTGATCGAGGATGCCGGGATGCGCGGGGCGCGCCTCGGTGGCGCGCAGATGAGCCCGAAGCATCCGAATTTTCTTGTCAACACGGGGACGGCCACCGCTGCGGACCTTGAAGCCCTGGGCGAGGAAGTGCGAAAAAGGGTTTTCCAAAGCAGCGGAATAGAGTTAGTCTGGGAAATCATGAGGGTCGGTGAACCGGCCCCCGACCGCCCGGCGCAAGAAGCCGGCGACGGCATTGAATAGACAAGGATCGCGAAACGATCCGATATATTGAGGCAAAAGGTGGTTTGTTCGAGCAGGACAACCCCGATTGTGGCGGTGATAATGGGTGGCCCCTCCGCAGAGCGGGAGGTGTCGCTTTCCACGGGACGTGAATGTGCCGCCGCACTGAGGGATGCAGGCTTTGAGGTGGCCGAGGTCGATGCCGGCCACGACCTGTGCGCGCGCCTTGATCAGATCCGGCCCCGGGCCGTTTTCAATGCACTGCATGGCAGGTGGGGTGAGGACGGCTGTGTCCAGGGCCTGCTGGAATGGATGCAGCTTCCGTACACGCATTCGGGTGTGCTGGCGTCGGCGCTCGCCATGGACAAACAGAAAACGAAAGAGGCCTACCGGGCCGCGGGCCTGCCTGTTGTCGAAAGCATCCTTGCCCGCGCCGACGAGGTGCGACGCCGTCATGTTCTTTCGCCGCCCTATGTGGTCAAACCGAATAACGAAGGGTCGTCGGTTGGCGTCTACATCGTGCGTGAAGAGGCCAATGCCCCGCCGCTGCTGGACGATGACATGCCGGAGGTGGTGATGGTCGAGGCGTTCGCGCCGGGACGCGAACTTACCGTTACGGTGATGGGCGACCGGGCACTGACCGTGACGGATATCATCACCGACGGATGGTATGACTATCACGCCAAGTACACTGCCGGCGGATCGCACCACGTCGTTCCGGCAGAGGTGCCGCCCGAGATATTCCGATCCTGCATGGACCATGCCTTGACGGCGCACGAGGTGCTGGGCTGCCGGGGGCTGAGCCGCACCGATTTCCGCTGGGATGAACACCGCGGACGGGACGGCCTGATCCTGCTGGAGACAAATACGCAGCCGGGGATGACACCGACCTCGTTGTCGCCCGAACAGGCGGGTCAGGTCGGGATATCCTTTCCCGAACTGTGCCGCTGGATGGTGGAGGATGCGTCGTGCAACAGGTAAGATCTCGCCCCGATCCGGCGCCGTCGCGGCTGCGCTACAGGGTGCACAGGCTGATGCTGACGCCCCTTTTCAGGCGCTTTCTTCGGGTGGGCATCCCCTTTTGTCTGAGCTTCGGACTCGGGGTCGCCTATCTTTCCGAGCCGCGCAACCGCGAGGCACTGATCCTGACATTTGCCGAACTTCGTCATCAATTCGAAACGCGCCCCGAATTCATGGTCCGGTTGCTTGCAGTCGAAGGGGCAAGCGACGAAGTGGCAGGCACCGTGCGCGAACTGTTTCCCTATCCTCTCCCTGTCAGTTCATTTGACCTTGATCCCGATGCGGTGCGCGGATTGGTCGAGGATCTGCCGGCTGTCGCGGCGGCCTCGGTGCGTATCCGTCAGGGGGGGGTGCTTGAACTCGACATCGAAGAACGCCAGCCCGCAGCGCTTTGGCAGCGCGAAGACGGGCTGGCGGTGATCGACCGGCAGGGTGTGATCATCGGCAAGGTGGACTCGCGCGACGAAAAGCCGGCGCTTCCTCTGGTCTCGGGCGAAGGCGCGGGAGAGGCGATTGCCGAAGCGTTGGCATTGAACCGGGCCGCAGCGCCCCTCGGGTCGCGGCTGCGAGGGCTGGTGCGCGTGGGAGAGCGCCGTTGGAATGTCGCCCTCGACCGGGATCAGCGCATTCTTCTGCCCGAGAAACAGCCGGCAAGGGCGTTGGACAGGGTGATCGCGCTGAGCGAGGCACAGGACCTCATGGCGCGGGACATTGCCGCCGTGGACATGAGGCTGTCGGAACGTCCCACGGTGCGGATGAACGGGAATGCCGTGGAACATTGGTGGCGCGTTCGCAGACTTGTGGCGGAGAAGGAGGGCCGATGATCGAGCTATATGAATCTCAACGGACGATGCGGCAGATGCGCCGTGCGGCGATGCAGCGTGGTGTCGTGGCGGTGCTCGACGTTGGGACGTCAAAGATCGCATGTCTTGTCCTCCGTTTCGACGGGCGTGACCGTCTTGCCGAAGCCGAGGGCATTGGTGCGATGGCCGGGCAGGCGGGCTTTCGCGTCATTGGCGCCGCGACCACGCGATCGCGCGGGGTGCGTTTCGGCGAGATTGACGCGATGGCGGAAACCGAACGCGCGATCCGCACCGCGGTACAGGCAGCGCAGAAGATGGCCCAGATCCGGGTGGATCACGTGATTGCCTGCCTGTCGGGCGCCGAGCCGCGATCTTATGGATTGGACGGGACCGTCGAGCTGGAAGGCCATACCGTGACCGAACAGGATGTGAGCCGCGTTCTCGCGTCCTGCGATGTGCCCGATTACGGCGCCGGCCGCGAAGTGCTTCATGCGCAGCCTGTCAATTTCGCGCTCGATCACCGCACCGGCTTGAGCGATCCGCGCGGCCAGATGGGGCAGTCGCTTTCGACAGACATGCACATGCTCACCGTTGACGCAACGGCCGTTCAGAACCTGGCATATTGCATAAAACGCTGTGATCTGGAACTGGCCGGCTTGGCGTCTTCGGCCTACGTTGCGGGGATCTCCTCGCTCGTGGAAGACGAGCAGGAACTGGGAGCGGCCTGCATCGACCTCGGGGGTGGCACGGCGGGACTCTCGATCTTCGTAAAGAAACACATGATTTATGCAGACAGCGTGCGCATGGGTGGTGAGCATGTGACCGGGGACATTTCCATGGGGCTTCAGGTGCCTACTGCGACGGCTGAGCGGATAAAGACATTTTATGGCGGTGTTGTCGCGACGGGGATGGACGACCGGGAAATGATCGAGATCGGTGGTGACACCGGTGATTACGAGCACGACCGCCGCACCGTCAGCAGGGCCGAACTGATCGGTATCATGCGCCCTCGCGTGGAAGAAATCCTCGAAGAGGTTCGCGCACGTCTGGACGCGGCCGGCTTCGACTGTCTTCCCAGCCAGCAGATCGTGCTGACGGGCGGAGGCAGCCAGATACCCGGCCTGGACGGGCTTGCAAGCCGCATTCTGGGACAGCAGGTGCGGCTTGGCCGGCCGCTGCGGGTGCATGGCCTGCCTCAGGCCGCGACGGGCGCCGGGTTCGCCGGAGCCGTAGGCATGTGCCTTTTCGCAGCCAATCCTCAGGACGAATGGTGGGATTTTGACCTGCCCGTGGACAGGTACGCAACGCGTCCTCTGAAGCGTGCGTTCAAATGGTTCAGGGACAACTGGTAACCGCAAAATGTACCCAATTCGGCGATATGGCGCGAAAAAGCAGCAAAAAACGAGCATATATGGTGTGTTTCGAGTGTTTTTTTCGTGACGCTGCGGGGCGTGATCGGTAATAATGGGGTCAACAGGCAGAAAAACGGCCCGCGAATGTGGGCGCAACAGCAGGCGGACAGAGCAATGACACTTAACCTGACGATGCCAGGACGGGATGAACTCAAGCCAAGGATCACCGTGTTCGGTGTTGGCGGGGCCGGCGGAAACGCCGTGAACAACATGATCGACAAGGCGCTGGACGGGGTCGATTTCGTTGTCGCGAACACGGATGCGCAAGCTCTTCAGCAGGCTCAGGCACAGAACCGGGTTCAGCTTGGTGTCAAGGTCACGGAAGGATTGGGTGCCGGGGCACGGGCCTCGGTCGGTGCGGCCGCGGCGGAAGAAAGCATAGAACAGATCGTCGATCATCTTGCCGGATCGCACATGTGTTTCATAACCGCCGGAATGGGCGGAGGCACCGGCACCGGCGCCGCACCGATCATCGCGCAAGCCGCCCGGGAGCTTGGGGTGCTGACGGTGGGTGTTGTCACCAAGCCGTTTCAGTTCGAGGGAAGCAAGCGGATGCGTCAGGCCGAGGAGGGTGTCGACGCCCTTCAGAAGGTCGTGGATACGCTGATAATCATCCCCAACCAGAACCTTTTCAGGCTGGCCAATGAAAAGACGACCTTCACCGAAGCGTTTTCGATGGCTGATGACGTTCTTTACCAGGGGGTCAAGGGTGTGACCGATCTCATGGTGCGCCCGGGCCTCATCAATCTCGATTTTGCCGACGTCCGTGCGGTGATGGACGAGATGGGCAAGGCCATGATGGGCACCGGCGAGGACAGCGGTGAGGATCGCGCGATTCAGGCCGCGGAAAAGGCGATTGCCAATCCGCTTCTGGACGAGATCAGCCTTCAGGGGGCCAAGGGCGTGCTTATCAATGTCACCGGCGGTCATGATCTGACCCTTTTCGAACTCGACGAGGCAGCCAACCGCATCCGCGAGGAGGTGGACCCGGAAGCCAATATCATTGTCGGCTCCACTCTGGATGCCGCCATGGAGGGAGCGATGCGCGTAAGCGTGGTGGCCACCGGGATCGACGCGTCCGAGATCGAGACCGATATTCCTGTTCCCCGCCGGTCACTGGCACAGCCGCTTCAACCGGCGCAGAATGTGCAGCCCGCCCCCGAGCCGGAGCGATTGAGCGAAGCCGCTGCCGAGCACACGGCCGAAGAGCCCTCGCTCTTCGGAGGGATCGACGCGGAGCGCGCCGCGGCCGAAGATCAGATGGAAGATATCTTCGAACCCGAGGCCGCGCAGGGGCACGAAAGATCGGCCGAGCATGCACCGGTCGAGACGCGTGGTCAGCACTACGCGCAGGACAGCGCCGGTGATGACCTTCCGCCACCGGCTTATGTGCCGCGGGAAGAGCCCGCCGCGGCTTATGGTGGTCAGGAAGAGGACGAGCTTGAGGAATTCGTGGCCCCACAGGCGCCGCGTCCCGGTTCACCGTCGCCGGAAACTCTCGAGAGACTGCAGGTGGCCGTGGGCCGTACGCGCGGCCGTCAGGCCGAAGCGCAGCGCGAAGAGCCGCAGGCTGAAAAAAGCCGGTTCGGAATCAACTCGCTTTTCAACCGCATGACCGGGCACGGGTCTGAAGCAGAGCAACCGGCCCAGCAACGTCCCGCCCGTCAGCAGCCGGTGATGAAAGCGCAGCAACCTGCGGCGCCGGAACCGGAAGAAGAGCCTGACGATCAGATCGAGATTCCGGCTTTCCTTCGCCGTCAGGCCAACTGAACGCGATCGGACCTTTCGGAAAAGGGCCGCTTTCGAGCGGCTCTTTTCTTGTTTGACCTTCTCATTTGCGGCGGGTCGGCAGAATCCCGCGCAAGGCTGGCCAGCCCATGTTTCAGGACGTTGCAAAGTTTGAGTTGAGCGTGCCCCGGTCCGCTTCTAAAGAAAAGGTTATCCTGTGGGGATGGGATGTGCTGCGGAATCAGGGGGATTGTTTGCAGACCACGATCAAGTCATATGTTGCCTTCGACGGGGTGGGCTTGCATTCCGGCCTGCCCGCGAGGGCGCGGATATTGCCGGCGCCCCCCGACCATGGCATCTCGTTTCGTCGGGGCGATCTGGGCCCGGATGCTGCGCCGATCCCGGCGCTCTGGAACCTGGTCGAGCAAGCGCCCCTTTGCACCCGTCTGATCAACCGCGACGGCGTATCGGTGTCCACTGTTGAACACGTGATGGCGGCGTTGGCGGGTTGCGGGGTGCACAATGCGGTGGTGATCGTCGATGGCCCGGAACTGCCCATTCTTGATGGCAGTTCGGCCGCCTTCGTCCGGGGGATCCTCAAATGCGGTTTACGCACATACGATGCCCCCGTGCGCGCCATTCGGGTGACAAGACCGGTTGAAGTGACACGCGGCGACGCACGGGCGCGGCTCGTTCCGCACGACACGCTTCTGATCGAGTTCGATATCGCCTTCGAGGACGCTGCCATCGGCAACCAGAAAAAATCGCTCAATATGTCGAATGGCAGCTTCGTGCGGGAGTTGTGCAGCAGCCGCACGTTCTGTCGCAAGGCGGATGTCGACATGATGCGCGCGAACGGGCTGGCCCTTGGCGGCACTCTGGAGAATGCCGTGGTCGTTGACGGTGAGCGGGTGCTCAGCCCCGGTGGTTTGCGCCACAGCGATGAGGCCGTGCGCCACAAGATGCTTGACGCGCTAGGGGACCTGGCGTTGGCGGGGGCGCCCTTGCTGGCGCATTACCAGGGCTCGCGGGCCGGCCACGCGTTGACCAACACCTTGCTGCGTGCGCTGTTCACACGGCCAGATGCATTCGAAGTGGTTGAGTGTGATGCCGAAATGTGCGCGCGCCTGCCAGGTGCCGGGGTTCACATGGGCGAGATGCCTCAGGTCGCGTGACGCGGCCTTTCTCTCGGGGCGGATTTGCGCCAAGGTCGTTTTGCCTTGCCGATTTCTGTGCTAGCACCACCCTTGAGACTCGTCTACAAATCCGGCATCTGATAAGAAGGTTTACCCAGCATGACACTCGGCAGGTCGTGGACAAAACTGGTTTTAGTGATGCTTGTCGGCCTTTTCATGGCCGGATGCACGGCCAAGGATAGCGGGAAAGCCTCCCGCGGAGAATTGGACTACGAGAAGTTTTCCGCCGAACAGATATTCGAGCGTGCCGAATACGATCTTGCGAACAATGAGCCCGAACTTGCAGCGAAGAGCTTTTCGGAGGTCGAGCGTCTCTACCCGTATTCGGCATTGGCAAAGCGCGCGGTGATCATGCAGGCGTTTGCCTATCACGAGGCAAAGGACTACGCCAACAGCCGCTCGGCGGCGCAGCGCTATATCGATTTCTACCCGACAGATGAGGATGCGGCCTATGCGCAGTATCTTCTGGCATTGAGCTATTATGACCAGATTGACGAGGTCGGCCGTGACCAGGCGCTGACGTTCGAGGCGCTTCAGGCGCTTCGCAAGGTTATCGAGGTATATCCGGACAGCGAATATGCCCGTTCCGCGATCCTCAAGTTCGATCTGGCATTCGATCATCTGGCCGGCAAGGAAATGGAGGTCGGGCGGTACTATCTGCGCAGGGACCACTTTACCGCGGCCATCAACCGCTTTCGCACAGTCGTCGAGGACTTCCAGACAACATCCCACACGGCCGAGGCGCTGCACCGGCTTGTCGAGTCCTACCTTTCGCTCGGGTTGACCGACGAGGCGCAAACGGCCGGCGCAATACTGGGTCACAACTTCCGCGCAACCGAATGGTACGAGGACAGTTACGCGTTGCTGTCTTCAAGGGGCCTGACCCTCGAGGCGAAGGGTGACAACTGGTTGCGGCAGATTTATCGCCAGATGATCCAGGGCCGCTGGCTGTAGGAAAATCGGTCTCTGAGGGGGGCAGGGTGCTCAGAGGGCTCGACATCCGCGACATGCTTATCATTGACCGGCTGG
>Ga0102929_1002843_pt1 | contig 10308 bp, 8 predicted proteins | sample SalPonR1_B_D2_MG_FD_78510 | JGI IMG/M metagenome (GOLD analysis project Ga0102929, IMG submission 78510) | Salt pond soil microbial communities from South San Francisco under conditions of wetland restoration - Salt Pond MetaG R1_B_D2_MG | ecosystem: Environmental > Aquatic > Marine > Intertidal... | reverse complement strand
TAAACTGTTCGCCATTGATATAGTTAAGTTTTGCCGTGGATTGCCCAAAACACGAGAAGCCAATTTATTTAATCATCAATTGATAAGATGTTCATCTTCTGTTGCATCTAACTACAGAGCTGCATGTCGAGCCAGGTCTGCTAAAGAATTTTACGCTAAACTATGCATTGTTGTCGAAGAAGCCGACGAATGTATCTTCTGGCTGGAAATGCTAGAGGCTATTACTGAAATAAAATGTATAGATTTGCTTAAAAAAGAGGGCACCGAAATTTTATCCATTGCAGCAACATCAAGAAAAACTACAGGGAAAAAATTGAGATAGATTCCAAACCAACTCAAAACTCAACAAATCAGTCCCTCAATCCCTCCCCCAACCCCTCAATAAATCAGTAAATCAATCCCTCAGTCCCTCCTTCAGTCCCTCAATCCCTTCCCCAACCCCTCAATAAATCAATCCCTCAGTAAATCAAAACTATCCCTGTAACCTTTCTTCTTTTTTTGAGTGTACCCTATTGAAAGCAAATAAACCAAGAACGGGTACCCGTTGGATTCGAATTCGGATAACGCATTAATGCTCAAGGTGAAAGCCGGAGACCTGGATAAGCTGGGTCTGCTGTTTGAACGCTATAAACGTCGCTTATTCAGCTACTTCTACAGGCTTACCGGCAACCGTGACCTAAGTGAAGATATGGTACAGAATGTATTTGAACGAATAATCAAATACAGGCATACCTATGATAACACAGGCGCATTTTCGACATGGATTTATAGCATAGCACGAAACCTCCATGTTGACCACTATCGAAAAAATAAACACGAAGATATGCGTGAGCACCTGCTCAACCTGGATGCCATCAAAGCTAAGTCAACCGAAATGGAAGACCTGTTTAACGAAAATAATGAATTAATGCTTCTGAACCTGGCCCTCGAAAAGCTGGATGCCGAAAAGAAAGAGACCCTGATCCTCAGCCGGTACCAGGGATTTAAATACAAAGAAATCGCAGCCATTATGCACTGTAGTGAAAGCGCGGTAAAAGTCAGGATATTCCGTGCTTTAAATGAGTTGAAACAAATTATTTCAGAAATGGAGAAGGAAGAACGTCATGATTAATGAACAATATATCGACCTGGTTACCGACTATATCGAAGGATCTATTACCACCGAACAGCGTACCCTGCTGAACGAATTAATTAACAGCGGTGAGATCGATATTCATGATGTCAAGGCACTGGAGGAAACCTACCGGAATTTAGACAACTTGCCGCAGCCGGATCCGAGCGAAGGCATGAGCAATCGCTTTTACCGCATGCTGGAACAAGAAAAGGAAAAGGAATTACAATCTGCCTCCAAGCCCGACGATACAAAAATTCTATCTTGGCTCATAAAGCTAGTCACAATAGCACAACCCAAACGATTGGCTTTTGCCCTTGGGATATTTGTCGCCGGCATGCTGATCGGCAACTGGGCAACCCCCTTTCAGAATTATCGCCAGCAGCTTGATAACCTCTCAGCCGAGGTATCGCAAATGCGTGAAGTGATGATGCTGAGCCTCCTCGATAACGATTCTGTAACCGAGCGACTCAAAGCCGTTAACATAAGCTCAGAAATGCAGCCGACTGACAACAAAGTGGCAGATGCACTGCTTAAAACCCTGCAAAATGATCCGAATATAAATGTACGCCTGGCTGCCATTGAAGCCCTGCTGCATCATGCATCCCAGCCCATGGTGAGAGAAGGATTGGTCAGTGCCATAACAGCCCAGGAGTCACCCATCATCCAGGCTGCCCTTGCAGATGCCATGCTGATACTCCAGGAAAAACAATCTGTTGAAAAGTTCAAGAAACTGCTCGATCAGAATGACCTCGATAAAAACCTGCGAAACAAACTTCAAAATACCGTAACCGCTTTAAGCTAAGGAGGAATGTGAGATGATAATTGATAAAAATAGCACTTTGGCCTTTGTATTTATAGCTGCAGCACTCTTAATGCCACTAATAGCTTCGGCACAGGATTATTCCCGGACCATAGAGCGGTCAGCAACATTTGAGAACGCCAGTGCTGCCGGAAATAAGCTTAGCGTGTATAACGTCCACGGATCTGTAACGGTGCAGGGTTATGAGGGAGAAGAAATACGGATCACCGCCATCGAAGAAATTAACGGCTCCGGTCGGGAGGTAGAACTGGCAAAAGAAGAGCTCTCCCTGCGTGTGGAACAGGAAGGCAGCCTGGTGCTTATCTATCTCGATGCTCCCTTCATAACCATCAACAGGAAAGGCGACCGTATCCAATATCGTATGGACCGCCGGGATAACGACTACGATTTTCTATTTGATATCACCGTCCGCGTTCCAAAAAACACGCAAATTTACGCTTCCACCATCAACCGGGGTACGGTCACCGTGGAGAATACTAACCGGGAGGTATCAGCTTCTAATGTAAACGGACAGATTCAGCTCAGTAACATATCCGGTGCCACAAAGGCCCATACCGTCAACGGAAACATCACAGCCACCTATAGTGCAAGTCCGGAAGCTGACTCCAACTATCAAACTATCAACGGAACTATTGAGGTAAACTACCCGGAGAGCCTGTCAGCGGATATTCGCTTTAAAAGTATGCATGGTGAGCTCTATACCGACTTTAGCAATACACAGCGCCTCAAGGTACAAGTAAACAAGGATGTCAGCAGCAAGCGCGGGAAGACCACCTACCGGCTCGATCGTTTTGCTCCTATCAGAATAGGCGCCGGTGGACCAACCTACAGCTTTGAAGTGCTTAACGGCGACGTCTATGTAAAACAAATTAAATCATAAACAGAAACAACCCATCAACTTTAAATACTATGAAATCCATAAAATACAATCTGTCAATACTCTCTTTTATCCTTGTTTTTTCGGTTTCGGCATTAGCCCAGAACCAGATCGCCGTACCCCTGAGCAATCCTGATCAACCGGGGAAGCTAAAGATAGGGGTCGTTCGCGGCTCCATCAGTGTAACCGGGTACGACGGTAAGGAAGTCATCATCCGATATGGAAATGAGGAAGAAGATGAAACAGACCGCGAGGTCACCAAAAACGGGCTGCGTAGAATCTCTAATAAGGGTATAGGTTTTGAAGCCCGCGAAGAGGATAATGAAGTGGAGATCGGAGGTGTTTCCCCGATGCGTAATACCTCGTTTAAAATATCCGTGCCCCGTAATTTCTCGCTAGAGCTCTCTACGGTTAACGGCGGGGATATCATTGTTGAGAATGTGAATGGTGAAATGGAAATTCAGAATGTAAACGGTGAAATTACCCTGACCAACGTGAGCGGTTCGGCGGTTGCCAATACCGTTAACGGTAATATTAAAGCCTACTTCAATTCCGTTGATCCGAATAAACCTATGGCCTTCAGCAATTTAAATGGTGATATTGACGTAAGTTTTCCTGCCAACGCCAAACTAACAGCAAAAATGAAATCGGAATGGGGAGAAATGTACACCGATTTTGATATGGATATCAATCGACAGGAAAGCGGCAAAATAGATGCCACTTCTGATTCGGGAACATACCAAGTGTCGGTCAACAATTGGATATACGGCAAGATCAATGGCGGCGGACCGGAATATCTGTTTAAGAGCATGCGCGGAGATATTTATGTACGAAAGAAATAACATTCAGTTAGTTAATAGAAGGCTTCACCAATAAAAAAGGTGAAGCCTTTTTTATTTCTGCAGGAAGTTAGTATCCTTTGCGCATCGATAATGAACCACTTTATTACTTAGTGCAATTAATGCCTCTTTGGTAAAATTGATCCTATGCGAAAATACCTGATATTCATATTCCTGCTCGCCGGCTGCCAGATGCTTCAGGCGCAAGACACTACCCTCTCCTACCTGGCACTGGGCGATTCATACACCATCGGTGAAAGCGTTGAAGTTTCTGAGAGATGGCCCGTACAGCTTGTAAATGAACTGAGAGAACACGGGCTGGCTGTAGAAGACCCGGAAATCATTGCCAAAACAGGCTGGACCACCGATGAACTGAAGGAGGCTATTGCGGATACCAATCTCAATCCACCCTATGACTTGGTGACTCTATTGATAGGTGTCAACGACCAGTACCGCGGTTATGACATTAACAACTATCCCGGAAAATTTCTTTTTCTGCTAAAAAAATCCATTTCCTTGGCAGGTAATAACCCGAACCGTGTTGTGGTTCTTTCCATCCCCGACTATGGCGTAACGCCTTTTGCCAGTGAAAAGAATCCACCTAAAATATCACGGGAAATCAAAGAGTATAACAGCATCAGCAAATCCATCTCCGATAGCCTGGGTGTCAGTTATGTTAATATTACACCCATTTCAATAAAAGCTGAAAATGACAGTACCCTGCTTGCCAAGGATCAACTGCACCCTTCGGGCAAGATGTATGGGGAATGGGTAAAACGAGCCTTACCTGAAATTCTTCTGCTGCTGCAAAGATAATCAGAAGCTTCGGCCTCCGATCTGCAGGATATTTTGATATTTTTTTGCTAGTCCGGCTTTGTTAAAGATCCCATTTTTTGTTAACTCTCTAACATTAATTAAAAGGGATACACAAAATGTTAAATAATAGGAGGCGTATGCTTAGAATTCCAAAGAAAGTACTATGTGCCGTCTGGATATTATTGTTGCTGATGGTGACTTTATCTGAAGTCTCAGCCCAACAATCTTCCAGTGAGAAGCGATATCACAATCCTGCCGAAGTTAATCAAATGCTCGATGAGCTTAATAAAGCTAACAGGAATAAGACTAAAGTCCACACTCTCACAAAATCACCGGGCGGGCAGGATCTGAAAATGATTGAAATTGGCCCTGAAACCGGTACCGATCAAAAAAGTTTACCGGCAATATTCGTAGTTGGAAATTTAGAAGGAACCTACCCTATCTCTGCCGAAGCTGCCTTGCATTTGGCAGGCCTGGTCATTCAGGAAAATGCTGCGGAAGATAAAACATGGTACATTCTCCCGAACGGTAATCCAGATGCGGCAGCTCATTACTTTGCTGTACCTCTTCTGCAAGATACCCGTAACTCCCATCCACACAACGATGATATGGATGAAGCTGTCGACGAAGATGGGCTGGAGGATCTGAATAATGACGGTTATAAATCCAAAATGCGCGTCAAAGATCCCACCGGAGAATGGATACCCCTCGAAGGTGATTCGAGGCTGATGAAGAAAGCTGACCGATCAAAAGGTGAAGCCGGTCTTTATAGAATTTATTCGGAAGGCTTGGATAATGATGGCGACGGGGTCTATAATGAAGACGGACCCGGCGGAGTAAATGTGAACCTGAATTTCCCGCACCTTTTTAAAGATTTTACGGAAACAGGCGGTGCCTGGCCGGGCAGCACTCCGGAAGTTTATGCCATACTCGAATTTACTTTCAGCCATCCTGAAATAGCCATGACTTTCTCATTTGGCTCCACAAATTTCAGCCTGATCCCGCCCAAAGGCGGCCGGCAGGGATCTGCTGACTACAACCAGATTGAGATACCGGAAAATTTTGCAGAACAGGTAGGTGCCGATCCGAACAAAACCTATACCATGGATGAAGTGATAGAGCTGGTACAGCCGCTGGCCCCTCCCGGATTTGAGATAACCGAATCGGTGGTCGCCAGTTTCCTGGGCTTAGGTGCCGTTGTTAATCCACGGGATGAAGATCTGAAGTTTTACAATGAACTGTCAGACCAATACAAGGAGTATCTCAAGGATAAGAACTTCAGTATTGAAAACCTGGATCCTGAAACTGCGAAGGACGGTTCCTTTGAACTGTGGTCTTATTACCACCTCGGCATACCAACATTCAGCATGAATCTATGGACCTTGCCTGAATTTAAAGAAGAGAAAGAAGAAGGCAGCGGTTTAACCGCCGAAATAATAGAAAAAATGTCGAGTGACGAATTTGTCGAGCTCGGCGAAGAAAAAATCGGGATGTTCCTTAAAGAAGTGGGAGCGCCCGATCGCTTTAGTGCAGCTATGGTAATCAAGATGGTGGAAGGCGGACAGATGACACCCGAAAGAATTGGAGCCATGATCAAACAGATGCCAAAACCTAAAAGCTCGGATGGTGCCGATCCCGACGACAAAGCATTTATGGCATTCAACGATCAGCAACTTAACGGTAAAGGATTTATAGCCTGGGAAACCTATAACCACCCAAGTTTGGGCGAAGTAGAAATAGGCGGTGAAGTGCCTTATGTACGTACCACGCCCCCGGCTTCCATGGTCGATTCTCTGCTTGAAATACAAGTTCCGTGGGTTATTACCTTGTCTGATAAGCTGGCGAAATTAAACGTACTTAAGACAGAATCCACTGATAAAGGAGGCGGTGTTTACCGGGTAAAAGTTTGGGTTCAAAATGAAAACTACCTGCCCTTTCCCACCGCAATGGGAACCAAAAATGAGCAGCCTGCTCCGGCCATTCTCACTCTTAATGCTGACGGATTGGAGATACTCTCAGGGAAAAGCAGAACCCCTATCAGTAGCTTGGGTAGTCATGAGGTAAAGGAATATACCTGGCTGCTTCGATCACCAAACACCGATAATCTACAAATCAATCTCGAATCCGCTCATGCATGGGGCGATCGTACACAAGTGAATTTAGGAGGTTCCAAATGAGATTATTCAAATCAGTAATAGCACTCACACTTTTATTTAGCCTTAGCAGTACCTGTTTTGCACAATCGCAGAATATAGATGTGCCTTTGCGCTTCGACCACTACTACGACTATGGACAGATGGTTGAAGCCCTTAAAGCTCTGAACAGTACTTTTCCCGAAATGACTGATATCGAGGTGATCGGCAAAAGCGAAGAGAACCGGGATATTTGGTCTTTGACCCTAAACAATCCCAAAACAGGTAAAGCTCTATCCAAACCCGGTGTGTACGTAGATGGGAATATTCACGGTAATGAGATTCAGGCAACAGAAGTGAATCTTTACCTGATGAACTACCTGCTAACCAACTACGGCAGCAACGAACAAGTAACAGATATGGTAGATCGCAATGCCTTCTATTTTGTCCCATCTATAAATGTTGACGGGCGTTACCACTTTTTCAACGATCCCAATACCCCGAGTACCAACCGGGGACTTCGCATTCCAAAAGATGATGACCGTGACGGGCTTTTTGATGAAGATTTTCCCGAAGATTTAAATGGAGACGGATCTATCAACCAGATGCGTAAGAAAGATCCCTTTGGTCAGTGGAAGACAGATCCCGAAGATCCACGCATAATGGTGAGGGTAGAACCCGGCGAAATGGGTGAATGGACTATTTTGGGGCAGGAAGGGATCGATAATGATGGAGACGGCCGTGTGAATGAAGACTCAGAAGGTTATGTAGATCCGAATAGAAATTGGGGATCTAACTGGGCTCCACCTTATGTTCAGCGCGGAGCCGGCAACTATCCCTTTTCGGGAAATGTATCGAAAGCAGTAACCGATTTTCTGATGGATCGTCCGAATATTATTATGGTTTTCGCTTTTCATAATAATGGCGGAATGTTTCTGAGAGGCCCGGGTACTAAATCAGAAGGGCCACTCAATCGGCAAGATATTGCGGTTTATGACATACTGGGTGAGAATGCCGAAAAAATTGTACCCGGCTACCGGTATCTTATTAGCTGGAAAGATCTCTATTCTACCTACGGTGACTTCACCGAATTTACCTACAATCAAGTTGGCGCATTCAGTTTCGTCGGAGAGTTATTCATGCCTGAACATGAAACCTATGCTGCCCATGATGATGATGACTCTGAAGAAAACAGTGAAGGGTTTGGAACTAATACTGAAAGGGAGCGTGAACGCCTCCAATTTAATGATTATGTTGTTCAGGGTTCACTCTACAACGAGTGGAAATCCTATCAGCACCCTATCTATGGCGATATTGAGATCGGCGGATGGACTAAAATGAGTTCCAGGCTTCCTCATCCATTTATGCTACAGGATCTCGTGCACAGAAACGCCTCTGCGGTTATGTATGCGGCTTCACAGACACCGGATCTGGAGATGGAGGTATATGAAACAAAGAAAGTTTCAGATGATGTCTATAGCATAAAAGTACGCTTGGTCAATAGGAATGCAATTCCTACCATGACTTATCATTCCGTGAAAAACAAGCTCTATCCACAGGATATGCTTAAAGTAAGCGGGAACAATGCGAAAGTAATTGCAGCCGGTAAAATTACTGATAAATACAACAGCAGGGTTGATTACAAAGACCATAAACCGGAAATTCAGTTTTTATCGGTACCCGGCAACCAGGCAATCGAATATGAATTTCTTGTAGAAGGCCGAGGTGATATCACCGTAAATTATGAATCACGTAAAGCAGGCACGCGTACAGCAACCGCCCGTTTAAGATAAGTTTCAGCTTATTACTATATTTAAAAGCCTCGGGTTATCCGGGGCTTTTTTATATGAAGGATACACTTTCATTACAACTTATGTTTTCCATAGATCAAATATCAGAAGCACGGGAACGAATACAGGACAACATCCTAAACACCCCTCTCCTCCACTCCCGGTGGCTGAGTGAGCAGTGTAAGGGTAATGTCTACCTTAAAATGGAGAGCGAGCAGTATACCGGTTCATTCAAAGCCCGTGGAAGCCTGAATAAACTAATGTGGATTCAGGAACAGCAGCTTAAGCAATTGCCGGTTACCGCATCAACAGGTAATCATGGATTGGGATTTGCACGGGCCTTGGACTTGCTTGGTATGAAGGGCAAAATATTTCTGCCTAAAAACGCCGACTCTTCTAAAATTGAGGCCATCCAATCGTATGGAGCCGACCTGGAGTTTCATGGCAATGATCCCTATACCACGGAAATGTTTGCACGGAAAACAGCCGAAGAAAACGGGTGGATTTATGTCTCCCCTTATAATGATGAGCAGATCATTGCCGGACAGGGAACCATCGGGATTGAAATCCTGGAAAAGATTGCCGAACCTGATAATATCCTTGCAACCGTGGGGGGCGGTGGATTGATCTCGGGAATCGGCAGTGTCGTAAAAGAGAGAAGTCCACAAACCAACATCATTGGGTGCCAGCCTGAAAACTCACCGGAGATGTCGGTATCGGTCCGTGCCGGTGAGTACAAAGAGGTTGAAAGCAAACCAACGCTTTCGGATGGCTCCGCGGGCGGTTTTGAAAAAGATGCCATTACTTTTGATTTGTGTAAAAAGCTGGTTGACGATTTCATACTCGTTTCGGAAGAAAAGATAGAAGAATGCATCAGGCTGATGATTGAAAAACATCATAAACTGGTGGAAGGATCAGCTGCAGTTGCTGTAGCGGGTCCGCTGCTTGAACCCGAACGATTTGCCGGCCAGACTACCGTTATCATTATTTGCGGAGCCAATATTTCCCTGGATACGCTAAAAAAAGTATTGGATTGAATAGTGGCCTGTAGATTAATGCCCTAACCCGCAGATCATTGAAAGCTAAATCACTTAGTTTGGCTTAGGTTTTCGTGATTTCAACGTATATTTTTAGGCGTACCTGATTTTAAACCGGCCGGTTGCCAATTGATATGAAGCGATCAACCTATGCTACAAAACGTTCTTAATAGCCTGCATGATTTCTTGATTAACGTCAGGATCGCTGATGTCATTGACGTAGCCATCATATCCGTTTTCTTTTACCTTATACTTAATTGGCTTCGCCAAAGTACCTCCCGGCAGTCTATTATCGGCATCACCTCTCTTTTCGGACTCTATGTGCTGGCACGTCTCACCGAAATGTACCTGACCGAACTCCTTATCGAAGCTTTTTTTGCCGTAATTCTGATAGGTATCGTAGTTGTATTCCAGTCGGATATTAGGCGTCTGTTTGAGCGTATCGGCAGCTGGAGTATCTTCTGGAAAAACAGCCGTACTCCCTTCGACAATAGGACCACTAATACTATTACGGAAGCTGTCGCAAAAATGGCCGAAAAGAAAACCGGGGCCCTGCTGGTGCTTAAAGGCAAGGAAAACATTGATCGTCATATACACGGTGGTATTCCTTTAAACGGAAAGTTATCCATACCGCTCCTGCACAGTATTTTCAATCCCAAAGCACCGGGACATGACGGGGCGGTATTATTGGAAGGGGAACATATCATGCGATTTGGCGCCCATCTCCCCTTATCCACAAAACTGGACAAAATATCGAGAGGCGGAACCCGGCATGCAGCTGCTTTGGGCCTTGCCGAACAATGTGATGCCCTCGTGGTTGTGGTATCGGAAGAACGAGGCACCATCAGCGTTGCCCAAAACGGGACCATTCGAGAGTTGGAAT
>Ga0102929_1002841_pt1 | contig 10309 bp, 10 predicted proteins | sample SalPonR1_B_D2_MG_FD_78510 | JGI IMG/M metagenome (GOLD analysis project Ga0102929, IMG submission 78510) | Salt pond soil microbial communities from South San Francisco under conditions of wetland restoration - Salt Pond MetaG R1_B_D2_MG | ecosystem: Environmental > Aquatic > Marine > Intertidal... | reverse complement strand
TCCCGCTTGAACTTGCGCGGCTTGGTCTCAACTAGTCTTGCAGGCATGTCGTGCTCCCTTCGTAATCATGCATCGGGGCGGATGAGGATGTTGCCGAACTCGTCCACCTTGCCGGTGTGCCCGGGCAGGATCAGCGTGGTGGAGTCCATCTCCAGCACGATGGCCGGCCCCGGTATCCGGTTACCCGCCTTGAGTTTCGAGCGGTGATACAGCTTCGCGTCGCGATCCTTGCCGTCCACGTACACCTTGTGCTCGGCGATAACGGCATCCTTCGCGCTGCGCCCGCCCTTCTCGATGACCGCCGGCTTCACGGTGGTTGCCTTGCCGTTGACCACCGCACGCAGGTTCACGAGTTCCTTCTCCTCGTCCAGGGCGAAGGTGAAGAGCTGGCGGTGCATCTCGTCGAACTGGTCGCCGATGGCATCGAGGCCCTTCTTCTTTATCTGGCCCAGATCCACGTCCACCGTGAGCGTCAGGCCCTGGCCGTGATAGCGCAGGTCCGCCTGGTAGGAGATGGTCTGGTCCTTCTTGGCCACGCCCTCCTTGTCCAGCGTCTTCGAAGCCTTCGCCGCGAGCTGGGTGAAGATCTTCTCGAGGCCGGCCGGCGTCGTGTTGGAGAAGCGCTTGATGTAAGTGCGGGCCGCTTCATTGCGCATCCGGGTGGTGGCGTCGCCGTAGGCACAGAGCACGCCCGGCCCGGGCGGGATGATCACCGGCCAGGAGTTCATCAGGCGGCCGAGTGCGTTCGCATGCAACGGGCCCGCACCGCCGAAGGCGATGAGCGCGAAATCCCGCGGATCGTAGCCCTTCTCCACCGAGACCAGGCGCAGGGCGCCGAACATGTTCTCGTTGACCAGCTTGATGATGCCTTCGGCAGCACGTTTCAGCGGCAGGCCAAGCGCATCGGCCACCTGCTTGACCGCACTCTCTGCCAGGTCCCGGCGGATCTCCATGTCGCCGCCGAGGCGGGCATCGGTGGGCAGATAACCCAGCACCACATTGGCGTCGGTGACGGTGGGCGCCTCGCCGCCCTTGTTGTAGGCGGCGGGACCGGGGTCGGCGCCGGCACTCTCGGGCCCGACCCGGAGCGCGCCGGTGAGCTCGGGCACGTGCGCGATGGAGCCACCGCCTGCGCCGACGGTGCGCACGTCCACCGAGGAGGCACGTACGGTCACGTCGCCCACGCTGGTCTCGCGGCGCAGCTGCGCGTAGCCGTTCTCCACCAGCGCCACGTCGGTGGAGGTGCCGCCCATGTCGAAGGTCAGCAGGTTCTCGTAGCCCGCCTGCGTCGCCACCCAGATTGCGCCGGAGACGCCACCCGCCGGGCCGCTCATCAGCAGGTTGACCGGGTAGTTCCTGGCCTGGGTTGCCGATGCGAGCCCGCCGTCGGAACGCAGCACGTGCAGCTGCACCTCCTTGTTCAGGTCCTTGCGCAGGTTGCGGCGCAGGTTCCTGATGTAGGAGTCTACCTTCGGGCGCACGTAGGAGTTCGCGACCGTCGTGACCGTACGCTCGTACTCCTGCATCTCCGGCACCACCTCCGAGGACAGCGACACCGGCGTCTTGGGGAAGACCTTCTTCGCCACCTTCGCCACTTCCCGCTCGTTGGCGGCGTTGGCGTAGGAGTTGATCAGCGACACCGTCAGCGCCTCGACGCCGCGCCCCTTCAGCCGCTTCAGCTCTTTCTCCAGCTGGCTCTTCTTGAGCGGTCTCACGACCTTGCCGTCCGCCCCCATCCGCTCCTCGGCCTCTATCGTCAGGGCCAGCGGCGCCAGCGGGGCACTCTTGTTGTAGATCACCCAGCCGCCCAGGCCGCCGGGCACGAAGGAGCGGGCGATCTGCAGCACCTGCCGGTAACCCTGGGTGGTGATCAGCCCAACGGTGGCGCCCTTGCCCTCGAGGATCGTGTTCGTGGCGACGGTGGTGCCGTGCATCACGTGGGTGATCTTTTTCGGATCGATGCCCGCCACATCGCAGATCTTCGCGATACCGTTCAATACCCCGATGGAGGAGTCGGCGGGCGTGCTCGGGACCTTCGCGGTCCACGTCTCGCCGTTGTTCTCGTCCACGAGCAACAGATCTGTGAACGTGCCACCCACGTCCACGCCGAGTCGGTAGGCCATGGCTTCCCCTTAATGGCTTTGGTTCATATTGTCCGGTACGCCGCGTCCCGCGTACCACGGTCGTTTCGCGCTCTCTCCCCGCGGCCCGGACAGGATAACCGGAATCTCGCGGCTTTGGGCATGGCTGGCGACCGTGCCTCTCATTCCCCGGCCGCGGCACGCTCGGCCGCGACCCCGGGGAAGATACCCGCCTTCGGCAGCATCGCGGGTACGCCCCGCCCCAGCTGCCCCTCCAGCCACAGGCTGGTCTCGATGATCTTCGGCAGCGATACTCCGGTCTCGATACCGGAGCGCTCCAGCAGGTACACGAGGTCGTCGGTGGGAATGTTGCCCGTCGCCGCCGGGGCGAACGGGCAGCCGCCGATGCCGCCGATGCTGGCGTCGAGCGAACTCACGCCCGCATCCACCGCCGCCTGGGCGTTGGCCAGCCCCGTGTTGCGCGTGTTGTGCAGATGGCAGCGCAGCGGCATGCCCGGTACGGTCTCCGCCACGCGGCCCAGCAGGTCGCCCACCTCTGAGGGCACGGCGACGCCGATGCTGTCCGCCAGCGCAAGCTCCACGGGCTGCGCTTCGGCGACCCGGCGCACGAGTTCCAGCACGCGCTCGGGCGCAACCTCACCCTCGAACGGGCAGCCGAATGCCGAGGAGATCATGATGCTGGCCCGGATGCCGGCCGCCTTCGCCTGCGCGGCAATCTTCAGCCATGCCTCGACGGACTCCTCGCTGCTGACGCCCTGGTTACGGCGGTTGTAGGTATCGCTCGCCACCACCACCATGCCCACCTCGTCTATGCCGCACTCGCGGGCCCGCTCGAAGCCTCTCTGGTTCAGGACGAGGCCGATATAGGTGAGGTCGTCGCGCCGCGGCAGCGCCGCCACCAGTTCCTCGGCACCGGCCATCTGCGGGACCCGCTTCGGGTTGACGAAGCTCGTGACCTCGAGCCGACGGACGCCGGCGTCCACCGCCCGCCGGATGAACTCCACCTTCGTCCCGACGGACAGCACCTCGGGTTCGGACTGCAGGCCGTCGCGAGGCCCGACTTCGATGATGGAAATACGTCGCGTCATATCGAATCGCGTATGCGCCCCGGCAAATGGCGTCTATTGTATACAAGTGTCTCATGCAAACAAGGGAATCATGAAAGTGCCAACCCGGATACGGCAAAATTGTATACACTAGCGGGATGACAAGGGGCGGCGTCCGGCGCGCCGCCGCAGACACCCAGAGGGAGAACCATGGCGAGTGAATCGGGGAACCAGCACGAGAATCGGGACACCGGTCGAGGCAACGGGGGACCGCTGTCCGACCTGCGGGTGATCGAGATGGGCACCCTGCTGGCCGGCCCTTTCTGCGGCCAGCTGATGGGCGATTTCGGCGCGGAGGTCATCAAGATCGAGCCCCCCGGGCAGGGCGATCCCATGCGCGACTGGGGCCAGGAGAAGGCCCACGGCAAGTCCCTGTGGTGGCCGGTGATCGCCCGCAACAAGAAATCGGTGACGGTCAACCTGCGGGTGGAGGAAGGCCAGCAGATCATCCGCGACCTGGTGCGCGAAGCCGATTTCCTGCTGGAGAACTTCCGCCCCGGCACAATGGAGCGCTGGAATCTCTCCTACGACGAACTGAAGAAGATCAACCCCGGCCTGATCATGATCCGGGTTTCCGGCTTCGGTCAGACCGGCCCCTACGCGAAGCGCGCGGGTTTCGGCGCCGTGGGCGAGTCCATGGGGGGCCTGCGCTACGTCTGCGGCGACCCGTCGGCGCCGCCCAGTCGGGTGGGCATCAGCATCGGCGACTCCCTGGCGGCGACCTTCGCCACGGTGGGCGCTCTCGCCGCCCTGCATCACCGGGAGCGCACCGGCGAGGGCCAGGTGGTCGACTCGGCCATCTACGAGGCGGTGCTGAACATGATGGAGTCGCTCATCACGGAGTACGACAAGGCCGGCTACATCCGCGAACGCCAGGGTTCCATCCTGCCCGGCGTGGCCCCGTCGAACGTCTACCCGACGAAGGACGGCAAGCTGCTGCTGATCGCCGCCAACCAGGACACGGTATTCCGCCGCCTGGTCCAGGCCATGGGGCAGCCGGAGCTGGCCGCGGACGAGCGCTTCCACAATCACTCGGCCCGGGGTGCCCACCAGCAGGAGCTGGACGAGCTGGTGGCCGAGTGGACCCGCACCAAGGATCAGAAGGAACTCATCGAGCTGATGGAGGAGCACGGCATCCCGGCCGGCGGCATCTATCGCGCCCCGGAGATGCTGGAGGACGCCCACTTCCAGGCGCGCCAGGCGATCATCGAGACGATGCACCCGGAGCTCGGCACACTGAAGATGCAGAACGTGGCGCCGAAGCTCTCCGCCACGCCCGGGACGGTGCGCAGCCCCGGCCCCGCGCTCGGCGAGCATACCGACGAGATCCTGGCCGGACTGCCCGGCTACGACGCCGGCCGGCTGCAGGCACTGCACGAGAACGGAGTGATCTGAGGTGGCGGACCGGCTCGAGGAGGACTACCGGCAGGCCGGTTTCGGCCAGGGGTTGCAGCCGGGCCAGCGCCCGGCTCTGCTGATCGTCGACTTCGTGCACGCCTACCTGGACCCCGAGTGCCCGCTGTATGCAGGCGTGGAAGAGACTCTCGGCCACTGCCGCGAGCTGCTGGCCGGCGCCAGGGCGGCCGGCACTCCGGTGCTGCACACCAACGTGGCCTTCACGCCCGGCGGCATAGACGGCGGCGTGTTCTACCGCAAGGTGGCAGCATTGCGTTACCTGCACCGCGGCTCCCCCTGGGGCGAGTTCGCCGAGGGACTGGAACCCCGGGAAGGCGAGCCCGTGGTCACGAAGCAGTACGCCAGCGCATTTTTCGGCACCTCCCTCGCCTCGACGCTGACCGCACTCGGAATCGATACTGTCTTCATCGCGGGACTGACGACCAGCGGCTGCATCCGCGCCTCCGCCGTGGACGCCACGCAGCATGGTTTCGCGCCCTTCGTGGTGCGCGAGGCGGTCGGCGACCGCGACCCGGGCCCCCATGAAGCCAATCTGTTCGATCTGCAGGCGAAGTACGCCGAGGTGGTGTCGCTCGAAGCCGCACTCGCTCACCTCGCCGCTGCCCGCGACCCGGGCTGAGGCACTCCCATGATCGGGCCCATACGCTGCGTCACCGTCACCGTTCCCGACCTGGGCCACGCCGTGCAAACCTACCGGCGCTACCTGGGCTACGAGCCTTTCCACGACGAGCGCCTGCCTCCCGACCAGGCGGACTACCTGGGCGCTCCCGCCCTGGCCGGTGCCGACAGCACGCTGCTCAGGCCGGCCAGCGGGGGCGATTTTTGTTTCCGCTTCATCAGCCAGAGCCTGCCGCCCGGCTACCGCCCCCTGACCACCTGGGGCTGGAATGCCGCCGAACTCATCGTGGAGGACGTCGACGGTCTGGCCGCGGAACTCGAGGACTCGCCGTTCCGCATCGTCGGACCGCCGGAGGACCTGTCTTTCTCGGAGGCCATCCGTGCCATGCAGGTGATCGGCCCGGCCGAAGAGGTGCTGTACCTGACCATGGTCAAGGAAGCGCTGCCGGAGTTCGATCTGCCGCGGCCGTCCTGTCCCGTGGACCGGACTTTCATCGTCATCCTGGGCGGAACGGACATGGCGGCCATGCAGGGCTTCTACCGGACCGGCTTCGGTGTCCCTGCAGCCCCGGTCATGGAGGCGCGCATCTCGGTCCTGTCGCAGGCGCTGCAGCTGCCGGCCGATACGCTGCATCCGATCGCGGCAATGCCGCTGGCCGGGCAATCCCTGATCGAGGTGGACGACTACCCCGCGGCGACGACTCCCCGCGACTGCCCGCCGGGCGGCCTGCCTCCGGCCATCGCCATGGTGAGCTTCGCCGTCGACGCTCTGCCCGGCGATCTCCCCGCAGCACACTTCGCCGCGCCGCCCTACCACGGCAGAGGCTGCGCCCTGACCACCGGCGCCGCCGGCGAACGGGTCGAACTCATCCGGACCTGAGCCCCGGGGCACAGCGGTTCTGGACAGGACCTCCACAGCGACGGGCCTGCCCGTCGAGGCCGCGCTGCAATGCACAATCGGTCCCGCAGACACCGTATAATCGGGGGTGTAAACAAGGAGTTGACTATGGATTTCTCACTGACCGAAGACCAGCAGATGATCCAGGCAGCCGCACGCGAGTTCGCGCAGAACGAGATCGCGCCGGTTGCCGCCGCCTTCGACGAGAGCGGCAAGTTCCCCGAGGAAACCATCCGCAAGGCCGGCGAACTCGGTTTCATGGGCATCGAAGTGCCCGAGGAGTACGGCGGCGCTGGCCTCGATGCCGTCGGCTATGTGCTGATGATGGAGGAGATTGCCGCGGCGGACGCGGCCCACAGCACCATCGTGTCGGTGAACAACTCCCTCTACTGCAACGGCATCCTGCTGTTCGGCAGCGAAGAGCAGAAGCGCGCATTCGTGACCCCGATCGCCTCCGGCGAGGCCATCGGCGCCTACGCCCTCACCGAGCCCCAGTCCGGCTCCGACGCCGGCAACATGCGCTCCCGGGCCGTACTCTCGGACGATGGCAGCCACTACGTGATCAATGCCAAGAAGTCCTGGATCACCTCCGGACCGGTCGCCCGTTACCTGGTGCTGTTCGCCATGACCGAGCCGGAAAAAGGCGCCGACGGCGTCAGCGCGTTCCTCATCGACACCGAGAAGGACGGCTTCAGCCGCGGCAAGACGGAGCCCAAACTCGGCATCCGGGCATCCGCCACCTGCGAGATCGAACTCACCGACTACCGCTGCCCGGTGGAGTGCCGCCTGGGCGACGAGGGCCAGGGCTTCCGCATCGCCATGACCGTACTGGACGCCGGGCGCATCGGCATCGCGGCCCAGGCCGTCGGCATCGCCCGGGCCGCCTACGACGCGGCCGTGGCCTACAGCCGGGAGCGCGAGGCGTTCGGCTCACCCATCGGCGGCTTCCAGATGATCCAGTCGAAGATCGCGGACATGAAGACGCGGCTCGAGGCAGCACGACTGCTGACCCTGCGTGCCGCGTGGGCCAAGGACGAAGCGAAGAAAACCGGCGCGCGCAACACGCTCAACGGCAGCATGGCAAAGCTGTACGCCTCCGAGGCGGCGATGTACATCACCCATCAGGCCGTACAGATCCACGGCGGCATGGGTTACAGCAAGGAGTTACCGGTGGAGCGCTACTTCCGCGACGCGAAGATCACGGAGATCTACGAGGGCACCAGCGAGGTGCAGCGGATGCTCATCGCGCGGCAGGAGACGGGACTGCGCTGAGCCGTCCCGGCGGCCTCAGAGTTCGTTCTCGGCGACGTAGACGACCAGGCCATCCAGCTCGTCGGTTACCTCCAGCTGGCAGGTAAGCCGGCTGGTCGGGCGTCGCTCGTAGGCGGCATCCAGCATGCTGTCCTCCATGTCGTCCATGTCGGGCAGCTCGTGCAGCCAGGCCTCGTCGATATAGGCGTGGCAGGTGGCGCATGCGCAGGCGCCGCCGCACTCGGCCACGATGCCTTCGATGTCGTTGTCCATGGCGCCTTCCATGACCGTGTAGCCGGTATCGACTTCGACGTCGTGGCGCTCTCCGTCCGTGCTAACGTAGGTAATCCTGGGCATTATCCACTCTCACAAAAAAGGCGCGCCTGCTGGCGACGCGCCGAAGTCCTCTGGGTTCTGGCGGGAGCCGCGCGCCGGCGCGCGCGGATCCCTGCTCGATTACTCGTTCTGGGCGATGGCCTGGCGCAGCTGCTCCAGCCGCTGGATCTCGCCGTCGATCACGCTGACCCACTGGTTACCGAGCTTTCTGTAGTCATCGTCCCGGCGCACGACCATGAAGGTCTGGCGGGCATCCTGGTAGCGGTCCAGGTTGTACTGGCACATGCCGATGGTGACCCGCACGTCATTGGGTTCGCGCACACCGCCCTTGTCCAGCGCCTGGCGTCCCGCCTGAATGCAGTCATCGTAGCGGTCGAGATTCAGGTAGGCCACCGCCAGCCGGGCATTCAGTTCACCATCGTCGGTGAGCCGCGCGGCCTGCTGCAGCGCCGGCACGGCCTGCTGCGGCTCCTGGGCCAGCTGCCACGCCTGGGACAGCAGGCGGTAGTTCTTGCCGGTCTCCTCGATATTGCCGCTCTCGATGCCCTCGGAGAGCACCCGGGCGGCCTTGTAGGGGATCTCGCCCTGCAGGTAGAGCTGGGCCAGGGTCACGAGTTCGCTCTCCGAGGACAGCAGGTCCTGGGTATAGGCGGCCTCGTAGGCGGCCAGCATGTTCTGCTCTTCACCGAGCTCGGAATAGACGCCGGCAAGCGCGGTCCAGTAGCTCTTCTTCGGCCAGTTCGCCAGCAGCGTCTTCAGGATTTCCTTCACCTTGGGGAAGTCGTTCTGCTGGTAATAGCCGTAGTACAGCAGGTTCCACCACTCCTCGCGCACCTCGGTCTCGCGCTCCCTCGCGACCTCGATGGCCTTCTCGATCTGGGGGATCATCAGGCCGTACTGCTCCGTCTGGGCGTAGGACTGGCCGAGCAGCACGTAGGCCTGGGGACCCGGGTTGTTGGCGAGTTCGAACCACTGCTTCAGCAGATCGATGGTCTTCGGAAACTGCTCCTGCACCGCATACAGCTGCGCGAGCGTGTACAGCGTCTGGGTACGCAGCTGTGGCTCCAGCTCCGGGATGGACAGCAGCCTCTCGTAGGACTCCACCGCCTTCGCCGTGTTGCCCTGGTTGTAGTAGATGAAGCCGTAGAAGTTCAGCATGTTGGCCCGCTCGTAGTCGCTGAGACCCTCGTCGCGGGCCAGCGAATCGAGTACGCGGATGGCTTCGTTGAATTGCTGGTTGTCGGCCAGTTCCTGGGCTTCGGTCAATTTCTCGTAGACCGCCTTGCTGAGGGCCTCGGCTTTCCGCGTCTTCTGCTGATCGCCCTCCTGATCGTCCTGGGCGACGGCGGGAGGGGCCAGCGGCACCAGGCAGATGGCGATCAGCGCCGCCAGGAGCGCCGTGCGAAGGTTGCGTGTGAACAATCTCGTCATCATCAGTTGATCCCGTTAATGGCTGCCCAGCAAGCGCTCAGTCCTCCAGCTCGAAGCGGATGCGCGTCTTCACGCCCGGCACCTCCACCGGCTGTCCGTCCACGACACGGGGCTTGTACTTGAACTTCAGCACCGCCCTGACGGCCGCCCGGTTGAACAGGCTGCTCGTCGACTCGATCACCACCGGGTCCTTCACCGTGCCGGCGGTGGTCACCGTGAACTCCAGGTCCACGTAGCCCTCGATGCCCCGGGAGAGCGCGCGGCTCGGGTAGATGGGCGCCACCCGCACGATGGGCAGGTATTCCCCGTCCTGGTAGGACAGCGTGCCCGGGCCGGAGATACTGACGTCGGTGGCGGCGGACGGCGGCCGCACGTTGATCGCCGGTGCATTCGGGTCTACCTCGTCCTGGGACGGCGGCGGCGTATCGGGGGGTGGCTGCTGCGGCTTGGGCGGCTTCTCCGGCTTTGGCTCCTCGACATTCACGATTTCCTGCTTCTTCACGCGGACGAAGTCCAGGAAATAGCGCTTCTTCGGATCCGTGAGCGCGCTCTCGCCCGTCTCGATCAGGAACTGCATGAGAAACAGCAGTCCGAAGGTGACGGCGACGCCGCTGACGATGGAGATGAGATAGCGGACGATCATACTCTAGCCTCCGTTCCGGCAAGCGGAACCCCTGTCAATCGACGGACGCCCCTGGCGCGCATGCGCTCGCAAACCGGTCCGTCCTCAGTCCTCGTTGGCGGCGATGGAGACGTTGTACACCCCCGCCTGCCGCGCCGCGTCCATGACCTGGACCAGCGTTTCGTTGAAGGACTTCTTGTCCGCCTGGATCACCACCGAGCCCTTCGGGTTCTCGGCGTGCAACCGCTCGATGTTGGCTCGCACGGCGCGCGGGTCGACACGCCGGCGATCGATCCAGATCTCGTTGTTGTCGCTGATCGCGATCAGGATATTCGCGTTCTCTTTCCGCTCCGCCGTCGGCGCATCGGGCCGGTTCACGTCGATGCCGGCCTCCTTGATGAACGAGGCCGTCACGATGAAGAAGATCAGCATGATGAACACCACGTCGAGCATGGGTGTCAGGTTGATCTCGTTTTCTTCCTCTTCTGCGCCGCCCATGGCGCCGATCGGTCTGCGCATTATTCGGTCC
>Ga0102929_1002835_pt1 | contig 10317 bp, 14 predicted proteins | sample SalPonR1_B_D2_MG_FD_78510 | JGI IMG/M metagenome (GOLD analysis project Ga0102929, IMG submission 78510) | Salt pond soil microbial communities from South San Francisco under conditions of wetland restoration - Salt Pond MetaG R1_B_D2_MG | ecosystem: Environmental > Aquatic > Marine > Intertidal... | reverse complement strand
TTTCTTCATAATCACAATTCAGTTTTTCTGATATTATTTTAGCTAATTTCCTGGTATATCCTGTCCTTGAATAGCAAACAATTAATTTATCCATAATATATCACCTTTCAATTTGTGATTTTTTATCTACAAATATATTTTAACATAAATATTTCAAACTTAATATCACAAAATCAATAAATAATTAATATTATATAAATAAATGGGGGTAAGTAAATTGATTTATAGCTCAAGATATTTAAGATTAACAGAAGAATTTATGGTTGGGCCTGATATTGAATATTTACAAAAAAGACTTAAACAACTTAGTTTTTTTAATACTCAAATAACTGGAAAATACGACTTTGAAACAGCAAGTGCTGTAAAAGATTTCCAGGAAAAATTCAACCTGAATCCAAATGGAATTGTAGGACCTGACACATACAATGCAATTGGATTGGATCCATATGATTTAATTTCAACACCTGTTGGTGGTTATCAAATTACTATAGATATAGGAATCTTCAATTTATTACTCTATCAATATGGTGAATTCATTAGCTCATATCCTGTAGCTGTAGGTACATCATCTACTCCGTCTCCCCTGGGCAGCTGGAATATAATCCAGAAAAACAAAAACCCTGGAGGACCATTTGGTAGCAGGTGGATGAAACTAAGTGTTTCCTGGGGTGGTTATGGTATACATGGAAATAATAATCCATCATCTATAGGAAGGGCTGCCAGTCATGGTTGTATAAGATTATTTAATGATGATGTTATTGAACTATATGATACCATATCACTGGGAACACCTGTACAGATACTTGGTTCAGCATACACTGGGCGCCTTCTAAAAATTAGCGTAACTCCTGGTGAAGATATAAGTGAAGTACAACGCATTCTACAGATATTGGCTTATTATCGCAGTGATATTGATGGGTACTATGGACCAATTACAGAAAAAGCAGTAAAAGATTTTCAAAGAAATAATAATCTAATTGTTGACGGTATTGTTGGTTCCAGCACCTATGAAGCTTTACAAAGACAAAAGGATATAACTCTTGGCGATACCCTTCCCTAATTTTTCTATGTCCCATCCATTCTCCTACATCCCAGCCAAGAACCAGCACATCTTTAGTGGACATAATTGATTATATCTCCTCCCACAACGAGATTATAATAAATAAAATTGCTCTTATGATAAAGTCCTTCATATTTCTAAATTTTCCTGTTATTTATAAAAATAATATTTTATTTTGTATAAAAATGAAGGAGAATTTATATTTTTATATAATATTACATTTATGGTTAAATTTTCTTTTAATGAGGGGATATAATGCTTGCAAAAACAATAAGCGGCTCAATAATAGGAATACATGGTATGATGGTACAGGTTGAAGTTGATTTACAGAGAGGACTTCCCTCTTTTGATATTGTAGGTTTACCTGACAAAGCTGTTAGAGAATCAAGAGAAAGGGTAAAATCAGCAATTAAAAATTCAGGTTTTGAGTTTCCAATTACAAAAATTACAATAAATCTTGCACCGGCAGATATTAAAAAAAATGGCTCTTTTTTTGATTTGGCTATTGCTACAGGTATTCTTGCAGCTTCTGAACAATTAAATACAAATTTATTAAACAGATATATGATAACAGGTGAACTCTCACTAAGTGGTGAAGTTAAAAAAATAAAGGGCCTCCTACCAATGGTCATAGAGGCAAAAAAGAAAAATATGTATGGAGTTATTGTACCTTATAAAAATCTGCAGGAAATCAAACTAATTAGTAATATAAAAATTATACCAGTAAAACACCTAAGAGAAGTTATTTCTTTTTTTAATAAAAAAATTATAAATAAAGAATATTTTAATAAAACAAAAAATATTAAAAAGAAAGCGGTCTATAAAATAGATTTTAGTGATGTAAAGGGACAGGAAGATGCTAAAAGGGCATTGGAAATTGCTACAGCAGGACTACATAACATTATTATGATTGGGCCTCCAGGCTCTGGCAAAACTATGCTGGCAAAAAGAATAAGAACTATCCTTCCACCGCTTACAAAAAAAGAATCACTGGAATTGACAAGTATTTACAGCATCCTGGGCATAACAAATAATCTTCATAATTTGATCAGAGAAAGACCCTTTCGTTCACCTCATCATAATATTTCAACTGCTGGCCTTATTGGGGGAGGCAAAATACCGGAACCTGGTGAAGTAAGTCTTGCTCATCATGGAATTCTTTTTTTAGACGAATTACCTGAATTTAATAGGAATGTACTGGAACTACTCAGGCAACCACTCGAAAGCTCTATAATTAAAATATCAAGGGCATTAATGTCAATAACTTTCCCCGCAAATTTTATGTTAATTGCTGCCATGAATCCCTGTCCATGTGGTTATTATGGGGATGAACATCACCAATGCACCTGCTCTTTAACTCAAATTAAAAAATATCGGGCAAAGGTTTCAGGTCCATTACTAGACAGGATAGATATTCATATTGAAGTACCTGCACTTAATGCATCTGAAATAACCGGAGAAAATAAAGGAGAAAGTTCTGCGGAAATTCGTAAAAGGGTAATAAAAGTTCACAAAATACAACTTAAAAGATATGAAAAACTTGATTTTAACTACAACTCACAACTTTTTGCTTCACATATAGAAAAATATTGTCAGATAGAAAACAAAGAAAAAGAATTTTTGAAAACTGCTATCGAAGAGCTGGGATTAAGTGTCAGAGGCTATGACCGTATTTTACGTCTTTCTAGAACCATAGCTGATCTTGATAATAGTGACAAAATAAAAATAAATCATCTGGCTGAGGCTATACAATTCAGGAATCTAGACAGAAAATTATTTTAAAAAGCAGCTCTGATATGATTTAGTTTACTTTTACCCCTATCTATAATTATAGTTATTACATCAAATCTAATATTTTTATCATAATAATTATTTTTAAGAAGGTATAATTCAGCTACCTTCTTAATTTTATCCTGTTTATGTCGATTAACAGCATATTCAGGATTACCATATTTAAGAGATTTCCTTGTTTTTACTTCAACAAAAACAATATAGTTATCTTTTTTGGCAATAATATCTATCTCACCTATTTTAACCCTATAATTTTTTTCTAATATTTCAAAACCTTTATCTTTCAAGTATTTAAATGCTTTTTTCTCGCCCCATTCTCCAAGTTTTTTCCTACTCATTAATAATGACCTTTTTTCTTCTTGAGAAATTGTATCAGAGGATATCCAAACAAAAAGACAACAATGGCCTCACTTATTGAAATCTCAAGAACTGTAAGCCAGTATGGTAATCCAAATAAAAGATGTAAATAAATACTTATCAAAAAACCATTAAAAAACACAGGGCTTAAATAAGCCCAGATAGTATCCTTAAAATAATATGTTACATAGGCAGCAAGTAAAGTAACTAAACTACCAGCAATTATATCAACAAGACCCAGACCACCAAAAATATTTGATAGTAAAACACCAATAAACAAAGCTGGTACTGCTTCAGGATAAATAATTGGTAATACTGTTAAGGCCTCAGAAAGTCTGAATTGAAGTGGTCCAAAACTTACAGGTGCCAGAATATAAGTAATTATAATATATAAAACAACTATCATTGCCCCTCTAGTTATTTTTCTATTATCCATTTTTCTCCTCCTTAGTAAGTGTAGATTTTTTTACTATATTGAAAGAAAATCTATGAATTGGACTGGGGCCATATTTTTTCAATGCTAAAATATGTTCTTCTGTCCCATAACCCTTATTTCTAATAAAACCATATTCAGGATAAATTTTATCATATTTATCTATTATTCTATCCCTACTAACCTTTGCTAAAATTGAAGCAGCTGCAATAGAAGTAACTTTACTATCACCATCCACAATAGCTTCTTGAGAATTTTTTATATCTGGAATGATTCTATTACCATCTACAAGGATATAATCAGATTCTATATTCAAATTATTAATTGCCAGCCGCATAGCCTTAAATGTTGCCTGTAATATATTTATCCTGTCGATAATCTTATTATTTACAATGCCAACACCACTTGCAATTGCTTTTTCATTTATTATATCGTAATAATAATCTCTCTTATCTGCTGATAATTTTTTAGAATCATCAATACCTGGTATTAAAGTATCCTGTCCAAATATTACAGCTGAAGCAACAACAGGACCAGCCAGTGGCCCTCTTCCTGCCTCATCTATACCTGCTATATATTTATATCCTTTAATATGTAATTTCCTAATTTTATTATTCATTTGTTTCCATTTTTTTATTTTTTCTTCTTTCAACCTTCTTTTTTTTTGTAATTTAACTGCAAGTTTTTGTACACCTTTTCTGTTATCATTTTCAAGGATATTAATAATATTATCATCGATATTATTTTTGTCTAGATATTCTTTTAATTCTTTAATTGTAAAATCGCTACTGTCCATAATCTACCTCCTGCTCAGTTACTCTATCCAGACTTATTCTACCTAATTTTCCCTTTCTGAAATCATCAATTAAAACCTTTCCTGCTCTGGGTCTATCAACCTTACCCCCACTCATAATACAACCCCTCTTTTTAGCAATTGATGCCAGAATATCATAGGGTATATTATTAACTACTTCTATTTGATAATAATCTTCTATTATTAAGTTATTAATCTTTAATAAATATTTTATTAAATTATAAGCTGCAAGTTCAAAATCAAATCTATCATCATTTATAGCACCAGTAATAGCAAGTTTATAGGCAATATTCTCATCACTTAAATCTGGCCAGAGCAAACCTGCTGTATCCATAATTTCAATATTTTTATCTATTTCAATCCATTGTTTACCCCTTGTTACGCCTGGTTTTGCACCAGTTTTTACACGATTTTTTTTAGAAAGCATATTTATTAAGGTAGATTTACCCACATTGGGGATTCCAACAATCATCAATCTGACTGCCCTCTTATTCCTACCTCTCTTCTCCATTTTTTCATTTGTATTTTTTGCTAGATAATTGACAATTTTCAAAAGCTCTTTTTTACCCCATCCTTTAATGGAATCAACTACAAGTGCATCGCTTTCTTTTTCAAAAAATGCTAACCATTTTTTAGTTATTTTTTCATCAGCCAGATCATATTTGTTCAATACTGTTATTTTATATTGATTACGAGAAAGTTCCTTTTCTAAATCATAGTTTTTACTACTTGCTGGAATTCTGGCATCAAGCATTTCAATAACAATATCTACAAGTTTTAAATTATTTCTTATTTCTTTTTTTGCTTTTACCATATGACCTGGATACCAATTTATCATTTTTTCACCTCTTATTTAAAAAAGGGTGTAAGGTTATCCCTCCACCCTTGTTACTTAATCTCGTTTTTCTTTAACTCTAGAAGCTTTTCCTTTACGATCTCGCAAGTAATACAATCTTGCCCTTCTTACATCACCACGTCTTACTACTTTAATACTATCTATATTCGGAGAATAAAGTGGAAAATTCCTTTCAATACCTACTCCATGAGAAATCTTACGTACAGTAAAAGCCTTATTAATACCACTTCCCTGTTTTTTGATAACTATTCCCTCATAGAGCTGTATTCTTTCCTTACCACCTTCTACAATTTTAACCATAACCTTTAAAGTATCACCAGGTCCAAATTCAGGAATATCATCCTTTATCTGCTCTTTCTCTATATTATCAATAATATTCATTATTTATCTCTACCTCCTTTCAGCTTACAATTACACAAGGTATTATATCACAATATTTTTTAAAAAACAATATACTATTCCCACCACTGATCTGCCATTAACCTATCAAGTATAATCGAAGCAGCACTTCTAACAGAAAAATGGTTAAATTCACCTCTACCATAAATAGGCTCCAGAATCAAATCACAACGTTTCATAATTTCTTCACTTAATCCCCAGCCAGTCCCAAAAATAATGAGATATGATTCATCTTCATGAAATATCTTCTCTCTCAAATCCTTATAAGTAATGGAATTTGAAAACTCCCGGGCATCTGTAGCAATAAGCCGGGGCGTTTTACCACTTCTTTTCTTAATATCTTCAATAACTTCATCTAATGTATTAGCTATCTCCATAATCATAAAGGCCTCATGTCTATTGGAATTATATGAAGCACCATAATCACTTACCCAGTAATCCCTCATTTTTCTAACAAGTGCCTGCTGAGACTTTAAATGGTTAACCACATAATATTTTTCGACATTATAAGATTTACCTGCCCTTGAAATATCATGAAGATCAAGGTTTGTGATAGTTGTAGTAATTTTATTTCCATCTTTATTGTATATAGGGTAATGCAAAAGGGCTAAAAAAACCTTACTTTCCATTACTTTCATTTAATTCACCCTTAATCTCTGCAAGTATATTTTTTTCATCATAACTAAGTTCTCTATTATCCAATAAATCAGGCCTGCGTAAATAAGTTTTCCTCAAAGACTCTTTTTTTCTCCAGCGAGCTATTTTACCATGGTCCCCACTTAATAAAATATCAGGAACTTTCATATTTATAAATTCCCTTGGCCTCGTGTATTGAGGATAATCTAATAATCCATGATAAAATGAATCTTCTACGCTGGATTGTTCATCTCCTAAAACTCCAGGAATCATTCTTGCTATAGAATCAACAATAATCATTGCTGGAATTTCCCCACCTGTAAGAACATAATCACCAACAGATACTTCATCTGTAATCAAATTATCACGTATTCTTTCATCAATACCTTCATAGTGACCACAAATAAGCAAAAGCCCTTCTTCCTTACTGTATTCTTTTATCATATCCTGTTTTAATGTCTTGCCCTGTGGTGTCAATAATATTTTTCGATAATTAACATTTCTTTTTCCATCTATATCTTTAAGGGCCCTATATATTGGACCAATCTTCATAAGCATTCCAGCACCGCCACCATAAGGATAATCATCAGTTGTATTATGTTTATCCTCTGTATAATCCCGAATATCAGTGATATTAATATCTATAAGTTCTTTTTCCCGGGCACGAGCTATAATACTTTCACTAAATGGACCTTTAAACATATCTGGGAAAAGTGTAAAAATCTCAAAAAACATAATTAACATCTCCTATAGCTAAAGATCCAGTAAACCGGGCAATGGATCTACAATAATAAGTTCTTTTTCCAGATCAACACGCTTTATTATTTCTTTACTCGCTGGAATCATATATTCTTTCCTCTTGCTTTTAACTACAAATACATCTGTACCTCCGGTGGTTTTTACATCAAAAAGATTACCTAAAAAATCCCCTTCAACTGTTTCAACCCTGAAATTAAGTATTTGATATATATAAAAATTATCTTCCTCAAGCTCTAATAGTTCATCTTCTTCAATTTTTATCATATGATCTTTTAAAGATTTGGAACTTTGAATATCATCTATCCCTTCAAACTTAATTACAATAAATTTTTGCCTGTAACTTACCTTCTCAATATTTTTTTCCATTATTGTATTATCTTTTTTTAAATATACTTTTTGTAAAAGATCATATCTTTCAGGATAATCAGTTAAGGGCTCAACCCTTACCTCTCCTTTATTCCCCTGATGTCTAATAATCTTCCCAATTGTAATAAGTTCAGTCACTTAATTCACCTACTGTATATCTACTGTTATTTTTTTGCCTTCTTTAGTTGCAGCAGCTTTAACAACAGTTCTGATAGCCCTTGCTATCCTACCCTGTTTTCCAATAACCTTTCCCATATCATCTTCAGCAACCGATAATTCGATAATAATAGACTTATCTTTTTCAACCTGATTAACTTCTACCTGATCTGGTTCATCCACAATAAATTTAGCAATGGTTTTAACCAGTTCTTTCACAGGAGTATCCCCCCTTATTTGTCTTGTTCATGAAACTTCTTTAAAATACCATCTTTTTTAAACAGGCTACGTACAGTATGAGAAGGTTTAGCGCCATTACTCAACCATTTTAATGCTTTTTCCTCATTAATTTTGTAGCTAGCCGGTTCATCAGTAGGATCATAAAAACCTATTTCATCCACAAAACGACCAGTAGGTGCATTGCTTGAATCTGAAACTACTAAACGAAAAGATGCATTACGTTTACTACCCATTCTCTTTAATCTAATTTTAACTGCCATATTAATTCACCTCCCTCTTTATTTTAAACTAATTGAAAAATGGCATATTCAATTTTCCGCCTTTTTGAGAATTATTAAGTTGTTTCATCATCTTTTTTGTCTGTTTAAATTGTTTTAACAATCTATTTACTTCCTGTATTTTTGTTCCACTTCCTTTAGCAATCCTTTTTCTCCTGCTTGCTTTAATAATCTCAGGTTCTTTTCTTTCACCAACAGTCATAGAGTTAATGATCGCTTCAATATGATCAAGTTCTTTTTCATCTACCTTTAAATCTTTTAATTGACTTGCCCCACTAACTCCAGGTATCATACCAAGCACCTGATCAATTGGTCCCATATTTCTAAGTTGCTCCATTTGCTCAAGAAAATCTTCCAGAGTAAATTCATTTTGTCTTATTTTTTCTTCAAGCTCCAGGGCTTTTTTGGCATCCATACTTTTTTCAGCCTTTTCAATCAGGCTCAATACGTCGCCCATCCCGAGTATTCTTGAAGACATACGATCTGGGTGAAAAGCCTCTATACCATCAAGTTTTTCTCCTGTACCTACAAACTTGATATCTTTCCCGGTTACTGCTTTTATAGAAAGTGCTGCACCACCTCTAGCATCACCATCAAGTTTGGTTAAAACAACACCATTAATCCCAAGCTCTTTATCAAAATTAGTAGAAACATTGACTGCATCCTGCCCTGTCATAGCATCAACTACCAATAATATCTCATCAGGATCAAGATTTGTTTTTATGCTTTTCAATTCACCCATCATCTCTTTATCAATATGCAAACGTCCAGCAGTATCAAGAATTACTATATCATTACCATTTGATTTTGCTGAACTTAAAGCAGCATGAACAATATCAAGAGGATTATTTTTATCACCCATAGAAAAAACAGGTATATCCAATCTTTCTCCTAAAACCTGTAATTGTTTAATAGCCGCTGGTCGGTAAATATCTGCAGCAACTAAAAGAGGTTGATTACCTTTATGTTTATACATCCTGGCAAGTTTACCTGCAGTTGTAGTTTTACCTGAGCCCTGCAAACCAACAAGCATTATCAAAGTAGGAGGCTCTTCGGAAAGAATAATATCACTCCTGCTTCCTCCCATTAACTTAGTTAACTCTTCATTAACTATTTTAACAACCTGTTGACCAGGGGTAAGGCTTTCCAAAACTTCCTGCCCAATTGCACGTTCTTCTACCTTTTTAATAAAATTCTTTACAACTTTATAATTAACATCTGCTTCTAAAAGTGCTAATTTAACCTCTTTAAGGGCCATTTTTACATCTTTTTCACTGAGTTTACCTTTACCTCGTAATTTTTTTAAGGTACCCTGAAGTCTTTCAGCTAATCCCGAAAAAATCATATAAATAGAGGCCTCCTTAAATACTTTTTCTTAATTCTTTAATCCTCGTCTTTATTACAGCTTTTTCCTTTTCATTAATCTCTCTATCATTAATGAAATCCAATAATTTATCAAATTCATATTTAATATAAGTATATTTTTCCAGTAATTTTAATTTATTCTCATAATTACGCAATAAATTTTCACTGCGTTGTAAATGATCATATATACCCTGTCTGCTAATACCCAATTCATCACCAATTTCACTCAAGGACATATCATTATAATAATAAAGTCTAACAACCTTTTGTTGCTTTTCAGTTAATAACTTACCATAAAAATCAAAAAGCAAATTAATTTCAACTATTTTTTCAAACAAATATATCACCTGCAATGTTAAGTAAAATACCTTTACAGATGATAGTATACATAAATACAGGCTATATGTCAAGTGAATTTTTAGCAATCAAATAGTGCTTTAACAAATTCAGCGGGATGAAAATCCTGTAAATCTTCGGCTGACTCACCAACTCCGATTAATTTAATAGGAATGCCTAATTCATTTTTTACAGCAATAACAATACCACCCTTAGCTGTGCCATCAAGTTTAGTCAATGCAATACCATCTATGTCTACTGCTTCATTAAATAATTTCGCCTGTGAAATGGCATTCTGTCCAGTAGTAGCATCAAGCACTAGTAATACCTCTAAATTACTTCCATCCCCCTCTTTTTTAATTACCCTGTAAACCTTATTCAATTCTTTCATTAAATTTTTTTGAGTATGAAGCCTTCCTGCTGTATCAATGATTAATAAATCTACATTTTTAGACTTTGCTGCTTGAATTG
>Ga0102929_1002834_pt1 | contig 10321 bp, 7 predicted proteins | sample SalPonR1_B_D2_MG_FD_78510 | JGI IMG/M metagenome (GOLD analysis project Ga0102929, IMG submission 78510) | Salt pond soil microbial communities from South San Francisco under conditions of wetland restoration - Salt Pond MetaG R1_B_D2_MG | ecosystem: Environmental > Aquatic > Marine > Intertidal... | reverse complement strand
CTCAATCGCTTTTCGTAAAATTGCATTTTCGCCTACCAGGTGTTCCTGCCCAATATATTCTTCCAGTTTTTTCGGACGCATCCGGTCTGCTAAGGGTTGGTTTATGGCCATAAAAAAATCCTTCTTTTTTTGGATCAATTGTTGAAAATAAAATCAATACTAAACATTTTTACATATTTAACGTAAAACATTTGTATTTTATCTACAAAAATAAACTTTTTTAATCGTTATTATTACGAAACAAACCAAAAACCTAATACTATGAAAAAACAAAGCATTCTAACAAAAATGATGACATTATTTTTGATGTTTTTCATAACAACCAATGCAAATGCCCAGTTTAGCCAGGTGGGACAAGTTTTTGCTGCAGGAGAAAAAGACGCAGCAAAAATTTTAGAAGCTTATATGACTCCATATGCCAACGGAATGGGAGCCGGATTAAGTGCAGGATGGTATAATACTGCCAAATCACACAAGCTGGGTGGTTTTGATGTCACATTTACTTTAAATGCGGCAATTATTCCAACATCGGATAAAACCTATGACCCTGCAAACTTAGGTCTTGGCGATCCTGATAATGGATTAACTGTAGATATCGGAGAAGGAACCTCACAAACTGCTGCAGGAAAAAATGAACCGGGACAACAATTAACTTATTATCAAGATGTTTCTGGAGTCGATATTCCTGTGGCTCAATTCAATTTACCTAAAGGTACAGGATTTGGTTATACTCCTATTCCAATGGTTCAGCTTGGTGTAGGTACGGTAAAAGAAACCGATATCATGATTAGATACTCCCCTGAAATAGACTGGGGAACTGACGGGAAAGTCGGACTATGGGGAGTAGGACTTAAACATAGTATTAAGCAATGGATTCCTGCACTCAAAAGGTTACCGGTACTTGAAATGTCGCTTATGGGAGGATATACCAAGCTAACATCAACAACAGATCTTAATTTGATGCCTTCGTATTACGAAAGTTTTAATGAAATTACGGTTAACCCTTATGACGAAAGTACTTATTCAGGCCAACAGATGCTTTTAGATGTAAGCAATTTTACGGCCAACCTTTTGGTTTCGGCCAATTTACCCATAATTTGTATTTATGGTGGCGTTGGTATCAGTTCAAGTACAACCGATTTGAAACTCGTAGGAAATTATCCTTTACCTGATGAAGGATTAGAGGTTACTGCCATAGAAAATCCAATAAATTTTTCCATTAAGAGTAAAGACGGCAGCGTAACCAAGCCACGGTTAAATGCCGGTTTTAGGCTGAAGTTAGCGGTAGTTACGTTACATTTTGATTACACCTACGCCGACTACTCAATTGCCACAGCTGGATTAGGTGTTGCTTTCAGGTAAGATATCCCATTCATATTAGACAAAAACAGAAAAACCCGCTGAAAATTTCCAGCGGGTTTTTCTGTTAAAATTTGTATTACTTTGAATATTCTGTAATATCAGTAGCAATTTTAAGCACTTTAACCGGGTTTCCATTTTCATCTAAAATGGGGGTATACGTAGCTACAAAAACATATTTTTTACCCTCAAACTCTACACTCTCAGTCTCTCTCTTCGTAATTCCGTTTTGCAAGTCGTTCCAGAACTGTTCATTTTCTTTCAGTTGGGTTTTGGTAAGCTTCATGTTATCGGTATGATGGGTACCAATCAGTTGATCTCTTGTTGTACCAACCAGTTGTAAATAGTTGTCATTTACCGTAATTATACGGCCTTCCAAATCATATTCTATCACAAGGTTTGCACGGTTTAGTGCATCCAGTAATCCTTGCATTTCTCCACTTCTTCTTGCAGCTTCCTCTTGTGTTGCCTGCAGCTCTTCCATATTTTGCCGCATTTCTTCTTCCTGGGCTGCCATCTCTTCACTTTGTTGCTGTGATTGTTCAAGCAGTTGATTCGTTCTAATGTTAATTTTTGTGGTTGATATAGTAGAAGCAATGCTTTCTCCAACTTCTTCAACAAATTGAATGACATGGTCTTCAAATGCATTAAACCCTGCCAGTTCAACTACCCCATATATTTCATCATTAACTTTTAAAGGAACAATGAGTAAAGAATTTGGAACAGATTCTCCCAGACCGGATGTAATGGTAATATACTCATCCGGTAAATCAGTCATGTAAATGGTTTTTTGTTCCTGAACACATCGCCCGATTAATCCTACGCCAAAATCAATACGTTTTTCCATGTATTTTCGCCGTTCGTATGCATAACAAGCTAACAGTTCGATAAATTTATCTTTATCATCATCATCATTAATAATAAATAAACCACCCTGGTTCGCATCAATATATTTAACAAGATTGCTAATAATGTGATACGCAAATTCGTGCATATCATCGGTATTTTGGCGTAAAATTTCACCAAATTTGGCCAACCCTTGTGTTGCCCAGTTTTGTTTCTGATCTTCGATTTTGCGTTTTTCTTCCTGTTCCCGGGCTATTTTCAGACTTTTACGCATTTCTAATAATGAATTGCCCAATACATCTTTATCGCTCAACAATTCAAACTCTTTATCTAAATTACCTTTGCCAATTTCCTGTGCAAAGACAGCCGTTTTATTTAATCCGTCGATAAGTGTATTTACCGATTGATTCATTTGTCCGATTTCGTCTTGCGTTTTAATTTTAACTTTTTTCGATTCGCTGATATCTCCTTTCGCTAAATCACTTAAAACATTTGTTGTTTTTACTACAGGCCGTGAAATGCTATAGGCTATGATCCAAATAATTATGGCAATTAATAATAAGCCAATCAATCCAACCAAAATGGATTTACGAAGTGTAGCTTTTGATTCTTCCATAATTACATTTACCGGTACTGCAAATGCAAACGACCAGGGTGTCGGGCTTTCCCCAATATAAACAGGAGCGAATGAAATCCAGTACTCTTGTCCATCATCACCCGTTATTGTTTGGAAAAAATCTTCACCATCCTGGATATTAGCAATTAATTCAGCGGTTTCAATTTTTTCTCCCAAATCTTCTTCCATAAACTGGCCCACTAATTCTTCATTATCATGGGCTACATATTGTCCATTGTAGGCGATTAAAAAAGCATAGCTTTGATCAATCGGGTGGATGTTTACAATGATATCCTGAAATCGCTGTAAAGGTAAATCAAATCCAGCCATACCAACGGCTTTATTTCCATCTAAAATTGGAACAGCAACACTGGTTTCAAGAATTTCTTCATTTCCCTGCTGATAGGCATAATAGTATGGATCCATAACATATTCTACCTTTTTATCCATAATGTCATAATAAGCTCCACGGGTAAATCCTGGTATTGTATCTAAAATTTCTTCCTGATAAAGAATTTGTTCTCCCAGTCTATAATAAGTCAATCTCATCCTGCCATGAGGTTTATCCCAATCCGACCAAAGTGCACTTAATTCCCAGTTATACCATGTCGATAAAAAATTGGGGTTTTCTTCAATCAGATGCAGTAACATCTCTTTATGTATTTCTTTTCTATCCTCGGGATCGATATTTTTATATCCCTTTGATACCTGCGCTAATGCCCGTGCAATATTCATATCTACACTTAAATCAGCTTTAACATCATTAGCATACTCCCGGGCATAAGTGTCGGTTAATTCTTTCGCATTATCTAATGCTATAGTATTTAATTTCAAACTCACATAACCCAACGCTAATGCGTAAATTATAGACGATGCGGTAAGGATATATACCAGCATCTTTGTTTTAAGATTCATCTTCATTTTCATGTGATTATATCTTTATGGTTTAGGTCAAAAATTTTTCTTTAATCAGAAATGCACTCTGTTTCGAGCACACAATGTATAAAAAAAAAATCATTTTTGAAAACTATCAATTAAAATGAGATCAACCGGTTTAAAAAAGATAAAATGTTAATAAATCAGCAATAAATATTTACCAAAAAATGTAAATAAAATGTTTTCTTAGCATAATTGTTTATGAAATTATAAAAACTATGGTTTTAGCACGTTTTGACTGGATAATTGTGTTTTCCTTTTTTGTTCTTTCTTTGATTATTGGGATTTATTCTTCCAGAAAAGCAGGTAAAAGTGCTTCGGAATTTTTTCTGTCTAATCGCAATATGCCATGGTGGTTGCTTGGTGTTTCCATGGTAGCCACTACCTTTTCGTGTGATACTCCCAATCTTGTTACCGATATTATTCGTCAGGAAGGAGTATACGGCAATTGGGCCTGGTGGGCATTTTTACTTACCGGCTTACTTACTGTTTTTATTTATGCCAAGTTATGGCGCCGCTCGGGTGTAATGACTGACCTTGAATTTTATGAAATTCGCTATAGTGGTAAAATTGCTGCTTTTTTACGAGGTTTCAGGGCTATTTACCTGGGAGCTCTGTTTAACATATTCATTATAGCTACTGTTTCGCTGGCATTAATTAAGATTAGTGCTGTAATGCTTCAGTGGACCCCTGTAAAAACAATTCTTATTGCTTCAATTATTACCGTAATATATAGTGCTTTAGGTGGATTACGAGGTATTTTATTAACTGATTTTTTCCAGTTTATCATGTCTATGGCAGGAGCTGTAGGTGCTGCTATCATTGTGTTAAAAATGCCTGAAGTAGGAGGAATGGAAGGGCTGGTGAATCACCCTGAAGTAGTTCCCAAACTTCGGTTTTTACCTAAATTTTCAGATACTGAAGCTTTAATAACATTACTGGTATTACCCCTTGCTGTTCAGTGGTGGAGCGTATGGTATCCCGGAGCAGAACCCGGCGGGGGCGGATATATTGCCCAGCGGATGCTGTCGGCACGTAATGAAAAGGGAGCTATAAAAGCAACGTTGTTTTTCAATGTAGCTCATTATGCACTGCGTCCATGGCCATGGATAATTGTAGCCCTGGGGTCTGTCATTATTTTTCCCGATTTATTAAGTTTACAACAAACATTCCCAAATGTTGATCCCCAATTTGTGAAACATGACTTAGCTTATCCTGCAATGCTTACCATGTTGCCTAAAGGACTTTTAGGACTGGTAGTAGCCTCACTTATTGCAGCCTATATGTCTACCGTTTCAACTCAGTTAAACTGGGGCGCTTCTTACCTTGTGAATGATTTTTACAAACGATTTGTGAATCAACAAGCTTCGGAAAAACAATTGGTAAGAGCCGGCAGGTTGTTTACCGTGCTTTTAATGATTTTAGCCGGGTTATTTACCCTTTTATTAAGTAATGCATTACAGGCTTTTCATATTATCCTGCAAATAGGAGCCGGAACGGGTTTAATTTTTATTCTTCGGTGGTTTTGGTGGCGTATAAATGCCATAACAGAGATTACAGCGATGGTCGTTTCATTTTTAGTCGCCCTGTTTTTGCAATTTATTTATCCGCATTTCGGCTTTCAACCTATTTCAGGGCCTATACAAATGTTAATCGGTGTTTTTATTACCACCATAGCATGGGTATCGGTTGCTCTTTTAACGAAACCAACGGATGATGAAACATTATTTAAATTTTATAAACTGGTTAATCCCGGCGGTCCCGGGTGGAAAGTAATTATTAACAGAGCAATACAAAAAGGGATTGACTTAAGCGGCAACTACGGAAAAAGCTGGGATGTACCTACTGGAATAATAGGTATGGTTCTGGGTGCATTTGCCATCTATTCAGCACTTTTTGCTACAGGGTATTGGATTTACGGAGAACATCTTCAGGCCATAATTTTAACTTCTATAGCTATTTTAGCTATCTTTGCTCTTTTAAAAGTATGGAGTAAATTAAAAATACAATAAATCTATGAATTTAACATTACTAGTACTTGCCGCAGGCATGGGAAGCCGGTATGGAGGTCTAAAACAACTCGACCAGGTAGGACCTGGGGGGGAAACAATTATTGATTATTCTGTATACGATGCCATTGAAGCTGGTTTTAATAAAGTTGTTTTTATTATCCGGAAAGAGATCGAAAAAGAGATGAATGATTTGCTCTTTACAAAGTATAGCAAAAAAATTAAAATAGAATATGTATTCCAGAAATTGGATAATGTACCCGAAGGAATAGATATTCCAAAAGACAGGGTAAAACCCTGGGGAACAGGTCATGCTGTTTTAATGGCCCAAAAGATTATTCATGAACCTTTTGTGGTCATTAATGCCGATGATTTTTATGGCAAAGGAGCCTTTCGCCTGGTAGCCGACTATATCCGGAGTCAACAGAATAATTTGAGTGGGAAATATTGTATGGCTGGTTATTTGTTAAAAAATACATTATCGAAAAATGGAACAGTTTCGCGCGGAGTATGCCAGGTTAATGAAAAAAATGAACTCATTGATATTACCGAAAGAACAAAAATTGGCTGGGAGGACCATAAGATTGTAGCCAATAGTGATAATGGAAAAATATTTTTTCATGGAAATGAATATGTTTCCATGAATTTCTGGGGTTTTACCCCCGATGTTTTCCCTGAACTGGAATCGGAGTTCAGAAAATTTATTCGGAATAATTATGACAATCCTAAAGCCGAATATTATATTCCAAGCATCGTTAGCCACCAGATTGAAGCCAATAATGCAACAGTTAAAGTAATTCCGGCGCACAGTCAGTGGTTTGGAGTTACATACAAAGAAGATAAACCGGTAGTAATTGAGAAGATAAAAGAATTAACCAAAGCAGGCGAGTATCCGCAAAAGCTTTGGGATAAATAAAAATACATTTTTAATATCCCGGATTTTAACCTTTCCGGGATTTTTTAATGATGAAATCTATCCAGTCAGTTTTCGAGCAGTATCCGTTGAAAGGAACTTTTAAAGATGCCTGTAAGTACGGGTCAGGCCATATCAACGAAACATATTTGATAACCACACAGGAAGAAGGTTATCCAAACTATATTTTACAAAAAAATAATTCCAATGTTTTTGAGAATATTCCATCAATGCTCGAAAATATCGCACAAGTAACTGATTACCTGCAAGTACACCGACAAAATACTCCAAATCTGCAATTATTTAAATCTACGGAGGGGAATCCTTATGTTATCGACCGTAACAGACAATATTGGAGTGCTTACAATTTTATTGAGGGGATAAGCCATGATTTAGTAATCAATGAAAAGCAGGCACTGGAAGGAGGGAAGGCGTGGGGCGATTTTTTGCGTCAACTTAATGAATTCCCCATTCAGAATTTACATATAACCCTTCCGGGTTTTCATGATCTGGCCTTACGCTTACAACAATTTTATGATGCTTTACAAACCGGCAACCGACAAAGAGTTCATACAAATTCAAAACTTATTGATTTAATTCGAAGCCGCGAAAACATCATGCTCGATTTCCAACAGAACTTGTATAGTTCAAACATACCTGAAAGAATAACACATAATGACACAAAATTTAACAATATTCTATTTGATAAAAAGAATAACTATTTATGTATTCTTGACCTGGGAACCATAATGCCCGGTTATATGCATTATGATTTTGGAGATGCTATCCGTACCGTCTGCAATCGTTCATTCGAAGATGAAGAGAACTTGCAAAAAACAGGTTTTAACCTGCCATTTTTTAAAGCATTTACTAAAGGATACCTCATGTATACAAAGCCATACTTATTCGTTCAAGAGCTTGATTATTTGTATTTTTCGCCATTATTTATGACGTATCTAATCGGATTACGCTTTTTTACGGATTATTTACAAAATGACAAATATTTTCAAACCTGCTATGATGATCATAATCTTCAGCGTGCAAAAGTACAGTTTAAGTTATTATGCGAGATGGAGAAAAATACAGAAACAATGCATGAGATTATTCAGGACATTTTACGTTCAGAATAATGTGATACAATTTGCATAATATTTGTTTTTGTTGTAAAAAAATGCTTAAATTGATTAACTTAAGAACAATTTTCAGATGAGAAAAAAAATATGGCATACCGTAATTTTTATTTTTGCTTTTCTTTTCGTTTTTGCTACTCCGGAAAGAAATACATCTTCCGACAGATACGAAAAAGTTAGACAACGAATGGTACGTGATCAGGTTGTGGCCAGAGGAATTAAAGACCAAAAAGTTATTCAGGCGATGCTTAATGTTCCTCGTCATTTATTCGTTCCGGCCAACTATGAACGCATGGCTTATGAAGATCGCCCATTGCCTATTGGAGCGGGACAAACTATCTCACAACCTTATATTGTAGCCTTAATGACCGAAACCCTTGAACTGAATCAAAACATGAAGGTACTTGAAATTGGAACAGGTTCAGGATATCAATCGGCTATTCTGGCAGAAATTGTTAACGAAGTATATACCATAGAAATCATTGAATCACTAGGACAGAAGGCGGAAGAATTATTAGCTCATTTAGACTATGATAATATTCAGGTTAAAATCGGGGATGGCTACAAGGGATGGTCAGAAAAAGCACCTTTTGATGCTATCATTGTAACCTGTGCTCCAACAGATATTCCCCAACCACTAAAAGAACAACTCAAAGAAGGAGGCCGAATGATTATTCCCATTGGGGGAAGCATTGTGCAGGAGTTAGCCCTTCTGGAGAAAAAAGCGGGCCAATTAAAAAAGAAAATTGTAGCGCCTGTAAGATTTGTTCCTATGGTACGACAAGATGGAAATCAATATTGATTAGCCATTTTTTTCTTATAACTTTACCGTTTAAAAGTTTTTGCTCATCATTTAAAAATTTCGTTGTGGTGTTAAATAATAACAATACAAAAAGTTTCTGGTATCCGCTTGATAATGCAGCTAAAATATATCCCGCCATCCAAAACGATGAACTTACCAATGTATATAGAATAGCCGTTGTATTAAAAGAAAGAATTAAGATTGCACACCTCATCAATATTCTTCCTAAGTTAGAAGAACGTTTTCCCTACTATAAAGTGACATTAAAAAAAGGTTTTTTTTGGTATTATCTTGAGCAAACAAATACACCCTTCCAGCTTATCGTTGATAAATCTATTCTGTGTAGAGCATTTGATCAAAAACGAAATGAAAGGTTATTATTTCGAATACTGGTCATAAAAAACAGAATAAGTATCGAATTTTCACATATACTGACAGATGGAGGAGGGGCTTTTCGATTTTTACAATACTTTCTTTTGCTGTATTTTCAGCAAGGAGGAATTGATGTCCGTGAGCAATTAAATGAATTCGTTGTCAACCCCAAAGATTTTCATGAAGAGTTTGTTGACTCTTACAAAGAATACTTTAAGAAAGAGGTGCCGCCGAATTTTAAAAGACCAAAATCATTTCATCTCCCTTTTCCGCTTAATAGAAAACCGCGCTTTGATGTTTTAGTGGCTGTTATGCCTCTTGATGAAATTAAAAAGGTAGCACAAGATAAAGAAGTTAATATAACGGTTTATTTAATTGCATTATATTTGTATGTTCTTCAGGATATACATAAGACTCTACCAGAATATAGCCGAAATAAAAAAAATAAAATTTTAAGAATCCAGGTTCCTGTCAATTTGCGAAACATCTATCACTCAAAAACCATGAGAAACTTCTCGCTGTTTGTAATGCCCGAAATTGATCTGCGTTTAGGCCATTATACTTTTGATGAGATTATAAAAATTGTTTATCATAAGATACAATTAGAGACCGACGAGAAACTAATTAATAAAATTATTGCCCGAAATGTGGGAGGGGAGCGTAAAATTATTGTAAAAGGAATTCCTTTATTTCTTAAAAGCCTGCTATTAAATTATAAATACTATTCAATGGGGGCAAATCAATATAGTGGTGTTGTTACAAATATTGGTAAAATTAATTTACCGGAAGCCGTTGAAAAAAAGATTGACCACTTCATTTTAACCCCACCGCCACCTAATAAAAAACTTAAAATAAATTGTGGTATTGCAGGTTTCAAAAATAACCTGGTTTTAAGCTTTGGAAATATTACAATATCTAAAGAATTTGAAAAGAAATTTTTAAATTTCCTTGTACAGCAGCGAATAAATGTAAAATTATCAAAATATTAAATATATGGGTTACTGTAAAAATTGTGGCGTAGCGCTTGATGAAAACATAGATCTTTGTCCATTATGCGGACTAAATCCTGATGAAGAATCTCCATCATTTGAAAAAATAATGCTCAAAGAGACAGAAAACACCAAAAGTTACCCACGATTTGATCGTTTAACAAAAAAACAACGATTAACGTTTTTTTGGGAATTATCAGGTATTATTCTACTTTCTACAATCATTATAACCTCTTTAATCGATTTTATAATCAATAAAAGCATTACCTGGTCAAAATACAGTATTACTGTTTCGTTAGTGCTTCTGGTAAATACAACACTATTTACTTTTTTAAGAAAAAGACAATTT
>Ga0102929_1002833_pt1 | contig 10321 bp, 6 predicted proteins | sample SalPonR1_B_D2_MG_FD_78510 | JGI IMG/M metagenome (GOLD analysis project Ga0102929, IMG submission 78510) | Salt pond soil microbial communities from South San Francisco under conditions of wetland restoration - Salt Pond MetaG R1_B_D2_MG | ecosystem: Environmental > Aquatic > Marine > Intertidal... | reverse complement strand
GTAGAAATGGAAAATTCAGCGCTTTTCAACGCCGGATATGGCTCGGTGTTTACCCATGATAAATCCCATGAGCTCGACGCTTCCATCATGGATGGAAATGGACGCAAAGCAGGAGCTGTAGCAGGTGTCAAAAAAATTAAAAATCCCATCGCGCTTTGCAGGAAAATCATGGAGCGAAGTGAACACGTTTTCCTGATTGGAGAAGGTGCCGAAGCCTTTGCCGTTGAAGAAGGCGAAGAGCTGGTTTCCGGATCGTATTTCTCTACCGATGCGCGAAAACGGCAACTCTTAAAAATACGCGATTCTCTGAAAACGCAATTGGACCACTCCGATGACCAGCTCAAAAAATTTGGGACTGTAGGCGCAGTGGCCATGGATATTAATGGAAATTTAGCAGCGGCAACATCCACTGGAGGTATCACCAACAAGCGTTTTAGCCGCGTGGGTGATACGGCAATTATTGGCTCGGGGACTTATGCCGAAAACGGAGTATGCGCCATTTCATCTACGGGATGGGGCGAATATTTTATCCGATCTGTAGCAGCTTATGAAGTAGCCGCCTTAATGAAATATGGTAAAATGACCCTCGAGGAAGCTACAAATCAACTTATCCACACCACTATTCCAGAAATGGGTGGCGATGGCGGACTGATTGGAATAGATGCGATGGGAAACGTCGCCATGCCCTTTAACACAGAAGGAATGTACCGCGCGTGGGTAGATTCTGAAAATCCCCCTGAAGTATCTATCTATAAATAGCGCAAGCTACCGGGTCATTGGCCGACCGGAAGGCTCATCTTTCATTCCGAAAGTCAGGTTCAAGCCAAAGCTCACGCGAATGTCATCGGAGTTTGAAGGATATACCAAGCTTGTGGTCGAACCGTCATCGTCTATCAGGTTTACCTTCGTGAGGTTGGCCAACTTAAAGTTTTCGGCCAGGCAGTAAATCTGAAAAGGCCCTGCATTTACCGAAAGTCCTGCTCCCAATGCGCCAGTGCTGAATGAGCTGTTTGAGTAATGCACGCCTGCCTGCAACCAATGTTTGAACGTTTGGTTGTAGCCGATGCTGTAGGTAAATGGAATGGCAGACCGCCCCACTCCGTGGATTACATTTGCCCATGCACTTCCCCGTGCCTTGGCTCCTCCAAAAATCTCATAGCTGGCGCCATAGCGCATAAATCCGTTTACGGAAGTTTTGAAAGCTCCCGGAGTGGCTTCGAAATCATAGGTATCTTCCAGCTCGTTTACGAGCGAATCCAGGTGGTCTTCCAGTGCATCGTCAAAGTCAGATCCTGTTTCAAAAATAAAATCGGTGAGATCTATTCCTCGGTAAGCGAAACTAGCGTCTCCACCTTCATAGGTAGCCGCATCAGATTGCCACTTGATAAAACCCAGGTCGTTTACAGAAACTTGCACCTGCAATTTTTCAATAGGCTTAACCACCACACCGAGATCGCCGGCAAATCCCGTATTCTTCAATCCGAGAAGATAATTGGCTACGTCGCCGTGAATCTCTTCTCCTTCGTCGCTAACCAACCCTTGAATACCTGCAGTTTGCAAACGCAGGGTCCCCGATGATTGCAAATCATAGGTATTTGGATCTGTGCGGAGCTGAAGGGAAGATTGATCGGTAAATACGCGCTCCATCCCGTAAAGGTATTTAGCGGTGGCACCGACGGCAATTTTCTCATTTATTTCGTAGCGATACCCCAGGGCATATTCACGAAAGTGTATCGCATCAACCGATAATCCGCTAAAGTTTGCAGTATTGTTTTCGAAACTGTGCTGACCCACATTTCCATAGGCTGCGAGGTAAAAAATATCTTTTGGAAGATCCAGGGCGAACTGCATCCGCTCGGCAGCGCGAAAATGAACGTAGTGTTTTCCACCTCCCATCTGGAAGCCTACGTGGAGAAGTTCTAAATCTAAACCAGCACCCGTATAGGCCGACTCATCGATCTGGCTCAAAATCTGTTCGGGTTCAATTCGCGCAGTTCCATTTCCATCGGATACCAAAAAATCCCCGGGCTTAAACCAGTTATTTCGGTGAGAAACGCCAATACTGCTAAGTGCTGGAATTCCAATATTCAACTTCCCCTTTGGCTTTATGGCCGGATTTGCCACCACCGATTGCGGCAAGAAGTCGAAATAACCCAACTGACTACTCTGTTGCCCCATTGCAGCAAGCGAGAATAGTGTTGCGAAGAAGAAAAAGCCTGCTTTAGTTCTCATCGTCATCGAATTTAAATCTCACTTTGGCCGCTACGCTCAAGTCCATTTCGTCGTTGGCAAACAATCGAATATCGTCTGCGCCATTATTAGAAGTGCCGCCAAAAACGCGAACAATCATGCGTGTGGCATTCTCCAAATCGGAGATGCGATCATTTGTAATTGGAATATCAATTACCGTTGGTGTTTTACCCACAGCCCTTCCGTAATTTGGATTTTCTGCGGGCAAATCGTAATTCACCGGAGCCGAGCTAAATACAAAATCAGGATTTTGGAAAAGGGAATCCAGCGGATTGTATAAAGAATCGGTAAACACAATTTGCGTTCCCGCTTCAAAAGGAAAACCATTATTTACAAACAGTCGGATATCCAAAGCATCCACCTCGTCGTTTTCGTTCGCGTCGCTAACAAGATCACCGATATCTACATCAAGCGTATCGACCAACAAAAAATCAGAAATGGAGCCGTAAAGCGGTATCTCTGCCTCGAGTAGCACGTTGAGCTGGCTGAGCGAAGAGATAAAAGTGACATCGTCGTCATCGGGATTTACGGTAACGTCAAGGTTGCTATTCACATATTGTGGCATAAAACTAAGAAAGTCTGTAACCGTAGGTGTCATCGATTCATTCGTAATAGAAATCACCGAATTAACAGGTACTCCCAACTCCTGCGATGCCTGAATGACGGGTAAAGGTTGGATATTATTCCCGGGAATCTGAAGAACATCACCTTCGGAGGTAGTGCCCAAAAGCTCATTAATCTCTATGCCAAGTCCTAGTCCGTAGCCATTCTCAAAATAAAGATTCAGGCTCGGATCGCTGATGCGAAAATTTCCATTAAAAGACTCTTTAAATAAATCGAGTTCGACTTCGAGATCTTCCAGTCCAACCGTTCTGGGAGCAATATAGCCTCCTACGGTTCGGATGGCGTATTCGGTAAGTGAAGATTGGATGGTAACGGGGCCAGGTGTGTAGTTCTCACCGGCCTCACTAGTAAAAGTTACTTCGTATTCCAACAAAAGTCCGTTTGAAATTTCGGAGTCGTTTCGCAAGGTGAGCAGGCGATTGGTAAATTCTACTTGATTGCTTATTTGAATGGGAGGCGCTTGATCCTGGAAATTGAGTGCAAAAGCTTCCGTACCGTCTTCATTTAAAATTCGAACAAATCCCGAAATGGGAAAATTTCCCTCCGAATCAATATCCAGGCTAAAGACTCCTGTGGAAAACCGAATGGAGTCCAGGCGATCTCCTTCGTCAGAGGTATAGGTAAATTCTTCTACGGCGCCCGCGGTAAAAGAACCGTTGGCAACGAGCTGGGTGTATTCCAGCGGCGTGAGATCGACGGTAGTTTCAAATTCCTGATCTTCAAAAGTTAAAATGTCTTCGACGCCCAAGTTTTTCACGCTGTCGCGGTATATGAGGCTCAAAGATCCATTTGCAGCAACGTCTATTAACCCGTCCTCGTCAAAATTCTCAATGACCTTCTCAGCTTTGAGGGTTGTCCGAGCAATGGGAACACCAAATTCGGGTTGGATGGAGTATTCCAGTTCCTCAACATCTATTTCTTCTTTAACGCACGAAGACGCAATTAAGCAAACAATGAAAAAAGTGATTAAAGGACGTGTGAAGTGCATAGTTTGGGGGGTGCAAAATCATTTTAATATTCAATGTTACGGTATATTTGTGTGATGGTTGCACGGTATTCATTATTCTACATCATCCATTAATCGATTTAACAATCCAATTGTGAACCAAAAATTTACTCTCTCCGCGGGTGCTCGTGGTGTATCCGTAATTTGCGCCTTTTATTGTACACCTATGAGGCTTAGATTTATTTTGGTTTCCGCTGCCCTGTTCATGCTATTGGCAACCGTCCATTCTCAAACCACCTTCCCGGAAGACGGGCGATCAGAAAAAGACGCGATCTATCACCTGTTTACCGGTGGCACAGTTCATATCACGCCGGGCACCACAGACACCTCGAGCTTTTTAGTGCACAAGGGGCAAATCTTGGCGATCGGAGAGCGAAGTGAAATGGAAATTCCCGAAAACACCCTCGTACACGACATATCGGGCCAACATGTGTTTCCATCGTTTATAGAGCTCAATAGCGATTATGGGGTAAACGCGATCGAAAAGCGCGAGAATAAACGCGGCCCAGAGTACGGGCGAAAAGCAAATACTGCAACGAGCTGGAACGACGCGATCCATCCAGAAATAAACGCTGTGGAACGCTTTTCTCCAGATACTGATACCGCTATAAAGTACCGCAAAATGGGTTTTGGAATCGTTCTCGCTCAATTGAAAGACGGAATAGCACGGGGTACATCTACGCTTGCCCTTACCGGGGAAGGAGAAGCAAATGAATTGGTTGAAAAATCGCAGGTTGCAGGCCACTATTCATTCGAAAAAGGGAGCAGCGTACAAGACTACCCATCGAGTTTAATGGGTGCTATTGCCCTACTTCGCCAGTCGTTTTACGATGCCGAATGGTACGCTACTACCGAAGCTGATGAAATAAATTTCAGTATGGAAGCCCTGAACAGCCAACGCGAACTGCCTCGATTTTTTGAAGCCAAAGACAAATTGGACTTGAATCGGATTGCTAAAATTGCCAGAGAATTCAAACAAGAGTACGTTTTTATCGGAGATGGCCGCACCTATCAACTCGATCTGACCAACGCCGGGGAAATTTCTGCCATCGTGGCCCCTCTCAAATTTCCGGATCCCTACGACATGAGCGATCCAGACCTCAGCAGATATATCGATCAGGGGGAGATGATGCATTGGGAAACCGCACCTTTCAACCCGTTTTTCATACAGGAATCCGGAATTACACTGGCACTTTCTGCAGCCGGAGTTAAAAAACCCGAGTCTTTCTTCCAAGCCCTTCACAAAGCTATTGGATGTGGACTAAATCGCGACAGTGCTTTCGCTGCACTCACTACCGTTCCCGCCCGACTCATTGGAATGGGTGGAGCCATCGGAGAAATCAGAGCTGGTCAACCGGCTCATTTTTTTATTGCTTCAGCCGATGTATTCAGCGATGAAGACGCTAAAATCTATACCCACTGGATCGCCGGAAAGCCTTATGTGATTCAAAACCCCAACGAAATATCACTTGATGGCAAGTACAACATCAATGTAAACGACACCTATTTTAAACTGCAGGTTGAGGGCGAAAAAAAGTACAAAGCAAAGGTGAGCTACATCGCCAATAAAGATACAACTGTGCTAAAAGCAACTCTTGTACAGCAGGCAAACGAAGTTACGCTGAAGTTCGAAGCACCCGATTCTTCGGGCTATTACCGACTGAGTGGAACTGTTTTGAGTGACAACAGAATTTGGAATGGCCGCGGAATATTGCCAAATGGAGACATGGCAAACTGGAGTGCTATTTATCAAATTCCAGACGATGAAGCTGCCAACAAAACAGACAGTCTTTTGCGCGACAGCATTCCCAAGCCACCTGCTCGACCGACACCTTTTGGTGCTTTCGGTTTTGATTCCCTACCCCGGGCAGAAACCGTTCTCTTCAAAAATGCTACCATCTGGACAAATGAAGCCGAAGGTGTATTGGAGAATGCATCGTTACTTATCTCAGGAGGAATCATTCGTGGAGTTGGCAAATCATTGAAAATTGATGAGCTTCTGACAAAAGCGGAAAGAGAAAGCCTCGTGGTAGTAGATGTAAAGGGTAGGCACATCACGCCTGGAATTATAGACGAGCACAGCCATATCGCCATTTCTCGCGGCGTAAACGAAGGGACACAAACCAGTACCGCCGAAGTGCGCATCGGCGATGCCATCAATCCCGATGATATCAACATTTACCGGCAGCTCTCGGGAGGCGTTACAACTTCGCAACTCCTTCATGGATCTGCCAATCCCATTGGCGGTCAATCTGCAATTATTAAGTTGAGGTGGGGACGATCGGCTGATGAAATGAAGTTTGCCGAAGCGCCGGGATTTATAAAGTTTGCGCTAGGAGAAAATGTAAAGCAGTCCAATTGGGGTTCGGCATATACAGAGCGGTTTCCGCAAACGCGAATGGGTGTGGAGCAGGTGTTTTACGAATATTTTTACCGCGCAAAAGAATACGGAGAGCGGAAACGTTTGGAAGAAGCGCGAATTGCGGGAGAAAAAAACAAGCGCAGTTGGTTTAAAAAACCCAAAGAGCCAAAGCGGCTCATGCGCAAAGACATTGAGCTGGAAGCGATTTTGGAAATACTAAACAGGGAGCGATATATCACCTGCCACAGCTATGTGCAAAGCGAAATAAACATGCTGATGCATGTAGCCGATAGCATGGGCTTTACCTTAAACACTTTTACGCATATTCTGGAAGGATATAAGGTGGCGGATAAAATGGCCGAACACGGTGCGAATGGATCTACTTTCAGCGACTGGTGGGCCTATAAATTTGAAGTAAACGACGCTATACCCTATAACGCGGCGATCATGCATAAAATGGGGGTAAATGTGGCCATCAATTCAGACGATGCTGAAATGGGAAGACGCCTGAATCAGGAAGCCGCTAAAAGCATAAAGTACGGTGGATTATCCGAAGAAGAAGCACTCAAAATGGTGACCCTAAACCCTGCAAAGATGATGCACATCGACGACTACGTGGGAAGTTTGGCAGCGGGAAAACACGCCGATCTGGTCATTTGGTCGTACAATCCCCTTTCTGTTTATGCGGTGGCCGAGCAAACCTATGTAGACGGAGCGAAATACTTCGATCGCGAGACGGATAAAACCCTGCGGAAACGCGACTCCGCCAACCGGGCGCGAATCGCAAAAAGTATGGAAGATGCCAAAGAAGCAGGTGCTAAAACCCGAAAACCAAACCGTAAAGTGGAGCGCATGTATCACTGCGACACCATGGATTAATTTTTTAAAAAAACTGATATGCGAATCCTCCTCCACCTTCTTTTCTGCCTTTCTGCAATTATTGCTTTCGCACAAAGCGATCAAAGTGGATTTTTAATAACCGGCGTAGAAGTACACACCGGAAAGGGCGACGTGATTGAAAACGGAGCAGTAGGGGTTAAAAGTGGAATCATCACCTATGCGGGTAAATTGGAAGACGCGCCTAAAACAGGGTATGCGATTACCATCGAACACAATGGAGCGATGCTCTACCCCGGACTTATTGCGGGAAACACTACACTTGGACTGAACGAAATATTTGCCGTCCGCGCCACACACGACTACCGCGAAGTGGGTGTCATGAAACCGAATGTACGGGCGCTGATTGCCTACAATGCCGAGAGTGTAATTACCGAAACCGTTTTGGCAAACGGTATTTTATTCGCCCAAATTTGTCCGCGTGGCGGGGTAATAAAAGGAAAGTCTTCGGTGGTAAAACTCCAGGGCTGGAATTGGGAAGACGCGGCTTATAAGGTTGACGAAGGAATCCATATGGACTGGCCGCAGATGTTTAAGCGCAAAGGCGATCGAGATGACCCCAGGGCCTACGAGCCCGATGACGAATACATCGAAAACCTGCGTAAAATAAAAAGCTATTTCGCAGATTCACGAGCTTACGCAAAACGAGAGAACCCCATAACCCGCGATATTGAAAAAGAAGCTATGCGGGGCGTTTTTTCAGGTGAAACCCGACTTTACATCAGCGCAGACTTCATTAAGGAAATCAGGGAAATAGTCGCATTCAAACGCACACACAAAATTGATAAGATCACCATTGTGGGCGGATACGATGCCTGGATGGCGGCGGAATTGCTACGCGAAAACAATATTTCCGTAATGGTAAAAAGAACGAACAGTCTTCCAAAATTTGCCGAAGATCCTATTGATGCCGCCTTCTCTCTTCCCGGAAAGCTCGCAGAAGAAGGTGTGCTCTTTTGTTTTCAGATGGATGGCGATATGGAAACCATGCAAAATCGCAACTTGCCCTTCAATATCGGATCGGCAATTGCCTATGGACTCGATCGCGAAAAAGCACTTCAGGCTGCCACGCTCGATGCCGCGAAAATTTTAGGAATAGACGAGCGCACTGGAAGCATAGAACTCGGCAAAGAAGCAAACTTCATCATTACTGAAGGGGACCTTTTCGATATGCGAACCAGTATAATAAAGCAAGCCTATATAAAAGGAGAAAAAATCGACCTTGGAACCCGTCAAAAAGAACTTTACGAAAAGTATATGGGGAAATACGGCCTGGAAACAAATTAGGCAAAATGTAATTTAATATCCCAGTTTTTCGCGGAGTCGCCCTGTGGTTTCACGGGCTATTGCACGTGCTTTCTCAGCTCCTTTCTGTAGCTCATCTTCTATCTGCTGCGGGTTTTCCATCAATTTCCGATACTTTTCCCGCTCCTCGCCAAATTCGCTGACGATTAACTCGTATAGCGCTTGCTTGGCGTGTCCGTATCCGTAACCGCCCTTTTCGTAATTCTCACGCATCTCAGCTTCACCTTCCGGACTGGCCAATAGTTTATAGATGTTGAATACATTGCAAGTGTCCGGATCTTTCGGGTCATCCACCCCCTTGCTGTCCGTAACAATTTTCATTACCCGTTTTCGCAAAGGCTTGTCTTCGATAAAAATATCGATGTAGTTTCCGTAAGACTTGCTCATCTTTTGCCCGTCAATGCCAGGCACCAGCATCGTGTTTTCACGCACCTTGGGCTCGGGAATAACAAGGGTTTCTCCCAGTATGTGGTTCACCTTGGTTCCAATATCACGCGTCATTTCCAGGTGCTGAAGCTGGTCTTTTCCAACAGGCACCATTTCGGCGTCGTACATCATAATGTCCGAAGCCATCAGCACCGGATAGGTAAACAAACCGGCATTTACATCGGCAAGGCGATCGCTTTTATCTTTAAAACTATGCGCATTGGCTAGCATTGGAAAAGGTGTAAAGCACGATAAGTACCAGGTAAATTCCATCACTTCGCGAATATCGCTCTGGCGGTAAAAGGTGTGCTTTTCGGTATCCAGGCCAAAAGCCAACCATGCGGCAGCCACACTCCGCACAAATTCCCTTCGCACTTCGGCGTCTTTTATGGCTGTGAGCGAATGTAAATCCGCGATAAAAAGAAAAGCCTCGATTGTGGTTTCTTCCGACATTTGAATAGCCGGCCTTATTGCCCCCAAAATATTTCCCAAATGGGGGATTCCCGTACTTTGAATTCCCGTAAGTATTCGTGCCATAGTTTTTTTCGATACCGCGCAAAGTTAGCAACCTGAAGCCAATTATTCACCTGTGTTTTGAGCGTAAAAAATAGCGCTGAGTGCTCAGAGCCCCCAAGCAAGCCCGGGGTTGCTTCGCTTATCCCGAAACGAGTTCGGGATTTCGAGAAATGCAGATTCTTATCTTGATAACCTGAATCCTAAAATTTATACCCAACCCCAAACAAACTGTTTACCTAAATCGATAGCGGATGAATCAAGAATAGTTCAAAGTCCGGTACAAGTATTAAATTTGCCGCATGAAAGTAGATGAGCAACTTATCGATAAACTGGCGAAACTCTCGCGTTTGGAGTTTAAGGCTGCCGACAAAGTGGCTATTCTAAAGGATATGGAGCGCATGATAGCCTTTGTAGACCAGTTGGAAGAATTAAACACCGAAGGTGTGGAGCCGCTCATTCACGTAAGTGAAGAAGTGAATGTGTATCGATCCGACGAAATAACAGAAGTGCTCAACCAGGAGCAGGCTTTGAAAAATGCCCCAAAACACGATTCCTTCTACTTCAAAGTACCGAAGGTGGTAGAAAACCCCGACGATAAATAAGAAAGGCGCTCCCACATTTGAGAAGCGCCTATACCCCTGTTGCGAAACCCGGGATTAAATAGTGTCTCTGTCCATAAAGTCCGATAGCTGCGTTACGCCTTTCTGCCGCAGGGGCAGGCTTGCTATCGAACTTAATGAATCAGCCACTCGACTGCATTGACAGACTCTAAATAGTGAATGCAATGCCGGTTGCGAAGTTGTACACATCGCCGGTGTTGTCGTTGTCGAACATCGGAAGGATACCTACCTGTGCAAAAACGGTGAAGTACCCGTAGCCGATGCGAGCCGTGGCATCGAGCGCCCAGCGGTTTAAGCCCAGGTCTCCTTTAATGG
>Ga0102929_1002827_pt1 | contig 10329 bp, 7 predicted proteins | sample SalPonR1_B_D2_MG_FD_78510 | JGI IMG/M metagenome (GOLD analysis project Ga0102929, IMG submission 78510) | Salt pond soil microbial communities from South San Francisco under conditions of wetland restoration - Salt Pond MetaG R1_B_D2_MG | ecosystem: Environmental > Aquatic > Marine > Intertidal... | reverse complement strand
TCCTTCAGCCAGAATTTCTCCACGGAATCCCCCTCGTGTGGCCGGCGCGCAGCAGGCGCCGGGGAGAATGTGTCATCGGACTACCTATACACGGGGCCGGACAGCCGGGCAAGACGGCGAGGGCCGTCAGTCCGCCAGCGCCGCCGCGACAGCCGGCCAGGCGTTGTCCAGCATCAGCGGCTGGGCCTCGGCATTGGGATGGATGCCGTCGGCCTGCATGAGCCCGTCGTCGAGCGCCACGCCGTCCAGGAAGAACTCCACCCACTCCAGATCGTAGGTCTCGGCCAGCTCGCCGTACAGGGCATGGAAGCTCTCGGCGTAGCGGGGACCGTAGTTGACCGGGATACGCATGCCGAGCAGCACCACCTCGGCGCCGGCCTCCCGGCTCTGCTGGATCATGGCCTCGAAGTTGGACCGTACCACGCCCAGCGGCAGCCCGCGCAGGCCGTCGTTGCCGCCGAGCTCGATGATCACCAGCTCCGGCTCGTGGCGCGTAAGCGCCGCGCCGATGCGCGCCAGCCCGCCGGAGGTGGTGTCGCCGCTCACGCTGGCGTTGACGACCCGATGTCCGTAACCTTCCTGCGCGAGCCGCGAGGCCAGCAGCGATACCCAGGATTCCTCGACGGTGAGGCCGTAGCCGGCGCTCAGGCTGTCGCCCAGCACCAGGACGGTGGGCGGGGAGCCGGCTGCGAGATCGCTCCGGGCAGTGTCCGCCACGGCGACTTCCGCCACGGCGACTTCCGCCAGGGAAACATCTGCCGGCGAAACATCTGCAATGGCCGGTACGCCGAATACCAGCAGCAGGGTCAGAAAGAGCTTTTTCATGTCAGTGGATTCGAATGCGGCGCTCGTCGCCGAGCATCTCAGTAAAAAGGTTACCAGTCCGGAAGGAAGTCTGACCATTCTGGACGACGTCAGTTTCGCCATCGGTCGTGCCGAGTCGGTGGCCATCGTCGGGCCGTCGGGGGCCGGCAAGTCGACATTGCTGGCGCTGCTCGCCGGTCTGGACACACCCACCTCCGGTCGCGTGTGGCTGGAGGGCCGCGAGCTGTCGGCCCTGGACGAGGACGGCCGCGCCGCGGTGCGCGCCGCCCGCGTGGGCTTCGTCTTCCAGTCGTTTCACCTGGTGCCGTCGCTCACGGCCATCGAGAACGTGATGCTGCCGATGGAGCTCGACGGTGCCGAGGATGCCCGCGAGCGGGCCGCGGCCATCCTCGCGGAGGTGGGCCTGGCCGCCCGCAAGGGCCATTACCCGAACCAGCTCTCCGGCGGCGAGAAGCAGCGGGTGGCCATCGCCCGCGCCTTCGCCACGAATCCGGCGGTGCTGTTCGCCGACGAGCCCACCGGCAATCTGGACGCGGCCACCGGCGAGCGCATCATCGATCTGCTGTTCCGTCTGAACAGCGAATCGGAGGCGACGCTGGTGCTGGTCACCCACGACGAGCCGCTGGCGGGGCGCTGCGACCGCCGTCTGGCGCTGGAGGCCGGACGCCTGGTCGGCCAGTGATGAAGACCGCCGCGTTTGCATTCACCGCGCTGCGGCGCGAGGCGCGCTCCGGCGAGCTGATCGTGCTGGCCGCGGCGCTGGCCATCGCGGTGACGTCACTCACGGCGATCGGATTTCTCACAGACCGCATCGCCCAGGCCGTATCGCTGCAGGCCGCCGAAGTGCTCGCCGCCGACATCCGCCTGCGCTCCGCCCGGGAGATGGACGAGGCGCCCCTCGCCTCCGCCCGGGAGATGGGCCTCGAGACCGCCGAGACGCTGACTTTCCCGAGCGTGGTGTTCGCCGGCGAGCGCAACGCGCTGGCCACCATCAAGGCGGTCGGTCCCGGCTATCCGCTGCGCGGCGCCGTGCGCATCGCCGACGAGATCTTCGGTGCGGAGCGCACCGTGGACGGCCTGCCGCCGCCGGGTACCGTGTGGGCCGACGACGCGCTGCTCGCCCGCATCGGCGCCCGGGTGGGAGACCGGGTCGAGGTGGGCGCGTCCACGCTGACCGTCGATGCCGTGCTGACCTACCGGCCCGACCAGACACCCGGCTTCGCCGGCCTGGCGCCCGGCCTGCTGATGAATCTCGACGAGGTGGCCGCCACCGGCCTGGTGCAGACCGGCAGCCGGGTCAGCCACGCGCAGCTGTTTGCCGGCGACCGCGAGGCGGTGCGCGGCTTCGTCGCGGAGTGGCAGGATCGGCTGCCCGACACGGTGCGGCTCGAGGACCGGGGCGATGCGGGTGAGGAGCTGAACGCGGCGGTGGAACGGGCCGGGCGTTTCCTCTCTCTGGCGTCCCTCGTGAGCCTGCTGCTGTCGGCCGTCGCCGTGGCCATGTCCGGCCGGCGCTACGCAGAACGGCGCCTGGACTCGGTGGCCCTGATGAAGAGCCTGGGCGCGTCCCAGTCGTTCATCTTCCGGGTCTCGCTGCTGCAGCTCCTGATGATCGGGCTGGCCGCGGGTCTGGTGGGCGCGGGCATCGGCTTCCTGGCCGAGAACGGGCTGTCGCGGCTGCTCGCCGGCCTTATCGGCAGCGATCTGCCGGCGCCCTCCCTGACGCCGGTGGCGCTCGGGGTGGGCACGTCGCTAATCCTCCTGCTCGGCTTCGCCCTGCCCTCGCTGATGCGCCTGAAGAGCACGCCGCCCTTGCGGGTGCTGCGCCGGGACATGACGCCGCCGCCGCCGGCCGCCTGGCTCACCACGCTGGCCGCGCTCGGTGCGCTGACTGCGCTGGTCTACTGGGCGGTGCGCGACCTCGCCCTGCTGGTGCTAGTACTCGGCGGTACGGCGGTCATAGCCGCCGTGCTGTATCTGGCCGGGCGTCTGCTGGTGCTCGCGCTGGCGCGCATGCGGGGGCGGGTGGGCGTCGCCTGGCGCTACGGGCTCGCGAACGTCGCCCGCCGCGGCGGCGACAGCGCCGTGCAGGTGGTGGCGTTCGGCCTCGGGCTGATGGTCCTGCTGCTGCTGACCCTGGTCCGCAACGATCTGCTGAGCGGCTGGCGCGCCACTCTCGACGAGGACGCGCCGAATCATTTCCTGATCAACATCCAGCCGGACGACCGGGCGAGCGTTGCCGACATCCTCCGCGGCGCCGGCATCGAGCAGCCGGAGTTCGTGCCGCTGGTGCGCGCACGGCTGACGGCCATCGACGGCACCCCCATCGGCGAGATCACGTTCGAGGACGAGCGGGGCCGGGGTATGTCGGAGCGGGAGCAGAATCTCTCGTTCACCGGCGATCTCTCCGCCAGCAACCGGGTGGTGGCGGGCAGCTGGTGGCCGCCCGGCTACGACGGACCGCCGCTGGTCTCCATGGAAGCGGATGCCGCCGAAGAGCTCGGCGTGGGCCTCGGCGACGAGCTCTCCTACCTGGTGGCGGGCGAGCCTCTCAGCGCCGAGGTGGCGAGCATCCGCGAGATCCAGTGGGACTCGTTCGAGCCCAACTTCTTCATGGTGCTCTCGCCGGGGGCGCTGGAAGGCTACCCTAAAACCTATATCTCCAGTTTCTATATCGACCCGGACAACAAGGGCGTGCTGCTGGAGCTGGTGCGCAGCCATCCCAGCATCTCGGTCATCGACATCCAGGCGCTCATCGCCCAGGTGCGGGGCGTCATCGACAAGGCCGCCCTGGCGGTGCAGTACGTCTTCCTGTTCACCCTGCTGGCCGGGCTGGTCGTGCTGTTCGCCGCGGTCCAGGCCACGCTGGACGAACGCCGCTACGAGAGCGCGCTGCTGCGCACCTTCGGCGCGAAGCGCCGCACGGTGATGGCGGGACTCGCCTCGGAGTTTCTGGCGCTGGGACTGCTCGCCGGCGTATTCGCAGCGGCGGGCGCCACCGTCCTCGGCATGCTGGCGGCAAAACGGCTCTTCGACCTCGACTACACCGTAGACCCGGTGCTGTGGGCGGCCGGTATGGTCGCCGGCATGCTGCTGGTGGGCATCAGCGGCACGCTGGCCGCGCGCAGCGCGGTGAACGCGCCGCCGGTCAACACACTGCGCCGCGCGTAACCCACGTAGGAGGGCCTTCAGGCCCGATCCCGCCAGCCTTGACCCGCCTTCTCTTGCCGTTGGCCCCTCATCAGGTGGGCAAGGGTCGCGGGGACGCTCACTCGGACGTCCTGTCCTCGCTCACTTCGGCCAGGCCTCCTTCCCGCCGTCATGGCTCCAGTCGGCCCGGACGACCCCGCAACCCTTGCCCACCTGTTGAGGGGCCCGTAGCCCAGACGTTTGGCACCAGTCAGCACGCGCTGCTGACCGGCGCTGCCTTCACGCGACCGCGAGCACGGCCGTCGTGTGGGGGTATCCATCGCCGCGACCTTTTGTCGGGAGCAAGATGGATACCCCCGAAGGGCGGCCATGAGAGAAGGGGAGTCTGGCAGGGCGGATCGGGCCTGAAGGCCCTCCCACAGCCGGATCGGGCCTGAAGGCCCTCCTACGTGGGTTACACGGATTTGAGGGCTTCCAGGGCTTCCTTGCGGGACTGCTTCAGGTCGACGATGGGCCGCGGATAGTCCTCGCCTGGCGTGAAGCCGATGCGGCGGGCCTCCTCCGCCGGCAGCTTCCAGGGCTCGTGCACGTAGCGGTCGGGCAGGTGCTCGAGTTCCGGTACCCAGCGGCGCACGTAGCTGCCGTCGCCGTCGAAGCGCTCGCCCTGGCGCACCGGATTGAAGATGCGGAAATAGGGCGCGGCGTCGGCGCCGCAGCCCGCGGACCACTGCCAGCCCATGGTGTTGTTGGCGAGGTCGGCGTCCACCAGGGTATCCCAGAACCAGCGCGCGCCCGCGAGCCAGTGCAGGCGGATGTTTTTTACCAGCAGCGAGGCAACGATCATGCGCACCCGGTTGTGCATCCAGCCGGTGCGCCACAACTCGCGCATGCCGGCATCGACGATCGGTATGCCGGTGCGTCCGCGCTGCCACGCCCGCAGCATGTCCTTGCCGTCTTCCCGCCAGGGGAAGTCCCGGTACTTCTCGTACAGCGGTTCGTTGGTCGTGCGCGGGAAGTGGTAGAGCACGTGGTGGGCGAACTCCCGCCAGCCGAGTTCGCGCAGCCAGGCCTCGGTTCCGTCGGGATAATCCTCCGCCCGGGCGCAGATCCGGTGCCAGGCATGGCGCGGCGAGATCTCGCCGAAGTGGAGGTGGGGGGACAGCCGGGAGACGCCGTCCACCGCCGGGATGTCCCGCGTCTCGTCGTAGTCACGCAGCGCGCCGTCGGCGAAGGTCTCCAGCCGCTGTCGGCCGCCCGCCTCGCCCGGAGTCCAGTGTTCCCGGAAGCTCTCGGCCCAGTCGACGGCTGGCAGATAACCGAGTTCGGCGAGGTGCAGCGACGCGGGCCAGGAATCCGGCGGGCGCGCCGTGTGCGGCGCCTCCAGCGCGTCAGGCGGGGGCAGATTCTGCTGCGCCCGCCGCCAGAACGGCGTGAACACCCGGTAGGGGTCGCCGCTGCCCGTGGCGATCTCCCACGGCTCGAGCAGCAGGCCCCCTTTCTCGCTGCGGGCGCGGATGCCGGCCTCGGCCAGCCCCTCCTTGACGACGGTGTCCCGTTGCACGACATGGGGATCGTACATCCGGTTCCAGTACACCGAGTCGGCCCCGGTGTCGCCGGCGAGCTCGCGCAGCACGGCCAGCGGCTCGCCGCGGCGGACGACCAGCCGGCTGGCCTTGCTCCGCAGCGCTTGGTCCAGCGCGGCGAGACTGTGATGCAGCCACCAGCGCGAGGCGGCGCCGTGCGTCCACTCGCCCTCGTCGTCGTCGTGAATGAAGACGGGGATGATGGTTTCGTTCTCGTCCACCGCCCGGCGCAGGGCCGGGTTGTCCGAGAGTCGCAGGTCCCGGCGGAACCAGACGAGCGCGCTGCCGGCCGACACTCAGCTCACCCGGTTACGGGGCTTGCCGGCCAGCCAGGCACGGGCATTGGCGGCGAGTTCCTCGATGGCGCGCTGCCGGGATTCCCGGGCCGCCCAGGCGATGTGGGGGGTGAGGATCAGGTTGTCGCCCCGGTAGTCGAGCAGCGGGTCGCCGTCCACCGGCGGTTCCTGGGGCAGCACGTCGATGCCGGCGCCCGCGATACGTCCGTCGGTGAGTGCCGCGGCCAGGGCGGCGGTGTCCACCAGCGCGCCGCGGGCGGTGTTGATCAGCACCGCATCCGGCTTCATGCGGTCCAGCTCGCCGGCGCCGATCATCCCCCGGTTGTCGTCCGTGAGGGGGCAGTGCAGGCTGAGCACGTCGGCTTCGGTGAGCACCTCCTCGAAGGGCCGGCGGCCCGGCCGCAGGGTGTCTGCGCCCGGGCGCTCGCTGATCAGTACCTCCATTCCCAGCGCCTCGCCCATGCGGCCGACGCCGCGGCCGAGCGCGCCGTAGCCGACGATGCCGAGACGCCTGCCGGCCAGTTCCCGGATGGAGTAGTCGAGCAGGCAGAAGTTGCCGGCCTGCTGCCAGTCGCCGGCGGCGACCAGCGCCGTGTACTCGGCGAGCCGATGGGTGAGCGAGAGCACGACGCCCATGACGTGCTGCGCCACGGACTGCGTGCAGTAGTCGCGGATGTTCGCGACGACGACGCCGCGCTCGCCGGCCGCCGCTAGGTCGATGTTGTCGACGCCCGTGGCCGTGAGTCCCACGAAGCCCAGGCGGCTCGCGCCCTCGATCTCCGCACGGCCCAGCTTTACCTTGTTGAGGAGGACCAGTCTGGCCTCGGCAATGCGGTGGGCGACCTCTTCAGGCTCGGTGGCACCGTGCACCTCCAGGCTGCCGCCGACGGCGTCCGCCAGCGGGGCGAGGTCCAGGTCGCCGGCACCCATCGTGTCCAGGTCGAGGAATACGGCGTCGGCTTTGGGGCTATTGCTCATTGTGATGGCCTGGGCAAAACGATTAGTTTAGCAACCGTGGCCTCATCGGAGGCCAGCCAGCGGCGGAGCCAGCGGGACAGGGAATTGGACGGAGCACTGACATCGGTAGCAGCATCTCGCGGTCGGCCGGGGCGGGCGCGAGCATGAAGCCGTTCTGGGAGACCACGCCGCTGGCGGCGATGACCCGCGAGCAGTGGGAGTCGCTGTGCGACGGCTGCGGGCGCTGCTGCCTGCATAAGCTGCAGGACATCGACACGGGCGAGGTGCGCTACACCCGCGTGGCCTGCCGGCTGCTGGAGCTCGGCAACTGCCGCTGCGCGGACTACGCGAACCGCTCCGAGCACGTACCCGACTGTCTCGTGATGAGTCCGGATTCGCTCGGTGAGATGGGCTGGCTGCCGCGGTCCTGCGCCTATCGACGCATCAGCGAGGGCCGCGGCCTCGCGTGGTGGCATCCGCTGGTCAGCGGCGATCGGGAGACCGTCCACGAGGCCGGCATCTCCGTGCGCGCCTGGGCAGTATCCGAGAACGAGCACGGCGAACCGGATCCGGAGTGCGACATGATCCCCCTGCCCGGCGGGTCCGGGCCCTGACGGCCGCCGCAGGCGGCGCGAGGAAAGAGCGATGGCCGATGCCCGATTCATCCCGCTGCCCGCCTACCGGGAGTTCCCCGTCGCCGACATGCGCGACCGCGCGCGGCGCTTCCACGAGGAACTCGAGCGGCGCCGGAGCGTGCGCGATTTCTCGTCCCGCGCCGTCCCGAGAGCGATCATCGACGACTGCCTGCGTGCTGCCGGCACGGCCCCCAGCGGCGCCAACCGGCAGCCCTGGCACTTCGTCGTCGTCAGCGGTCCGCAGACCAAGCGCCGCATCCGCGAGGCCGCGGAGGCCGAGGAGCGGGAGTTCTACCAGCGCCGCGCGCCGGAGGACTGGCTGCAGGCACTGGCGCCGCTGGGCACGGATGCGGAGAAACCCTTCCTGGAGAAGGCGCCCTACCTGATCGCCGTGTTCCTGCAGAAGCACGGCCACATGAAGGATGGCACCCGGGTGAAGCACTACTACCCCCGGGAGTCCGTGGGCCTCGCCACCGGCATGCTGATCACGGCGCTGCACCACGCCGGCCTGGCCACTCTCACCCACACGCCCAGCCCGATGGGCTTCCTGAACGAGATCCTCGAGCGCCCGAAGAGCGAGCGGCCGTTCCTGCTGCTGGTGACGGGCTATCCTGCGAAGGACGCGAAGGTGCCCGACATCCGCCGCAAATCGCTGCGGGAATTCGTCACCTACTGCGACGAATAACGGGTCGGGCCTGAAGGCCCTCCTACATGCTTCGGTGAGGCTGGCCCGGCATGTAGGAGGGCCTTCAGGCCCGACCCCTACCCCGTATTCTGCAGCCCCTGCGCGATGCCGTTCACGCTGGCCAGCAGTGCGGCGAACAGCTCGTCGTCGTCGCGTTCCTTCGCGCGCCAGCGGGCCAGGAGGTCCACCTGCAGCAGGCTCATGGGGTCCACGTAGGGGTTGCGCAGCATGATGGCCCGCTGCATGGTCTTGTCCTTCTCCAGCAGGTTCGCATTGCCGGTGAGTCTCAGCACCATCTCCCTCGTCAGTTCGAATTCCTCGCGGATCACGGGGAAGAACTTCTCGTGCAGCGTACCGGCGAGTTCCGAGTAGCGCGAGGCGATGGTCATGTCGGACTTCGCCAGCACCATCTCCACGTCGGCGAGCAGCGACTGCAGGTAGAACCATTGCCCGGTCATGGCGGTGAATGCCTCTTCGCCGTGAATCTCGATGGCCGCGCGCAGCCCGCTGCCGAAGCCGAACCAGCCCGGCAGGATGTGGCGGCTCTGGGTCCAGGCGAACACCCAGGGGATGGCCCGCAGGTCCTGGATGCCCCGCTGCTTGCGCCGGGACGAGGGTCGCGAGCCGATGCGCATGCGCTCGATGACGTCGATGGGAGTGGCGCAGCGGAAGTAGTCGAAGAAGCCCGGCCGGTCGTAGACGAGCCCGCGGTAGACCTTGCGGCTCTCGACGGCGACGGTGTCCATCATCTGCCGCCACTCGTCCGGTTCCGGCGTGGTGCGCTCCGGGTTGGCGGTGGCCATGGAAACCGAGGCCATCAGCTGTTCCAGCGTGCGCAGCGCGATGCCGCGCAGGCCGTATTTCTCGTTGATGATCTCGCCCTGCTCGGTCACCCGCAGACGGCCGCGGATGGTGTCCGCCGGCGCGCCGAGCACCGCGGCATGGGTCTTGCCGCCGCCCCGGCTGGTAGTGCCGCCGCGGCCGTGGAAGAGCGTGATGCCGAGATCCTCGCTGTCGAGTTCGCGCACGAGGTCCGCCTGGGCCTCGTACAGCGCCCAGCGTGCCGAGGCCAGCCCGGAGTCCTTGTTGCTGTCCGAATAGCCCACCATGATCATCTGCTCGTCGCCGCGGTGGGCGAGGTGCTTGCGGTAGACCTCGTCGGTAAGCAGCTCCTGCATGATGCGGGTGCCGTTCCTGAGATCGTCGACGGTCTCGAACAGGGGCGCGACGTCCAGCGGCACCTTGCCGCCCTTCGACGCCAGGTCGCCCCAGCGGGCCAGCAGCAGTACGGAGAGCACGTCGTCGGCACCCTGGGTCATGCTGATGATGAACGGCCCGATGGCCCGCCTGCCGTACTTGCGCCGGCAGAAGGAGATAGCCTGGAATACGGCCAGGGTCTTGCGGATGCGGGTGTCGGTGCTGTCGGCCCGGGGCAGCTCCCGGTCCTGCAGCGCCTCCCTGATCCGTGCGGTCCGCGCCTCCGGCGTCCACTCCAGCCAGTCCTCTATGTCGAGGCAGCGGCCCACCACCTCCCGATGCACCAGCGCGTCCTGGCGAACGTCCAGGGTCAGCAGGTGGAAACCGAAGGTGCGGATGCGGCGCAGCAGGCGGCGCACCGCGAACAGCCCGGCATGACGGCCCTGATTCGCGCGCAGGCTGGTCGCGATCAGGCGGATGTCCGCCTCGAACTCCTCTGCCGACTCGTACGGGAATGCGCTGTCGTCGTAGGTGGACTGCAGCCGCTCCTGCACCAGGCGCAGATACACCCGGTAGGGCATTTCCCGGTGACGGGCGGGCACCGCATGCCAGGCGTGCGGGAAATGGCCCCGATAGACCTCGATGCGCTCCAGGATGGCGGGCGCCACGCCCACGCGGGACACCGTCTGGCTGAGCTTGCCGGACAGCCGGCCGCACTCCCGGTAATACAGGTCCAGGATCAGGGCGCGCTGCCGCGTCAGCGTCTCGCGGATGGTCTTCGCGCCCACGTTGGGATTGCCGTCCATGTCGCCGCCGACCCAGGAGGCGAAGGAGATCAGGTCCGGTATCTCGATATTGTCGAGGGTCTCCTGGCCGTACACGGCGCCGACGGCGTCCTCGAGGCTCTCGTAGAACGGCGGCAGCACGCGATAGAGCACGTCGGTGAGGAAGAACAGCACGTGCTCGAGCTCGTCGGCGACGGTCATGCTCTCGGAGGGGTG
>Ga0102929_1002825_pt1 | contig 10330 bp, 6 predicted proteins | sample SalPonR1_B_D2_MG_FD_78510 | JGI IMG/M metagenome (GOLD analysis project Ga0102929, IMG submission 78510) | Salt pond soil microbial communities from South San Francisco under conditions of wetland restoration - Salt Pond MetaG R1_B_D2_MG | ecosystem: Environmental > Aquatic > Marine > Intertidal... | reverse complement strand
GGTCGCGGTTGAGATCGCTGCAGAAAAACATGATGTCGACATCGGAAAGTGGGTTCAGCTCCCGACGTCCATATCCGCCCATGGCGATCACCGCCGAGCAGGGGTTGCGGCCGAAGTCGGCATCGGCCACCAGGCAGCGGAACAGGTTCTGGATCAGGGCATCGGTCATTCCGGTGACACAGCCGACCACCGCAGCTCCGTCGCCGCCGTTCTCGTGCAGCTTCTGGCAGGCCAGACGCTGATCATCGAGAAAAGCCCGTGCCGTTTCCAGCAGACCGTTGCGCCGCCGGCCGAAGGACTCGTCCCCGGCAATCATCAGTTCGGAGGCAAAATACTGTTCGGCTGCGGCTGTCGGCAGAGGATTCATCGGGAAGCCATCAGTTTGTTGTTTATGGCATAGCGCCTTACGGCCTGGGCGATGGCGTCCACTGTGTGGTTCTGGTAGGTACCGCTGATCAGCCGCTTTTCCTCGCGGGGATTGCTGATAAAGGCCGTTTCGATAAGAACCGACGGCATGGTCGCGCCGAGCAGCACATAAAAGGGCCCCTGCCGCACCCCGAGGTCTTTGATCTGGCCGTAGCTGCGGCTCAGGCCCGACACCAGACCCTTCTGAATCTCGGCCGCCAGCCTGCTGGATTCATTGATCTTGGCATTGGCCATCAGGTCGAACAGGATCAGCTCCAGATCGGACACCTGCTTGAGCGATGTGCCGTTCTCCCGGGCAGCCAGCGCGGCGGCCTTGTCGTTTTTGGAAAAATTCAGGTAATAGGTTTCGATGCCGTAAGGTTTGTGGCTTTCGGTGGCGTTTGCATGCAGCGAGATGAACAGATCGGCGCCTACCTTGTTGGCGATCGCGGTCCGTTCCTCCAGGGGCAGAAAGACATCCCGGTCCCGGGTCAGGATCACCTCGCAGCCTAATTCCGTCTCCAGTTTTTTCTTCAAACGTTTGGCCAGGGCCAGAGTCACATGCTTTTCGTATGTCCCCCCGGGGCCGATCGCACCCGGGTCCCGGCCGCCGTGCCCCGCATCGACCACGATCCGCCGCAGGCCCATGGTGCTTGCTGCCTCCGGAATATGCAGTGTTGCCTCTTTCCCCGGCGAACTCTCCAGGACGCGGGCGATATCGTCAGCTTTCTCATCCGCCGGCAGGGCCCTCAGTTCAGCGGGTTTGTCGACCGGTCGGGGAGCAGCGGCTGAGCCGGAACCGTCACCGGCAATGTCGACCACGATGCGATAGGGATCACCCAGCGGAAAGATCTTGTAGTCGCTGACGCTCTCCAGGTCGAGCACGACCCGCACCGTACCGGGCTGCGGACGGCCGGTGCGGATCTGCTGCAGCAGACCGTCGTCGACGATCCGTGGCTGGTCCAGACCGGACCCCAGTTCGGCCGGCTCCAGGTCGAGATAGAGCCGGGGCGGCGCGCCCTCTTTGGCGTCGGCCGGCAGGAAATTGGATGTGAAATTGCTTTGCGCCGACAGATCGAGGACAATCCGGGTATAGCCGGGATTGGACCAGAAACGCAGATCGGTCAATCGGGTCGGACCGCCATCGGAAGGAATCCGGGATGCCGGCTTGGGTCGCTCCGGCAGCTTCGCGGGCGCATACGCGGCCAGGCGCCGCAGACGCCGCTCTGCCTGGCCGGCCATGTCGCCGGCGGGAAATTCGTCGCGCATCTGACGGTAGATCTGCCAGGCCATCTCCGGATCGTTCAACGATTCTTCCAGCAGGCTGCCGGCCTGCAGCAGGCCGTCGTCGGCAAGGTTACTGTCGGGATAACGGCGCGCCAGCTCCCGGAAAATTTCCACGGCGCGAACCGCGTCCGCCCGGACCCGGCTGATCCGGTAAAGTCCGGTGGTGGTCTTGCCGGTCATGTACAACGCATCGTCCGCCCGCCGGGCATCCGGATACTGCTCGTAAATGGCCGTGAAGCCGTCCAGAACCTTCTGCCACTGGTCCCGGAACATTTGTTTGCGGGCGGAGTTCTGCAAGGCATGATAGGCAGTACGCGCCTGGCGGTATTCGCCCTCCGGGTCGCCGGCGCCTACAGCCGGTACGACCGCAGTCAGCAACAAGAGGGCCATCATCAGAATGCTTGCAAAAGGACGCATGTCTAGGCCAGCTTTTTCAGTTCATCGAGTAGATTGAGCGCTTCAAGCGGCGTCAGAACGCTGACATCCACTTCCGAAAGTCTGCGCCTCAGGTCGTCTTCGGTCTGGTCGAAGAGGCCGAGCTGCGGCGGTACCGGGAAATCCCTTTGCAGGGATCGGGCCAGACGCGGCGCCCCGGCTTCGAATTCGCCCGATTCCAGGTTGCGCAACACTTCCTTGGCCCGGTCGATAACCTCGGCCGGCAGCCCGGCCAGGCGCGCCACCTGGATCCCGTAGGAATGACTGGCACCCCCTCTGACGATCCGCCGCAGGAAAATGATCTTATCGTCCCATTCCTTGACAGCTACATTGTAGTTTTTTACGCGCTCCCGCGTCAAACCAAGTTCGGTCAATTCGTGGTAATGGGTGGCGAACAGCGTGCGGGCGGCCACCTCCGGGTGATCATGCAGGTACTCGGCAACCGACCAGGCGATGCTGATACCGTCGAAGGTCGAGGTGCCGCGACCGATCTCGTCCAAAACAATCAGACTCTGCTTGGTGGCGTGGTTGAGGATCTTGGCGGTCTCGGTCATCTCCACCATGAAGGTCGACTGGCCGCGGGTAAGATTGTCGCTGGCGCCGACCCGGGTGAAGATCCGGTCGACCAGACCGATGTGTGCGGACCGGGCCGGCACCAGACTGCCGACCTGGGCCATCAGGCAGATCAGGGCCACCTGGCGCATGAAGGTCGATTTACCGGCCATGTTCGGCCCGGTGATCATCAGGATCTGATTGTCCCGGGTGTCCATCATCACGTCGTTCGGCACGAAGCGCTCGCCGAGAGTCATCGTTTCGATGACCGGATGACGGCCCTCCTCGATGTTCAGTTCGGTCGAATCGTCCATGACCGGCCGGCAGTAATTCCGCTCGTGGGCCAGTTCGGCATAACCGAGCAGAACGTCAAGCACGGCCAGCCGGTCCGCCGTGGTCTGGATGCGCCGGCCCTCGGCGGCAACCTGCGTGCGGACCTCCTGGAAGAGATCGTATTCGATGCCGACCAGCCGTTCCTCGGCGGTCAGCACCTTCTGTTCGTATTCCTTGAGGGCCGGGGTGATGAACCGCTCGGCGTTGGCCAGGGTCTGCTTGCGCTGGTAATCCTCCGGCACCCGGTCCAGATGGGAGCGGGTCACCTCGATGTAGTAGCCGAAAACCTTGTTGAAACGCACCTTGAGGGAGTTGATGCCGGTGCGGGCCTTTTCCTCCTGCTCGAGCCGGGCGATCCAGCCTTTGCCCTCGCGGCTGATGGTGCGCAGCTCGTCAAGTTCCTCATGAAAACCGGACCGAATCAGGCCGCCTTCGCGCAATACGAATGGCGGGTCGTCGACGATCGCCCGCGCGAGCAGATCCTTCAGATCGGGCAGCGGATCGATCTCGTCGCAGAGGCTGCCAAGCAGCGGGTCGGCGGCCACGGCGAGCTTTTCGAGCAGGTCCGGCAGTTTCTGCAGGGAACTGCGCAGCGCCACCAGATCCTTGGCGTTGGCGGTCGCCAGGGCGATCCGCCCATTCAATCGTTCGAGGTCGTAGATGCCGTCGATCGCAGCCCGCAGCTCTTCGCGCAGCAGGCTCTGACTGACCAGTTCCTCTACAGCGCCGTGCCGCAGCCGGATCATCTCCAGATCGATCAGCGGATGGGTGATCCAGTGCCGCAGTTTGCGGGCGCCCATCGCCGTTACCGTCCGGTCCAGAACACCGAGCAGGGATCCCTTGCGCCGGCCGTCATGGAGGGTCCCGGTCAACTCCAGATTGCGCCGGGTAAAATCGTCCAGGACCATGAAATCGTGAGCCTGGTAGGTTTTCAGCGGCTGCAGGTGTGACAGGGTCCCTTTCTGGGTTTCCTGCAGATAATGCAGCACGGCACCGGCCGCACCGATCGCACCGGACAGGCCGGCACAGCCGAACGCCTCCAGGGAAGTGTTCGGGAAGAAGTCCGCCAAAAGGCCTGCGGCGCGGTCTTCAGCGAAGACCCAGTCGGGCACGCGATTGACCGCCAGGGATCTGAGTACCAAATCGAGGTGCGCGACCAGCCGGTCGCCGCCATCACCCTCGGGCAGCAGGACTTCGGTCGGGTTGCGCGAGGCCAGCTCGCCGGCCAGCGCTTCGTGCCCGGCCATCTCCGTGGTGCGGAATTCGCCGGTGGTGATATCCACAAACGCCAGGCCCCAGCGGTCCTCTCCGGCGGATGTCACGGCCAGCAGGTAGTTGTTGCTGCGGGGATCGAGCGTCTCTGTGTCGACCACCAGACCCGGCGTCACCACCCGCACTACCTCGCGCTTGACGATACCTTTCACCTGCCGGGGATCTTCCACCTGCTCGCAGATGGCCACTTTGCGGCCGGCCTCGACCAGCTTGGCGATGTACGGCTGGCAGCTGTGGTAGGGGATCCCGCACAAAGGAACCTCCTCGGCGGCGCCCTTGTTGCGGGAGGTCAGGGTGATATCGAGGATTTTAGCCGCGGCGACCGCATCGTCCATGAACATTTCATAAAAATCCCCCAGCCGGAAAAACAGGATCGCATCAGGGTAATCCGCCTTGATTGCAAGGTACTGCTGCATCATGGGGGTGGTTTTGGACATAGATGACTTTATCCTGGGATTTTTAAAAAAACGACCCTCTAGGAGACTGTCGGACTATCCATGAACTGGCTGCAAATCCGATCCTTCGGCCCATATTTCAGCTCCTTTTTGCCCCATAGCTACAGCTATGAGCCTGCAAACGAGCTGAAATCTGTTCTCGAAGCCTCGAATTTTCGCTTCAGTTCTTATAGCCCGACAGGCTCCTGTTAGCAGGGCCGCTTCATCAAAGCTGACATTGCGGGTTATGTTAACAAACCGGCCGCGAATCTGTAAATAGACAAACGTCGCATTGTTGGTTGCATCCGAAGGTCCGGTCGATTATTTTAAAAAGGCCCAACACAACGCGCGGAGCCAAGCCGATATGCTGAATACCCCACCGAGCCTTCTCGACCTTGAACAGCTGTCGCCCGGCAGCTTCCAAATCGCCTCGCTGGACGACGAAATCCGCGTTGACCGATTATGCGTGGCCCTGATCAAAACCTTCGCCAGCGAAATGGCCGCCAGTCCCGACACGGAGCCGGTCGCCATTGGTCGCTGCTGCCGGGGCGCCGACTATTTCCTGCGGGAATTCATTGTCGCCGACCGGCGTGAGAACCTGCTGCAGTTGGACAGCGGCCAGATCCGCCGTTTTGCGGGGCACTGGTACATCGTCAGAAACATGGACCCGAACATGCCGGAACTGGAAGAGATTTTGAACGGCGTGGCTGTTTTCTACAGCTTCCTGGCCGACCATGGGTTGATCGACCGCAAGCAGGCGAAGGAGATCTGTGCGGCATGCCGCGAACGCGACCTCTACGCCCGCCGGATCGAAGACTTCTGGGCGATCGAGGGCGACGGCTTCCTGCGCTGGCGGGAGGAGATTCCTTTGTAGAATGCCTTCTTCCGCGAAAATCACCGCCGCCCGAGCTTCGATCGCCGTCGCCGTCGGCCTGGCGCTGCTCAAGCTGGTGGCCGGTGTCCTGACCGGCAGCCTGGCAGTGCTGTCCTCGGCAGTGGATTCCCTGCTCGACATCCTGATGTCGGGGATCAACTTTGCCGCGATCAGCCACGCCGAGCAGCCGGCCGACGAAAAGCACCCTTACGGCCACGGCAAATTCGAGACTCTGGCGACCCTGTTTCAATCGATCATCATCGCCGTATCGGGCGGCTGGATCATTTTCGAAGCCACCCGCAGGCTTCTGCAGGGCAGCCTGGTGGCGCAGCCTGCCGGCGGGGTTGCCGTCATGACCATCAGCCTGGCCGCCTCCTGGCTGATCAGCCGCTACCTGAAGCGCGTCGCCAGACAAACCGATTCCTCGGCCCTGGCGGCCGATGCCCTGCACTTTTCCATGGACGTCTACACCAACCTGGCCCTGCTGGTCGGGCTGGTGATCCTGGCCTGGACCGGCCTGCCCTGGATCGACCCGGTCATGTCCCTGCTGGTCGCCGTGTATATCCTGGTCGAGGCGATCCGCCTGCTCCGCCGCGGCCTCGGCGACGTCCTCGACGAACAGCTGCCCGGCGAAATTCAGGCCCAGCTGGAAGAGGCGATCCAGGAACACAAACATGAGCTGTTCGGCTACCACAATCTGCGCACCCGCCGCGCCGGGTCCCAGAAGCTGATTGATTTCCACCTGACCGTCTGCAAGCACCTGTCGGTGGAGGAGGCCCATCGGATCACCGACCACCTGGAAAGAAAGATCGCCGATCATATTCCCGGCAGCGACGTGACCATCCACATCGAACCCTGCCGCCGTCACGATTGCCCGGGCCGCGAAGTCTGCCCGACCCAGGCAATCCGTCCGGCCCGGGAAGATGACCACGGCTGGCTGACGCCGGAAACCGGGACGCGGGACGACAGGCGTCGCTAAGCTTCGCCCTTCTGCACCCTCTGCAGGTCCTCGATGACTTCCCGGCTGCCCGTACGGCGGTCTTCCATTTCATCGAAAATACGGCGGGCCATGTCGGCGACCTTGTCGACGGCCGTTTCGATCTGGCGGGTGCTGCCGACCTGTTTTTCCGTGGCCCGCACCATGTCCTCGGTCATCGACTTGACATTCTCCACTGCAGCGACAATGCTCTTGGCACCCTGTGCTTCCTCCCGGGAGGCATTGGAGACCTGGGCGGACATTTCGCTCAATTCCTCGATCGAATGGGTCACTCCTTCGATCGCCCCGGACACTTCCTGGTTCGACTTGCGGATATCATTGGACATCTCCATGGCGGACACCGAGCTGTCGAAGATCTGCTGCAGGGCATCGGCCATCACCCTGCCCTGGCTGACGCCGTCGTCAACCATGCGCCGGGTGCTGCCGATATGATCGACCGTGGTGGCGATGAAGCTCTGGATTTCTTCGATGATGCGGTTGATTTCATTCGTCGAGGAGGCTGATTCCTGGGCCAGCGACCGGATTTCGTCGGCGACCACAGCGAAGGAACGACCATGTTCACCGGCCTGGGAGGCGATGATCGCAGCATTCAGCGCCAACAGGTTGGTCTTCTGGGTGATGTCGGTAATCACCGAGGTGATATTGCCGATCTCGGCGCTCCTGCCGGACAGGCGGCCGATGATCTCTTCGGCCTGACCGACAGAGGTCTCGATCCCCTGCATCCCCTCCAGCACCTGGGAGACCGCCTGGGCCCCCTCTTCCGCCCGGCCCTTGACCGTCTCCGACATGGAATGGGAGTGTTCACTGTTTTCCTCCACGGCATTCACGGTGAAGCGGATTTCGGTCATGGAGGCTACCGATTTTTCAATGAAGTCGTTCAGCGAATTCAGGCTGCCGGAGACTTCTTCGATGGAGACCGAGATCTGGCCCACCGACGACAAGGTGGATTCGACCGCTTCCTGGATGACGCCCGCCCCACCGGAGATATCCGTGGTCGCATCGCCGGTCTCGCGCGTTGCATCGAGCAGGGACTGCACCAGACCGGCATGTTCCTCCCGGTAGCTGAGGAAATCGCTGAAGGTCTGCTCCAGCTGCCGGGTCAGGCCGCCCATCATGTCGAGCAGATTGATCTTGGTCAGCGAAGCCGACACCTGGTCGGCGAACAGCTTGACGGTGTCGACGTCGGTATCGTCGAGTTCCCGGTGCTTGTACTTGTTGTCCACCGCCAGCAGACCAACTGCCTGATCCCTGACCACGATCGGACAGAGGATGAAACTGCGGGAGCGCAGCTGCGGAATCGTATCGTAGGGAGGCTTCAACAGATAGTCTTCCGGCATTTTGCGGATGTCGTCGACGAAAATCACCTGGCGGTCGCGAACCGCCTTGAACAGGCAGCCGGCACGTTCGTCCATCGGCAGGCTGGTGCCGCCGTCAGCCTCCTGCAGCTTGACGCCCCGGCTGACGGCAAAGGTCAGCTTGCTGCGTTCGGGGTCGGTCATCAGGATGTTGACGCGATCGAAGCCGATGACTTCATGCAGGCCGTTGGCCGCCAGTTGGACGACTTCGTCGCGGTCGACTGATTTCTGCAGGTCGGTGTTGATGATGTGGAAGTTCTTGACGCTGCCGTCCAAATCCCGGAAGCGACGTTCGAATTCGATCTTCTGCTGGTCGATCTCATGGTTGAGTTGGTCGAGCTTGGCGGCCCGTTCATGGATCTGCTGAGTGGAGCGGCCGATAAAAAAACCGAAGCAGCCGAGCACGCCGGCAGTACCGAGACACATGTAAGTATAAAGGGCGACCTGCTGCGGCGTCCGCACGATATCGCCGACCACCTGCTCGACCAAGGTCTCGCCGCCCTGCCAGAACAGGATCAATCTTAGAAAGACCCAACCCAGAGGCGCCATGACCCCGAGAGCCATCCCGCCCAGAGTGTAGACCAGGACCCGTCCCTTGCCATTGCGGTCACCGTTGACCGCAGTTTCCGCCAATCCGTCGTTCACACAGTCCTCCCTACCGATCAGGTTCAAACGCTGTTATCGGCCGAGGTTGATCCCCAGCGCCTCGGCCGCGCCGGCCAGGCCACCTTCGGGATCGACCAGATTCAGGCCCATAACCGCATCGCCGATCTCGACATCGATCACGTCCCGGCCGCGCAGGGCGACCATCCGGCCATATTTTTGCCGTGCGACCAGATCCACCGCCCGAATGCCGAAGCGGGAAGCGAGGTTGCGATCGAAGGGTGAGGGCGTACCACCGCGTTGCACATGCCCAAGGACCACGACCCGGGTTTCGACCTCGAGCCGCTCGGCGATTTCGTCAGCGACCAACTGGCCGACTCCGCCGAGGCGCTCAACGCCCAGGTTGGTCTCGGCCGACTTGCGCAGGATTTTCTCTCCTTCGGCCGGGAAAGCGCCTTCCGCCGCGACCACAATCGAAAATCGGCTGCCCATCTGCCGGCGGCGTAGAATTGCATCGCAGACGGCTCGCATGTCGAAGGGGATTTCCGGAATCAGGATGATGTCAGCCGAACCGGCCAGGCCGGATTCAATCGCGATCCAGCCGGCATCGCGGCCCATGACTTCGACCACCATGACCCGCTGATGGCTCTCCGCGGTGGAATGCAGCCGGTCGAGGGCTTCGGTGACCACGCCGACGGCGGTGTTGTAACCGAAGGTGACGTCGGTACAGCGCAGATCGTTGTCAATGGTCTTGGGGATGCCGACCATGGGCATGCCCCGGTCCTGCAGGGTCCGGGCGATCTTCAGCGTGCCGTCTCCTCCCACAGCGATCAGGGCGTCGGCACCCAGGGCGCGGAAATTGGCCACGACTTCCGAAGAGACGTCGATCAGCCGGGTTTCCCCGCCCTCCTTGACCGGATAGGACAATGGATTGCCGCGGTTGCTGGTGCCGAGAATTGTGCCGCCGCGCGGCAGGATGCCCCGCACCGCAGCCAGGTCCAGTTCCCGCCAGCCCGGTTCACCGACCAGGCCGTCGAAACCATCCTCGATACCGATCACCCGCCAGCCGTGCTGCAGCACTGCACTACGCACCACGGCGCGAATGACCGCGTTCAGCCCCGGACAGTCGCCGCCGCCGGTCAGGATAGCGATGGTTCGACTCATGGTAAACCCCATCTCATGGCAGGATCGAAAATCATTTTATTAACGCAGAGACGCAAAGGCGCAGAGATATAATCTAAATAGAAATCAATTGTTTTAATTCGATAACCAATGCCAAAGTCTTTGTTTTTCGCATTGTTTTTACAGCAAAAGGTTATCTTTGCGTCTCTGCGTCTCTGCGTCTCTGCGTCTCTGCGTTAAAATTAAAGTTCCTCAGTTATCCCCGGCTCCCGCTGCGCGCTTCTCCTCCGTGGCAATCGCCAGCTTGCGGAAGCCGGCCTCACGCGCCAGATCCATCAAGGTGACCACCTTGCCGTGCCTGGCCTCCTTGTCGGCCATCAGCAGAAAGGTGGTCCCGGCTGCGGTGTCGGTATTGGTCTGCAGCAGAATCTTGAACTCTTCCAGCGACAGGTTTTCTTCGCCATGATAGATATCACCCTCGCTGGAGAGGAAAATCTTGAGCTCTTCAGGTTCACGGTCAATCGCCTGCGCCGAAGACTCGGGGAGTTTGATCGACAGGCCGGGGGTCTCGATGAAGGTGGTGGAGATCATGAAAAAGATCAACAAAAGGAACACCACGTCGACCATCGGCGTCAAATCGACGCGGGGCACTTCCGTTGAT
>Ga0102929_1002818_pt1 | contig 10340 bp, 8 predicted proteins | sample SalPonR1_B_D2_MG_FD_78510 | JGI IMG/M metagenome (GOLD analysis project Ga0102929, IMG submission 78510) | Salt pond soil microbial communities from South San Francisco under conditions of wetland restoration - Salt Pond MetaG R1_B_D2_MG | ecosystem: Environmental > Aquatic > Marine > Intertidal... | reverse complement strand
ACCAAGAAAAACTTTCAATGAAGTTGCTTTAAATGAATTAGCACAATCAATAAAAAATCAAGGAATAATTCAACCAATTGTTGTTGAAAAAATTAACAATAATGAATATTCAATATTGGCAGGAGAAAGAAGATTTAGAGCGGCAAAGATTGTAGGTTTGAAAAAAGTTCCTATTTTTGTAAAAGAACTAAATGATTCAAATAGATTAGAAATAGCATTAATAGAAAATATACAACGAGAGGATTTAAATCCAATAGAAGAAGCAAAAGCATATTATTCTTTATTAAAAGATACAAATATAACACAAGAACAACTTTCAATAAAATTGGGTAAAAGCAGATCTGCAATTAGTAATAGTATAAGATTGTTGCAATTACCAAAAGAAGTTCAAGAAGGTTTAATTAATAATAATTATACAGCAGGTCATGCTAGAGCTTTGTTATCCTTGATAAATCCTGCAGATAGAATTATATTATTAGAAAAATTAAAAAAAGAGGGTTTATCGGTTAGGGAAGCTGAAGCTTTAGCAAAAAAATTAAATAATGGTCAAAGAGATGTTTCCAAGCCTAAAAAGAATAAAAACATTCCTCATGAAAAAGAAATTGAGGAAATTCAAGAAAAATTTATTCAAGCTGTAGGAAATAAAGTTAAGATAAAGGGGAATTTATCAAAAGGTTCTCTTTTGTTAAAATATAACAGTGTAGAAGAATTAAATGAATTATTTCAAAGATTGTCAAAAGGTGATAATCTTTTTGAAATATAAGGAGATATTTTATGAGTACAAACTTAAATGATGGTTTATATGCAATTATCAATACAGATAAAGGTGATATTACATTAAATTTAGAATTTGAAAAAACACCAATGACAGTAATGAATTTTGTTGGATTAGCGGAAGGTGTTTTAAACAAAGAGAAAAATGGAGTTCCTTTTTATGATGGATTAAGTTTTCATAGAGTTATAGATAATTTTATGATTCAAGGTGGATGTCCTTTAGGAACAGGAACTGGTGGACCAGGGTATAAATTTCCTGATGAATTTGATTCATCATTAAGACATAGCACTCCTGGTATTTTATCAATGGCAAATGCAGGTCCAGCTACAAATGGTTCTCAATTTTTTATAACACATGTTGAAACTCCATGGTTAGATGATAAACATACTATTTTTGGTAAAGTTATTTCAGGGATGGATATAGTAAATCAAATTGCACAAGGAGATAAAATTAATAAAGTTTCAATTAAAAGAGTTGGAGACGTAGCTGAAAAATTTATTGTTTCACGTGAAAAGTTTGAAGCTTTAATTGAAAATTCTCAAAAAGATAGAATAGAAAAATTGAAAAGAGAGAGAGAAGGCGTTTTAAAATCAATTAAAAAAGCTTATCCAAATGCATTAGAAACTAAATCTGGCTTGATGTATGTTGTAAAAAAAGAAGGCGATAAAAAAGAGACTCCAAAAATGGGAACTACAGTAACAGTACATTATGAAGGAAAACTATTAGATGGAAAGGTTTTTGACTCTTCTAAAGCTAGGGGTGTTCCAGCAAAACTCCAAATAGGAACTGTGATAGAAGGTTGGAATGAAGCATTACAAACAATGACAAAAGGTGAGGAGAGAACATTAATAATCCCTCCTGAATTAGGATATGGAGCTGCTGGTTATCCAGGAGTTATTCCTCCTAATGCTTATTTGATTTTTAATGTTGAATTAATTGATTTTTAAATAAATATATTAAAATAAAAATATATAATCTATTTCTTTTGTAAACACATAGAGAAATAGATTTTTTTTATTCCATTTAGTTATGTTATAATAAATATTAAGGTTAAATATTATGAGTAAAAAGAAAACTAAGTTTGTTTGTAAAGAGTGTGGGAAAGTAGAATCAAAATGGATGGGTCGATGTACTTATTGTGGAAGTTGGAATTCTTTTGAAGAGAAAATAAAGGACGATGAAGATGAGTCTCAAAAAAGAGTTAAAATCTCAACAAAAGCAAAAGTTGAATTGTTAGATGAAATTGAAATTTCTAAACAGATGAGAATAAAAACAGGATTTGGTGAATTTGATAGGGTTCTTGGTGGTGGAATAATGAAAGGTTCATCTATTTTAATTGGAGGAGAACCTGGAATTGGTAAATCAACACTCATGCTTGAAACAATTGTAAATTGTAGTAAGAACAATAAAGTTTTATATGTAAGTGGAGAAGAGTCTGCATCTCAAATTAAGCAAAGAGCTTTAAGATTAAAAATAAACACTAAAAAAACGTATATTTACAATGATACAAAAATAGAAAATTTATTAGATGTTATAGAAGAAATACAACCTGAAATAATAGTTATTGATTCTTTACAGACATTAGTTTCTACAAAAATAAATTCAATTGCAGGGTCATTAAACCAAATAAGAGGGTGCTCTATGGATTTAATAGGTAAATCTAAACAAATGAATTCTAGTGTTTTTTTTATTGGCCATGTTACTAAAGATGGAACTATTGCCGGTCCTAAAATAATTGAACATTTGGTAGATACTGTATTATATTTTGATCAAAGTACAACTGGATTGAGAATGATTAGAGCAGCAAAAAATAGATTTGGATCTGTTGATGAAATAGGTATTTTTAAAATGAGTGAAAAAGGTCTTGAGGCAATAAACAATCCTTCAGGTTTATTTGTTAATAAGCGAGAAAAAAATCATTTACCTCCAGGTATTTCTTTTACACCAATAATTGAAGGATCTAGAATATTTATTGTAGAAATACAAGCTTTAATAATTCCAGCAAAAAGTGGATATTCAAGAATATACAGTGATAAGATTGATGTTTCACGTGTAACACGTATTGCAGCAATTTTAGAGAGACATGCAAATATGCAATTTAGCAATTATGATATTTATGTAAATGTAGGTGGAGGCATAAAAATAAATGAAGTTTCGATTGATTTAGCTATAGCTGTAGCATTATCTTCATCTTTAAAAGGAGTCTCTTTTAGAGAAAATTGTGTAACTTTTGGAGAGTTGAGTTTAGCAGGAGAGATAAGACCAATAAATTATAAAGAAAAACGAATAAAAGCTTCATTAGAAATGGGGTTTGATGAGGTTTTTAGTCCCTACGATTATTCAAATAAAAATTTAAAAAGTGTTAAATGTTATAATATAAAAGATATAGTTAATTTGATATAAAAAGACATTGTTTGATTTTTTCAAGAAATGTCTTTTTATAAAATTTTTATGCTAAAATATTGAGTAAAACAGGGAATCCTATAAAGGTTCCAATAGCTGAACCTATAGAACATATAAAAAATACATATAATCCGTGTAAAGCTTTATTTTTATACCAACCTTTTAAAGATAAAGCATCCTCATTCATGTTGTTAAAATCTTTGACACTTGGTTTTTTTAATTTATATTCTAATAAACCTGAAACTATACCAACACCAATTGTTGGATTTAAACTTGTAAAAGGTGCTGCAAGCATACTGATTATAATATTTAAAGGATGAGCTAAAGCAATTATTCCGCCAATAGCTGTAAATACTGCATTAACACCAATCCAATAGCTAAATAGTGTTAGACCTTTGTCCCAACCTGAATTAATAAAGCCAAAACCAATTATTCCAACAATCAATGCAGGTATTAAATATTTTAAAGATTTTGAAAATTTAGAAGCTTTAGGTATTTTAGATATACTAGAAGTATCGGTATCAATTTCATTATTATCAAGTTTTTCTAAATTTTTTAATATTCCTTGAGTATGACCAGCTCCAATAACCCCTAATTTTTTTCTTCCCTTAGCTTTATACATACTTTTTGCCAAAAAAAGATCTCTTTCATCAATTAAAACTTCTTTGATTGTAGGCAATTCTTTAGACATTTCTTGAAGCATTGTTTCTAAAACATCAGCTTTTTTTAATTCAGCAAGTTCTTCTTCGGAAATTTCTTCTTTAGAAAATGCTGCTGAAACTAATGTTGCTAATAATTTCATTTTATTCCAAAAATTAGATTTACCCCAAGCTCTTTTAAAAGTTGATTGTATTTCTCTATCGCAAAATGAAAAAGGAATCTGCTTTTCTTCTGCAATTTTTGCAGCTTTTAATATTTCTTCTCCAGGTTTAATGCCTGTTGTATTTCCCATCCTTTTTTGAAATGAAGCTAAGGCCATATTAGCTAAAAGAAGAAAACCTTTTCCCTCTTTTAATACTTTTGATATTGCTTTATCTGACCAAGCTTGATTATTTTTTTTACTAGAATATCTTGTTTTATCTAATTCTATACAAATTCTATCAGGAGTATACTCTTCTATATTTGTTTTTACTTCATTAACACTATCTTTTGATATATGAGCTGTTCCAATTAATAGTAATTCACTATCATCTTTAAATTTTATTAAATGAATTGTATCGCTAATTTTATTTATGTTCATGAATAAAAATATACTCTTCTATTTAAAAAGCGTAAAGAGTTTTATTGTCTTTAATTCTTTAAAATTGTTTTTATAATTGATTTATATAAAGATTTTTATTATTGTGCCTTTATGGAAACTATTATTTATTTGTCTAAATTGATTATTTCACTTCTCTTAGGTGTTTTTATTGGGAAAAAAACTTCAAAAAAAGGTCTTATTTTTTCAAATAAATTATTAAATATAACTTTATATCTTTTGCTATTTTTTATGGGTGTAAATACTGGCGCAATTGATAATATTTTAGCTGAGTTAAAGCTTATTGGTTTTAGCGCATTATTAGTTACTATATTTTCATTGGCAGGGACTATTTTTATATCTTTTCTAGCTTCATATATATTAGATTTCAAGAAAAAAAATATTATTAAAAAAAATGGTTTAATAAAAGAAGGAAATGTTAATTTAACAAGTTCAAATATAAGTAGTTTATATAATTCTGAATTATCTAAAGAGGCCAAAATTCAAGTAAAAAAACATTGGTTTACTCGATTATCATATATTTTAAAAGAGCCCTTAATTCTAGTTACAACGGTCTTTTTGGGAATTCTATTTAAACTTTTTACTCCATTCTTTGATTGGTATGATCCTTCAATAGTAACAATTTTATTATATTTTTTATTGTTTTTTTCAGGCTTTGGAATAATTAAATCAAATATAAAATTTAAAGAAATATTTAATTCGCCTTTGTTGCTTTTATTACCTTTATGGACTGTTTTAGGAACATATTTTGGAGCTTTTATTTTAGCTTTAATTTCAAGATATGGGATAAGTGAAACCTTAGGTTTGTCTTCTGGTTTTGGATGGTATAGTTTATCAGGAATAATGATAACAGATTTAGGATATCCTCTTTTAGGTTCTATTTCTTTTTTAAGTAATATTTTTAGAGAAAGTATAACCTTTTTTTTAATACCTTTCTTTTCAAAATTTGGAAGAAGATTTTTTTATTCTTCTATTTGTATTGGTGGTGCTACAACTATGGATGTAACACTACCAATAATAATTACTCATTATGGGCCAACATCAATGATTCCTGCAATGTATCATGGAATGATAATGTCTTTATTAGTTCCTTTTTTAATACCTTTATTTTTCTAGGTTAATAATTACTTGAGCTAAAATTACAATAGAATTTTCTTTAATTAATCTAAGATATAAATTGCCAGTTGTTTTTTTTATATTTGAACAAGTAATTTGCATTAATGTTGCAAATAAGTTGTTATTATCTGGTAAAAAAGGAAGCTGGATTATTTTATAATCCCCTTGATCAATAGCCATATCGTAGTCTATTAGAGGAATTTCTTCCCCCTTTTTTACAGCTTCAATTACATCTTTTGAAGGAGTTGGGGCAAATCCAACTTCTTCAATATTAAAAGATATTCCATCTGAGGTTTTATAATTTAAATTTATACAAGCTTCAGATGCAATTCCATTATCATCTAATTTTTTTAATAAGTATTGATATATTGTTTCAATATCTTGTTTTTGAAAATCACTTTCTTTATTATAAACTATAGGTTGGTTTAATGTTAAATTAACAGAATTAAAATTACTCATGCAAAATATTATAAAGAGAATAAAAAAATAAGTCTATGTTAAATAAAAATGAAATTGATTATAAATTGATAAAATCAAAGAAATATAAAAGAATTACAATATCAATAAAAAAAACTCAAGAAATAGTGGTCTGCTCTCCTAGAAATGTATCAAATAATGAAATAAATAAGTTATTATATAGTAAAAAAGATTGGATTCTTAAAAATTTAAATAATTTAGAAAGTAGTGAAAAAACAAAAAAACACAGTTATTGCAATAAAGATGAGTTTCTATTTTTTGGGAATTTATACTCTTTAAATTTGCAGAAATCCGAATATAACCAAGTTTATTTAGACAAAGAGAAAAATGAATTAGTTATAAAGGCAAACAATTTAGAGGTTGAGTCAATAAAAAAAATAATTTTTAATTATTATAAAAAGCAAACAGAAAAAATTGTTTATGAGTTTTTTGAAGAAAAAAATGAATTAAAAGATCTTTATAAAAGTATAAATTCAATAAAAATTCATAAAGCAAATACTCGTTGGGGTTCTTGTTCAAATAAAAATAATATTAATTTTTCAAATAGATTAGCAATGTTGCCAATCTCTTGTATAGAATATGTTATATACCATGAAATAGCCCATTTGAAAATTAGAAATCATAGTAATGATTTTTATAATTTATTAGAGAAATTAAATCCAAATTATAAAAAGCAAGAAAAAATAATTAGGTTATATGAAAAGAATTATAATTTATTTCTAGTTTAATAATAATTAATAAAGATTGATAATAAAAACAAGAGTATCTTAGATTTTCTTATTGCTTTAATTATATATTAACTTGTTTAAAATATAATCTATTATTATAATTATAATATAATTAAGATTATTTCTTTATATAATAATATTTTAGGAGAATAAAATATGAAGCCAGATAAAATTATTGAAAACGTTTATCGTTTACCTGCAACAGTTTGTTGTAAAGATTTGTTTGAAGGTATTTGGCCTATTCCAAATGGTGTAATGTTAAATTCTTATCTTGTAAAAGGTAATGATAAAACAGTCTTAATAGATTATGTAAAAGACTGGGATGGAGCTAAAGAAGAAATATCAAATGATTTAAATTCATTGGGTGTTATAGATAATAAAATAGACTATTTAATAATTAATCATATGGAGCCAGATCACACAGGAGCTTTAAATGATTTTATTAAATTAAATCCAAATATACAAATTTTATGTTCGAAAAAAGCAATTCCTTTGTTAAAAGCTTTTTATGGAATTAGTGAAAATGTAAGAGCTGTAGAAGATGGAGAAACTTTAGATATTGGTGGAAAAACATTACAGTTTTTTATCACACCAAATGTACATTGGCCAGAGACAATGATGACTTATTTAGTTGATGATGGAATTTTATTCTCTTGTGATGCATTTGGAGCATATGGTATATATGCTAATAGTTATGATGATGAATTAACACAAGAAGAATGGGATTTATTAATACCAGAAACAGAAAGATACTATGCTAACATAATTAGTTCTTTCTCTACATTTGCTTTAAAAGCAATTAAAAAATTGGGAAGTTTAGACTTAAAAACAATATGTCCATCTCATGGAATTGTTTGGAGAAAAAATCCTGAAAAAATTGTGAAAATTTATGAAAGATTAGCAACGTATGCAAAAGGAAAAAGAGAAAAAGAAATTACTATTGTTTGCTCAAGTATGTATGGGAATACACAAGCTTTATTAGATAGTCTTATAAAAGGGATTGAAAGTGTTGATGGTGTTAAGGCTCATGTTTTACAAGTTCCACAAACACATGAATCTTTTGTTTTAGAAAAAGCTTGGAGAAGTGAAGGCCTTATTGTTGGTATGCCTACTTATGAATATAAAATGTTCCCTCCCATGTATACTGTCTTAGATCAAATGGATCGTTCTCATATTTCAGGACGAAAAATTATTAGATTTGGATCTTATGGGTGGTCTGGTGGGGCATTAAAGCAATTTATGCCTTTTGTCGAATCTATGAAATTAGATTTCTTAGGTGAAATAGAATATCAAGGGGCTCCTAGTAAAGAAGATAAAGAAAAAGCTTTTAAATTAGCTGCAGAAATGGCAACACAAATTAAAGAAGACAGATAAAAATAAAAAGCAACCTCCATTGATATGGTACCTCCAAAGTAGACAAAATAATTTTTGAAACACTTTGGAGGTTGTTTTTTTAAGAAATAGAAGATCTTTTTATAAATTCTCTAAATAATGGTTCCATAGTATTATTTTTTGTAAATAAAGTTTCAGGATGCCATTGGACACCTATTATAAATCTTTTTTCATCTATGTGTTCAATTGCTTCAACAACACCATCTAAGCTTAATGCACTTAGTTTTAAATTGTTTCCAACTTCATTAATACTTTGATGATGTAAACTATTTACATCAATAATTTGTTTTTGAAATATTTTATATAAAAGAGATTCTTTGTTTATTATAATTTTATGACTATATGTATCAATATTATTTAAATCAAAATGATTTTGCTCTTTTGACTCTCTTTTATCATATTTTTGGTCTTGGTATAAGGTTCCATTAAATGTAATATTAATCATTTGAGCTCCTCTACATATACCAAGAATTGGTTTTTTTTGTTTATATGCTTCGTTTATAAGATTAATAGTAAATAAATCATATTGTTTATTAGTTTTTTTGCATTCATCTTTTTTTGTTTCATTATATAAACTTGGAGTGACGTCATTACCACCGAGTAATAGTAGACCATCTATTGATGAAATATATTTTTTAATTATTTTTTCTGAACTGTTTGAAAAGAAAGGAATTATTATAGCATTGGTTTGTAATTTCTCAAATATTGAAACATACGTATCTACACAACCTTGTCTTTTAAAATTTTGAAAAGCTGAATTTGGGGAAGGTGGAGAAAGTTCTCCAAGTATTCCAATAAGGGGTGTGGTGTTTTCCATTTAGTTTATACCTAAAACGGTTAGCCATTTTTATATAACTAACCGTTAGTTTTTTTATTCTATTATTGAAAGCAAATGTTTTAAAAATTCACTTGTTCTTTTTGTAGAAGATATAGATAATCTTTCTTTAATAGAGTGAACATCAAACATATCTGGGCCAAAAGATACAGAATCCATTTTTGGAATTTTAGAATTAATTATTCCACATTCTAAACCTGCATGTATAGCTGTTAATATCGGTTTTTTATTTGAATATTCTTCATAGGCTTTTGCACAAAAAGCTGTTAATTTAGAATTTAAATTTGGTTTCCAAGAAGGATATGCTCCTACTTGTTCAACAATAGTATTGGAATTCTCAAAGGCTTTAGCACAAATATTAGCAATATTATCCCTACTACTCATTATTGATGATCTATGAGAGCTTACAGCTTCAAACCCATCTTCATTGGTTTTTATAATGGCAAGATTAGAGGATGTTTCTACAACCCCTTTTAATTCCATGCTCATCGTAGCAACACCATGTGGAGCAAGATATAGAGATTTTATCAAATTAATACTATCTTTTAAATCGAAAGCTTCCTTTGCTATTGTTTTTTCTAAATTTATTGAAATATTAGGTTCTTGAGAAGAAAATTCATCTTCAAAAATCTTTCTCAAATATTTTACATTACTTTTAAGTTTTTCTTCTTCTTCCTTATTTATAGAAAAGATACATTGACAAGAAGATGGAATAACATTTCGTTTTATTCCTCCATCAATTGATACTATTTTAATTGTTTTTAAATTTATTAATCCTCTTGTAATTAGCTTTATTGCATTTGCTCTTTGCATATGAATTTCAGCACCACTATGGCCACCTAGTAAATCTTTGATAGTTAAATTATATATTATTTCGTTTTTATCAATAGTTTGTTTTTTTGAGTTTATTGTTGCTTGAGTTTCAATTCCGCCAGCGCATCCTATATAAATAACACCTTCTTCTTCACTGTCTAGATTAATCAATTTTCTACTATTTACAAAATCTTTTTCTATATTGAAGGCTCCTGTTAGTCCAGTTTCTTCACTTACAGTAAAAATACCTTCTAAAGGACCATGCTTAAGAGACTTATCACTAAATACATCTAAAGCCATAGCTAAAGCAATACCATTATCGCCTCCAAGGGTTGTATTATTTGCTGTTAAAAAATCTCCATCAATTTGAAGTTCTATAGGATCTTTTGTAAAATCATGATTAGATTCTAAAGTTTTAACACAGACCATATCCATATGGCCTTGAAGTGCAACAGGACTTCGATTTTCATAACCTTTTGTTGCAGGTATATAAATAATAACATTTCCAATATTATCAACACGGGCATCAAAATTATTTTTTTT